>JAABUS010000346.1_pt1 | contig 118968 bp, 11 predicted proteins | sample 5560161 | NCBI WGS metagenome assembly JAABUS01 (sample SAMN10711885, study PRJNA513376) | rock metagenome | isolation source: Antarctica rocks | place: Antarctica: Victoria Land, Trio Nunatak nord | collected 2016-01-04
TATAGCAGTAGTAATAGCCATATAAATAAATAATCCTAAGCGGCCCTGAGCGGGCCTGAGCGAGCCTGAGAATCCTAAATAACCCTGAGCGAGCCTGAGCGAGCCTGAGCGGGCCTAAGAATCCCTAATTAAATCTAAATTATTTTAGCGCTCGCGAGCGGGCCTAAGCGCTCCGAGTAAATTAAGATTCTCAGAGTCGCTTACACTTTTGTAGATGATAAGTATTATTAATTATAATAGATAATTTTATCTCTTCTTAGTTAAAAGAGATAATTGTTATAAATTTATAATAGTTTTTTATCGTAGTTCGGAGTATTATAACATTATAGTAATAAAATAGAAAGGGTTAATTTTATATATTTAATATAAAATAGATACTTTTCTTCGCCCGTATAAAGTATTCGCGAGATACTATATCGATAATATCGTAATTTTTTTACGGTTTTATTCCGAGTATATCGAATATTTTATAATTATTTTCACTTTATTCGTAGGCCTTAAGATTTTATTTAAATTTAAGAAATCCTTTTTAATTTACCCCTCCGTTATACTTCTAGGCTAAAAAGTAAATAAATTTAATTTAATTACTATTAAAGAAAAAATTATAATAATTAAGAAACTTCGTTTCCTAGATATACTATAGGCTTTAAAAATATATATCGGAATAATAAATTAATTACGAAATAATATTAAATATTTCGTTTAAATTATTAAATTATTTTAATACCGGAAAACCTAATTTTTAAAGGGCTCGCCGTTTTAGGGCGGGAATATACGAAAGATTTATTCTAAAAAAAATTATTTCGTATTTATAAAAGAGGAATTAACTTCTTTTAGATTATTATAAAAGATATTTATTTTTAAAACTTATTTATATTATTAGGATCTAGCTCGTTAATTATATATTAATATTAATATATTAAAGTTATACGGAATTAATACGATAGTATATTATATTTAAAGAGATTTTTAAAGTAATAATTTCCCCCGTATTAATATATAATTAATTTTATTCTTATTTAAATTATTTAATTTTACGGAGTCGCGCTACTAACCTACGGAATTAGAAATAATTAATTTAATTTAAATATTAAAAAAAATCCTATATTTATTTATATAAATCCCGATAAAGAAAGTTATTATCTTTATTAATTATTCGGTAACTATTAATATTACCCGATAAATAATACTATCGTCGTCCTCTTTTAATAGGATAAATCTACGGTTAATATAGACTTCCTAATATATATTATAATATAATCTCGATATTCGTTAATATCTAGGAAAATAAAATATTATATTAAATATTTTATCTCGTCTTCTCGGTAAAAAAGAATATTTTAATATTAAAGGTCCTAGTATTTTAAATAATATCTTCGCTTTTTATTTTACCCTAATTAAAATATCTTTTAAATACTATCTTAAATTATAAAAAACGTATTCTAAAAATAAAAAATAATTAAGAGTAATAACTTTCTTTATAAATAAAAAAAATAGGTTTAAGAAAGAAACCCTAAAGTTTATAAATAATATCGATATAATTAATACTAATATTTCTTTCCTTCTTAGAGACTTATTTATATAATATAAGGATAACTATATTAATAAAGAACGTTTATATATCCCGAAATTAATAAAATAAAATATTTTCGAACTCTTATATAATGAGCGAAATTATATAGGATTTTATAGTATATACGAGAATATCGCCGATAATTATTATATATAGTATTTAACTCGAAGATTTAAACGCTATATTTTATATTACTCTTAATATTAACTTAATTAAATAAAGAGGTATATATTATATAATATTTTAAAACTAATCCTAATAAAGTTAAAGATTTATTATTATATTATTATCGATTTTATTATAACACTCTCTATATTTATAAACGGATATAATTATTTAATAACTATTATTTATAAGTTCTCGAAAATAGTTACTACGACTTTAAGGAAAGATATATTTAACGCCGAAAAATAAATAAACGCGTTATTTTTTACTTTTACCGACTAAGGAATTCTAAAGACGATTATTTTTAATAAAGACCTTAAATTTCTTTTAAGTTTATAAAAGGTAATCTTTAAAATATTAAAAACTAAATTAATAATCTCTATTATTTATTACCCTTAATTTAACGGCTAGTCGGAATAAATAAATTAAATTATAAAAATAATATTATAATTTTATTTAATATACTACCCTAATAACTTATAAAATAAATTCGTTATTATTTTATAATTTATTATAAATAATTCTTTAAGTTTAATAATAACGTTTTCGCCGAATAAAATTATCTACGATATAAAACTTAATAATAGAATTTCAGTTTAAAATATAATAAAAAAGATAAATTTTACTAATATTAAAACCGTTAACTAGAAAGAAATTATTAACGCGATTTTATTCGCGGCGATTAATATTAAATTTCGGTATAATAATAAATATATATTCTTAATAATATAAAAAAGGGATATAACTTTTTTAAAATTATATAAAAATTATAAAATCCTAGGTTTAAAGAATTATAAACTTTTAAATTAAAAAACTAGCCCGTTTAAAACTTTAAAACGAATAAATAATTTAATTTATAAATTAGAGTTACCGCCGATAATAAATATCTACCCCGTTATTTCGGTCGCCGCTTTAGAATCTACTCCGTTAGGAGGGGATCTATATAATTATTTTTAAAAAATTAAGTAAATTATTATTCTCGATAATAATAATAAAGGTATAAATAATTACTTTAAAATAAAATATATTTTAGATAAAAAGATAAGAAAGTTTCTAAAATAAAGAAAAAAATTAATAATATAATATTTAATTAAATAAAAGGGCTGGGGGCCCTACTAGAATATATAATATAATAAATAAAATTTTAAAAACGTAGAGGGCGTAATTAACGATTATAATATAAAATAGTTATAAACTATATAAATAGTTTAAGGGACGATATTACTCTATTTATTTATTAATCTTTATTTTATTTTCGCTTTATTATACGACGGTAATTTTATTATTTAATAATAACGAGTTTCTTAGTAGCCCCGCCACGTTAATAAAGTATTTCTAATTTATTTAAATAATAATTAATCGTTTTTTTCTCGCTCGATATAATTAATAAATATTAACGTTATTATATTACTTAACTATAGTATTTTATATATTAAATAATATTAATATATCTTTCCTCTTTTAATTTTAAAATTAATTATTTATTTATATTACTCGCCCCGATCGAGTATAATACGATATCTTCGTTTTAATAAATTTTTAATTATAATATAATTATATTATATTTAAGAAAGGTTTTAAAAAAGTTAACTCTAAAGAGTAATAAAATAAAAATAAAGAAAACGGCGAAAATAATTAAAATTAAATTAATTAAGATAATGAATAAAAATAATAATAAAAAGTCCGGCGCTTCTACTTTTAAATAAAGCGATAAAATAAATAATAAATAAATTATTAAAGCCGAAGTCGATAATAAAGTTAATAACGAAGAAGTTAAGAATTTACTATATAATAAACCCGTATATAATATAACGGAAGATAAAGATACTTAGTTATTAACGGGTAAATATTTTTCTTTATTATAAACCGGGCTAATTATTTAATATAATAAGATTTCTTTAGATACACGATTTAAGAACTAGTTAAAGATATTTAATTTAAGAAATAACCTATAATTTAAATAAATAAATAACGGGTAATTAACTACGATACGATTAATAAAGAATAATTATATAAAATATACGATTATTTTTAATTACGCGTAATTATATCGGTAAAGCGGGAGACTATATAAGTTTTTTCTAAATATAATACCCGTATATTCCGCTATCTATAGCTCCGAGTAGGTTCATTAAACGTTTTATTACTATTTATTAATAAATTGAGTATTAAACTAGCTTAAACCCGTAAATAATTTATTTAATTATCTAATTTATATAATTTAAGTTATAGATTAGATATAATATATAGTAATATTAATCGCGTACTTACTCGCGTATTTATATAAATATTATATATTAATATTATTAATCTATTGTATTTATTAAATATATTTATTATTTATAATATTTAATAAACGTTTTTACACGACTTTATAAATTTAAATATATTATATACTAAAATTTATTTAGTTTTAAGGCTCGACTAGCTAGAGTTTAGGTTACTCGGTTTATAATTTTATTTTATTAAAATAAAACTACGCCTCCCTACCTAGTTTCCGTCGCTCCTTTTAAAGCGTAGCCCTCTCGGCGGTAACTATATCGATATAAATCTTATTACGTTTAATTACTAAATAAGTATAATATACTACGGGGACTATCTTTTATTAATTTAATATATTTTTATAAATTTAAAACTAAATTTCTAAAGAGATATAAAAGTAATTATATATTAATATTAATAATAATATTTATAAAGTATTACCTAGAATCGATCTAATAGAATATTAGCCTTATTAATTAATATATAATAATAAATAAATCGAGTAGTACCCTAGATAATTATATATAAATAAAGATAAATATTATTCTAGAAGGGGTAAATAATATTATAATTAATAATTATATTAAGTATAGAATTATTATTCTTATAATTATAAAACCTATAAGAGGGAAGGAGCGAATATAATAATATTTTTCGATAATTATAATAGTGAATTTAATTTTATTATTAGGATAATTCTAGCCTAAATTTATAAATAAGCGCTTTATATTAATAATCTTATATTTTAAAAATAAATTAAATTAATCTTTAAAAACGTTATTACGGAAATAGTAAATATATTTAAATAAATTACCTTTATTAATATTCTTCTATTATTAGTTTATTAAAGGACGAAGTATAAAGTTAATATTATTAAAGATAATTATCTTAATACAAGAGTCGTTCGTCTCGATTATAATAATATAATAAGAGATAGTCCGATTAATAAAGATAATTATAGTAGTTATAAAAGTTTACTTTAGGCCGGGTACCGTATAAAAAATATTAATACCGATAATTATTATAGGCTCCTCGAAGTATTTAATTTTTAATTTAATTATAGAGGTAGTACCCCCGAGTTTATAATTAAATTTCATAAATATATTAAAGTAGTATTAAGGGGCGTTTTTAATAACGTTACTCGCCTAGATATATTATAATATAATTTCGAAACGAATATCGTAGTTATATTTAATCCGATTATAGATATCGGCGCTCCTATTATTAAAAATAACTAAAAGTATTTAAGGACGCGACTTCGATTAATTTCTAGTAGTTATAAATATTCTATTAATAACCTCGGCGTTATTAATATAGCCGTTAATAACGAGAGGGTTAATATTCTCGATTTTTCCGCTATATTTATAATAGAGCTTTATAAAGTTTTTCTTAAAATTATTTATTTATTTATTAATTATAAGCGCTCGACGATCTTTATTTAATTTTAGGATATAAATACCCTAAAATTTTAACGGCTAAATATTAAAGAGGAGAAATATTTTTTTATATAAATCTTAACGACTAGAAAAGATAAATTTAATTATAAAATTCTTTATAAAGAATACCTTAAATAGCTCGAGAATACGAGTATTAATTTTTAATATCTCCGAATTAATAATAAAACCGTAATCGTTAAATATAGAATTATTAAATTATTTTAGTATATTTAAATATTTTTAAATTTATAGAATTTACGATTATTTTATCTTCTTTATATTATCGAACTCTTTTTAATTATTAATACCGCTAGTCTACCCTCTTAATATCTCTTTTTATAAATATCGTTATCCTTTTATTATACCCTTATAGTAATAAATTATTTATTTTTTTATAATTAATTATATTTATTTTATTTATTTTTATTATTATAAATATACTCTTTTAAAACTTCGCGGAGTTTATAACTCTCCGACTCCTCTATAAGATTTTTTATTATTCGATATATTTATCGTCGAGCCCTTTATTTATTATAGATAATTATATTTATATTAGAAATTATATTTACGAATTTAATAATATATATCGCGCGATTTTAATTAATTCGATTAATACGGTATATTACCTAGTCCTTAACGTTTATTAATTACTCGGAGTTAAAAATAACGATATATTTAAAGGCCGTAAATATTTATTTTATATTTAAAAGTATAGTAAATCTTATTAGAAATTAAAATACGGGATCCGAGGTTATATTTTCTTTACTATCTTTACCCTTTTAGAAGAGTTTAATAATCTTAATTTATTTTAATTTAAATATACCTCTATAAATTAAAGCGATAGGTCTTTTTTATATTAAACGGATTATTTATATAATTATTAATATAATATTCCTAGCGTAGGATAAAGCCTATATTATAATATAGAATTCCGTTAAAAATATTTATATAGTAAATAATAAAAGCCGAGATAAAAGATATAATTATAATAATTATTTTTATATCGACTCTTTATATTTTATTACTAAGAATATCTAATATTTATATTTTAAGATAGTTATTTACTCCGGCGATTTAATTAATATTTTTTTCGAAGAGTAAATTCTTTTATTTTAGTTTATAAAACTTCTCTTTCTTTAATTTAAATTAATTATTATTTCTTGATTTATTACCCGTTCGTTTAAGATCCTTTATATCTTTATAAAGAACTAGTTTAAGAAATAATAATAAAATTCTAATATAATATACGGCCGCGAGTTATAAATAGTATATTATAATCTTTAATATAATATTCTTTTTATAACTCTTAAAGGCGAGTAAAGTATTATAATAAGTTTATTAAATTCCTTAATTTATCTCCTCGAAGTAATAATCTAATAATAGTTTATATTATTACGGGTAACTTAAAAAGTAATTAAAATAATAATTAAATTTAAATTTAATTAATAGTTCCCCGAAAAAAATAAACTCTAGTATATATTATATTTAAAGTATTCGAATAATAATAATTATAATCTTTTTATACTATTTATACTCGTCTTTAATATCGTAGTTATTATATATACTCTAGATAAAAATTTTATACCTTTTACCGAATTTAATAAATTTATTTTTTATATAATATTTTAGGCGTTTACGCGCCTTATTTAAACGAGGGTAATTTTTTTTAAAGAGTAGCGTAGTTTATTTATTATTTATAAACGTATTTATTTAATTTATTATCGTCTTCGGTAATAATTTAAACGGAGTCCTATTAATTAAAATCTTTCGAGGTTTCTAACTCGGTATTATATTATTAATTTTCCGAATCTTAATAATCGTCTCTATAGTCTTATTATTCTCGGTATATATTTTATTTATTACGATCCTACTTTATTTTATATTCTACTAGAGTTATTATTTTTATATTTTAATTTTATTACCTCTTTTTTTTACCGTAGGAATTTTATTCGTTAAAATTTTATCGACTTAACTAGGAAACAAGATTAAGGATATAAAATAAAGTATTTTTAAGAAATTATAATTTTCGTTAAAATAGGGAGCCTCCTTTAACCTTATTAAAAAATCGCGATTTAATATATTTAGTTTCTCGGTAAAGGTTTTTAATTTAGGATCGTTATAAATTTACTATAATATTTATTTAAAAGTTTTATCTTTTTATATTATCTATATCTTTATTAAATTTAATTAATAGGATAATAAATTTATAAAGAGAAGAAAGAAGTTAGGGCCGTAGCTCGGTATAAGTTTTTTAAATATATTAAAGTCGATATATATATATTAAATCCCTTAAAGCCTCCTAGACGGGTAATATATATTAAATAATTAAAGATTCTTCGTTATTCTCTTTATTAAATATAAGTTATATTTCTTTTCTCTTTTAACTTTCTTTACGTCCTTATAATTTAATATAAATAAATAATTTAAATAAATTACCGCGAGACCCTATAAAATTTAAAACCTTTATTAATTATTAATTTTAAACTCGATAAAGATTAATCGTATTATTTTTTTAAACTCTATAATATTTATAAAGTATCCCCCGTTTTAGAAGATCTTTATTTCGAATAAAATAAATATACCGAGTATCTAGAATAGGGTAAAACCTATTATTATTTCTTTTATATAAATCTTTTTTCCGGTTTTATAATCTTTAATATTATCTAGTTTAAAAAGAAGGTAGTAGTTCTTCTATTTTTTATTATTCTAGTATATATATTCCGTTATTTTAGTAAGTTATATATTTAATAATTTAACCCGATTTATTAACTTTAATATTTAGATTTAGTTATTAATTTATTTATTCTTCGCCCTTTTCTTTAAGGACTTTTCAATTCTTTCTTTTTTTTAATTAAAATATTTTCTACTTCGTTTTACTCCGGGATAAATATTAGTTTAAATATTTAATTAATAACTACGCGTTTAGTTATTTTCTCGTTATACGCGGTTTTAATATCTATAAAGTCTTTTTATAATTATTTAAATAAATTATCTACCGTAGGCGGGATCGGTCGAGTTAATATTATATTCTATATTATATCTACTAGGGGTTAATTATTTACTATAATCTAACTAACTCTTTTATTATCGCGCGTTATAGGGGTTCCGTTATTCTTTATATTTTAATCGCCGTTATTTTTACCCTTAAAGTTATTAATAAAGGATTATAAAGACTATATCGTTTTATTATTTATACTCGTCTTAGGGTTAATTAAATCGTTAAGAGTTTTAATAAAGGAAATATTATATAAAACCGACCTAGAGTATATTTTAAAATTAATATTATTATTCTTCTTAATTAAGAAACTAGAGTATATATTAAAACGGGTACTATTATTCTTAATAATCGGGAATATACGGGTAGTACTAGAATAGTTATTTTTCGGTCGTTTCTACTTTCGACGTTTATCGAACTCGCTTTATAAATTTATTATTTAATTAATATCCGCTAGTAGTCTACTTAATAGTTGTTTTTATTTACCGCCTTTATTTATTTTATTTACTTTATATTTACGTTTTCTTAATATTAGGCTACGGATTTTATTTTCGGAATTATCTTTTATCTTTATTTCTACTACCCGATATTAACCGTATATTATAAATAGTATTAAGAAACGGAATAAGGTTCTATTTACCTCGAGACTTTATTATCTTTATTAAAGATAAAAGGAGTTATTAAATTAATTCTTAATTTACTAGTATAAGTTTAAATATAGAGTCGATATTCTTATTATTAATAACTTCTTTAATTACTCCGCGGAGTTAGCGGTTCTTTAATAGTTTAATTATAAATCTACTTCCTTAATATTTAAACTAGACTTTTAATAATAACGAGGTATTTAGCCCTAAATCTTCGCTTAAATATTTAATAAATATTAATAATATTATATTTAATATTATGTTTTTTAAATTTAACGGAGGGTCGGTTAACCTAGCGATATCCGCGAGAGTAAATTTAATTATCAAATTATTATACTTTATTTTAAAATTAACGTCTAGTAGATTAAATCTTTATACGACCGCGTAATTCGTCTACCGCTTTAGTATAACGGGTATTAATATACCGTCTTTTATTCGCGCTTAATTTAATATCTCGTTAAGAGATAAAAAAAGTTATTATAATTAATTTAATTTATATAATAATTTTTCGCTAGTATCTCTTATTTACCGTCTCGAATTATAGGCGATACGTTATATTAAAATAAAGAGGGTATTTTAAATACCGTTATTATTTAAACTATTAAAAAGTTTTAGAGTATTATTTTTATATTTTAAAATTAAAATAATTAAAAACTCGTCTTTAATAATCTTAACTACGTAGGATTTAAAATCCGTTAAAGAATTCGATATCTACTATATTTTAATATATTTTTTTATTTATTATTAATTCTTTTTATTTATAATAGTCTTTAAATAGAGTTTTATTAAATTTCTAAAAATAAAGTTAAATTCGTTATTATTATAATCTTTATATTTATATAAAGGTATCGTAGCCTTAATTTTAATAATATAAAATAAATAATATAATTTCTAGCTTTAATATATTATTTATAACTTCGTAAATAAAGTTATATTTATAATTTAGTTATATCTCTTAATAATAACCGTAGATTCTAGTAATAGGGCTCGTAATTAATTAAAAATAATATTTATAAATAAAGATTACTCGCGGTCGGTATTTATATTTACTTTACTCGGTTCGATCTTTTTATTAAATAATTATAATTATTATACTCTTTATATATAAAGACTAGCCGAAAGAGTAATCGATTATATATATATAATAGTTTATTAATCGTATATAGTATGTTTTATAATTAGGTTATTATTCGTAATTAATAAATTTATTAAAATAGAAGGGAAGGTAAAATTAGACCGCTTTTATTATAATTCTACTATAACTTAGCGTACTAGAACGTAGATAACTAGTATAAATACTATAAGTACGTAGGGGTAGTATAGATAAATAGTAACTCTTTTACTATATATTAATTATATACTACTATATTATAATATAGTAGTAACGGCTTTATTCGATATTATTAATTATCGAATAATTTATTAAGAGCTCCTCTATTTATAAAACTTCCGTTATTTATTTATAAAAGTCTTTTTAAGTTAAGACTAGAGTAATCTCCTATTTATATAAATATAACTACTATTATACCGAAGCCTTCTATAGGACGAGAGTTACTAGTATAAAAAAGATTTATACTTCTCTTTTTAGATATATTAGTCCTTAAAGCCTTCTATAATCTTTTCTACTTTATTAAATTAATTTTATTTATATACGAGTACCCCGTTTTTATTTATTTAAATAAGGTTTTTTAATAAAATAGAATCGATACCGCCGGTACCGAAGCTTTCTAAGTTAATTTTATAACTTTTTTATTTTATTAATAAGCGAATTCTACTAACTTTCTAAATCTTAGATTTTATTAAAATTATTAACCGAGTATATATCGATAAGGTCCTCGAGCTCGTAAATTATTTAATCGATTATATTATTAAATATTATCGTCGCCTAGTCTCTAGTAGAGTACTAGCCCCTAAACGAATTATTCGAGTTATTTCGGTAAAATTATTTATTTATTTATATTAATAGTCTACCGACTTTCCGGTATTTCGAAAAGTTATTATTATTTTTATAACCGAAATATAAGAGTTTCGAGAAGGCCTAGAGGTTAACCGGTAAATTTAATAATACCTTCCTCTTTTTATAAATAATATTTTAATCAAGAGTTTAATACTAGAATCGATACCGTCGGAGTTTATAAATTTAAATAATACTAGATAACTCTCGTATATATTTATTATTTTTATTAAAGAAGGTATCTTTAACTAGCCGATTAAACCTAATAATATAATATTTAATTTCTAGAATATAACCCTAGATTAGTTTTAATAATACTTTATAAAAGTAGTTTAAATCGTAGTTTAATAATTATTATTATCGGGCTCTTAAAGTCTACCGGGTTTTTAAAATCCGTTAAATATTAATAATAAAACTATTTCTAGTATTAATAAATAAAATTTTAATAACCTCGGTTACTTTAACCCGTACCTCGATGAATCGTATAATAAAAATAACGTAGTTATAGTAGGCCGTAATATATACTACCGAAATATTATTTTATTCGTCGAGTATATTCGTGACTTTACTATACTAAAGGGTATTATTACGATACGGACGAATTTTAATATCTCGTTTAGAGAAATTACTTTAGTTTAGTATTTAACCGAGTTATTTAACCTTAAAAGAGTTAATTTATAAATTAATAAAAATAATATTAAAGAATAATATACTACTTTTATTAACTACTTTAAGGAAATTACTAGAATAGTACTAGTTTATTTAATAAACGAGAAGTATACTCTTTATAACGCGTGTATTAAGCGAGAATTTATAGGCTATATTTAAATAGTAATCCGGTATATTAAATTAATAAAAATCGATAATATCGAGAACTAGTTAATATTCGTTTATTAAGGTATAGCCGCCGAGCTTTATACCTTTATAGATCCGCCTAGTATAAATATAATAATATTTTTATTTATATAAACCCTAGAGCTAAAGAAGGATATATAGTTTAAAATAAATAATAAATTATTAATATTCTAGAGGTCGTAGGGTTAATATTAATAACTTTAATAACGTAATAATAGAAGTCTTCGATAGGGCTTTCTACTTTACGGGAGTAATAATCGTTAAAATTAATAATACTTTAATTATTAACTATCGAACTTTTATTCTTAATCCTTTTATAGTAGATAATAATAGTTTTCTAGTCGTTAATAATCGTAACCCTTCTTTATTTAAATAGGTTAATTTATTAATAATTATAATAATAATATAGAAATTAATAAAACCCTCGTTACGCTCTTAAATTATAAAGTTAGTAAATTATTCTATTACCTCCGCGTTAATAGTTATAGATTACGGGCGTCTTAAATATATTAAATTTAACTTTAATATTTATTACGCTAGTTTAATAGCCCTAAAACGGGTTTTAAAGAAATCGTTACTAAAGTAAACTTTAATAGTAGTAGAATAACTACCGTAGTAGGGTTATAATTTATTAAATCTTAACTAAGAATAAAAATACTAAAGTTAACTAGTAAATCGATAGTATCGATAATAATAAATTATACTATATTAATAAAGACTTAAATTATTATAAAGAGGAGAGTAATCTTTATTATAATAATAACTCTTTTAAGGAAGAACCCTTCGCTAGCTTTATTAATATTAAGATTTATTATTATAATTATAATACCTTTTTCCTATTTAAGATTAAATTATATAAATACCTTCGAGGAGGATATTCACCGAAGGTTTCCGATAAAGTTATAAACCCTAATAAGACTATAAAGCCTTCCGTTAATAACCTCGATAAATTTAATATACCCGTCTATACTAACGCTATAACTATTAAAATCATTAACTCTAATTTATTAAATATTACTATACTTAATATAGGATTCGTTTTCCGAGATTAGAATTACGTTTATATACCCGTTAAACTTAATTTAATTATTAAAGAAAAAGATAAAGAGGTTTATATTAATATAGGATATAATATTACTTTAATTAATAAGTCTTAGATCTTATCTTAACTACCTAATATATAAATTAGGAAGATAACTTTATCTTTATATATTAAAGATATTAACTCTATTATTTATAAAATTAATAAATATATTATTATTTTAATTTATATCCCCGGCCTTAAAGTTAATAGTACGAAAGCGCTATATTATATATAGAGAGAGATTTACCTTATTAATAACTTAAAAGCGAAAATACTTATTAATAATAATATTATTAAACTAGAAAAGATCGTTATCGATATTTATAGTTATTTACTTTTAGGTATTGGCCTAGCTAGGTTTAATATCCCCCCGATCGGGTAAGACGCGTAGGCGTAGCCTCTCGCCGCTTTCTCTAAATATAAATACCGTCCTCCCTTTTCTTCTTTTTATTTATTCTTTATATCCTTTAAGTTCTTATACTAGTCCCTTAAATACCCTTAGTCTTTAATCGGCCTCGTTTATTTACCTTCGCGCTCGGACCTCGACTTATATATTATACCTACGTTTATTCTACCGCGCCCCTATCGAACTTAACCCGTTTACGACGATCTCGATTCCTCGTAGAACTAGACTTCACCCTTCTTATCGCTAAAATTAGAGACTCGATTAGGCGTGTTTATTTATTTATAGAGTTCTTCTTTTTTTATACTCGAATACTTTTACTTTAAAAATACTTTCTCTTCCTTTATCTCTCTTATTAGCCTTTTTATAATTTATTATTACTACCGCCGTTTTTTATTAAATTTTAGTTTTGGTCGCCTTAAGCCCCTACTATATAATATACGGGCGATCGCCGTGGTTATAACGAAGGTATTAACGTAGTAGATATAACGTTCCTATAATTTAGATTAATCGAAAATATATTTTATATTCTCCTTTAAGTTCCTGTCTACTGCGCCGTTAATATATAGTTAATATTAAATTCTTAAAAGTTATCTATTAATACTTACTATATAGATCTAATCTAGGTTAATTAAATAACTAAGCCGAGGTTAACTCAACTAGAGTTTTAAGTATTTATTAATACTAACGTAGTAACGACTCGATTACGAGGATATATATATATATTACTTTACGATACCTAGATCGGCGATTAGGCTCTTAAAGATATAATACTTTTATATACCCTATTACCGAGCTCTCTTTACTCTTACTAGTTATAATACCGTTTTCGAGTTTATAATAGTAATAGTCTCAGCTATACCGGGGCTAAGTTATATATTATCGATAATAAAGCGTTTTACGAGGTAAAACGCTAGGACTATCTAACTAGTTATTATAGTAAAACTCGATCGCGGTATAAAATTAGGAAAGAGGTAGGGGATAATTAAATATTAAGAGGCGAGATTTTAGGGAAGAGCCACCTAAATAAAGTCTCGAGACGTAGATCTCTTTTTTACCGAGTATAATAAAGTAGGCGGATTAATTAATATATTATAATAATCTTAGCTCGAAGATTTAAACCACTATAACTAACGTATTTAAACTAGATATAAACGTTTTTAAGGGGCGCAGTGAGAATTAAACTATATATAATATTAATCGAATATAAGATCCTAGTAATTAGAAGCTATATTAGGGCGTGTAATTTAATATAAAATAAATAACTAGAGATCGGCGATCGGTAGTCTCTAGAGTAAAAGGGAAAGAGTAGGATTAAATAAGGAAATTATAATATATACTCTACTAGTCTTTATATATATATAACCCGCTTTTCTTTATTTTATTTTAATTAGAATTTCCCTCCTAGACTCTTTAGTTAAAAAAGATTAAATTTTATCTAAATCCTTTAATTAACTTTTATATTTATATTTTATAATAACTCTTATTAATATAAATTCCGTTTAATTCTATTAACCCCTAATTACGGTAGGTTTATATAGCGACGGACGGTTTATAATCTCTAATTTTCATATCCCTATAGTTTATAGAAAGAGTAAGAAAGTAAACGAAAATCTTTAAAACTTCGATTTAATTTAATTTCTAGATATAACTAAGCCGCCGCCGTAGGAGTTTAAAGATCTACTCTATATACTAGTACCGAATCTTTATATGGAAAAAATTATAGGAGGTATAGTTTCCTATTATTAATATTTAATAAATATTAATTAACGATTTTAGGTCTCTCGAATATAGCCGATACTAAAGGCGGTTACGAGAATAATAATATTTTTTTATTCCTCGAGTAATTATTATTCGGTGTTAGAGAAGTCTTAGAGTCGTAGTAAACGGGATCGAATATTAAATAAAGAGTTAAAAAGTTTAACGGCGCCTTTAAATATTTTACCCTAAAAGATTACGATAATATTTATACTTCTAGACCGAGATAAGGTGGAGATTAGGGTAGAGATATTAATAATAGTAGTAATATTTACTCTAGAAGCGACGGCTCGTTTTCTAAAGAATAAATTAAAAAGTAATACTTCTTTAATACTCTACTAATTTCTATAGTAAATTTAGAAACTAGGTACGACTCTTAAAACCCCGCTCGTAGATTTTAATATTAATAAATAGCGCCTACCTAGACGTTTTATCCTTTATAAGAAGATAAAAGACTTTATTTTTAATTCTTCTCTACTCCCTAATAACCCCTTCTCGTTAATACGTGGTATATAAATTTATTTTAAAAATACCGAGCCTTATTACTCTAATGAGGGGAAAGAGAAAGGGGATAAAGAAACGAGTTATAATATAAATAATATTATCCTTTACTCTCTCCGATCGCTTATTACGATATAGAGTTTAATATATTTTATAGACGCCGAGCCTAAGATAATTATAAGTATTACCGATATTCGAGATTTCTCTAAATATAAAGTAGGTAGTATAGGTTTAAACGAGGATAACGAAGGTATATATAAGTTAGAGAAAGTCCGGTATATAGATTAATATATAACTCCTAGCCCCTATAAACGTATCTAATAGTTTTCGAAAGATCTTATTATAATTAACGAGATAGATAATACGGACGATTACTTTAATAAAGTCGAGTTTGTATAGATCCGATCGTAACCTAAACTTATCTTTAAACGGCCTCGAAACTTCTAACGATATAAGAAAATAATAAGTTTAAATCGATTTAAAGTAATTAATAATAATTAAGGTATACTCTTTAATATATTTTTAATTAATACCCGAGATTTCTTCTAATATACTTTAGATGACCCTCTTGTAATAAAGAATAACGAAGAAAAAATTAATAAAACTAACGTTTCTATTAAGGTTACGAGTATAAAGTCTGAGATTAATACTATATACTTTAAAAGCTCCTACTTAAGGGAATAATTAAAGATATATAGTTATTTAAGTCCTATTATTACCGCCGAATTTACTATTAAACCTATTACCTCCCCCTTTAATTATACTACCTCTTTTAGTATCGTATTATCTTATAATCTAATTAAATAGGCTATTAATAGAGGTGATCGCGGAGTAGTAACGAACGTTTATTTTATTTATATTATTATTATTACCCTACCTCTTCCCGAGTAACCTTAATACTAAGGAGGTATAGTATTAAATAAAGAGAAGTAGGAGATTATAAAGATTATTAATAAAAGATAAAGAAAAAAGAGCTATGAATACTAGGTATACTAGAAGAGAATATAACTACGCGAATACGAGTTAGGAAATATATAGGAATTATTACGGGAGTTTAAGGTTAAACGCTAGGCGTAACGGGGAAGTAAACGGGGAAAACTAGTATATATAAATAAAAGTCGGTGACCGTAGGTTAGTTCTATTATCGTAGAAAAAGTATATATATTCTTTAATTTTATCTATAGTAATAAGAAGTTCCTAAGTTTTTATTCTATATATTTTACTCTATACTTTATTATATTTTAAAACTATTTCAAAGTAAAAAAAGAGTTATCGATAAAGTTATAGTTTTTATTTGGGTTACCTCGTTATAACTCTTCCTTATTAACCTTTCTATAAAGTAGTTCTCTAACTCTTCGCTCGGAGAAGAGTTTTTAACGAAGTATATTTCTATTTCTTTAGACGTTTGTCTTTTATAGATATTATTCGGTTATTAGAAAGTATATTTTATTTTAAATTCTACGGTCTTTAATAATATTATCTTTATTTAGGTTTAATACTACCTTAAACCTCGGACGTCTAATTATCGTGATTTCTATTTTAATAGCGAATATCTTGAATATTAATAGTAATTTTATTTTAATAACCGTCTCTTAAGCTCTAATATATTCCTACCCTTTATATTTAATTTATTCACGAGTAACGCTATGGGATAAATAATAATATCGGTATTTATTTTCTCTCCTAATTTATTAGTTTATAGTAGTTTTTGGTTTCTATTTATATATAACGTACTTAAAGTACCGAAAGTATTAATAGTTAAACCGGGATATAAGAATGAAGATACGATATATAGAGGTTAATAATAGTGGATCTTTATTAATTTAAATTTATTCTTTATTAGGGTTAAAAATACTTTAACTTTTTATATATTCTAGTCTAAGAACCGGGTCCAAAGTATAATAATTAATTTATAGATACTTTCTAGTATAGCGACGAGTTAAAAATATTTAATCTCTTTTAACCTTGAATCCGCTGGCCACGGATTTATAAGGAGTTTGAATTCATATATAACGATATTTTTAAATCCCGCTTTTATTATTTATTTCTTTAAGAGTTCTCCGGAGATTTTTAGAATAAAACCTACTTTTTAAACGGTAGTTTTTTAATTCGCGTATTATTTTCTAATATTATTATCTTCGGGTAAAGACTCGTTATCGTTTTATATATTTACTATTAGTTCTTAATATTTTATTTAATTATTAGGTTTATAGTGCCTACTCCCGGGTTAAAGATTATTTAAGGGATATAATAGGATATTAATATTAATTAAATTTATATATTTAAAACTCTATTTAAATAGTCGAGGCTAGTTAGCGATACTACCGTTTATAATATAAATATAAATAAGATTAAAATAATTAACAGGAAAGATCTACGGTAGATCGAGATTATCGATAATAAATTAAGAGAATAAAGTGTTAGCGCGGTAATAGCCTCCTTTTTTAATTAATATAAATAATTATATTTGAATATTAACCGGCGTTTTAGGATAAGAAGTTTTAATTTTAAATTAATATCTTTAATAGTATAGGAATATATTATTATATTAATTGAATAAGACTTAGGTCCGTACCGGTAACTTAGGTTAAATTAATTATTAATTTCTCTTAAGAAAATAGCGATAACTATAGATAATTATTTAGAATATTTATTTTAATAGACGGGTATTAATCCGCTGTATCGTATATTTAACTATAACTATAAGTAATGAGTTATAGTGTTTTAAAGGACGACCGACCGACTTCTATTACCCAAATTCTTGAAATTATAAATACGCTTCGTGTATTTTTATAATAAATCTAGGGGTTAAGATCTTACCCGTTCTAGTCTTTATATTTAATATCGTTAGGGCTAATCCTCCTACGGGAGCGAAGAATAATTATCCGTTAAAAATTAATCGGAGGACGTGGTATTAAAGGTCGAGGTTTTTTAAATATTATTAATAGCGCTTCTAAAGTTATATTTATTCTAATAACCGACCGGTTTTACTCTTCTTATTACGAGAGTATTATTTATTAATTTATATACTATAAATGAGCCGGTGTCCGGTAACTAACTTTATTATTTAATAAAATATACTTTATTATTTATTAATGTTATTTTAAGTTTCTAGTTAGCCCTACCTACTTCTCGTATAATAAACGTAATAACGACGGCTATTTTCGTACTCGTATACTATAATACTTAATATAACGGATATAGTATCCGACTCTCTAATTAACGTTGAGTAAATACTCGTAAAAATAGAAATTAATTAAACTTTATACGTTTTACCTTCACTATACGTGGAGTCTTTAAATATATTTTAAGAAAATTATTAACTACCGTGAATGAATAAGACTTATTTTCTTACTACCTCGTTTAGTTATATAGTAATAGGACTTAGGGCTCTTTTAATTACCTCCGAGTAAATTATAATAATAATACCTTTATCGCGCGCGTTATCTAGTTATCTCGGGGGTAGGACGTCTACTAATTTAATAATATTTAAATATTATAAATACGTATTACTATACGATTAAACCTGAGTTTATATTATATTTCTTATCTTCGGCTCGTCTTTTTAGTTTTGGCCTAGACTCCCGTTATTTTTTATTTCTATAATTATAAACCTTTATCCTATTATTATCTTTACGATGATTTTTATATATACGCTCGTGAGTTTCTACTCCTCGCCGTCTTTATTTTTATATAAATTATTATTATTAATATAAAAAGTTTCTAAACTTTCGTCCTAGAGTAAATACGATAAATTTATACCGCCGTTAATATTATTAATAGATTTAAGTTTTAAAGGGATTTTATAAAATCTTTACGTCCCCCTCGATCTTTTTAGGAGTTAAGTCCGTTTTAATAAAGTTAAAACGAATTATAAATATATTTATTTTTTAAACTCGGTTTTCGTTATAACTTTTCTTTTATTTATATATACCCTCTCGTAGGAGGACTAGATTAGAGATCTTCATATTATAAATCTTAAAGTATATGATTTTTTAGGTCCGAGAAAGAGGGAAATACCCGTTATTTATAGTTAATTAATATAGTAATTATCTCGATTTAATTAAACGAAGGGGTCTAACGTCATGAGACTAATTAACCGAACTATTATACTAGATCATCTTATTAAATATAACTATATCGAGAATCTCTAAGAGTACTATATTTAACGGGTTTATTAAAATATTTCGGATTCTTTATTAAATTTAATATAGTTACGAAATTATTATCTTTTCGTTTAATTATTTTTAGATTCGAATTAGCGATAGCGAATAACCTCGCTAAATCGTTTACACTAACGAAGATTATAAAGAGAGAATAGTCAAGAAATAAGAATATTTATTAAATATTATTAATATAAATCGAGTATATGATTTATATTAAATAATTATTAATATCGTTAATTAGAGTCTTTAAAGATTACAAGTATCCCTTTAATATAATATTACTCTAATTTATTAGAAAAATAGTCTTTATATAAAGATTACCGAGATCGACTCCGTATCCTAAAATCGAGGCTATAAATATAATAACTATTATTACGAAGTATACGAAGAAAAGAGATATAAATATAAGAGTATTTATCCCCGTAGTTATTATTACGTCGATTAAGAAAGAGTAATACTATCGAGCTCTTAAATTATAATTATATAGTTATAATATTTAGATCCTAGTTTTTACCTCCCCCTTTCTCTATACCTTCGTTAATATCTAGTTATCGCTATAATTATTAGTTATCTAATAAACCGAATTTCTATATAATAATATAATTTACTATCGCTGTCTTTTAAATTTATTTCAAATACTTCTCTTAAATTATAATAGTCGGTTTATTATCTTTTAGTCTATATTTATAGAACTACCGGTTTATTCTTAAATTAAAGAGCGGAAGATCGTAGTTCTAAATAAATTTCATGATTTTTAATTTATTTTTCGGGATAACCCCGAGTTTTATAATTAATTTACGACGCCCTTTTATTATATTATTATATTTAAACTTTATATTAAATAAGAGTTAACTCGAAGCTATTTTATAATAATATAATAAAATAATAAAGTTTTAATAAACCCTCGGCGAGTACTTTTTAATAATATTTATAACGGGCTTTTTTAATAGTATTTTTAATAAAAGTGAAATATTAGTATCTAGGTTAACCTTTTCTCGTCTAAAGAGTATAATATTCTTTATTATATAATCTTTAAATCCTGTCGCGGGTAATGACGGCCTTCGGTAATTAATATATACCGAGATTATAAAAAGGGCCTAGTAAAGAGAAGTTTAAAATAATAATACAATTAATTTTTATTTATTTTAATTCATTCTTATATTAATCCTAAACCCGTTAGAGTATTATAAACGGAGATAAACCTTATATAAAATATTCTCTTTAAGTTAATATTTAATACTTTCCGTTACTATATATTATATTTCTAAATAATAGAGATTTTAAAGTCTTTTTCACTAAGAATTCAAAGCCTTTAATAATAAATAGTATTATATAATTAATAGACCGGCCTTTCCTTAGTAGCGCCTAAATATTACTCTTTTAAAATATTAATACACTAATGAAATCATATTATATTAATATTATAAAGTAATTATTATTACGATAAATATACTTTAAAGGTCTTATCAAGTACTAATATATATAAGTTTCTATTATTTTAAATTAGTATAGTAAGAGTTCCGGTTTATTCTCGCCTAAGAATATATAAATATTTAAATATATTACGACGCGTTAACCTTAAAAGGATATTATTATTATAATTTATTATTATCCGAAGGTATTATTTAAAGATCTCCTTTTATATATTTAAACTAGCCTCGTCCGATACGATTTTTTATTTATAAAAACTAATTCTTAAAACTTTCGATAAAGGACTTTAAAGTTTCAAAATTAAAGTTATTTTCTTCGACGAAATATATTATATAGTCGGTCTAACCCTCTAGCTCTTTAGAGGGCGATGGTTTTTTATTAAAGATACCGAAGATCTTTTATATTTACTCTCTTTAGTATTCCTCTACTTTTATTTTATTAAAGTTTTTTAGATTTTTTTTTTTCCCTCTTTATTCGTCTCCCCTAGGGCCTAGTATTTTCGACGATATATATCCTATCTCCTATCTCTTATTAGATAAGCGAATAAGAGTAAATTATATTTAATTAATTATTAACTAGGAACGGATTTAGATAAACGGACTAAAGTTCTATATTTATACTTAAGGAGTCGAAGAGTTTAAATCGATAACGGTTAAATATAAAAAATTAAAAGTAAAGAAGAATTAATTTTTATAATAATAAACGATTAAACTAATTTTAACTAGGGATTATATAACTCTTCCGAAGTAAAGATACTAATTCTACGTTAAATAATAAAATCGTTAACTTTTTTTAATTTTTAAGGTAAGGGCTCTTTATTAATATTTTCTTTAACTCGGTTTTTAAACTACCTAAAATAAATATTACTATATAAAGATAAACGTATTAATATCTATATTAATATAGTGATATAATAGTACCTATATAATAAACCTCGATAATTTAATATATTTATAAGATACGTTAATATAACTACGACTCTACTTCGTTTTTAATATTATTATTATTACTTAACCGGGAGTTAAAGCTCTACTCTAATTATAAATTATAAATTACGTCGGCGGTTAACGGACTTTATAGCGTCGCGCTAGTAGGAGGAGATTTATCGACGGATTTATATTCCGGGTTTATACCCGGATTTTTATAACCTAAGCTTCTTCTAGAAATAATTATTATTATAAGAAAAAGAATATCTCCCGATTTTAATATATTATATCCGACCGTCTTCGAGTAATAAAGGTAGGGACGAGGTTATTAAAAAGAAAGTTTTTCTATAATTATTTCCTTCGATTCCCCTCTAAAAACTTTATTTGAACCCTTTATATAATAAATTTAACCGATAATAAATATATAATAATTATTTCTAATAGAAATATTAATAAACTCGTAGGCTTTATACCCGAAGTTAATATCCTATACTATTAATTAATACCTAGTAGAGATAATATATATATATTCTTAATAAATTAACGGATTATAGAATAAGATAATATATTTATTCCGATAATATATACTTTATTAATTCGAGGTCCGTTAATATCTTTTTAAAGAGTTATTTTTATTTAAGATCTAAGAATCTTTACTCGTAAATTCTTTAACTTCGTTTATTAAATTAGACCTATATATAAAGTTTACTATATACGATAAAATTCGCTCGTCCGTATAGTCGTAATATATATCTTTAAGGAGTATATTTAAATATATTTAAATAAACTCTTTAATAAGGGGTACCGCGTAGGGATTATATTAATAAATATTTTTTACACTTTTTATTAAAGAACTCCCGGGATTAAACTAAAATATAGGACGATTTAAAATTCGATTTTAGTATAGAGTTTTTAAGATACTAGTAAAAAACCGGTAAAATAAAGATTATATAGGGAAAATATTAGATATATAGAGATAATTATTGTCTAGACTCGAACATTCTTTACTCTTTAAGAATTTTTATTATTTAGATATATATCTAGGAAGAATCCCTAGAATAGAGGAGGGAATAGTTAAAGAGCCCGAAAAATAACCTAATTTTAATAATACTACGAGTACGATCGTGGTAAATTAAAAAAAAAGAGAGTAGGTAGAAGTAGGTATAGGTCGAGAAGCAGTTAATAGAATAAAATTACTTTTAGGTGCCCTTAATATTATGAAAATAACGCCTTTATACGCGTACGTCCTAGGAGTCGTTTAATTACCTCCTTTACTATATCGTCCTTAGGTCCTATTATTAATATAATAAATTAAGACTAATCCCTTTTAAAGCTATATTCTTTAATTAAATAAAATTAACGCGGTTAACTAGTTCGGGCTACTCCGTCTCTAGTAGTATATATATTAATATTAATTCCTCTTCTTTAGAAATATGGTTTAGGATGAATTTATTTATCTTAAGGTATTAAGCGGGCGGTAGAGGAGAGAGGATATTAGAGAGAAGAGGTTAAGAATCGATAGAAGAAGAGGACTCTTTCCTTATAAGGTGAATTATAATTTAAAAGTTAGAATAAAACCTACGATAAAGGATTATCGAGAGTCGAGTTTTACCGATATCTTTATAATAATCTCCTAGGTTTAAGTCCTAGGTTAATAGCTTCGTTAATATAAATATAGGTAATTTTCTATTCTAACTAGTATATCGGTTATCCGTTAACTTCTTATAAACTCCGTCCGGTATATTTCGGGGATTCTTTTTACGAGCTTAAATAGTAATATATCTAATAATATAAACTAAAAGATATACGGAGGTATAGAATAATAAGATCTATATTCTTTATTATTTATAGGGTACTAGCCGAGGGTTCCGTTCTTATTAATCTTTAAAAGTAGATCTCGAGCTCTTAATACTCTCTACCCGACGGATAAAGATATTAACGATATAAAAACCATAATAAAGTAAGCCATATAGCGATTTACGAAAGGGGATATCTATTTTCGAGCGAGTAAAAAGTTATTTAAGAGCGATATATAAATTAAACCGAAGAGTAGAAAGTATAAAAAGCTTATACTAGAAATCGTCTAGAATTAATATAACTCTTTACGCTATCTATAATGACGGTCAGTCCCTATAAATACGATAATAGAATGAACTTATTTAATTAAAAGTAGGAACACCGAAAGATTAAAAATAATAATAATAATAAAACTAGGGCGATATATTACTCATCCGAGACTAGTCTTCGAGGCTTACCTATACGCGGTCCATAAGAAGAAATACTATAATTAATTATAAACCTTAATTTAATATTATTTATTAAGAGAATATTTACCTCTAAACTTATTATATATATAGAGGAGTAATAAAGTAGGATATAATTAATTAATTAAATAATTCCTATCCGTCTAGCCGTCTATTATTATATATTTAGAAATTAAATAAACCTTTAGTTTACCGTTATTTAATTGAATTCTCTTTGAAGAGTTCAAAGCCCTAAGAGTGGCTGGTATAAGATTAAGAAATAATTTCAAAAGTAATACTAGTATCTAAAGGAGTCTCCCGCGAATAGGAATTTTATAGACGATTACTTAAAGTAAGATAAGAAAGGCGGCAAGACTAGTATAAAAAATATAAGAGAGAAGAATAAAATAGACTATCGGTAAGACTCTTTCTATAATAAGAAAGATAGGGGGTATAAATATAGAGGTAAGACTATAAAAGACAAAGCGGTACCTAATAAACGGGGCGAAGAAGGTAAATATAATAATATATAGGAAATTATTTAAAACGAGGCTACAGAATCCATAACTTCTTTATAGGAACTATATATAAATAAAATAATCTTATTCTCTACTCCTCCCCTTACTTATGAGTCCAAATTAAGAGATACTAGATATTATTACAAATTAGAAACGAACAATACTAATCTTCCCAGTAGCGTATTTATTTATACGGTATTAACTCGAGTTCCTTTACTCTCTTTATTTATAATTATATAAATAACGGCGTCTTACCTCATAAAGGAATAATAAATAACGAAATAAGAAGATATAGCGAGCCTAGTAATATATATCGAGCGGGGAGGCGGTAAGATTATAGTCGATATTTTATAAAAGTGTCTCTTCTACTAGTTAACCTAATATATAATTTATTATACTAATAATAGGTTTATAGCTCTAGTAAATTTATAAAGAAAAATACTAAAGACGTTGTTCCTATAATCTTAATATTATTAATATAAGATTTAGTCCGTACCCGCTTTTCCTTATTTAGGGTAATATTCTCGTAATAAATTAAGAATAACGGGCACGGAGATTCTAGCCTCCGATTTCTATAAAATACCTACGCGTTATTACCTACCCACCGTTAAATAAAGATAGCGGTCGATAATAACTACGTGATAGTTTAGAAAAGTCAACTAGATTATTTTCGCTAGTACTGCGAACGTTATCCTTACTTTAGTAAATAACTATAAGACTTATTAAACGGACGTACGATTATTATTCCTTAAAGACGTCCATCTAGTGAACCTTCTAAGAAACGAAAGACTTAAGAAATATCGCTATCGCACTCTTTATAACCCGAATTTTAATTACTATTATAATTATTACAGTAACCTAAACCTCTATTATTATTATAACTATTATAGGAGCCTAGGTTATAACTCCCGTCCGATTTATTAAACGGTTCTAAGGTTAAGAAACTTAAAAGAATATATACAAATAGTCCACGGAAGAGATTATAACAGAAACTACGAAAGAATAAAACTATAAATTAATTTCTACGGTATACCCCTAAGGCCACCGAGTAATATAAGAGATAAACGGAATTTAGGTTAAATACTATAAAGTAGTATAAATAAATTATCCGAGCTTTTAGAGATCGCTTTAATATTATAATTAAGAGAAAAAACTACTAAGAAGACGGATATTTAGAGTACGAATTTATCGAGTTAACGGAAAAATTCGCTTTACTTACTAAATATTCTCTTATAAATACTAAACTCTAGAAAGTCTTTACTATATTTTAAACTCTTATTTTACTATTATATTATAAAGTTCTTAAGAAAAGGGGCGTTCCTTAAGATACTCTCGATCCGATAATTTAATATATTAATGACCGGGAGTATAACTGTCGAATACTACTAGCCAACACCCTATAACTAAATAGTATTATTATTACTCTAGTTAGTTATAATTAGACAATTTATCGGGCCACAGAATTATTCTTTATTAATATATTCTCTAAACTCTTTATTTACGGAGTTAAACTCTTATCTTTTTTATAAACACGCTATCTATTACCTACTTTACCCGTATCTATAATAACCGAAACTCGGAATTAATCCTCGAACATCTCAAAAGAGACGAGTTCGTGAAATATAATTACAGCGATTATCTAAGACCTAAATATACTATTCCCGGTCTCATTATATTACTACTTAACGCATACAACATGACTGCTAACAAAATTTCGTATGGATTTCCGGTCCGATAATAAAGGTTATATTAACGGGAGAGTACTAAAATTAATGAAATATACGCCGCCCTTAATTATAACTCCGGTTATATACTAACGTCAGTCGAGGGCGTATATAAAGTCTATACTACTTTTAAGAGCACGCCAGTTACCTCCTTAGACCTTAATTTCGAGGTCTTAAGACCAAGTTCCTTCCAAAGCAATAATGGGCCTCTTAATTCAGGTGAGATCAACCGAACATTATCAAGATCATGACTAACGCCTAAATCTAGCATCCAACTCCCATCCAATGATCAGGGCATCAGATCCGCGCCGCTTACATACTAAGGGGAGCGGTCAACAAAGCGCGACTTTTACAAGCGTTACACCGGGTGGAGGCGCTGTTGTTGAGCCTCAGAACCAGGTTACAGCTTTCAACCAGCCATCGCCGAGGCCCCACGATCGATTACAGGATGGCAACTGGTCTCCAGTAAATAAAGCCATCGTGAAAGCTACTGGATCACGTCCACTTATCCGTAAAGATAAAATACATACCTTTGAAGGCACGGCTCTCATTACAAAATCTACCATGAATCTAATTATATCAAGCACCCAGCCGAGGACCTTCCTGGACACCGAGACACTTCCTATCGCACAAAACTGCGGCACAAGCTTGATAGTACTTAGTGGGTTATGAAGATAGATACCCAAATACAGACTCTAAGCTAAATTCTATGGTAGGAGGTGGCGAGGTCAAGGATAATAGCGGCCAAGACGAACCAGCATTTAATCCACAGCACCCGGAAGTCATTGCGAACAATCCTCGATCAAACGGCGCTGTTTGCTTTAACTAGTATTTGATTCAGCCAGTCGTGAATCCCATGGTTGCACCAAATACCGTGGTTTCTAGGCTGGAGGAACACGGTGTGGAAGCGGATAGTATCTCAGCTATAAGAATGTATAACTGGACTCATCTAAATCCGTAACTAGTCTTGGGATTGGCCCAAGATGGCCTTATTAAAATAAAATCGAGCTCGCTATCGGGTAGTGCTGGGACCCTCCGCGACTTTTGTAAGTTTGGCGTTTGTGTCCTACCGCGGGGTTAACATTTTTTCAGACGTACACTCTATTTATACGGGTCGAACACTCCTTAAAGATAATACTTACCTCCACGAGGTCCTGTTAATCGTAAATGACGACACTACTACAAAATATGCCCTGATTACTCTAACTTCGTCTTACTATAAGGAGTACTTGCCAGACGGAAGTACCCAAAAAGAGCGGATGAAAAAATTAGAGGTCGAAGCCACGGCGCGAACGACGGCAGCTTTAAAACGGAATATAGTAGAGGGCCGTATACCCTCTAGAGACACTACCAAAATACTTTTAATTCACCACGCAATTCTTAACCAGAACTTATATTCCGTACACTGGACTAATTATTTATACCAATTACAGGATTCCCCTGGTCAGCAGTCAAACTTGATTATAACGAGACATTCAATATGGCTAATGACTATCCTGCCGCTAAATGAGAAATACCGATTCCAGACGTTCAATTACGACTGGGTTGGATATGGTGAGGACAATAACTTAACAAAGGTGAACGGTATTCTGGGAGCGTCACGGAGGATATTGTATCTTAAATACTTAGTTACAATAGCTGCTAAGGTAAATATCATAGGATGGGTAAGATTGTAGCTGACAACCCCAGTTCCCCAATACAGTGGATCACGGAAATCTTCTACGTGATATTGAAGAATCCTGCCAGTGGGTGGACGTGACGGAAGCGGAGACGGCGACGCGGATCGCCTTAAAGACAGCGGAAACGTATAAGCTGGTAACTAAACTTTACGCGTTAGCGCGGCTTTACAGGTAATGCTCCTACTCCGCTTTTCAAAATACTCTCTTAATCCAATAGGTTTACTCCGAGACATGCGGGCGTAAAAGAAATTTGTAATCGGCTTACACGCGAGCTTTACGAATTACCAGCGAGCGGAGAGGAATATTTTGGTCTTCACCCTACGTGGTGCTTCTCGATAGCTTGCGCTTGTACTGAGGATCCGGAAGAGTACGCGAAAATGGACCGAATCTTAGAGAGCATTGGCAATGCAAATAAATCGGTAAGATTTCCATCTTCGCTTCAGATTCTGAACTCACTATTACTAGTAGAACGTGTCAGATCTTTCTAGGCTTGTCCGATTGATATGGAAATAAAAGAATGGACGGCATTTAAGCGAAGGATAGTAGGAAGATATGACAGAATATCTCGACTCGGTGATGAAGGGGAATTTAATTTGTGTTAGCTAATTATATTGATATCAAGCCATACTGAGCCTAGATCGGATATGTACCTAAAATTCGAAGTAGTCTAGTAAGACTTTGGTATCACGCTCCTGTACACTACTGTGGTTTCCATCGATCTTTCCCAAACTCATCTCTTTAAAAGTCGATCCTCTAGGGTGTTAGAGCCGCTCTGGCCGCGAAGGCGTCGAACTATTATACCGCCAAAATTAGGCAGAAATTTGAATGAATAATAAGAGCCGCCTATTACTAGATAGAGTTATCGAGTCTTGGGTACCTGATCTATAAGGGGATATTGATAAGGGGTTATAAAGTCTCTGTTAAATAGTTAGAACTACTCATTTAGCGGGTAACTCGAGTTTTTACGGGTAGATCCAAGAGTCTAACTATTTTCCAACGAATTAGGGCAGTATTTTCTCTAGTACAACACGATTTAATTCAATGTTTTCGGGTCTAGTATTGGCGTTTGGTTTATTAAGATTTATAATATAGAAAGTACCGGTCGTAGTAATCTTCAGATTCTTATACTTCCCTAAGGGTATGACTTCTCCTATATATAGGTGAGCCAAGGTAAAATTTAGTAACTAAAAAAGAATATACCGCTCTCTGTAACAAGAATCGGTATCGATTTCATTTCATAGGATTCTACTTTATAAAGAGGTATCGTAGCCACTCTAACGCCAGCGATAGTGAAGAAATCGTCGGGAAATTTAACCTTCGAGCTTTCGAGTAGTCTAAGAGTCTAGGGACCGGCGGCCACGATAGTCTTCCTAGCGATAACTCTATTATAACCTACTTCGACTCCTAGGTAAACCCCTTCGTTGACGATAAACCTCGTAATATCCTTCGTTTCCCTTTTTATACCTAATTTTAATACTTCTTCACCTACTACTTTAACAGTTAAGGCCGAATCAATGTAATTAATATCTTTATTAAGCCATAATCCCTCGCCAGTATTAAACATCGGTTTTTCATATAATCCTACTATCTAGAGTAACTCTTGGGTTAATATCATCCTATTTTTAAGACCCTTTATTCTACTCTTATAATTATTTTTATTAATTACTTGGACCCATGACGTCCGGTGATAGAAATTGGAATAAAGAGGTACTTCCTCCTACATTTTCATCGCTTGCTCAGCAAAGGCAACGTAGTCTTCGTCGGGGTACGGCGTACGTATAATTTTATTAATATCTTTCGAGGCTGTATATGTGGCGCTACCCTCGAACTAAATAATTCGGGTATCCGGCCACTCACGTTTTAATATAAACGTAGTTGAAGTACCAAAACATCCTCCCCCAATAATCGTATAATCAAAGTGGTTATCGTTATGATTCTAACTTGAGGTTGACATGGCCGGGTTAACGGAATAATAATAAAAAAGATTCGGGAGAAGGTTATATATTAATCGGGAGCTCTCGGCGAAAAGTATTAATTAATAACGTAATCAAGATCACGTGATTTAACTCTTCGTTTCATTCCCCGTAGCTTTTACTCATACACTATCATTGTGACTTAACGATTCATAGATGTGATAGATTTAATAGTATTACGATACTCGTCTTGCAGTCCTTCAAATTTCTAAATACTTTCAATAAATTATTATTATATAGTGGAGGGGTACTATGAACACGTTAGAAAGTAATCTTCCTCTTTATTTATAGACGTAGACGTAGACGTCATTATTACTCGCTTCTTTAAAGACGCTAGATAAGTATATTCCTTGGCTACTAGGTTATTACTATATTAAAAAGTACTCCGTTAGTATACCCCATAGAAGTTAATATAAGTTGGAGCGGGTCTAGTAGCTTATACGGCTCACTCTATAAACTAATATAAACTTCGCTATCTACCGTACCATAGCGGTGTCGCTTCAAGTAAATATATATAGTCTTCCTATCACTATTTTCTACTCTTTTTAATCTCCCTTCCCTACCCCGAGAGTAATCCCAGCCCTCGTTTTATAGAGCCCTCTACTTCTTCTATTGGTTTCTCCTATTCTTTTTCTATCTTCTCAAACTCTCTAGTCCGTTATAACTAGATTCTCCGAGTATCTTCAGGCTTTATACGTATCTTTTTCTTCGCCTTCTCTATTCTTTACTAGATAATTTGTAAGGCTTCAAGTCTCCTACTAGGCCTCTTATTAATTTAAGATATTTTCTTGGACCGTCGATTTGAGGAGACTTTAGGCGGAGGATTCGTTTAAACTTTAACCGAAGTTCTATAACTAAAGTTAGTAAACGTATTTATATCTAGGGCAAGCTCGTTAGCTAACGTCTCGGATTTTAGGTAAACGGCCTCGTTCGATAATAATAATATAAAGCTCTACGTGGATGAAACTAAATTTAAATATTCTATATCTAGTACTTTATTGTTTACCGTAATTATAAACTTTTCCCGTTTTTCTTTCGCCTAGTCCTTAGTATTCCTTAAAGCGCTAACTCTTTATCGGAAAGTTTCGGGGATATCCGTTATCTTCTATCCTTTAAACTAAGTTATACGATACTTAATTAGATTTTGGGGATTATTGGATAAAGTAGGATAAATTATATAAATCGTTAAATTACCGGAACCGCCATAGTAAGTTAATATAATAACGTATACGTTATTATTATATAGTATCTCTTGGCCAATATACGATCGTAACTCGTATATCCTACGGGCACCTAAAACACCGTTATATAAAACTTGGTTCTTATATACTACTATATTCCTATTAGGACCTTTTCCCTCGGTAAAGAAATTAGGTAAATACGGTATAATTATATTCGTAGACGGTACGATATATGGGCCTAGCTTTTTCTAGACGTATTTATTTAATCCCGTTAGATAGTTTCTATCGTAGAAGTCTAGCTTAATCTTAATAATAGAACTATTAATAAAGTATTTAAAATTTCCGAAGAGAAAATTCTCCTACGAAGGAATATCGGGGGTACTAGCGATGACCGGGAATACTTTACTCATTACTATAACTTCTGTTAAGGCCTGTATATTTAATTTTTCAAACTTCCGAAACACTTCACGAGGAAAGCGTGATAGTGAAAGAGAAGGCCGTGGCTAGGCTAGCCTCTCATTTATTTCCTCTTAATTATCCGGATATACGGAGCCCTCGTTATTATTATAGTCGTGTCCATGGGGGTAAATACCATAGTCGATAAGATACTATTTAAATTCGGGGTCGTAGGTAGAAGATTTCCTAATCTTCGAGGATATATTCAATTCTTTTCTAGTTTTGGCTTTTTTCTAGGAGCCCGATTAACTTAAGGCTATTATTCGATTCGAAGTAACTATAGTTTCGGGTTCCGGGTACTAGTATATAGTTAGAATATTTTTATAAAAAGAGCTAAATCGAAGTTATAGTTTTAAAGTAATTAAAGTTTAATTTATTATATTTTATAAAGCGTTTAAATTATATAAAGTTAATATTTTCTTTATTAATCCGATTAGGCGGTATAAGAGTAATAAGTTATATAATCCTTCGATTAAACTCTCGAAGAGCGCGAGGGGTAAATTATATTTATAATAAATTATTTTAAAACCGGCTAGGTGTCCGGTATCGTTACTAATTCTTAAGTTTTCGTCGTTTAGTAGTGGGCGGCGGTATAGAATCGGTCGTAGACTCTTCTTTAACGTATAACTATTATTTTCGATTACGGGGTATTAAGATTCTCTCTAAAGATATTAAATCTTAATTTTATAAAACGATTAATTTGAATGAATAATAGAGGACGATTAAGAATACGGAGATATAGTTAGCGCGCGTCTCTCCTAATTACGCTAGCGGGTGAGTTATTTTAGATTATAGGGTTAATACCTAATTAACGGAATAACTACTATTTAGAAATTACTAAAAATATATATATACCGAATAAGTATTTATACCTTTGACCCTCCGTCGTAGTACTATAGCTTTTAGTATATTTATCGGATTTATAAATAAAGAACTTAGTGAGTAAATTATATTTTTCGATTTTACCTCTTCTATATCCCAAAAAAACCCTATCGATAAGACGTGGCTACGGTATATTAATAATTTATTTATATTAAAATATATATATAGCCGGTGAATATCGGTTATAAAGAAGAGTCGGTGAGGGCGGCTTCGGCGATATATATATAAGTAATGAAAATAAGTAATTATAATTACTTTATAAAATTTATAATATACTAGGAATTAATATTAAAATTAATAAAGATATTATTATTAAACTCGAACGCGTATTAATTAATCCCTCCCTCTTAGAATGTAAAATTAACGTTTATCGATTACTCTCTAATATTATAAATATTCTACGCGTATATTTATATAAAACTAAATCGGAGTATAATATAATAGTATTTAATTTATTAGAGCCGAGTCTAGAAGATCTTTTTAATTTCTATAACCGTAAATTCTCTTTTAAGACTATATTAATACTCGTCGACTAACTCTTTTACCGTCTCGAATATATTTACTCTAAGAGTATTATTTATCGAGATATTAAACCTAAGAATTTCTTGATAAGTATAGAGAAGTATAGAAATTAGATTTATATAACGGACCTAGGTCTCGCTACGGAACGTCGTAATATTTAAATAAAAATTAATACTAGTCGTGCCCGGAACCTATATTTAATTAATATAATATATTTTACTAGTATTAACGGTTATTTAAATATTAGTAAATATAATATCCTCGATTCTTACCGCGTAAAGACTAACGATTAGTTAAGTATAATATCGCTGCGATAATTTAGAATCCCTCGGGTATATATTTTTTTATTTCCTTTAAGGCTTTCTCCCGTAGTAAGGTCTTACGACTATAAATTAAATACTAAAGGAAGAACTTATTTTAGAGGAGAAGAAAAAGATTAATATTAAGAATTTATATAATAATCTCCCTTAGGAATTTATATTTTATTTCGATTATATCCGTTTTATTAATTTTAATAAGAAACTAAAATATTCCTATCTACGTAAAATCTTCCGTGATCTCTTCGTGCGCGAGGGCTTCGATTATGATTATATATATAATTAGATAATCCTCAAATATCTAATAATGATATAACGAAGGAAGGAATTATAAGGCGAGGATATATTATTTAAAGGAGGTTTATAAAGAAGTTTTTCGGGGTTAATAAAGTAAATAGGTTTTACGGCTATATAAAGATAGTATACTACTTTACTTAATACCTATATACGAGTTAATATGAGGATAATTAAGAATATATTATATACTATAAATAAACGGACTTAATTTATATTATAGTTAAGGTTGTTGATTTAAACCTTAATAGTAAAGTACCTAGTTACATGACGGTAGTTTTTTGTATTATATATTATCTTAGTAAATTTAGGCCCTAGACGACTAGCGCCTAAACTTACTAAAGTAATATATAATACAAAAAACTACCGTTATATATAATGAGGGGTTAAGTAGGAGTAATAGGCCCTTGACTCCGCCTCAATACGCAATCACTTTAGAAGAGGATGTGAATATAAAAGATTACTAACCGACGGTACAGAAACCGATGGGATTATATTATTATTTAATAATAAAATTACCCATTCACCCCAAGACTCCTTATAAGTATAAAATAATTCGGGGATAGATTAAAGCTTCTCTTAATTCTAGGCTTTCAACGCCCTCACAAGTTAGTATATATAAAAGACTAATTCGAGATTAAGATATGTGTATAGGGACTCTCCCTCTATTATTTTATCCTAAAACCGCGGAGGAAAGCTTTGATTGACCGCGGACTATATTAATTAAAACGAGGGGGTAGAAGATGTCTTTATATTAATAAGTAGATTAATAAATTAACCGCGAAGTTCGTTAATAAGAATATTAATAACTCTAGTAACCACTACCCAAGGTCCACGTTCTATAGAGTTAGAGGATATTGTAATTATCTTTCTCTTTATCCGGAATTGGCTTGCAGGTAACCCACCTCCAATTAACCGTAGTATACTACCTCCCGCCCCCTGACCCTAGGGCTCGTCCTGAGTCCAAAGACTTTACAATTAATACTAAATTATAGTAATACCCTCGATCTCCTCCGTTTATACTTATTCGGCAATATCTTCTTAGCGTACTAATCTCTTAAGGGTGCGATTTGTTACTAGGAGCTCTTTCAAATACGATTTATATCTTAATAGGTCGTAGGAGGGTAGGAGGGTAATAGGGTAATAAATAGAGGGTAGATAAATAGAAAATAGTAACTCTAATCGTAGACTTCGAGGTAGGTCGCTACTATACTAGTATAATATTATCGCTCTCTATATTATTTAACTTATTAACTAAGTAGTTTTATCGCTATTAAACGAACTATATATATAATATCCGTAGTTACTTAGACTTTATAATATCTCCTTATAATTTTCTTAATTGAAATTAAGGAATTAGTCACTTTCTTCTAAATATTACTTCGATACTAATTTTTATTACAGATAACGCTAGATCGTAATCGATAACGATTTCTAATTCTCGTATTAAGAGTATCGTATAGGTGCTATTAGCGATTACGGTTTCATAATATTATTACGGAGTTAGTATACGAAGCTCGGTAGTAAATAGTTTTAATTTTCCCCGTATATAATTCGTCGCTACTTTCTCGATTACGGAGGGATCGGAGCGGCCGATTATATAAATAAATATATATTTTTATATACCTCTATTACGGACCTTGAAATTAATACGAATTATTATATTATCGAATACTTCCCCTAGCGCCAAGTCTATATCTTTATTAATTTTTTAGTCGAGTAACTCGTTTTATTCTATTCTTTATTAATTATCTAATCTTTTTATATTTTTTAGACTCGAATCTTATAGTCTTTTTTATCCCCTTAACTCTTCTCTTATATCCTAGGGTTTATTTAGATTAAGTTTCTTCTATTTAAACCTCTATAATCTTCTTTAATAGTTTTTCCTAGCGTATTATCGTCTAGTCTTTTATTATCTCGCTTTTTCTTCTTGGTCCCGTTTTTCTTGTTACTACTTCTTTAGCTCTCGTCCCTCTTACTCCTACCTCTCTAGCTCTCGTCTTTTTAGTTTCTACTTTTCTAGCCCTTACCTCTTTTACGCCTATCTCTCTAGCTCCTACCTCTTTTACTCCTATCTCTCTAACTTTTATCTTTCTAGCTTTTACCTCTTTTACTCCCGCCTCGCCTACTCTCGCCTCTTTTACTCCTTTTTATCTCGTTCCTATCTTTCTAACTCCTACCTCTCTAACTCCTACCTTTCTAGCTCTTACCTCTCTTACGTTTATCTCCCTAGCTTTTATTTTTCTAGCTCTCGTTTTTCTAGCTCTTACTTTTCTAGTTTTTACCTCTCTAGCTCCTACCTCTTTTATTTCTTTTTATCTCGTTCCTACTTTTTTAACTCTTACCTCTTTAGCTCCTACCTTTCTAATTTATTACCCCCCTCTATTATATTATTTCTCGGATATAGTCCTTTTAAGGGTAGAGGTAATAGTTTTTTAAAGAATATAGAGTAGATAGATTTCTAGACGAAAAAGGACGTAATACCCTCGCCTTACTCTTTATCCACGTTATATAAATAATTTACGAAGAGAGACTCGTTATCTTCTACGTATTTCTTTATACTCGGTAATTTATACCTACGCTTCTTTTTTACCCCGATACTATCCGTAATAAATAAAGATTTAGAATTTTCTAATGAGTTTTTTATATCCTTCGCCCGGGGATATTTCTTTAGAGTAATAATCTCTAACGACTCGAAACCTAAACGTTTAACGAGATTAACGAATTTACGTAATACTATTCGGTTTATAATAGTAGTATACCGCGTTAAAAGGTCTTTTCCTTCGAGATCCCTAAATATTTAAAGATAGTAGTGTATAATATAGGTATATAACTATCGAACGCCTAAATCTATATAATTTACCGAGTTTACCGGGCTAGACGAGAAGTTAGATTCTATAACCTAGATAACGACCCGGTTAGGTCTTTAATTAATATCGGTAAAAGTTTTAAAAAAAGTAATAAATACCGCGTCGCCGGGTAAAAGCCTAACTAGCCTCGTTATATAATTAATTAATACTTTAACGTAGTTTAGGTTCTTAAAGAGGGTATTTAAAAAAGAAATTAAATTATTTATAATTTATAACCTCGTTTATATTCCCACGCGATTTTATTTATTAAAAGCGCTAAAGATTATCCCTCCTAGTATTTAACCTCGTAACTCGTTAGTATTCTTTATAAATACTTATAGTACTCGAAGCTCTAAAGCTTTAACGGTGATTTTATTTATATATTATATAGCGCTCGCGTCGTATTAGAGAAACTTTCCCTAAATATCTTTAATATAATATAAATAATATAAGATAATCTATCGAGTTTTTAGTAAACTTTTTACCCTAGCGAGGATATCTATTTATATTATCGTATTTAATAATTAATATCGTATTCTATATATAAAGCCTTATATCTTTTTATAACCCGAGGATTTTACGGAGGGTATTTAGAGCTACGGTTAACTCCTTGTACTAAAGAAGTTACTTAAGATACCGTTTCTTATAGGGGCTTAATCGGCTCCACTACTATTATTTAAAGTATAAATTCTATTAGAAATAGTATTAACGGATTTTACGGTAGATCTCGTTATTAGTCGGTTTCTTTTCGTTAGAATATTCCTCGACCAAGTATAATTTTACGTTAAGGTCGATATCTATTTAAGGTATCTATTAAGATCGTTATTATCTACGGAGAGAATAAATTTACCTACGAGGTATAAATCTATTATTTATTATTTTAACCTTAACTCTTTCGCCGCCTAGATACGGTATCGCCTATATAAATATTCGATTTAATAGCCGGCCGGAAAAACTAACTCTAGATACCTACCCTATAAATATTTTCTTAATTACCGCGTTGATACTCTTAAAAGCGCTTTAGCGATATCGAGGGATTACTAATTAATAACGGCGGGGATATAATTAAACTCGTTAAACCGTCGATAATCCTTTCGAAAATCTATTTTTAATCTCTTAATATTCTTACCGTCGAGCTCCCTCGGCTAGTTTTATTAAAAATATAGTTACTTAAACCTAACGCGGGCGGTTTCTTTATATTTAATACGTTTTTCTACCTCGATTCTCGACTCTTCCTCTCGAATTTAAATTCTTTATATCTCGATAAACTCTACCTAGTGAACGATCGAAAAGAGGAGGATATATAATATCTTAAGATATAGAGACCACGTATTATATTAAATAATATTATATATTAATTCTAGCGATTCTTTAAAAGTAATTATCTTTTTATCCTTATTTAAACTAGTTACTCTATTCTTTTAAATAGAACCTAATTATTACTAGACTCGTATCCTCCCTCGGTATTTTAATATTAATTTTTTTATCCCCTACTCAAATTTACTTTCCTATCGTTATTTAAGTATTCTATTACGATAACTAAAAATAAACTCCTAAAATCCTAAATATAATACCTAACTTTATTTATAAGGTTTAACCGACGTAGGTTAATCTATTAAAGTTATAAAGCCCGAGGGCCACGCTATAAAAGGATAAATATCCTCATAGGATCGCTCGGTCCTGAAAAAGAATATATTAAAACGAAAGAAAGAGTTTTCTCCGCAGAGAAGTAAGGCCGTTAAAAGGCCTAGGATTCGAGCGTATTATTACGAGGGAATAAAAAACGAATCGCCGTAAAAAAGTTATTAAAAGATCTTTTAATTTAAATTCGATCGTTTCGTTACCGTCGCCGTCCGGAAAGAGTCCTTCCGTGAACGTATTATTATAAAGAGTTTTTCGGGGCCCGATTCCTAGGAGGAGCTCCGAATAATATATAATATTTATTATAATAATATCGTGGCCGTCCTAAAGACCTTTCGTTTCGATAGTTCTTTTTATATTATTCTCGAGCGTATAGGTATTTCTCTTCTTTAGATCGTCGCTTCTCCTCTTTATCCCGGCGAATAGGAATTAACGGCTATATCGGGATAAATAGGCTAAACCGACTAATAATTACGGAGTATTTATTAATTAGGTAGATATTTAAGAGTTTTATTTATCTTACTTTATATAACTTAAAGTACGGGTTTTTAAGTTACTCGAACGTTCTCTTAAATAATAAAGAAGATATTAAGATCGGTCCGTCTCCCTCTATAATTATACGACACTTCGTTAACGTAATATAATAACGGATTAAGAATATTATTATAAGGTCGCTCCGTCGGACGTTTTTAATATTAAAGATATAAGGGCGCTAGGTAAGATTATAATAAAATTAATATAAAAATACGCGAAAGACGACGGAGTTATTAGAATCGAGAATTTAAATCGTTAACTAAAGAACTCCGCCGTAGTCGAATTTCTATCGGCGACGATATCTACTAGTTCGGCGAACGAGTTAATAAAGATAAATTAAGATTTTATCTTTAAAATTATAATCTAACGTCTCTAATACTACTTACTTTAATATAGTTAATAAAAAAATTAGTTTAAATAGTTAATAAATTAGGCCGGAGTCCCCGCTTATAGACTTTATAAACCTATAATATAGACGGTCTCGGTAATTATAAAACTATATTATCTTCGATATTAAACTACCTAGTTACTTTCTTTAGTCCTCGGATATTAATTTTATTACGTATCCTCTACTAATTTTAAATTTAGCGTAGAGTTAAAAATGGCTCTTTTAATATATTTATTTTTACTCTCCTTTTTTATTTAAAGCGTTAGGTATCCCTTTATTTTCTATTTAACTCCGTTATTATATATTCTCTTATCTTCTTTTAGTTTCTTTTTCTTTATTATTCTTTTCGTTTCCCTTCCCTTTATTTTTCTTTTAAAGAATATTACCGATCGTCTCCGCTTCTAATACGTTCTTTATAGATATTATATAGATTTACGTTATAATTATAGGTGGCTTCTTCCTTACCTTTATCGTCGTTAATATTCTATTACGGTTAATATAAGAATGGATCTTTCTTTTTATATCTAAATACTTTATTTATTTATATTTTCTTCGCCGTTATCGATTTTTAAATCCGTAGAGTCGAAGCGGTATCCTCGTCTAATTAACTTATATCGCGATTAATGTTTTTTATTTAATCTTTCGAGTTTCTATATTATCGAAAACTGGTTTTCGAGCCGGGAATTTATTACTAGTTAATATAATTCCCCTCTTCGCCGGTTTTTATTTAAATTTCTTAGCCGACGTGCTAGGCTTTCGTCTAAATATATACCGCCGCGTCTATCGTTCGGCCGGGTCGATATCGTTCGCGCTTTTATTATTCTACGTCCTCGTCGTCGCGGCTTAACGAATCTTATTCTCCTTAAGAGTCCCGGAGTATCTCTACGGAGTAATCGTATATCCCCCTCGCTACTCGCGCTATTTAATACTAACCGAGTAAAAGTAGGATTATCGTTATATTTACTCGTACTACTCTCTTATCCCCTTTTACACCGACCTTCCTACGAAGTCTTTCTTTGGACGTACTAAGTACTAGCGGTATTATCCGTTTACTCGACGTAGTATTATTTACCGTTAAACTCGTTATTTCCCTATATATATATTTATATCTCCGTTAAGTTATTTCTTTCTATATTTATCGTTTAATACGTTAGCGTCTTATAGCGAAATAGGACTTTCCGTTACGGTCGCGCTTAAGCCCTCGTAAATTATATTAGTAGTTTAATTAAAATTAATATTATACTCTCCCGGCCGTTAAAGGTCGAAGCCGGGTAGTATATTAATTTATAAATCTCTTTCATAAACTTCTAGTCGTTCCTATAAAGTTATTCTTTTATAATAACCTCGTAGTTATTTAAGAAGTAAGATTAACTCGATCTCTTCGTAAAATCTCATTTAAGACTAACTCGGGAGCTTCTATACTATATTTAAACCGGCGAGGGTAACGTAATATTCGGTTTTCACTAGGTATTATTTAACGGACCTTACGAAATTAATACCCTAGTTAACGAATACGAGAGTATTTTTATAATCGTTATTAGGTTTAGGATAACCGCGCTCCTACCGTATCTCTAATAATTAATCCGTAATTATTAAACTCGAAAGGTTTACACGCGTTAGATACGTCTAATCTAGTAGGTATAATATATCGGTAAATATATATAAGGGATAAATATCTATTAACGGGGGGCTTATAAAGGTAAAGACTACTCTCGCGATATAATTATTATTAAATGATTTTTTAAAGGGCGATAATCTAGATAAAATAATATATAATCGATACTTTTACTAGCGACGTTAACCTAATATATAAATTTTCTTTATTTCGATCTTCTCGATTAATTTAATAAAGGAGAAAGTCTTTTACGGTAGCCGTAGTACTATATATCGAGGCTCGGCGGATATACCCGGAGCTTTATAAATAAAAGTAATTATAAGATATTTAAGTAATATATACGGAGATCTCGAAGCCGCGTAAAAGAGGGTTAAGTATATATAAAAAGTTACGGGAAAGATAGAGGGAGGGAAAAAAAAGATATTAATAATAAATAAAATCTTTAAATATTTTATCTTTTACGATTAATCGTAAATAATATCCGGGATTACTAAGTAGCGAGATAACCTATAAGATATTATACGTAAATATTTGGATAACGGAGTAGAATTACTAGAATTAGAATATTAGCCGAAAGAGAAATAAGCGCGGTAATAGTAGATTAATAAATATTAATAACTATATAGATAGTAAAAGTTATGAATTAGAGTTTCGATATATTTTTAGTAATATAACCCAAGCTGCTAACCCTCTATAAGTACTCGGGTGTATGAGGGGAGCCTCGGTATCGAGGGGAACCATAATACGTCTCGAGACTAATAATATCTTGAGACTAATAATTCTTGAGTATAAGAATATAAGAGGGGCCACGTAAGCCCTATAAAGAACCCGGTTATAAATAATACCTAAATATTAACTCTATATAAATATAGATAATATACCGTCTAATTAAGAATAATAATAATAACTCCGATATTATCTCGAGATTAATAATATCTTGAAACTAGCGTTTTAGGACGACGAGTATCTTAAGATAAATAATATCTAGAGACGTATATCTTATGATAAATTATATTTAGAGACGGGTGTCTCGAGATTAATAATATCTTTAGACGGATATCTTAAGATATATTAAATCTAAAGATATCCGTCTAAAGATATTATTAATCTCGAGATATTAGTCGTCCTAGGACGATAGTCTTAAGATATTATACGTCTATAAATACTCGTCTTAAGACACTATACGTCTTTAGACTCTACGTATATTATCGAAATTATCTTTATTTTACTTTTCAGGGTCAGAGCTATATATTTTATAAATTTATAAATAGTATCGATCTAGTTTTTACTCCCCCAAACTAACCTATTATTTATAGTATATAGAGGATAGTAAACGCTATAGAGATTACCTAGTATATATACTAGTAGGGGAGTAAGAATTAATGAATAACTAATTTAAATTAAATTAAATATACTCCTCTAATAGTATTATAATTAATTAATAAATATTTTAATTTTATTAGATAATAGAAGTCTCTAGAATATACCTAGCTTAGTTATAACTTACGAGTAATTAAGTCCGTAAGTCTTTATAGGGTCCAAGATCTATTTTAAAGAGGGACCGAATACAGCGCCCGAGGGTAGGAATTAGAAATAGAAATTAAATAACCAAAAATAAAAGGCTAGGAAATATAGCGCTAGAGGTAGGAACTAGAAATGAAACTTAAATAACTAAAAATTAAAGGTTAGGAAACCGGTTAAAATTAGAGTTAAAGATTATTATAAATAGACGACGAGGTTTAGAAGAGTATTAATATTCTTTTATTACCTTCTCGCTCCGTTTTAGAAGTTATAAATTAGTCGATAAAATAATCTCCTAAATTATATTATATAGATTATAACGACTTCGATCCAAATTCCTTAAAACACGAATCTAGATAATAACTCTAAATACGCTTCGGTTACGCTTACTAGGTATACTACCTCTACGTAATTCTAATTTATATATAATCTAAGCTAACTACTTAAGTTTTTTTAATAACTTTAATTACTCCGACGTCGTAATCCTCCTCGGGACGACCGGAATAGAATTTCCTACCCACCGGATAATTCTAATATATCGGAGTCCTTTATTATATAACGTTCTCACGGAAAATCTAAGGACTAATCTATAATTAATTTCTAGCGGTTATAACGTATATTCGTATTAGAGGGTCTTCTAATATATATATAAAGAAAGATATCCTATATCGCCTACGGAAGTTCTAAAAAATATAGGTATATCTTTAAATTCAAATATTTCGTAAAGTATTAAAAGTACTTTTTAGAAAACGAACTAAAGTTATTTAAATACTTAAGCGTGGCTTTTATTACACGTTATTTTCGAATAAATAATTTAAAAGAACTCGTTATAAAATATCTTAGGTCTTAACTACACTCCTAGTTAAATATCGAACTCTTCGATCGTATTCTAGAAATATATACTACTTATAAGAAAGAGGTAAGATAATTCGTTATTATAAAAGTAACGAAATTATATTTATAAGTTCCGTATCTCGCCTAAACTCTTTAGAAGGCCGCTCGGGAAAATAGAGAATTTATAGTCGACCTAATAAGGGCTTTAAGTAATATTCACTAACGATATAAAGATTAAATTATAGTATAGCTAGAAGGCGTATAAGATAAAAACACTTAGTTAATTTATAATACGAAGCGTTCCTCTTACCCCGCAGTTTCATCTATTAAAATTAGGAATCTTATTACTATTAGTAGCTTTTTGGAATACTATCGAATGAACCGTTTCTAGTGAAACAGATATGAAACGAGTGATCCTAGTATAATGACGCTCCGATGGCTTATTAAGCTTCGGGTGCTTTATAAAACTATCGGATAGAATCTTCTAGAATTCCTAATTTACGAGTAAATGAGTCCGTAAGTCTAAGAAGCTGTAACGCTAGTCCTAAGTATCTGTATCGACATAGTTTCTGAAGTACTAGATTACATACGATAGCGTCTCGCTGCGGTCGTTAATGACTTAAGAAGTACTGTAGGGTAAGAAGTAGTAAAAGCCTACTTAACCCGTATTTTCGATATTAAGTCGGTGGAGTTCGAGCCAGGAGCCGAACTTTGCGACGACTCGTAGATAAAGTTCATTAATGAAGACTGTATAATTGATAATACTAGTAACCCTTCGTATCCCACGCCGTCCTCGTCCTACGAAAAGGATGAAGAATCCCTTTTACAGGTAATGAATTCACAGATAGAAGCTGATATAAGTTACCTAGAATCGTCACCTTAGATCGCTAACTCTGCGTCCCCGGGTAAAGGCATAACCACGACGCTTTGCGAGAGTTATCGGCGATCAAAGACACATTATAATTGAGACAGATCTGAGTACAGGGCCCTGGACACTATCGTACAAGGCCTACCACGCAGCAACCTTCTCGACTGCCTCAAAACTCATTAGGAGACTTTGAAGGTAGAAGGGATCTTTACGATACCCTCACGCCAGGTATTCACATGGACTTTGAAAGGGAGCTCGGAACAAGTTCGTCGTTAGATATCGAAGACGACCTTCACCAATGGCGGCGATCGATCGCCGAGATCAGAAACCTGGACGGTTACACCAGCTTCTTCGCCGAAGCTCAGGCCAAACAAAGGACCCACAAGTATACACACCAAAGTAGGGAGAGCAGCAGCAACAAGGTACATAAGGAATATCTCAGTGCGCTGGAATTACTGCAAAACTGGAGGGAGAAGAAGGCGTTAAATGGTAGTCCTTGGGTCAAGGGGACCCCTTGGCCGACTGCCGCCTCATTTTCTTTTGACCTACAAGACGGACAAGCACGTGTCATGAGTAGGCAGTCTTGGCAGATAGTGCACTTTCATATTCTCGTTTTATCTCATGGTCCATTTATAGCTACCGTTAAGAGTGATTTTTAGACTATTTAGGGGCGTGCCGATCCCCCGTTATATCGTGGAGTTTTTTCTACTCCTGAGCTAATCTGAGCCTAGGCACGTACTAGTACCGTTCTATATTAGTAGCCAATAAAAGATTTTACTATTAAACTCAGCTTAATATTAGTGCTACTTAAACTCGTATCTTCAGCCGACTGAGCCTAAACGACGTTAGGGATTATATTCTCTCGCTAGCTCTAAATACGAGGGTTATTTAATGAAGATTTTAATTCTTCGTCTTCTGGAAGATCGTCCTTATCTGAATTATATATAATCTATGTATATTTACTTTGATTTTCTTCGAGCCATAGACCTCCCTTAAGGTCTCTGTACTATTCGAATAAGTTGAGAGTAGTGTCGTTGGACACCCTATCGACAGCGTCTTTAACCCAAATATTATAGAATTAGTGATATTCTTTCCGGCGTCGTAGTATTCACTCACTTTCCATTGGAGCTATCGTTATTTGAGGCTCGAGTAATTAATAGTAGACGTAAAACGGGACGGTTCATTATCTTAGGCTACTTCTAAGCCGGGTACAATTCTCCTATCTTAAAGATCCAATACGTGTTCGATTGTATTAGCTTATAGTCATGCAGTAAATACCTTCTAATATCAAGGTTAATGTCTGATGCCGCTATTTCTCCAAATGGCGGTGATGGTGTGAAGGGGATGATAGCGTTAGAGTGAATAAAATAAATAGTACTGAATTCCCGGGTACGTGGAATATATCGGTCCCGATTGGAGATCGAGTGATAGTTTACTTGGATGAAAGATTGAAGGACTCCCGTCTAAGACGTTATTAAAAGACTGATAGGTAGTATACCCCCTAGAGTAGAGTCCAAAAATCTGTTTACCTGACCCGTCCAGATTGCTGCAAGCTATAAAGAAGAGACTTTTGAATTTTGCCCAACCATCAAGCGAGCGAAGGCTTTTGGGTTATTTTTCACGGGCTCGATAGCTTTTTTAACGCCGAACAAGTGAGCCTTAATCAAGTTATAGGACACTTTAGGCTCGAAAAGTCTACTATATAATAGGGAAGCGATGCCTTCGTCATAATAGCTCAGCGTTATATATTGACTGAGGTATTCGGATAATTTTTTGTAGTACTGCTCTTCGACGCCTAGAGAATAACGCATATCCTCTAGTGGGGCCAAAGGTGCAAGTTTTATCGGGCCAGCTCTATACTCCGGGAATATCAAGACTATAGTAAGCGCTATGGTAGTATATTCTTTTGTAACACCTTCTAATAAACAAAAAATTTCTAGGAATCGAAAGGTATATAGCGAATTTGGTAGCGCTTCTCTTTTGTTCACCCTAGGCGCAGGCGTAAGCTTGTGAAAATGGTTATTAAATAATGAAGAACGTACTCGGAAGATAGAGTATGTCGCTTTATACACTATGACGCGTAGAAGGTTTTGTCGCCACGAGTTATGGTGGCCTATTACTGCCGTTCGATTACTACCTCCTAAAAGTTTTCCCCGCTAATATCTTTACCTTGGTTTATAAGCGCCTTTTCACCTGCCGTATTAAGGATTTTTATTTATCGAGAAGAGAGTATATATGCCCAAGCCAAAATTAGACGGGAGAGATATTTTATTTGGTCCGCTTGACGCCCCGGCCACGGAATAGTATTCTTGGAAGCCTCCGAGTATTTTTATACTAGTAGTCGAAGAACTCCCAAGGTCTAATAATGGTATATGCGCTTAATAGGCCGTTCGCAGGCCGGGTCTATTATTGTTACCTATTCGAGGGCGTATTTAAGCTGAGGATAGAGTTGATTAAGGATTAAGAATCCTTTCGAGTGGTGTGCGTAAAGTCCCGGAATCTACTGGAGAAGTTCTAAAAGGTTATTAATAATATGAAGATCGCCCGTGCTTACCTTCGCTTCTAATATTACTTTCGCCCATATTTCATAGTTGGCCGTTACCGTATCGTGGTGTTGAGTTACTATTGGGTATATTCCATCTCTAGGTAGTAGAGAGAGGGTTCTCGTCCGCCTAGTGATGAAATCCTCTTGCGTAGCCATGACAGTCGCTAGTAGGATAAGGGATTTAAGATTAAGAGACGTAGTTATAGCGAGAGGCCCAAATTTTAAACCTTCCTACGAAGGCCTAGCCTTATCGGCCTTTGGAATTTCTAGGCTCCCGAGTTCTAGCGATAGCCTAGGTTCCTAGGTCTCTCGAAAGGGTATTATTAATTATACTACTAATTAGAGTATTCGTGGTATTCTCCACTACGCTGTTATAGAGTTTGATTTTTAAACGATGGATGCTTAGAGACTTTAGTAAAGACTTACGCTGTTGAAGCGGTAACCTAAAGTTATATAGAGGACGTCTTAATCTCTACCTTAGAGTTCTTTACCAATCTATGAAATCTGTACGATATGAGACTACTAATCTAGCTCTATACCTAGGTGGACTCTATATTTCGCGTAGATCCTATAATATACACTATTATATTTCCCTATAACTTGATAGTGTTTCCACATCTTTTTACATCCTGGCGATTTACACTATCGGCGTTTATATTCGTGGTTTGTATATTAATAATGAGTATTCGTGTAGAAGCCAGAATCCCCCGAACTAGTCGTCATTGTAGTAGAGTAATATCTAGACGAGAGTAGTGATTTGTAAGAGGTCGAATAATATCGAGACTAGTACTTCAGTCTTTTCTTAGTTAGAGAAAAAAGTGTCAAACGATATATTTGACTCACCTGTGTGCTGAGGAATAGGATTGATTCTCGTTATAGAAGGTAATCCTACTCTTTATAAGTGTCGCCTAGTGCAAGTTGACTAATTATATTCGAGACAACTATCGGTACTAAGTTATCGCTGTTACCTAGTATGGCTTGACTTATATATCATTATGCGTCTACTCAACCTCAGCCTCGTGGATTATGTACGATAGTTAGTTTATAGGGTGGCTTCTGTAGGTCCTCGTAAGTTTAAACCATTTATCCATATACGATCCTATCAAAATCGCTTGCCATAGAGAGAGGATTTCCTCTGCGAGTTCAAACCTTGGCCAGAATTTAATCTAGGTATTAATATCATTGCAGAATCATTTCTTAAAATAGGTCAAGATGAATCCGCTATGCAATACTTTATTCTCTCGAAAATAAGTATGTTTCGCCGCCGTCAACGGTTATTTAGAGACGCGCAGATACGTTTATAATAATAGAGAGTAGTTCTGGCTCTCTAAACCTACTATAACGGAATTAAACAGTATAAGGATATGGAGCGAGAGATATAGTAGAAGATACCGGTTAGTAAAGCAGCGGGAGAGAAAGTATACTTTACACTCTTTAAGCCGCGGAGTATAAAATTTGATTTAAGATAAGCTCATTTATTACTATATTTAATCTCCGATTATATCCTGTGCCACCTAAAGTTGAACACTAACAATAAGAAACGTATGAATATTTTGATTTCGTCCGTCATGAGGTTAATGGAATAGACTTTCGACGATACTTATACCGTTGAATTCGCGAATAAAGTTTTCGCTCGCCTTGACCGCTTACTAGACGTAGGAATAGGTTACCCGAGTATTCTTTTTAGGAGCTAGAGTATAGGCTATAGTGAAGATACTAGAAGTAGGACGCTTTATTCGCTATCTAACCGGCGCCGTTGTAATCTTTCTGAAACTCCTTATTAAGATTAATAACGATTTCTAAATACGATCGCGATAATAGTACTATCTCGTTGATAGCGAGGGTATAAGTAGTGTTTATTATATTCTTAATCTATATTAAGAATCGGTTAACGTAGCGTCGTATATATTAATTTAATAATAAATTTATCGGCCGTTTACTTCTTTCCTAGATAACTAGTTAAGATTAATAAATATATATTCGGCTCGGCCTTTAACTATAACTACTTTCTTTAAAAAAATTTCTTATATTATCTTTTTTATATCTAACCTTAAGGGCCCGTAATATAATACTACGGAGATTCTACTCTAAATTATATCGTTAATATCTTTAACGCGATTAGTCGTAAGAATTATAATCCCTCGATAGTATTTAAATATCCGTAAAAATACCGATATAAAAGCGTTATATAAATTAACGAAAGAGTGTAATTATATAAATATATCGGTTTTATCGAGAAGGAGGATGACCTTCTAATAATAAATAAAGCGAAAGATAATTAATAATTATTTTTTAAATATTTTCGTATTTTAATTAAGTTCCCCGGTAGATATCTAAAAAGTTAGAAGGACGAGATAAATAAATAAAAATAAAACTTACCGCGTAGAATAACCTCTTAAGATATTCGGATAATTCTTTTACGGTCAAAGTCTTACCTACTCTAAGAGGTTTATTAAAAATAAATATTAATTTACGGTAAAGAACTAAACGCCGGGGTTTATATTATAGAAATATTATTAACCCTTAACTCTTTCCCTCTACAAAGTCGTCGATTATATCGTCGAATACGCGGGATATATAAGTTTTTACGAGGGTAGTAATAACCTTCTTCTTTATAACGGGAATCGCGAGATTATCGAAAGAAAATAAATTCTAGATAATCTCCGTGATATCGTCGACTACAAATTCTATTTAATATTATTAGTATAAACTCTATCCTATCGAGTATTCTAAGGAAGAAAGTTTATATTACCGTTTATTATTAAAACTCTACCCGTAAACCGTTTAATTATAGATTATTAGGTCGCCTTTATTTATAGTTATTATATTAAAACTATTAGTTTTAACTTCTTCTACGTCGGTATTAGAGAATAAGAAAATATAGTTATTAAACGAGTTTGGCCTAGCTAGTTTATTAATATATAACCGGATATAATTCGGATTAATTTTATAAAAGTAAATTATATTAACTATAATACGATTATTTATAAAGACTTCGATATATTCGCCCTTCTCTATATAGAAGGTATTACTACGATATTAGATATAATATTAATCTATAAAAGAGGCGAATTATCGACTATATTTAATAAAGTATTTCTTTATTTCTTTCTAGTATTTATGAAACTCGAGTAGAAATACTTTAAACCTATTAACTCGCTTAATTTTTTAAAATTTTCCGATTCTTAGCGCCGACGATACTTCGTTAAATACCTACCCGTTAAAGTCTAATAGGCGGTATTCTATATAGAAGTATGAAATTCTAGTATTTATCGTCCTCTCTTTACCCGAGTCGTACCGGTAATAAACTAATTTTTCGGCGTCGAGAACGATTATATAAATCTTTATATTCGGCTTAAATAGAGCCTAGAGTAAATTATACGTAATCTCGCGATTTTTAAGAAACGATATAAGACGAGACGAAATCGAAATATAAACCGCGCGGATATACTTTATTAATAAATTAAGGTACTTAAATTTAATATTATTATTAATATCGTCTTCGAGTTCTATTCGGTGGGTTTCTAATTCTACAATATATTAATATAATAAATTTCGCTTAAGTTATTTCGTTATTAGATTCCGTTCCAAGTAAACGAAATAAGTTTATATAATAATTTTATCTTCTCTAAAAAAGAGTTTATAAACGTTTTATAAAAAGATTCTTAGGACGTCTCTTAATCCGTTAAATTTAATATCGACGTAGAATACTTACTTAGAGGCTCCTTTTTCTAAATATTCGATTTTAATATCGAAACGTACTAGCTTTTTATCGACTTACCGGTTCGAGTATAAATAACGAATATATACTCGTCGAGATTAATTACCTCTTCTAGCAGTACTATTAAATTCATAATATTATACTTGGATATACTATTATCCTAATTAAACGGGAGACGTTAGTAGAATCCTAGTTATAAACGAACTAATATATACTTCGTCGACTAATTTATACTCTAGCTTTAAGGTTTAAATCTTTAACTTTTTAACTTTAACCTATTTCGTGGCCTTAAATTTAGTATCTTCGGTTTTATTCCTAGCGTCTAACTTCTTTAATACTCGAATTAACTTCTCGATAATATACTCGAAGCGGTCGATACTACCGACTCGTAGAGGCACGTGCGCGCGTGGGTTATCCTTATATATAAGGCTACCGGGAGGGGTCTCTAGTAGTCGTAGAGAAATAAACGGCTTTAGAAAAATATTAGTTAGTATTATTATCGTAGTAATAAAGTAATTCGTAAGGGTGAAGATCTAGAAGGCGATATAACTTGGAGAAAGATAAAATAAACGGTAGTAAGATAGGTTTATAAGATTCGTTAATTTAGGCTTTAACGTGATAGATAAAAACTCCTAAAATAATGAGAAAGACCAGGAAATAGAGTTAAGGACTAAGATATATATAAGGATCTTTAAAGCTCCCACGATATAGCCCCTACACGGTTTATTCATTCTTGACGGTAATAATCGCTAGGTCGACGATACTATTATCTTATATGAGCGTGTGGTTATAGATAGATCCATGGAGCTATAGACTGTGAACGACGCCTTCTCGACGTATTCTCCCACATCGCTTTTACATGCGCGAGCGCGAGCGAGAGGGAAGACGATTATATAAGAAATGATTCATATACCACTATGGCGTTGAAAAAGTATAGTGATTAGGCGGGTTACCTCGGTAGCCGTTAACCTCATATAATTATTCTTAATCTTAATATAAGAATAGCCTGTTCGCTTCCGAGGCCCGATACGCAGCCTATTTAAGAATAGAATGTCCCCGTTCGCTTTTTAAATTTAAAATCGTATATTCGTTTCCCAACTTCAGAATCGCATTATCGCTTCCTATTAATTATAATAGATTTCAGCCATATCATAAGGATTTAGCTAGAAGCTCGTCGAACTAGGTAAGAAAATATTCAACCTCTAGGACGTCGACGACGCTACGCTCGAGGATATATATACTAAGGCTTCCAGCCTCCTAACGTAGATTACGGTCTAGAAAAGACTGAATTTAACTACCTCTTTAGTACGATATATAAAGAATCTACTAATTCGAAGGATGAGCTTTAATATAAGAAAATTACTCGCGAGTAAAGATCACAGCTAATAAACGGATTTATAGTAGTCGAAGTTAAGAGAGCTAGATTACTAAACTTTAATATTTTATATTATATTCTTTACGGGTTTGGCCTTATTACTAGCTAAGGAATTCAACTAACTTATACGTAATATAGGGATCTATCTCGAGAAATAATCCTTTCCTCTCGGTTAGATTATACGAGATTAGGTAAGGAAAGTAGTAGCTAATTTACTAAAAGGAGAAATTACTAAGTCATTTCTAGAAGGTCTATATTATGACTCTTTATCGTATTAACTTATTATTAACTAAGGTCTAGACTACTATAAAGCCGAAATATAAACATATACTTCAAATATTGGACCCTAGAACAAACGCTAACGTGTCGAACGTATATTATATCTCTAGTAAATGATTAATAGAGGCTGAGTTTTAGTAGTTAAATAATCGCCGCTAAATATTCAACGTCCCTCCTAGGATAGCTAAACTTTAATGATTAGAGTAGGTACTAGAAGGATAATTATTTAGAATTTATATCGGAGTTAACTTTACTTCTTATTAGGGAACCTTATATCTTCTATTAACCTATATAATAAGAAACGTAAATTTATCGAAGACTAATACGTAACGGTCTAACTATATTTCGAATTTTATAATAATATCTAGCAGAATAACCTTCTCTCTAATAAAAATATAAATATATATATATTCGACATAATATAAGACTGAATAGTAGTAGACTTTGAATAGCGGGTATAAGAGGAAATTTATAGTAAATTATATATTCTATATTAAAACGCTCGCTTAACTCTGGTGCGATAGCGCGATTATAGATCGAGGAAGTTTTCCTAGTACCTCCTAATATCTTTAAAGAGATTTAGAAGTTCTACTATAAATAGATAATTTATAAACTTTATTTCATTATCCTAATAATACCGGCCGGAGACTACGTGGTTTTTATAATTCTTTCGATCCCCCGAGTTAATACTTTTAACCTTAGCTACTAGTATAGTTTATAAGGAATATAAACCTATTTTTAAATAATGAACTTCACTTCGATTATTATGAGTTCGAAGCGATATTTAGTTAGTATCCGGTTTATATGAAGTTTTTTCTAATTATTAATATCCTAGAGCTTTTTCCTACTTTATTTATTATAGACCCTTATATATCCGAAAGTCGTTACTAGTGATCGCGCTCGGAAAATCATAATACGGTCCTTCGAGTGTCCCTCTAGTAATCTCGTATTATAATATATCTAGTCCTCGTTAATAGTAACGTTTTTCGTATTAAAGCCTTCGCTATATTAGAAGGAATAGTAATATTAGCTTTATTTATATCGTACTAGGGTTATAGAATTATTAGACTTTTACTTTAGCTTCCCCTGTAAGTTTTTCCTTATCCACTATAATATCCGCAGATATAAATACGGCCATGATCGGACGTAGATATATTAATCGTAGAAAAGACACGCGGAGTGGTAGCTATAGTCAAATTCTAGTACCGGTAGATATAGAGGGAAGTATACACTCCAAGGCGTACTCGTTTCTTATAGCCTCGATGGAACTTGGCTCAATATCCTCAAGAACGTCGTAATAAATTAAACTCGATAGTAGAGACCGTTAGTTGGGCGCCTTTTTATATAGGAGATATTCTTAATTAAACTTCTTTATAATATAGTGTAATTTTATTTACCCTAGATATGTCCCTTTAAGCCCCGAAACTTCTACGGTACTCCTAGTTAAGATATATACTATAAATTAGAGGCAATTTTGGCCTCGGCGTAATCTATATAAAATAAGGGCGATGGAGTAGAGTTAAAGCACACAGCGTAAGAAGAGATAATAATAAGTATAATAAATAAGATAAATAACCTAGACATTAATACTTAACGGATATTAAAAGCTGTCCCTTAGTAGAGTAGGACGAGTATTATTAGCGGGTTTGACTAAACTAGAAAGCGAGTTATTACTACCGTGATTTACGTCCTTTTATTAATTAAGACGCAAATTATCTTAGATATAAATTAAGTCAAAGGTAATAGCGCCTAAATAATTAAATAAACCCCTAGTAGAGTTTTACGTTAGGTAACTTTTTAAAATATTATCTCGGCCGCCGTAGAGTTTTCTTTATCGGTAGTAATAGTACTATCCGCGGATATATAATACCTTTTAATTACTAGATAAAAGGGTTAGTTTCTAATAACTAATAGGTTCGCTAAGAGCCCTTCAAACCGTCGCGTCGCAACCTTAATATCTTTACTATAGTAGCGCCTTATTTGAATATAGCTAGGCTCTCGTAGAATGAGCTGAAAGCGATTAAAGCTTATCCTCTAAGAAAGGGGCTCGAAGCCTTTCGTACGACATTTAAATCAAAGTACCTCAAAAGCGAAGATATAAACTTAATAGAGATTATTAATCAGCTTACGTCCGAAGCCTTTAATATAAGTAAAAGAATTATCGATAGATTTACGAGGCTGCTAATCGGAGATAGGAGAGAAGGATATTATATTTAATTTTATCTTAACACTTCTAGTTTAGTTAGTTACTCGAATTATATACTCCCGGACTAGGAATAAATCTTTTAATAGTAATATTACGTCCTTTTACACTCGCCTCTCCGTAAATTAAAAAGAAACTAAATATATCGTATTATTTCTAAAGTTTATACTTACCCCGAAGAGTAATATTACTCCTTAGTATAGCGATACGGATATATAAATAATTATATTAAATCTTATTATATATATTAGATTATTATAATTATCGTAACTTATAACCCCTCTTTAATTTTATTTATTATTTATATCCTCTTTCTAATAGACGCCTTAGTCCTTTAATACGGGTAACTTCGTAGATATATCCAAATATAAAAAATAAGTCGATAATATATTAAGAGAAGAATTTCTTTTAACCCTTCGAATTAATATCCTTAATTTTATCCCCGCCGTCTTCGGATATATCCCCCGACTTAACGAGTTAATAGAGATAGTATTCGATCGATATTAAAAAGAAGATACCCGGCTTTATATTAAAAATAACGACTAAATTAAATAACCCTCGAGTATTAAAAAGAACCTCGTTTTAAAATAGTTATAAAACCTTATAAAGCTTTTTATAGTATAAACTATTAAACGTAGCGAGTATATTATATTTAAACGGTAGATTTATTAAGGTTTTAATATTTATTTAAATAAATCCCCCTTTAAACGGAAAATGAATATTAGTATTACGATACGCTATAAATAGAATTAAGGTTACGAGGACGGAGTCGATAAGAAATCTAATATACGGATTTTTAATTAGGTTAATATCCTCGTAATTAAAAAATTAAAGAGTAATTCCGTCGAAGATAAATAAACTTTAGTATAATTAGATTTAGTTATTTATATTTAGGAGGTTTTTTATATATAAGACCGGAGGTTCGTTTTTAAATTTACTCTTTATAAATTTATAATATATTTATAATAATTCGATTAATCGGGTAGCTCTAGATCCTCCTTATTTAATATTAATAAAAACGGATTCAAATTTATTTATATTATATTTAATTATTACTTTATAAATAATACGTAACTAGGTCTTAACCCCACGATTTAATAATTAAATAATAATTATTACGTAGAGATTACTCGAAATAATTAGAAGGAGCGACTAGTTCTTACGAAGTTTATTAAAAAATAAACGATAATTATTAACCGGGCGACGTCTTATTAGAAAATATATCGTAACGGAGACGAATTAAAGGAACCTTTTATCGTTAAAGATTTATAATAATATAAAGAACGACCTAAAAAGGGGGAACTTATTAAAGAGATAATAAATAAAAATATACGAAATATCGCCCGGTATTATTATTATAAGACGGTCTAGGTTAGGGGGGAGAACGATAATATTATTAAAAATATACGGAGAGAGTTTATAAAAGTATACGGTTATATTATATTTAGATAGAGATTCTTTATCGGGGTTAAATTATCTACCTCGGAGACTTTAAATAAAACTATAATAAAGTAAATTTAAAATCGAAGTCTATTACGTAAACGATCGTTAAATTCGGCCTAGATAACGCCGTTATTTAATAAAAGGTTTTACTTAAGCCGTCGATTAAAGGATTTAATAATATTTACCTATAACCGAGTTTATCGACGTATTATCACTCGTGATTTCGGTAAACTCATTTACGAAGTATCGTCTCCGGTAGTTTTTATTAATAGATTTATTAAAGTTATCTATAATAAGTATATTAATATAAATATTAAAAATATCTTATTAATTTATTTAGGGTATAAGTCTTTACTAAATACTAAGATTCTTTATCATAATATATCGATTAGTAATATTATATTTATAGAGAATAAAGATAACGGCTTCTTTATCGATTATAATTTTATTATTAAAATCAATAGTAATCGAGCGTCTAGCGCACCTAGTAAGACTAGTATAAAGATTTTTATAATAATTAATACTCTATTTAGCGAGCCTCACAACTTTATATATAATCTAGAATTCTTCTTCTAGGTGCTTTTCTGGATCTATATATACTATAATAGTCGAAATAAGAAGGGCGAGGTTAAGCGCAGGATCGTTTCTAAATATAAGAGGTAGAACTATATAAATATAAGAGAACTAGCGGATTTTGAGAAAGAATTAATCGTCGAAGAAGACGGCTTCGATAAGACCGTTACCGGCTTTACTTTTAATTATAAATTACTAATCCCCTACGTACAAGAACTACGTAAATATATCTTTCTAGATAGAAAATATTATCTAGGAGAGAATAAAGAGTTATATTCTTAAATAAAGACTATACTTAATAAGGTAAGAGAAAATCCGGGATTATAAACTACGGGATTATACTAAATCTATATAATATAAACGCGAATTTAATTCTTTATATTTATATATTAAGAGTCTAATATCATTACTTCGGTCCAATTACGTAAGTTATCTTAAATTTTTAGTAGATTTAAATCTTGAAGTAACTTTATTTAATAGATTACTTTAATTATCAAATCTAGTTAATACTAAGATCTTTATAGCGATTAGTACTCTACTTAGCGAATAATATAATTTTATATATAATCTCGAGTCGATCTTCTAGATTTTATTCTGGATTTATATTTATTAGAACGGGCCCGGTAAGAAAAAGAGAGAATTAAACTTTAAAGACTAAAATTATTTATCTATTAAGAAACTTACTAGTAAGAAAATAAGTCGAGTATCGAAGCGCCTATTTAATTTAATAGTTAATAGGTTCACTCTTTACTATAAGTTATTAATTAATTATATTAAAGAATTACATAAGGTTATTTTCCTAAAGGGTATCGTAAAGTTAGAGGAGGATCAAGAGCTTTATACTTAAATAAAAAGTATTTTTAAAAAAATAGAAGGAGATCCAGCGGCCGTAGCTATATTATAATATAAAATTTAATTTAAATTCTATAAGTTTACGTCTTAAGCGCCTTATCTCGCCGCGTCCGTTAAACGTAAAGGATTATTTTTAGTATCTAGTAGACTTAGACCTAACTATAGAATAAATTTATAGAGTTCGAGGTTTAAAAAAGATAGTATTTATATAGTAAAAGTATCGGGTTTAAATATCTTTTATTATATCCCGGAGAAGTGGTTTAGGCCTTAAAACTAAATATACCTAGAAATCTTAACTTTTAATTCGAAAGTAGCCCGGACTTTTATTTCTTAATATTTAATTTAGGACCTTCGGAAATATTTATCCTTAGCCGATATTATTTTATTTTTAATAAAATCGCTCCTCGCCTTAACCCGTTCTCCTAAAAAACCAAATTAAGCCTTTAGTAACGGTGGCCGCTACCGCCCTAATTCTAGCCGTAATAGGTATAAATTACCCCGTTATCTTTATTAACTATAGCGTGGCGAAAGCCCCTCCGGCGAGCGTGAAGGCTCCGTATATAATTAATTACTATACGGGAGCGAGGGTACCTTAAGGAAATTAGTAATACTTAAATAAAATTCCTCGGTGAGGGCGCTTTTGTAAACGTTAAAGGTGATATACTAGCGATAGGACCAAATACCCCGAATCTAATAACCGCGAGGAGGATCTAGATAACGGCGAATATTCTAACGTTTACTATAATAACTTTTTAGTTTTCTAAGATAAGGTTAGTAACTAAATTATTAAATAAAGTAACTTTTATTAGAATTTCTTACCTAGCTACTGAAGCCACTTCAACGTAAATCCGTTTATTTCGTGGATACGTTTAGTTATTTCGGCGAGTAAAGGGTTACCCTATAGTATAATGACGAAGCGATAAGTTAGTTCATTTGGCTTCTTGTATAGGTCCAGGACAGGGGTGCGGTTCTTGGTAAGAGAGTAGATTACTCCGGCTTCAACTAGGTCCCCTTATAGTATAGTAGTGCGAGGAGGGCCGGTTTAGTCGAAAATTACATGATTAGAGCCTTGAGGGGCGAGTTCTGTATTAGTATCAACTATATTTAATAATAGAGCTGTGGTATTTGGAGGATAAGGAGGCCAAGGTGACGATGAGTTTTATGATTAAGTTTACTGTATTGAAGATAGTAGAAGTGAAGCTTTCTTATCCGAGAGAGACTTTAGGGTCAGGGCTTGGACTACTTAAATAGGTAGTAAACTAACTTTATTTGGGTATCTTTGGATATTTAGAATTCCAGTAATATCTTAGTGATTCAAGGATATAATTGTCCATCGAATACTATATATAATATAAGTTAGTATAGAGCCTATGACAGTAATCTCGTAAGCTGACGTTTATTAGCCGCTTGAATGGGTTAGTATTAGCAAGTCATCGCTTTCACCTAATAAGAGAAGTTTAGATTCTCCGGTAAACTTGAAGAGGTCCTTTTCGATGAATCGCCGTCGTGTCTTGTATTATCTCTTGCTACTCCTATTTTACCCTAAGGGTTCGGTCTAACCCAGGCTCCTAACGCAACTTCTTTAGTTCTATTATAAGTTTTCCGACTATTACTATCAGGTGTGCTTGTTCTAATAATTGATATAGTAGGAAATATAATCCAGGAAGAGCTGAGTACCTCGAAAAGAGCGATAGTCTATCGTAGGAAGAATAGGAGGAGGACATTATACCCACCGAGTCTCAGGTTATTAAGCGTAAGCGAGATAATAATCCGGATCCTACCGAGAGATAATAGAAGAGTCGTAACTTACCTCTAGATGATATCAACGTTTTACCTATAATCTAGAATATATACGGATTATCGAGGCTCCTAATGGGGCTGTTTACTATAATCTTTTAAAAGTTTAATATTAAGTATGTTTTCGTTCTTAGTCTCTAGACTTAATATTTCTGGAACGCTACTCGGAGGTATATTCAGGCTTATTATATATCTTCCTACGGGCTCTAGGCTAGGAAAGGTATTATTTATATAGGAGAATACTTGGAGCCTACGGATTACCCCCCAAATATACTTACCAAGAGAGAGAAAGAAGAACTGCAGAAAGGATTGAACGAAAGTGATATTTAAAGTTAGTTAATCGTCTAATAGGAGGAGCCGTGTCGCTTGGAGAATAGTATCGCTTAGCAGCTTTCCGTAGGGCTCGAATATATAACGAATTACATCGTTACAAATTGTCCGATTTCTACCCTGAAGATCAACCATGGATCCTTCGCAATTTGACGACGCAGGAGTACGTCCGCTCTGAAGTAATCACAATCAAGCCTGAATATATTCATGGCCCTAATATTAACGTTTTGGGCTTTGGCGAAGTCGTCTAGTCACGTATTTACTAGTCTACGGAAACAGACTGCTCAATGAATTACATAGATAATATACACCGTGGCTTATGGGCTGGGCACCGTTTCGATATCACGATTATTGACAGACATAAGCAAGGCTCTTTAGAGGGGACCGAATGGAAGGATATCAGCGAGAAAGTAGTAAATGAGGTCGAGGGAATCTGGCGCAAAGAGTTTACAGCGACTAGCGTGATATAATCCGACGATAGAGATAATAATAAGCCTACTCGAGCTTACTTACTCCTCTAAATCGAGCTCTTCTTAAACGTACGTCTACGCTAGAATGGGCCCAACAGAAGCTCCTCTACAATAAGTTAATACGTGATATCCAAAAGTCTAGGACAGATATTACCAATAATAGAGAATCCTTGGATAATGTAGTAAATTTTTACTTTACGGCTTACTATAAGTTATTGATTCCTTATATGAGAGGGCTATATAAGGTTATATTCGTAGAGGGTTCACTATAGTCGAAGGAGGATCGCCAGCTTTACTCTTAAGTTATGGCGATACTCGAAACGGTAAGACTAGATTTGAGATAATAACTACAGTACTATATTAAGAGAAAGAGGAACGCGATAGCCGGAGAGAAGTATTAAATACTCCTCCTTAGTTATATAATGCCGGTATATTATAACTTAATAAGATTACCTCGAAAGAGAACGAAACTTATTAACTCTTTACCGTTAAGAGTTTTTAAAATATATTAATAATCCCTCGTCTTTACCTAATCCGTCGTAGTTCGTCCCGTTATATCCTTAATTATTATATCTGCGCCCCCGTCTAGTAAGAGCTTCGTCACTCCCGTATAATTCCGTTGAATAACGTAGTGTAGCGGCGTATATCCCCGGTTATTTATTATATTTACTTCGGCTCCTCTACTAATTAGTAAATTAACTATATATTTATCGCGCCGTTCGACCGTTATTTGTAGTATAGATTTCCCGTTACGATCCCGAGTAGATAAATTAGATTTATTATCTAAAAGTAATATTATTGTCTCCGTCGACTTACTCTCTACCGTTAAATAAAGTAACGTTTGGCTTTATTTATATATATTAAATAAAACCGCCCCGCGTGAAAGAAACTCCGTTATAATCTCGGAATAACCCTCTTTCGACACTTAATATAATATTGTCCGTTAATATCGATCCTACTCCGATACGGAAGTTTTATATATTAAAAACGAGTATATTATCTCTTAATAACCTACCTTCGTTATTATTAATAACGAGGTTTATTTAATAAAGCCTCGGGGGGAGGGCTAGATACTTTATTAAAATAAACTCGTAATTTTATTTAAATTCTTATCGGCCGTAGTATATTCGAGGATAATTTCGTCGTTTAAAGTTAATATAGACGTTCGGTAAATTAGGTAATTATTAGTCTCGAATATAACTTTAGCTAAACAGGCTTTATATATTTAATATAAATATTCGTATCGTAGTTTTACGGCGTCCTACTTAATCTCCTAGCTCTTTATATAAAAGTAATATAATTCCGTAATTATACCCTTATCGACGGTTTTCCGGTATAGGGTAGTATTAAATAATATAGTAATAGTATCCCTATACACTCCTCGTAATATACTAGGGTTAAAGATCATCGCTATTATTATAATAAGAGGTTCGAAGTTAACCTATTAGTGATCGATAGCTAGGTAGAAATCCGAGCGACTTAAGGCCTATTACTTATACAGTAGGTATGAATAATAATTATAGTTAACGTATATTTATTGTGGCCAGGTTAATTAGTCGTCGAAAGGCTGCAATAGAAACATTGATGGGTGGTCGTACTTCCGGAACTAGTATAGTAAACAAGCCGCTGACCCGAAGGGGATTAGCCGCCGCACGTCTGAGAACTTGAGGCAACTAGCTTATAGTGGATCATTGGTCGTCATCAAGTAGGCTGTTTCTCTCTTAACATCCGCAGCCTCTTTAGTCAACAGGTTGCCCTTCTTGTCAATAGGTAGCACAGATTGATTTTATACAATTCTACGAGACCGGCGAGATAATAGGAAGGCAGCGTAGTAAGAAGTTATAATTTAGGCTTTTCCGAGATCAAACGTCGCGTCAACCTACATATATGTCTGGCCTCCCAGATAAAAGACCAGATTCTCAACTTGCCATGTGCCATCCGTAGGGTCGACAGGTACTGGATTATAATGATGAGACTCGTAATCGGAATTAATCAAGCCGAAGACCAGCATGCCGCTACGTTGATCCATCAACCACACGAGAAGCTCTATGCAGAGCCTCCCTTCTCCACGCACAGAGCACGCTTAAAACGCAGCATCGTCCCCCGCTTCTCTGAGTTATAGCCTAAATCTAGAAATCCCGCTGTTGCTAAAGAAGGTACACTATCGTCAAATGAGACGCTGATATCCCAGCCCGTGAAACAATGATCAGAAATAAGAACGGAATGGGCTGTAAGGCTTGTTAACGGTTTCTCCTACTGCGTGCTTTCTTACATGGCATGGTGAGGCCAACGTCAATCACCTCATAAAGCCACTGACTGGAATGCTTCACCCAAGTCTATACCCTCGAACATGGCTTGATGGGCCAGCTTGCCATACTTCTCATCGAACGTGTCATCCTCCCCGATGCAAATCTTGTACGTGATCTTTACGTATTCCTCCGCCTTCTCGTATAGATCCGGTGCTACCTGCGTATACGCCGTCCATAAATGCACCCATATCTGGATCAGACAGTCTTCCATCAAGCCCCACTGCTCAACCTCGAACGGCGATTTGAGAGACAGCGGGTTCTGCCTCTTGATCGTGAAGCCAAGCGATATTAGGACCTTCTATGCCGTCTCGATCACTTTGTCTTGCTGATTCTTCGAACTGTAGATGCGTGTGAGGAGGAGGTAAGGGTCCTAGAGCGCGAGGCGGGGGACCCCACTTACTGGTGCGGAATAGGTTTTTTCAATGGTATCCAAAATTCGTTCCGCCTTTGGCAAGTCGGCACCCGTTTGGCTACCAAAAGCAGCTTTGAGGTCTTCCAAGAGGGCAAGCCTCTTGCTCGACACATTCTTCTTTGTTTTCTTGCTTTGCTGGCAGATAGCGCAAGTGCATTGGAAACCCCAATTTTGTAGCTTCTCTTGTGTCTTCTCGTATGTATGACTAGGCCCTAGGATAGCGTACCAGAAGAAGATCTCTAAGCCTGCTAGGATGGTGCGGGTAGCACGCACGATTTGCATGTCGCCGATAAAGCTGCGTCGTGCATTGCTGTAGTAGCTATGATTGATATGGGACGCCTTGATGAAGATGCCGCATGTATGATGAGACTTTGACTGATCTTGTGGCTCGGAAGTCAATTTAGCAGAGTGGCTTTCAAGCGATATACGAGGGCAACCGAAAACATTGAGAGAAACAATACGATCGACGAGGAAGCTGCGTAGCAATTAGCACTGCAAGAGAAGAATTAGGGCGGTAGAGGTAATGTACGTGTCAATGATTGGCACGCCATCAACTCCTGCTTCGTCAATTGGCTTGTAGTCTCCGTGGTACAGTAAGGTAAATACCGGCCTGAGTGACGGATTCCGGAACATCTTCTGCACTATAGCTATGATAAGGTCTGCCTGCGTACCTAGGGTGGCTCGATTTGTATGAGTATTCATAAGAAGGCTCGTCTTCGAATGCTTTAAGGAGCAGTAAGAAAAGGCTTTCTCGCAAAGGAGTAACTCCCCAGCAATCACGTCCTTCGTGGTGAATAAACCACGCCCATAACCTTTTGAAGCTTGAACTTCGACGTTGCCAGCGAAAGTTGCATTGTCAAGGCAAAGTAGTGCGTCTTCGGCGGCCCTGTATATTGCTCTGAAGTCGTAATCGCCATACTCTTGCTCCCTTAACCTCTGCTTCGTCCTAATAATCTCCTTCTTTGCCGCATGGTAATGAGGATAGTGTGAAATAAGAGGTGCTAAAGCCTAGTGGCTTTCTTGGAATCTTCCTAATTCGTACAAAGAGAGAGCTGCACGGTAGAAACCCTTTTATGATTACTGTGCGTTAGTAGTGAGCTTTCCAGCGTCCTCCAGAGCTTCATCATAGTGCTGAAGCTTGATATTGGCCAAGGATCGGTTGAGCTTGAGGATCTGTGATATCTTAAATGTGGTTGAGCGGTGGAGGGCTGACGTATAGCTATCGTCATACACTGCGATCAGCTATGATGAGGCGGGCTTGGAGGAACAGAGAGCTCACCTCTCGATGGTAATATTCAGCTTACCCGCTTTCAAGGCGAGGTTGCCCTCCTCTTTCAAGGTCTCGGCAGTCTTCTCGAATTCGCTGATTCGTGCTCGCCAGCCAAGAGGGATTCTTTCGTCGTCTGGAGAAAGCCAAATAACATCGCTGAGATGATCGACTCGCAAGCCATAGTCTCCGTCATTCATCACTTTGAAGTATGGTTCTTTCACGATGTAGACGCGTTGTATCTGGACTGCTTCTTCACCCGGCCGATGATCTTCGTCTTCTTGCTGGTATAGCTGAAATACCACTCCATCGTCTTTCTCATCTTCCATGATAGCCATGACTGCCGTCATGGTTACAGGAGGCGTCGCAACTCTGAGTAGAGCGTAGAAACCTCGATGGTGGGTCTCCAGTTGCAGATCCTTGAGGTAAAGCTTCTTGAGCCTTCTCAAAGGCGCAACAGAAGGCGGATAAGGGCCAGCGACCCACGACTGGTATATCATATGATGATCTTTCTTCCGATATATCATGGTCGTGCTCGCAGACTGTAACATGAATTCGTGGATGATTTGGCCACGAGACCTTCGGTCTTTAGGTCGCTCGCCCTTACGTTTACTTGCAGCTTGAAGTGCGACCTTTTGCTTTTCCAACAGCTGCATCCACTGGCCGACGTGGGAGACATCATCGACCTCCATGATAATGACCTACCACCCCACAGCTGGGATCACAGATCACCAGTGGGTGCGTGACGGAGATTGGCGTTAGCCGTTCCGCTAATTTCCGTCACAAAATATTGGTGGATCGTATCAGGTGCTTACTAACGCGACCGTGCCTTGCGGAGTCCAGTGAAACATATGATTTACGGCGGTGGTGGGGGCCCAGCAATATATGCTTAGAGGACCAGAAAGATGCGGGACCGGGAGTGTATCCTTAAGAGACCCGAAACGATACGGGGTGATGGGACAGCCCATTGGTTGGAAAGTTCCACGGGATAGTGCAAGGTATTCGTTAGATAAGATAGATATGCAGCGGTATAATCTTGAAGCTAGCCTTGTCAAGACGACAATTTTGACCAATTGCAGATTGAACCTTTCCTAGAGACCTGAGAGTTTATATTGGAAAAAGGGCCGTGATGGCATAGCAGGAGATTAGAGCATCTGACTTGACATGAATATGGACGCTGCTGTGCGACTGCCATTCAGATCCCATCTTTTGTGCTGGTTTTCTTGGGAGAGATCTCCTGGGTCCATTCTTCCAGGAGGCCAACAATACAGCGTGGTTCCCTTTTTAACCACTGCCGATTCACCATCTACCCTCATTCCTCGGAGGGGTATCCTGGGAGAACGTTCATAGGACAGAATGACGCGCTAGCTGGGGTCATTCACGCTGATGATGCCCTTCACAGGATATGGCTCCCTGATCTGACTGCTCTGAGCCCAGAGTTAATTCGCGTGATCTAAATGCAATGCTGCCCAAACGCCAGCGGATAGTTCTTCAGCCACAATTACCCCGCTATTTTAAGGAGTTTGTCAACAACGAAGCATTTCGTCCTTAGACATCACGCCACTTCTCAGACTTTTTGCCCTTTGGTAGCAATCCCTCCCGGTTATAATATAACCACCCAGCAAGCCATTTCTTGCGCTCGTTTTATTACTACCCAGGTATGAAAATCTGGTGTGGCTTTACCTATAGTCGGCGGTCAACTCAACCCCAAAATGACTGCGAACTCTGGTTGCACTTGTAGCTGTTACCATCTACGTCCGGTACGCTTCTGCGGTGCATATTATGTCGCAAGCAGATCTTGCCTATTCGTAGCCGAGATCGAGCTAAGGAATTTACTTAGATGCTTAGGAATGGAATCATGAACAGTATTAGTAGTAGCTGTATCGCTGCCAAATCGACGTGGGAACTTTTGCCAAGAATTCCACAGCTTTCTGTATAAGCTAAAAACTTTGGGGAGGGGCTATAGGTGTTAATCCACCTCGGCCTAGGTGCGTACAATAATGTGAAAGCAAGTATGAAGACTTGATAATAATCCCTATTTAGAATAATAATAGAACTTTTCTTCCTGTGATCGTATGATCTTAAAAATCATACGATTTTCCTTCTTCCTATTTTCGTATAATCTAAAAAATCATACGATTTTCCTACTTCTATTATCGTATAATCTAAGAAATCGTGCGATTTTCTTTCCTCCCTTTTATCGTACGATCTAAGAAATTATACGATCTGAGAAATTACACGATTTTCTTTATTCCTATTATCGTATGAGCTGAGAAATTATACGATTTAAGAAATTAAACGATTTTCCTTATTCCTAGTTATCGTCCGATTTAAAAAATTATACGATTTTCCCTCTTCCTATTATCTTATAATTTTGAAAATTATAAGATTTTTTTTCTTCCTGTTTTCGTAGGATTTAAAAGATTATACGACTTTCCTACTTCTATTATCGTATAATTTAAGAAATTATACGATTTTCCTTCTCCCTATTATCCTATAAATTAAGAAATTATACGACTTTTCTTCTTCCTATTATCGTATAATTTATGAAATTATACGATTTTCCTTTAAACTTAGGGGCCGTCTTAGTTATTTTTAAAAATTAATTCAATTAATTATAAAATGGGTTTTATTCTTTATAGAAAGTAAATAATAATATTTTTACCCCTTTAATACCTCTCCCGATTAGTCTACGATATATATAGTTCGTATAGTCGCTAGTGTTTTATCCTAGTTCGTCTCCTATATTAAGGAACTAGATAGTATACTATATATAATAAAAGCGAAGTCTTAATAATTTACTAGAAGGAAATTAAATCTCGTGAAGAAAATAGATTAGTTAGTACGATTATATCACGCGGACCTTATACTAATTATCCGTAAAAATAGTAAGTATTATATATATCGATTAACCGACCACGATTAATGGCCTCCCACGATATTAGATATTATATATATTAGATTTAATAAATATATCTATTTTATACTAACTCGACTTTAGAAAGAATTATACCCTTTATTAATAAATCTACTTCCTTGGGATTTTAATAACCGTAATCGTGAAAGCCCGTAAAAATCGGAGGAGCCGTCGATAATAATATTAAAAATAACGGGGCTCGAGTCTTTATAGGATTTATAAACGTTACGAGATTTTATACTACCTAGTCTATTTAATTCGGAGGAAAGTAATTATATAAATAATATATTATATTTTTATCCCGACGAAGAAAGTAGCCTAGATCGTTACCTATTATATAAAATATCTTTACTATAATAATTAACTACGTATACGAATATTAATTTAGAAGGTGTCTAGAGTGTATATAAATTAATAAAGAGGAATATATAGATATGAAATACGTATAACTATATTTATTAATAATTATCTTTTTATTCGTATATTTAAACTTCTTAAACCGTTAGTCGCGGTTAATTATCTAATAACCGAGGTAAGCCCTTTAAGGTAGTATAGAGGCGTAGTATATAAGAGTTTGAAACTATTTAAAATAGAGGTTTAACTAGTTTTATAAAGGGCCCTTCCGAGTCTATAAAGTATAGAGGTAGATAATAGTCCTGTTATTACTCTATCCTATAAAGGATGTCACTACCGATCTATTCAACTAATAAAGCGGGTGGAATTTAGGATTGAATTGAAACTCTATAAAGTAGTTAGATTTTACTAGATATATATATCCCGTAATATTCTATATTAACTTTATCTTCAAGGCTCTCTCTTTACTCGGATTCTTAATATTTAATAAATTTTATAAAATAAGGCCCTTTTACTAGATACCGATTAATAGTAAATTATTAATAACTAGAAGATTCTAAGGTAAAAATAAGGATACTCTCATTTATTAGAAATTTAATAAGTACGATATTCTAGTAAATCGTAAAGGTATAATTTACTTTCTATATTTATTAATCCAAAACTTTTATAATATATTATATCCCGATACTAGTCGATTATTATCTATACTTTAATATTAATAATTAATTTCCTCCGAGTTAAAATCTTTACCCCCTTCAGGTTCCCTTAGTGAGCGATATACTACTATTGACTCTATTAACTAATTTCTAAATTCTTTGAATAAAATGGATTAAATACTGTGATAGTTATACCGTTTAGAAAAGTCATGACTCGAAACTAGTATTAAATACTATTTCGGTATTCTTTACTTTATCGTCTATAAGTTTATCCCTTCGGAAAGAAATATAACTATAAGACCCGATCGCGTAAGTCTAGAATCTACGACTTGGATAAGAAGAGTTCTTTCTAGCCCGATCTTGCCGATATATAATTCTATAGTTATAATAGTGGTTATTTGAACGAACCCTACGATCATCGTCCTAATTGATCTAATTTTTTTCGTGATCGATTTTGGATACCTTACGCTTTCGGTCGTTTTTATACTTAATATACACGTAGTAAAATCGACTAATATTTCCGTTTAAATTATATAGTAAGATAATGTTTTTATATTTTAGTTTATAACTATATCGACGGTATAAAGGTCTTTCTTATATCGGGAAAGTAAACGGTAAATTATTAATTTATAACTCTAGTTCCGCCTCCTAGATAAAGAGAGACTAAAAGAAATTTAATAATTCCGACGATATTATATCCTATTAATAAAGAAGAATGATATTAAGAAAACTAACTAAACCTTAAACCTAAATAAAAGTTAGAAAATAAAAAACCTATAAAAGATAAAAGTAAAAGGTAATAACTATAATAAGTTTCCTTAAACGAAAACCGGGTACGGTGGCTTTATTATATAAATCCCCTTTATAACTAAACCTACCTTTTATAGTTATATCTACTACCGTTCGGTTATACTTACTCTTAATCGAGTATATTTATTATATTATTTCGATAGCGTGCTATAGAGTCTAGTAAATATACTAGGTATAATCGGTATCCACGCGACTATAGAGTAATTCTACTCGAGAAGAATTACTTTATTTAGATAATTCCCTCCGGCCAATAAAGGTGCGTATAATAAATTATTAAATAATTAATTATATACTTTTACCCGTAGAGGTATTTATAGAAATAAATATAATTATATCTCGCGTTCTCTAGTTATTTAAAGTGTAATATATAAATGGAAAAGGCTAGTTTAATTAACCCCCTTTATTCTTTTACTATAAGAAGTAAATATAGTTTCGAGATCTCGTCGAAAATTAGGGATTTTCGGGCTTAAAGATATAATATATTATTTATTACTTAAAAGTTAAAGTATATATTTTACGTATTAATAATTAAAGTAGTAGGAGTGGACTAAAATAAAAAGTAATTAACCGTAATCGAGGAACCGAGTAAAACTACCGGTAGGGTATTATTTAAAAGAAGACTAACTAAATAATAAATCGTTTTTAATATATAATTTATGAGTTAATCTTCGAACCACGCTATAATATTTAAATAAGTAAATATAGCGCTATACGACGTTTAAATAATAATATAAAGATACTAGATTAATTAAGCTCGATCGTTAAGAGATAGAGTATTTAAAGTATTTATAAAAATCTTTAAAGAATTTAGAAATAGCCGATTTATTTATAAAAATAATCTCTTAATTTAACCGCTCTTAATACTCTTATTAATATTTATTAAAGTATCGATAAATTTTACTAAAATCGATTATTTATAATCCTATTATATTATTTTATAAAGTAATAGTTACGAGTACAATAATACGAAAATAGCCGAGTCTATTAATTAATTCTTTACTACGAAAAATATCGAAGGATATTCAAACGTACTACCTTCCCCGAGAAAAATCTCTCGAGGGGTTTATATTATACTTATTAATAAATATATAGAGCCGGGTGTAATAAAAGAAGACCTCGGTATAGTTTTATATAATTCGCGATTTTTTCGCTCCAGATATATAAGGAAGTATTATATTATACTTAAATCCTCTTTAATTTATAGGAAGGGATCTTAACGGCCGTAACTATAATCTTATTAAATTTATTATATTTTAGGGTATAAATCTTCGTATATATTATTATCTCTTTATTTAATAATAATATATTAATAGAGTTATATAAAAGATAATATAGGATATATAAGTAGGTTTTATTTACGTAAAAAGATTTTATATACCGTCGCCGTATAATTCTTAAAATTTATTATATTAGATAGGACTAGTCCCGTTACTTTATACTACGGATACGGATACGGGACTTTATTTTAAAGGGTATATTTCTTTAAGTATTTCTTAATTTTATTTATTATTTTATTAGGTTTAGTGTACTCGAAGACCCGATATTAATAGAGTAATCTTTTATTATTTAAATAAAAGGGGTATTAAATAGGCCGGTAGACTATAAAGAAATTATCTTTTATATCCTCGGATTTATTTACCGTACCCTCCGACTCTTTTTATTAGATAGTGGATTTAGGCCGACCGCGGCGCTAGGTTTCTCGCCGATAATATAAAGCCACTTTAGTTTCGATGGCCTAGATTCTTTACTAAAGCTTTTTTCTATTATTTAAATTATCGTTATAACGGTACGTTAATCGGACTACCTTAGCTCGCTTAGAGATATTATATTCGATCGATTAAATATAATAAATACTTTAAGGGGATATATAAATAGTTATTATCGCGGAAAATTAAATATTAAAAGTTAGAGTATTAACTTTCTAGAAGTATCGTTTACGGGCTTAAATTATTATATATTTTCGTAATTTAATTTTTAAATAATTTAATTAAGTTTCGGTTTTTTTCTTTTTTTAAAAAAAGTATATCCCTTTAATATCGCCGATAGTATTATATCCTACGGCGCGGATTCGCGCCGTAAGAGTTTTATTTCGTTGGGCGAGTTAAATCACTTAAGGGTATTAAATAAACTTGGTCTTCTACTTAAATAATAACTTTATTAGAGTACTTATATCGGCCGTTAAATTAATAAATCTAATAATCTTTTAAACTATCTTATTAAATAACTTCCCGAGGTAGTATAACTCGGTATTAAATCGGATTTTTTAATTTAGGTAGTAACCGACGGCTCTTTATTAATAATTAAAAATTTAATCTCGTACCGAAGCGGGAGCGCTATTTATTAATAGTATATAAAATTAATAATAGAATAATTATTTATAAATAAATAGGAAGCTAGGATTAAGGGGTAGACGTATAATTAATAATATTTAAAAAATAATATTTAAATTTATATTAAGTAAGAGAATATTAGAAGCCGGCCTTCCGTCCGAGTTATTTAAAATAACGGATCCATATATTAGTAAATAAAGATTTTATCGGTGATATACCTATTATACTAGTATTCTTTAAAGATTTACGGAAGACTAGAAGATTTAAAACTCGATGTTTTTATTTTAATATTAAATTCTTTTTATTTAGCGGTATCTTCACCTAAAATATATTCTCGACGTTTTTCGTATATATGGCTTCGAAAGCGTCATCGTAGACCGCGAGAGATATAAAGTAATCGAGGAGGGAGAAAAACGGATTATTATCTCCTCTACCGATAACTAACGTTTTTCTATAAGTATATAGGTTAACTATAAATTAATATATATTTAAAAATAAAAGTAAAGGGGTTTATAGATTTATTTATATTCGCGGATTATTATCTTCTTTTTTAATATAAAGAAGGGTCGCCTTTATAAAGACTAAATTAAATTTTCTAGGTATTTATTTAATAACGATATTAATAGTGAAATAACGATATAAAAATAACCGAGTTTCTTTAAGTCCTATATTATAATCGTTATTAATATTATAGTTTTTATCGTAGTTATAAAGGGAGTTAGAATCGCTATCGTTATCGTTATTCTAGGTTATATTGAAATCGCTATTAACGTTATAAATAATATCGATAGATATTATAGTATCGCTATTATAGCTACTCTTCACGTAATTACTTTCGTCGATTTTAATATTTTTCATTATCTTTCTACCCCCTTAAGTATTAGTAATTATTATATTATCGGTGAGTATATTTAAACTATTAAACTCGTCGAGTTTAACTCGAATATTAAATAATAAATATAGTCGATAATTAAAAAAAGTGGTTATAAGTAAATTAATAGTAACTTAAACCCGCTACCGTTTATCTTTAAATATCGAGTTATCGAGTATTTAATATATATAAAGGAGAAGGTAGAGATCGTCGAGGCCGATAACTAGTTTCTTTTTAAATATAGTATAAAGGCTATACTCGTCGATAAGTAAATTAATATATTAGTATTTTTAAAATATTAGTGTGGAGCTTTTAAAGCCTATAGGAATTAATATTTTATATTATATATATCCCTTCTCTCGCCTAGATCGAAGTCTCGATTAATTTTATTAAAGGTATATATTCTTAATACCCGTTAATAATTCTTTAAACTTAAAGCTACGCCGATTCTATTATAACGATCTATTATTTACTTCTAAAATATTTTGAAGTCTAGTATTTATATATTTATAAAGAAAGTTTTAAAATTATAATTAAATTCGTCGTAAAACCTAGGTAGTGATATAGTTAGTGACGGTAATAGTAAACTTCGATAGAAAACGAAATACCTCTTCTATTTCTTTAGTACCGATAATAGGCCCTTTTTTATATTATCGGTAACTTTTAACGGAGTCTTCTCTTATACGGCGAGCTCTTTATATTATTTAAAGTAAAAACTAAAGGGTAGCCTACTCTTTTTATACTATACTTATCCTATATTATCGACGGTAGTAATTAATAACTACTATAGTAAAGGAGTAAAGTAGTATAAGAGGGAAGTATAGGTTAAGATAACTCTAAGAGTTAACTATAAAGTAGCCGTTAAAATAAAGGATAATAATAGCGCGGGTAAATAATATAAATAAAATCCTACTTCACTAACCGGAAATTAAGGAATAAACGAAATAAAGGTAAAAGGTAAACTCTAGGTTTTATTTATATTCGTTACTTTATAAAGATTTATTTAAAGGAAGGAACGATAATAATAAAGAGTAGAAAAAACTAGAAAAATATCTATATTAAAATTCTAATAAAAATACTTTAATTCGATAAAGGTTTATAATAATATCTTTTTTCTTTAAGTATAAAGATTACCGGTATTTAATTTAACTATTCCGAACTAGGGCCTACGCGGTACTCGAGTTATTTAAAATAATTATTAAATTAACTCTTTTCGGCTACCCCAATACTAGAAAATAATTTCTAGTCGTAATAAAGTATATATTAAAAACTACGAAGTTATTATCTTTATTACGATTTATTAACGAGGCTAGTATACACGTTATTTAATTTATATATAATAGGTATTTATTATTCCCCTATATATTAAAATTATATTTTTAATTTATACCCTAATAAACCTATTAAAGAATAGAGATTTTATCTTCGAATTTATAATTTAAATAAATTTAATACTTTATATTTATCTAGTCGACTCTAAGGTCGGATATATTTTTATAAAAAATAAAATTAATACTATCGTTTATATCCTACGAAGACTTCGCCTAGATATATTATATAAAATAAATTATTAAAATATTTATTTCGTTAAATTATCTACTTTACCGAAGCCTTCCGCGAAATATATTAATCGAGGTTATAAAATATCTTAAGAGTCGACGAGTTAGATTAAAAAAATTATTATATTTACTATAATAATAACTTTTAATCTTTCTACTCTTATTAATAATATTATTCTTAATATAAGTTTTATTACCTCGGTAAACCTAGTTATCTACGCTAGTTTAAACTCTATTAACTCGATAAACTCTAATATAACTTCGGAGACTAAATTTTATAACGGCGTTATAGTCTTTAATAACTCTAAAGAGATAAAGAGTTTATTAGATCTAATTAATAATTTCTTTATATTATAAATCGATAAGGGTTTCGTTAAAATTAATTAAAAATAAATAAATAAAGATTCCCCTCCGCGATAACTAGTAAATTAAATTTTTTAGTAATAACCGTATTAAAGTATACCCTCTCGGTATTAAAGATAAAATAATCGTCGATAAAACTTTTAATAAACTATAAAAGTAGGGTCGTTTAGAATATATAATTTAACTAATATCTTTTAGTTATTTAATTTTTATAATATAAAAAACTCTACTAAATAATATACGTAAAGATAGAGTAATTATAAATATATATATATTTAATAATTTTATCGTCCTTAATATCTATTTAATACCTCTTTAATCTAATATTATTACTAAGTTATTAAGATATACGTATTTATTAATATTTAATATATACTCTTTCTTCTACTAGTAGCTAGTATACTGTAATTATAAATATATATTTATAGTAGTAATATATCGCGGTTAAAAGACCTTTAATATATTTATTATAAATTATAGAAATTTAATTATATATATATAACGCTAAATTAATAGGATTCTACACCCTATTAAGGTCTTCGCTTAAGTATATATCGACGATATAATTACCGGCTCGAAGTTTTTTATATAGTATATTATATACCTACGGTAACTTTCCTAATTTTTAGTTAATATTAATATTATTATAATATTTAAAAAAACGTTCCTAGGTTACTTAAATATTAATTTATTAACACGAAGGGTTAATTTATTTAATATAATAATAATTAAAAATAAATTAAAAGTTATTAATATTTTTAATTATTTTAGTACCCTCGGAGACCTTAAGTATTATCTTAATTTTATAAACTACCTCCGTAACTCGGTATATTATTATATTTAATTAGTAGGGTCGTTATAGGATTTAAAAATAAATTTATTGAAAAAAGCTTTAATTAAAGGTAATTTATATAAGGCCTATTTATTTCGTTACCGTTTATTACTATTAATTACCCGTAAGGAAATAAGTTTTAGAAGTCTTTAATAAGTTTTATCGACGATATCGATCTTAATTTATTTCGACCCCGATAGAGTTCTATAGATTAACCTCGATATTTTTTAAAAATAGGGTTTTAATATCTAAATCTTTTATATAAAAAAGAATTACGGAACCGAACCGGGAAGGTAACCCTCGCGGATTATTATTAAACCGATTATATTCTTATCTAGAGTTTTTATTTCTACCGAGAAGAACTATTAACCTACCGAGTTTAAAATAACGGGGTTTATATAAATAATTAAGAAAATTAAATACCTAATAAAGTCGTCCCGGTATATAGTCGTTATATAGACTAATTGTTCTACTATATTTAATATTATAAAGTAGTCCTCTATTATAACGACTACGTTTACGATAAAAATAAACGTAAGGTTAATTAAGGCCTTATAATATCTTCGATAATTTCGTCTCGATATTAAATATAAACCTAATAAGGAGTATATTATATTAGATACTTTATTAAAGTTTACGAGCTCTAACCCTTTAACTCTATTAAATAATTATTTAGAACTAAATATACTCTACGGCCGTATATCCTAGGGCCTCGCTAATAATAACGAACTCTATATATATATAACTACCCTTATCGAAATAAATAACGACTTCTATTTATATATAATATAAAGTTATATAAAAGACCTATATTAGGCGAGGATTATTAAGTTAATTAATATTAATACTAGAAGACGCCTTATATAAATAGAGCTAGTAGTATTTATTCTTATTACGAGAGTTATTCCTACTACGAACCCTACCACGGAAGTAGATTTAATTAATACTAGCGCGGTCGCCGAGTTTTCTTTTATTCGTAATACCTCTAATTCTTTTATAAATTTAATTTTCTATATTAATAAATTTACTAATCTTAAGCGACTCTATATTCCTTAATCCTTTATAAAAGAGATTTTAAATATAATTTACGACGCTAGGTATCTAGGCTTTAATAAATATTTCGAGATTATTTCTAAATTATAATATATTTATAGACTTATAAGATAACTCTATATATATATTAAATACTACCCTAACTACCTAGTACTATAGACTCGTCGATACCGTTTATATAGTATTATATAATTAATTAAAAGCCTATTTATCCCGTTTTATATATTTATACTCGACTAGATTTTAATTATACTAGTAACTACGGAAGGCTTCGACTATATTATAACTATTATATATAAGTTTATTAAATATATTATATATATTCTAGGTAAATCTACCTAGAAGGTTAATAATTAGATTATTATATTATTAAACCTCCTTAATATCGGCGACTAGGGTATATTTAAAATATTATTATTAAATAAAGACCCTAAGTTTTTAAACGATTTATAGAAAATTATATTTAAATACCTCGGAGTTAGTTTATTATACTCGACGGCCTACTACCTTTAAACGGACGGAAGTAGCGAATATATTAATTAAACGGCCGAAATAATACTACGATTTTATATATATATTTTATAAAATTTATTATTCTAATTTACGGTACTTCCGCGTATCTAGGTTTTATTAAATAATTTATTTTCTTCGACGACGTCGAAGGCTCCTAATAAGGTTTTATATAATTTTATTTTAAATAAACCTCTCGACCTACTAGATATAGGAATACCCGTAGTACCGTAGTAGATTTATATTTATATAGAAATAGTAGATACTATTAGCTTCGTATAAATAAGTTAGAAATACTACTACGACTATAGTTATTAACCGATATATTTTAAAAAAGGGGAGAAGGTTTTACTACGTCTTTATAAAAAGTATTCTATACTTTAAATTATTATAACTACTAAAGTATAAAAACTAGGTTAGTGGTATATTAGATTATTTATAGTCTTAAATAATATAGGAAGATAAATATATCGCCTAGAAATATTAAGTTACTAGAAGGTTTACCTAGTATTCTCGGTAATATAATTAAAGTTTTAGTTTATTATAATTAATTTATTTAACTACTTTACGCCTAAATACTTTAACGTAATCTATATTAAAGGCGATATTAATAAATATAAATCCTAAATTATCGAATATTTATTTAATAAACGAGTACACCGTAGTAGTAGAGTTAGTAAAGATTTATTAATAAAATATTTAATCCGCTAGTAAGGCTACGGCCCTGAGTTCGATTAATAATATAATATTAAAAACCTCGGTAAAGCCACGGAATTTATCGATAAATATAAGAGTAATATAGTAGTTATTAGGTTTAATACGACGTCGTCGATTATAGCCCGCCGAAGTCTTTAATAAATAACTACTACGTTAATACCTAGTATATTAATACTAGTTATATATACTAGATTACGGTTTACTACGCTAGGAAGGAAGGGCCTACTAAAGCCTTCCGCGGAAAAATCGTCGAAGATATTTACTATAGTTATTCCTAAATCTAATAAGAAGTAAAGTATTAAATCTAATAGACTAGATTATAAAAGTAGTACTATAATATATTTAATATAATAGACTATATTATAATCTAATAGGCTTCGAATTACTATTATATTAAATTATATTTATTTTTTATCTTTACTAAGTTACCTTATTAACGAGGACGTTATAAACTTCTTTTATTCGTAGTATATTATTACGGTTCTATTATAATTTAATATACTAGAACGTAGATAGCTAGCGTAAATACTATAAGTACGCAGGGCTAGTATAGATAAATAGTAACTCTTTTACTATATATTAATTATATACTACTATATTATAACTTTATTATTTATTAAAAATAAATAAATATAACGTATTATTTTCTAGGTTATATATAAGAGGTATTATTCCGAAATAACGTAGTATATATAATATTCCTATTATAGTTCTAATATTTTTTATATAAATAACTCGTACCTAGTTAAAGTAGGTAAACTATTAAAAGTATTTTATATATTACGATTACTCTCTTATAAGAGGGTTAATAAAGAAGTTTTTAATAAACTATAAAATCTATTAATTTATAATTTTATTTTATAATAATAAATATTTATTAGTTCTTTAAACCCCCGAAGGTTTATTAAACCTTCTACCTTTATTTATATTTAATATAGTAAATTAAATAGCCTTAGGTTTAATATAATATTTAGTTTTATATTCTCGTTAAATCCTTAACTATACGTATTACCGTTACCGATATTAAAGGTTATTATATATTTTATACTATAACCTTTTCCTTAACGATATATATCGTCGATAATAAGAGTCGTTAAATTTTTTAAATTAACGTTAAATCCCGAAGTAATCGGGTCCTAAATATTATAAATTTTTATAGTATCCTAATTATTATTAAATCCTTTAGTATTTCTAGTTCTTTTTTTAATATATATAATATTACTAGGATCTTCCTTCGATTAATCTACTATATATAAATTCTTATTTTAAAAGTTATCGTCGGAGTTTAAATCGTAATTATATTTAATAAAATTAAATATTAGGAGCTCCTTTTCGTATTTAATATAGGTATTTATTTCTATTAAAAGTCTTCGTAGATAATCGTAATAAAATCGTTTATATTTCTTCTCGTATAATTAAATCCTTATTTAGTTTATAATAATCGTTAAGGCGTCGCCTATACGAGAAACCTTAATAAAAAAGCGGGGATTAAAAAATATAAAGCCTAGTTTCTCGAATCTTATTATATAAAGAATTACTATAAACTTCTCTTCGCCTTAATAATTATTAATAATTCCGATATCTATATCTTCTAATTTTATAATAAACGCTAGCGCTCGTTTTATAAAATTAATTTATACGAGATAATTTACGAGGATAAGGATATTTTTAACTTTAATTCTTTTTTAAATATAATATTAATAAAGTTTTATAATAAATTATAACTCCCGTTTATTTTAACCGGATTAGGAGAAACCTACTTTATAATATTATCCGTCGGTATTAATCTAGATAAAGTTTATAGAGGTATTAAATAAATCCTTATATATTTCGGTAATTATAATAGTATTAGGGCGACTAGCCGGATTTATTATAAAAGTAATAAAACTTCTATATTAAATTCTAGAGATAATATTAATAATATTTATAATAATTCGGTATTATTTTATTCGGTTATATTTAGGGTAGCCTAAAATTACTTAATATTTATATATACTTTTATTTATCTATTTAATAAAAGAATTATACTTTATATTTTACTCTTTAAATAATAATTATTTATTATTTTTTAATAAATATATAATAATTTTATATTATATTAAGGTAACGAAGAGCTCCCTATTATTAACTTTATTAATTTTTTAAATAATAATATAATCGCTTTTAAAATTCTTCTTTAGGATTATATAACCCGAATTAATAAGAGTTATAATAATAATAACAATATCCTTCGTAAAGATATCCTTTAAGAGTAATAATTCGAGTATTTTAAATATATAATATTCCTTCTCGTTATTAAATATATCGTTATTCTTAATTTTATAGAATATTTTACGAAAGTATTTATAAAGTTTTTAGTAATAGGTTATATTCTCGGCTTCGTTTAATTTATATTTAATATTCTTTTTTACCGTTTATTATAATTTTTTAATTTTTTAAAAAATTATATTTTTAAATATAGGCCCCGCTCTATCCCCGTAGTCCTCGAAATCTATATTATTTATTAAAATAATATCTTCGTTATCGTAATTAATAAGATCGTTATTATTATAATTCGAGCTTTTTTATTCTTAATTACTTTACGATTTATCGGGTTAAAGAGCGTTATTAATTTATATTATATCGATTTAAGAATTACTCTCGCCTTATAATTCGTTATCTTTAATAGTTTTATTATCGTCTAGTTATATATCTTTAGGGGTATTATTACCGTTTATAATAATATTATTAATAAAAGTAAAATTAATATTTAGGTTAAATCGACCGAGAAGGTTTATAATTTATAATAATAAAATACCGAAACTTATATTATAAAGTTTATAATAACGGTTTATAATATTAAAAGATATTTTTTTAACTTTATTTATTATAATTACCGCGAGCCGATTATATTAACTTTAAAGGAGCGAAGAATTAGGTTATTATTATAAATTATTAATATTATAAACTACGTATCGTTAGTTCTTATTTTAAACGACGGCTTATTCGGTTATAAATAAATAAAAACGAATTATATATTTCTTTATAATTTTAATTCCTCTTTTACCGAGCCGAGTAAATTCGGTATTTAATTTCGTAATAAAAAAGTTTATTATTTTATTTATTAAGTTTAGGACCTTTACTTTTTTACTAACCGATATAAATAATATAATAATAATTATATTAAGTTTTATTTTTTTAGTTTCTTATAGTCTCTTTAAGAGTCCGAGGCTATTAAATATATATAATAAATATTTTAATATATTTATTTAAAATTTATCTAGATCGATATTTTATTATCCAAGTTTAGCCTTAAAATCTTTTTTTTAAAGAATATTAATTACGATCTAAGTATATAGATTTTATTCGATAATAAATCGTTATTATCGAGGGTTATAAATATAATTTTTATTTATTTATATACGGGATTTAGTATCTTAATAACGGCTAGTTTAAATTTATATAGGATATCGGATAAAAGAGGAATAACTTTAATTATTATCGGCTCCGCGTCGAAATAGAATTTCTCGAACTCTTCGTATAATATATTTTACGGGTTTATTAAATTAAAAACCGACTTTAATTTTAAATTATTATAGTTATTCTTTTCGTACTTTTAAAAATAGTTAAATATAATAATATAATCGAGTGAATTAATATAAAGAAAGGGTTTTAATAAAATAACTACTATTTATTCTTTAATAAAAAATTTAATTACGAAATTATTTTCCGTCGAAAAGCGATATTCGTAGTTTAAGGGTAAATAAAGGAGGCCTATATAAATATAATTACCCCTTAATATAATTATTAAAGCGCGTAGTTAATATTCCTAAAACTAGGAATTCTTAATATTTTTTATTTTATTCTTTTTTTAATAAATAATAAATATACCCTCGGTAGTTTAATACTCGTTATTATTAATATATATTAAATTAAATAATAAATTAATCTTTAGACGATTTATTACTAGTATAATTTAATCTTTTTAAACTTTATATTTCGTATCGGCTAAATTATTAAATTAATAAATATATAATATATATACTCGCTCGGGATTAAATATAAATAATATTTCGCCGTATAAAATAAAAAATAAAATCCGCCTCCGAGGTCGAAAAAAAAGTAGTAAACTTAATTATATTATTCTTTAATTTAGTAAATACGTTAAGTAGTTAATTTTAAATATATTAGAAAACGCCTAAATTATTAATTTTTTATAGGATTCCTTTAATCTACGCCTTCGCTAGGCGGAATAAAAATTTTATATATATTAATTACTTAATAATATAATAGGTAACTACTCCGACCTCCTATAATTTAATATAATAATCGAGGTATATTTACTCGATAAAATTATTTTAGGCGGGCTTATTTATAAAAGCTCTAAAATATATATAAATTAATAACTCGTTTTAAATATCGTTTATAGTATTTAGCCGGAATATTTAAATATAAAATAATTACTTTTCGCGAGAGTAATCGGGAGTAGGTCCTTCTTTATTAATAAAAATCTTAATCTAGATATATATATTAAACGACTAGTTATTATTCTTATTTATATAAATTTTATATATTATATAAGTACTTTTATTTTTAAATTATTTAGTAAATTTACCCTAGCCTTCGAAAATAATTCTCGTTTTATATAAAGAGTTCTTCTTCTTTATAGGTATAATATTATTATCGGCTCGCTTTTTAATAAAATTATTAACTTCGTCGCGCTCGATAATTTAAGAATCTATATATATATCGCCGGTAATTTTATTAAGATTATTTTTATCTAGGCGAGTAACCGCGGTTTATTATTTATTTAATATAATAAATTAATAAAATATTACTACCTAAAGTATAAAGAGGTATAGAATAAATAAGAGTTTAAAAAGGCGAAATTATAAAATCCGTTAATTAAAATTCTTATTAATAATAATTATTTATTTATATAAAAAGTAATCTCTTTTTATATTATTACTCCTAACTCGGCGATTATATAAGGAATTAAATAAAAAATAAAATAAATTATAAATAATTTAAGATATAAAGACCTTCGACGTAGATTAAATTTAATAAAATAAGATTACGGAGTCTATTAACGGAATCCTAAAATAATAATAATTATCTATTTATAAGGCTCGTAATTCCTCGTATATAACTACTCTTATTAATAATAACTATATATAAATAAAGAGGTAGAAATATTATAATCGGTAGATAAAGATATAAAGGTATTTATAATAATTAAAAATATATTAAACTCTTTATAACGTAGTTATATTTAAAGTTAAACGAGTGAAGTAAAGTATTAATTATAATAACCTACTTTTTATAATTAATTAATAATTTTATAAAAGATAAGATTTCTAATAATAGGGTATTTATAATTAAATATTTATATAAATCTTAAATAAATAATTTTCAAAAAGCTCGTATTATTTTAAAATAAATAATTAATATAATATAAAAATATAAGTTTTACGATAATAAATATCTTAATCGGCGGGTATTTTAGATATTAACTCGTTATATAATAAATACTTTAGTATATATAAATACCGGTATATTCGCCGGTTATTATTACCGAGGTACTCGGGAATAAAGTAGTAAAAAGAGTAAAATTAAAGAGTCCGGTCTTAAATAAATTAATATATCGAGGATTATAATTTAATTTCGTTATTATAATCTTATTTTATAAATTAACCCTCGATAAATAATCTTAAGTAGAGATAAAAGTAAAAGAAATAATTATAATTATTTAATAACTTTATATTCGGGCTTTATATTTATAAACCGCCGAGTAGAATAAATAAATTAAACTATATATTAAAGCGATTCGATATAAGATACGATCTTTACCGGTATTTATTATAAAAATCTTTATTAATCTACGAAGTAGTAACTTTTTATTTAAAGGATAATCTTTATCCTTTTATTCCTCCTTAATCCGATTTCCGGAAATAAATTTATTTTTATATTAATTCTTATCCGTAAATTAAATATTTATACTAGTAGTACCGTTATCCTTAAAGATTACTATAATTATAAAATATTTTTCGGCGCGTTTAACTAAAGGAGCTTTAGGGTATTTAAGTATATAATTATAAATTTTTTTTTTTAACGAGAGTACCTTCGGTAATTATATTTTTATTAACGACGGTAATATTTTTTATAACGATATTATTATTAATATCTCTATTATTAATTAGATCGGGCTCGACGGTAATAATTTCATATTTTATACCCGCCTTTTTCTTAAGAATAATAGTAGGGTTTACTCGCCGTTAATAAAAATATTAATATTAATACTCGTTTTAATTATAAGAGTATACTTCTTAAAAAAGATTTTAAATTTAATAAATCCGGCCTATTTATAATTAATTATAATAATAATATAAAGGATATTTATAAATAAAGTACCTACTCGATTATTAAAATTAATATATTTTTTATAATTAAAAGTAAATATTAGTAGCCCTAATAACCCTTCTATTTAATTATGTATATTCTCGATATAATTATACGGTTAAATTTAATAGAAAGCGAGTCGAGATAATTTACGGGTAAATTATTTATTCCTTTTATAAATTAATAAATTAAGAATATCGGTAGTATAAAGACTAAATCTTATTAAGAAGAGACGAAAGATTTAATCTAAATTTATCTTCGAGTTAATTAAAAAGATTTTTATTTAACGCGCGGTATAAAAACCTTCGAGAAACCGATTATTAATATTATTTATATTATATTATAAACTACTACTTATTATAATTATAAATTAAATATTATTTATAGGCCCTCGCGGTTTATTATTATTATTAATTTTTATTACTTTCGCTTTCTTAATAAAGAAGGGTTTCGGAGTTATATTACTCCCTTTTTTATTATCGGTATAAATATAAAGAATATATATATATCTCGGATCTTTTAATAATAGCTCCTTTTATTTATTTTATTATAATAATTATTAATAATCTTAATCCCGAGTATAATTAATAAATTAGATAATAAGGAAGATTAAATATATATAAACTAATAAAATTATAAATAAATTAAACCGTTATTTTTTAATATCGGCGGAATATCTAGTAATAAACTATTCTAAAGATAAGGATTTAAAAAATCTAAATATTAAACTACTAAAATACTATTTATTTATTAATATAAATCGGCGCGCGGCGGGTAACCTTTAAAGTTTTATTATATAATAAATCTAGATATTACCCGTATATTTATTCGAAGAATCTACTTTTATTATTATATAGAAGATTATAAATTAATAAGAAATAAATTAAATATTATTTAATAATATATATTATATAGGAAAGTATATTTAATAGATATTGAATTTATTTATCGAATACTCCCTTTTCGACCTTTATTTCGGATATCCAATTTTATTTAATTATATATATAGTATAATAACTATAAAGCGATAGTATTACCGCGGTAAATAAATATTATAATATTATATATATATAAGTATTATAGGCGGAATTTCGTAAACTCTAGTAGATTTAATAAATACCTACTATATTATAAAGTCTTCGTCGATAATTATTTATATAAAAAACCGTAAGTTTTATTCTTTCTACCTCGGCGACTCCTATAATTAATAAGACTAATAATATATACCTAAAGAGATAATAAGATTATAAAAATAAATAATATAAAAGAAATTAATATAAAGTCTTTCACCGTCGATATAAAAGACGTCGATATAAATATAAAAATAATTATTTATTAAATACCCTCGAACCGGCCTAGTTATAATAATTTAGAGTATAATAAATAAAAGAAATTATTAATTCTATTTTTTAATATCGGGTATAAAGGTCTTTTATTTATATCTTTATATATTCGGGTAAAAACGTTTACGGAAAGTAATAATTATTATATAAAAATAAATATTAAACCCGACGAGGTAAATATTAACTTTATAAAACTCGGTAAATATTCTTAACCTATTAATAAAATAAAAAGAGTATATTATTTATTTTCGAGTATATATAATTACGCGCTCGCCTAGTAATTTTATAAAGAAAAAGTAATTAAAGGCGGTCGCGATAGGTTTTTCCGTAATATTCGACTCGAATTATTATATAGTCTTTTTAATTATAAAATTACCGATAATTTAACCGAAATATAAAATAGTATTATATTTAGAATCGACGAAGATAAATAAATAAATAAAAAATTAATATTTAATTAAAGATCTAGGGGACCGAGTTAAAGAATTATAATATTTTATATCGAGATATTATTAAAGCCCTCCGATTTCTCTTAAGATACCGGCCGTTTAAAAATAAAATAATATTTAAACTTATACACTAATATAATAATAATAATAAATATATATATACCGAGATATATATCGGCGACTAGTAGTAGTAGATATAGAAGAAACTTCCTAATAAAGTTATTATAATATTATTATTTCTTTTTATAAATAAAATTTTATTTATATAATATAAAGATAATCTAGTTATGTAACTAATCTATTTTATTATAAGGAATTTAAAAATATAAATATAACGAGGTTAAAAACGACCGGGTTTAATACTCCTAAAACTTCTATTTATTATATTTAATAATAGTAAATATATTAAATCCGATATATAGTATAAATCTATGTTAATTATATTTAATTATAAATATAATAAAAGTTTTTACTTAAAATAATTTTAAAGTCCTAATTTTAAATTAGTAATTAAAACCGTAACGATTATAAATCTCTTTAATATATATATAAACTAGAAGATTTAATTTTATTATCTAATTATTATAAACTTTATAATAAATTATAAAGAGTAAGTTTTAATTATAAAAATTAAAAACGGCCGATAATATACGATTTATATAGTATTATTAAATAAATAAGGAAATCTTTAAAATAAATAGCGCCTCCGAATCTACTTTTTTATCTAATCCTAGATTCGGTAATAACGCGAAGAAAATATCCTAAAGAATAATAATTAATAAGTATATCTAGTATATAATTTCGCCTAATTATATACTACGGTTAATATATATAAAACTATACTAGTCGATATATTATATTAATTATTTAAGGGTACGGTTAATTATCTTTTTAAATAAATTATTTTAGTTATTAAAGAGAGCGCGCCTATTATTAAGAAATTAAAAGGGGCGAAAATAAAATTAAAAGATATACTAAAAATAATATAATTGGACGAAAGATTTCGTATTATTCTAACCTTCTACGATTTAAAGAACTATAAATATTATAATACCGTTATATAATAAATAGATAAAGACCGAAGAGCGATTATATAATAATTAATATTAATAATTACTCCGTTACTAGCCGATTTATATAAAAGGGAACTTTATTATATACGGGTATTTATAAACTTTATATTAATTATTTAATATTATTTATATAATAATAAAATATTAGGATATCTCTAAGATATACTTTATTATTTTAATAAAGAAAAGGATTATTTTCGCCGGTATAAATTAAATAACGGAGTAAATTTAAACGGTTATTTTAATATCCTAAAACTCTACGTAATAATATATTATATAGAGTAAATTCGAATATTCGGCGCTACGGATAACTATAATACCGAATATAAAGAAATAGTATATCGTTATTTAATTAAATCTTTCTTCGAGTTAATTAATAAACGAGAGGCCTTTTAAAAATAACTCGTCCGTTATATTTCCCGTTACCTACGAATATTAATTATAAAGGATAATTTATTTTATTTTATAATAAGATTATTTATTTTAAAAATAATAACCTTTATAATTAAGGTATTAAAATTTAATCGCGGGATTCGATTATTTAGATTTTAATATAATTTAGAGCCTTAAAAAAAGAACTTTAAAGGTAAAATTTAATACTATATATTAATACCCACTATCCGTAATATAAAAGAAACTATATATCGAATATTTTCTAGAGGTATTAATCGTTTATATATATTAACGCCGGTAGGAGAAGGGTAAAGAACCGATAATTATTAAAACTATAAATAAGAGAGAAATTAATCCTATTTAAATTAATTTATACTTTATTTATCTTTATTCGTCTTTATAATATTAAAAATTAAATAAGAAAAATTTAGAAAATCTAAAAAACCTAGTTATAAACCGCGTAATATATAAAATTAATTAATAGAGTTAAGGAGAGTAGAGATATAACTATATTTTAATATAAAAAGTATAATCGTAATTTTATATAATTTCTTTTTATAATTAAAATTCTACCTAGCTCCGGCTTTTTTTAATAATATCGAATATAAATTATTAAAATACTAAAGGTAGACTATTCTAATATAATTATACTCTTATTAATTTTCTAAAAATCCGTAATAAAGGCTCTTTATATAAAACCTATAATATAATAAAGATAGAACTATAGCCGGTAAATTTAACTACTAAATAAAAGATACTCGGGGGGCGTTAAATTATCCCTATAATAAAAATTATAAAGAGTATATATATTATACCGGTATATATAAATAAGACTATAAGAAAAGATAATGTATTTTATATTAATAACTATACCGATTAAAATTTATATAATTTAATCTATAACGAGGACTTTCTAATATAAGGGATATAGATAAATAATTAAATTTACTATAATTACGATAGGCGAAGGTAAATTATATAGTTAATATAATATTTAAATTTATAATATACTACCGAATTTATAAACTACGCGCGAATAATTAAAATAATAAATATTATAGGATAAACTACGGGGGTAAATTATAATATATTTAATTATAAATAATAAGAAATCGTTCTACTATAAAATATAGGTTAATTACTCTTATATTAATTAAGGTTAAAGCTCGGTTTTTTTTTATTACCCGATTTTACCGCTAGAATAAATAAATAATAAAGTAATACCTCGATATTAACGGATATACGGAAGATTATTAAATATAATATTTACGATAATTAAGGACGGGCTAATTAAGAATAAATTTAAAAGATTTTAATAATATAATATAATCGGCGAAGATTATAAAAGCGAAGCTAGGTATTAATAAAACCATATATTTATTAATCCTTATATAATTATAAAAATAATTAAAGGCTATAAATCTCCTAGGTTAAAAACTAAATATAATAAATATAAAAGATTATTTACGACTTATTTTCGTTAGTATTTATAACGAGTTCGTTTATATATTCGGCCATATTCTTAAATAATAGAAAGACTAGTACTTACTCTTCTTTATTTAAAGAAATAATTATAATAAAAGAAGGCGGGTAAAGATTAAATAATATTATATAAATACCTAAAAAGATTAGGACTCTCGAGCGCCGAGTTATTAAAAAAATTAAATAATAGGCCGAACTCTACCTATATAAATAAAAATATTAATTAGATTAATTTTATCCGCTATATAATATTATATATTAAAAACGATATAGATTAAAGTATAATTTATATAATATAAGATATTTAGAAGAGTGATATATATATAAAATTAACGAGTATAAACGACCTCGACTTTAAAAAATTTATATCCTTAATTAAAACCGACCTAGGTTATAAAAATAAAAAAGACGCGATTATTTACGCCCGCTTTAATTTATTAAATATAATTATTTTTAGTAAACGGGAATAGAGAGTAGCGCTAGTAGAAATATATATTTAAAATATTAAATATTTTTCTTTTAATATCCGAGAGCTATTAATCGAGTATTATATAATATATATAATAATAAGCCCCCCTTAAAGGACCGAGATTTTTAACCGAAACTTAAATAACCTAAGCGACGAGGCTCTCGATATATAATTAAAATAAAAATATTAAATTTAAATAGGAAAAAGGGTATTAATTATAATAATAAATTTAATAATTAAAAATAACCGGCTTCTTTAGTATAAACCTCGAAAATTAATATTTATAATATTTAATAAATATTAATTATATTCGATAAACTAGGATTAGACCCCTAGGGTTTAATTTTATTAAATTTAATTTTTTAAAAATAAATAATTTCCCCTCTTTCCCCCGACCGCGTAAATTTTATTTTTATTAATAATAATTATTTTTTAATACCCTTCTTCCGTTTTATTTAATCCGATTAAAATAATATATAAATTCGTAATTTATACCTTAATAATATATTATTTAATAGAGTAAATTTACGATTTATAATTAAAAGATATTTAATATTAATTTAGTTATCTTTTAAGATTATTATAAAAATAACGTATCCTATAAAAACTTATAGCGGAATAATTATTACTTTAACTCGGAATTAGAATATAATTATAATAATTCGGATTCTAGCGATAAAGAGAATAAATAGTTTAAAAATAATAAAAAATAAAACTATTTTAAAACTTTCTTAGATAATAAATATATAGAGATAAGAATAGATATCTCGGATTATATATAATCGAATCTAATTAATTTAATTATAGGCTAGAGTTATTATAGGTAAATTATTTTATAAAAGATTAAATAAAGAGAGGCTTTAATAATAAAATTAATTTATATTTTATAATTATTTAATATTTATAAGAATTAATATAAATATAATCTTTACCTTTAAAATAATATAAAATACTAGATAAAAATAAAATCTCGTAAAATATACATTATTATTATTTTTAACTACGAGAAATTTTTAAAAGTAATTATTTTAACTAGATATATTTATAATTTAAATAAGAGTAAAGAGCTTTAACCGGATAATAACTCTTAATAAATTAATAATCGGATATAATACGTATAGGATATCGTAATTAAAAACTCGGGGTTTAAAATCGGAACTAAATTTAATAAAATCGATAATCGGCCTACTTTAACTAAAATATAAAAAGTTAGATTTATTTAAATAGATATTTCATATTAAAGTTAACCTAGTATATAATTATTCGACTTTTTTAAATAATAACGCGTCTATACCTTAACGATCGTATAAATTATAATAATTATTATATATATATAGAATGGTTTATAGTAAAACGTAATCTCCTTTACCGCTAGACTATTATACCGCTAAACTTTTATATATCTCGATATAAAATATACTCTAGTTTAATAGCGTAATTAACGAAGGTATAAATTAATAATAAAAAAAGTAAATAAATAAACCTTATTTTAATAAAAATACTCGTTTATATAATATTTAAACTATCGAAAAACGGTTTTATTAACGAAGAGAATATAAAAAAAATCTTTAAATCCCTCCCCGATCTCTTAATTATATTTACCGTTATAATAATAATATATATTATCTCGGAGTATTTTATTAGAGAGTATAAGGTCGAGAAGTTTAAAAGAGAGAGAGTTTAAAATAAATATTTATATTCTTTTTTATTACTAATAAATATATTATAATTAATTAACGAGAGTTTATATTAAATTAATAGAGAAGAATATAAAGAATATAAATAAATCTCGACGATAAAAAATATAAAATTTATATTCGTAGAGTACTATTAAAGGGAGTAAAGGATACTATTAAAAATATAAAAAGATTCGACTTTAATAACGATACGATTATAATAAACCTCGGTAATTATTAGATATATAATCTACCCTTCGTTAATAATTTAAATAATAACGAATAAATTAATCTTTCGGATAATAAACTTTAAGGTAATCTTTTTATATTAATTAATAATATAAAAAATATATAAATTAATACGCGTAAAGCGATAACCCTAAAATAAATTAATTAGGTATTTATAATTTATCTCTTTATAACCTATATATCCTAATATTTTTAACCTTTACTACTACCCGAACGCCGGTATTAAATTCTTAATATATAAATTTAATAAAGTATAATTATCTTAGACTTAATTAATTTATTATTTATAATAAAATATCGCCCCCGACTCGCTCTTATTTTTATTACGGAATCTTAAATAAACCTCCGTTAGAATAAAAAACCCTAATAATAATACGAGGGTTAAAGTATAGAGTGGTTTATATAAAACTTTTATCTCTAAAAAGAAATATACTCTTAATATTATATAAAGAGAAAAATAACTAGAAGATTAAATTATTTTTGAATTATAAAGATTTAAAGAATTCTAGGCCGCCTTTATACCGGAAGAATTTAATCGGGTTTAATATAAAAGAAATAATACTAACTCTATTATATCGAGCGATAATAAAAATAAATATAAAACTTATATTAAATAACTAGGGAAAAAATTATAAATAATAATAAAACTTAAAAAAGATAAAATTAGGGAAGAATAAAAGTAATAATATAATCCACGTAAAATTTAATAAATAATAATATATTAATTAAATAATATAGTAAGAAAGTCGGAAAAAAATAGATAATAACTATATATCGAATAAGATTAATAATTATTTATAAAACTCTAATAAATATATATTTAATACTAAGCGCGTAAATTTATATAGTATTAATAATAGTAGCGGTAGCGGTAAGGGCGGCGATTTAGGTTACGGCGGAGAAATTCCTAAAAATTAATAAAGTAATAAAAACGAAAATAGCGATATAAATAAATAAAATAATAATATAAACTTATATATTTAATAAACGTATTATTTTAATAACGATATATATATTTATTAAACACGATTTATTAATAGTAATTTACGCGTTTAATAAATATAATACTCCGATTATAATATAATCGCCCGATATAATTCGCGCGTATTCGTATTTAATATAACTATATAAAATAGTAAATAATTATTATTAATAGGAAAAGACTACTTTTAGTAACTCTTAATAAAAGTAGGTATTAAAACGATCTCTAGGGTTAATATATAAACTAAATAAATCTAAATATATTTTATATATTTTTCGGTAGAATATTAACTCCCCGCTTTACCGATATATACGGGGATAAAGGGAATTTATTATAGAAATTAAATTAATTAATTTTAATAAAAGGGGGGAAATATAGCCGATATATTTTTATAGAAAAATATAATTATTTCTCGGCGGATAAAATAACGAGAGTAAAGAAACTCTCGATATTATTAAAAAAACTAAATAAAAAGAGCCTAAAGGTAACGAAGTTTATAATTTTAAAGAAACTCCTAATATAAAAGAAATCGATATTTAAAAAACTTAATAAAGATAATAAAAAAAACTTTCGGTTTCGAAGTAATCTTTAAAAAAATCGATAACGAAATTATTTTTACCGAAAAAATCGACTTTAAAAATAACTTTCCTCGTAAAATCGATCGATAATAACGATTTTTAACTAGTTAATATAAAGTTATTTAATATTAAGGCGTAGGAATATTAAAAGAAGTATATTAAAATTATATAAATATCCGAAGACTTAATTATATAACTAGAAGAGTTAAATAAAATTAAGGAAATATTTAAAATAAAAGTCGCTACCGAAATTAAAGTTATAAATTCTTTAAAATAAAAAACTATAACTATTTTATTTACGCCCTCGAAGAAATAAATAAATAAGAAAATTATAATACCTACGGTTATAAAATAATAAGTCGAAATCGGTAATAAAGATTTTTTAATTATATTTTAAATTATATTTTAGACTTCGATTTTCCTTATAATTAATATTTTTAAATAAATTATTTCTTTTTTTATTATATTTAAAAACTCTAAATAAAAGAGAGTAAAATATATAACGGAGAAACTTAAATAAAATAAAATCTTAATTAATTTAAATATAAAAAAAGCCCCTTTAGCGTAAATAATAATAAGTATTTTTATAATAATTAATAAATCTAAATCGGTTACGTTAACGACTATACCGTCTTTAATAAAAAATAATTCTATATTATTATAAATTAATAGGAACTAGATTATAAAGCTAGTATATTATTAATCGGAAAGTATTACTCTTAACTTAAATATCTAGTTTATTATAGATATCGAAGAGCTAGTTTTTATAATAAATAATATATATTATATTAATTTTACTATAAGTAAAAAGGGTAAAATAAAATAAGTTTTCTTATTTAATATTATAGGAGCGAATATAACCGGTTTAAGAATAAAGCGCTCGAAGAAAATAAAACTTAATAAATAAACTAAATTATTAAAAATAAAAGAGGAGATTAAAAATATTTCTATATTATTAGAGGGTTTAAATAATAATATTAAAGAAGAGTCCCTAATTAAAATTATTAAAGAAGTATTCGTTAAATCCGAAACCTATATAAACGAGTTAGTAACTAGAAATAAGATCCTAATAAATAATAATATTATTTTACGTAACTATATAAATTTCTTAAAAAGATTTATTATTAAAGTTAATAATAAAATAATTCGTATTTTATTAATCCTAGAAGTCTTTTATATTATTTTTATTTAATATCAAAACCGTCTTTTAAATTAATACTAGGTCGATAATTTATTATAGAGTTTTTTCGATTCCGTAGAGATCGAAATATTTAAAGATTAATTAATTAATAGTAAGTAGATAAAATTAATTAAAAGAGTTAAGAATATAAATAGTATTAAAGACTTCGTTAATAATCTTTTAACTAATATTAACGTAAATATAAATATATTAATTAAGAGATATCCCGCTTTAGAATATATACGTAATCGAGAGAAGTTTAAATAATAAATAATTATTAATATTATATTAAACGGTAAATTTATTAAAGATAACGATAAATTATATAATTAATTCGGTACCGCCGTAGAGACTTCCTTTAATTATATTATAAATATAACGATATCGAAAGTTACTTTAAAGAGTATAACTATAATAATAATATATACTCCGGTAGCTAGATCTTCTAGTAGAGATATTACTCTAGTTTATAAATTAATAACTAGTCTCCCTCTCGATATTTTAAAATAAGAATATCGTCGCCTCGGCTAGGTATTTCTATCTTTTATATATTACGCGGGGATTTAGGTTAGAGAGAGGGATAATAATAATAATTATAATATTAAATTTATTTTTAACAAAATTAATTCGTTTATATATTTATACCGATAGTTTATAACTTTAGGGATATTAGGCTCTTTATTTATAAAGGTAATTATTATAATTACTAGTACCTTAATATAAGATAATAGTTTATTTATACCGATAAATAATTGAAAAAATATATAATATACTGAGATTAAATCTTAATTATTATTTTATTTCGTTAATATTATATTTTTAATAGTTAAACCCGATTTAATTAAAAGAGTATAAATATTAATTTCATTTAAATTATTTAATATTTATTTATCTTTCGGGATATTTTTATATATAGATCCTCGTCTATAGTCGTTCCGTTCTAAATAGTTAACCGTTAATTAAGTAATTATAAAATAAGTATCGTTATAAATAAATTTCTTAGTAATTTAATTTATATAACCGAGGTAATTTTCCTTTATAGTATCGAATTATTAATTTTATATTACGGTCCTCTATATATTTCGTATACCTTAAATATATTTCTTCTTTTGTCTACGATTAGTTATCGCCCGTTTTTATATATTTTATAAAACCGTCGAGTCTAGCGCTTTATACACTTTTTATTTATTTACGAATTTTATTATTTAAATTTTATTATTTATTAATATATTTTATACCTCGGTAATAATTTTATTAACGATCTCCGTATTATTAACGAACTTTTTTAATATATTTTAGATTAGATCGATTTATACCCTTAATTCTCCAGTTTAATATATTATTTTATTAATCTTCTAGTATATATTTACTAGTAATTTATTCGTCGCTTTAATTATAAACGCGAGGATCGAGGCTCTAATAACTATTAAAGAAGAAAAATCTTTACGAGATATTAATAAGAATAATATAATAAATAATTAAATAATAAGTCGATAAAAAATAAAGAAAGATAAAGAGTTTTAATAAATAAAAATAATAGAGATTTAAATAAAACTAATAAATAAAGTAAATTATTATATTATTAATAATAATAATAATAGGGTTAGTATAGTAAATACTAATAATAATATTAATATTAATAATATTAATAATAATAATATTAATAATAATAATATTAATAATAATAATATTAATAATAATAATATTAATAATAATAATATTAATAATAATAATATTAATAATAATAATATTAATAATAATAATCGTTAATAAACCTTACGTATTAAATTTTAATATACGAAGTTATTATTCTAGAAAATTATTTTAAAATTTAAATATTTTTAGCTAGGAGGTAAAGTTTAAATAAATATTTAATATTAATTAATATACGAAATTAGTACTCTAGAAGATTATTTTAAAATTTAAATAATTTTAGCTAGGAGGTAAAGTTTAAATAAATATTTAATATTAATTAATATACGAAGTTATTACTTTAGAAGATTATTTTAAAATTCAATATTTTTAACTAGGAGGTAAAGCTTAAATAAATATTTAATAATAAATAATAATATTCTAATTTAATCTCTTTATTTAATATTAATAATAACTAAATCTTAGATATTTTTAAATTAAATAAAAATTTAATATTTATTTTCGAATAATAAAAATTTACTTTTAAATAATATAATTATTAATAATAATATTTAGGTACCCCTAGCCCCGCCTAAAAATCTTTAAACTTTAAAATTATTTTTTAAACTAGTTTTTTTTTTTTTTTTTTCTCCCCTTTTTTAAATTAATTTTCTTAATCTCTTTATTTAATCTTTATACTTTAATATTAATTATAATAAAGAATAATAATATTTATAATTTAATATTAATTACCGAGCCTAATAATTTTTTATACGATATAATTCACTTTAATAATAATAATAACGAAGGGGATTTATTAAATAAACTATTTTTTAATAATATAAATATTAAGATAACTTTAAGCGAGATATTTAAAAACGGAATCTTAATAAATCCTACTCGTTAACCTCTACTATTTATTATATTAATATTATAACTAGAATTATTTTACGGACGACTATAAATTAATTTTTAAAAATAATAATATTAAATTAAAATATAAAGGGCCTACCCCGAAGTTAAATATAAATTATAAATTAAATAAAAGTAACGCGTTAATTCTAAAAGTTAAACCGGCGGTATTTAAGACTTAAAAAATTAAAAAAGAATAATTAATTTATAATAAAAAAAAGAAAGAAAAAGTAGATAAAAATAATAATAATAATATATTAATCGATAATAACGATATATTAATCGATAATAATATTATATTAATCGATAACGACGTTAATTATAATTATAAAAATATAGTGGATTAATTTAATAACGAGGAGACGCTTATTAAATATAAATAAAAAATATTTATTAAATTTAAAAAGGATAAGACTATAGGGTTTATTAAAAGAATATTTATAAAATAAAGAAAAAAAAGAATAAACTTTAAAATTAAGAGAGATAAAGACTCTAATAAATTTATAAAGAAAAAATATAATATTAAAACTACTAAACCTCTAACCTAAGGAATAACGATATATAATATTATTTATTACGATCTTTATAACCTAGCTAGAAAGAATATTAATAAATTTACCGAGTATTTATATATAATCTTCGTAATTTATATTTATTTTATTTTATTTAGGAATTTAGGAATTTTAAAAGTCGACTAGATCCCTAAATTTAATATTTATTTAAATAATTAAATTATTTTATTTATAATTAACTAATACCCGGCTAGAATTTTTATAAATTAGTTAAACGAATTCGATTTAACTAGAATAATATATAGTTTAAAATACCCTCTCGATTATACTACTAAATAATAGAAAATAATAAGGGATATAAATATTAACGGGAATATATTAATAACGGGGGAGGAGGGATAATATTATATATAAATAAAGAGCCTATATATATTAAATAAATAAAAGGTATTTAATATTAATTTATATTTTAAATATCCGGTTAAAGAGAAGATCCGCTATTAAAAACTAGTATAAAAATAATTTTATAAAGTATATATTTAGTTTATATCTAGATACCTTAATAATCCGATTTTCTTAACTCTATTATTATATATTAAATTATTATTATTTATAAAGAGGGCCGCCTAAAAACCCTATTTTTTAACTATAAATAATATTATATAAACCGAGATTAATAAAGTAATAATAGTAATCTAGTAGAATATTTTTAAATATAATTATAATAATTTTTAATAACGGTTAAAAAGTTAGTAAATCCGCGCGGCGTAGTTTTATCGCGTCGTTTATAATAATTCTTTAGATAGTAATATTAAATCTACGAATAATTATAATAAAATTGAAATTTCGAATTTATTTCTAAAGTTCAAGACTATAAATATATTAACTTTATTTTTTATAATTATAAATATACTAGTATTAATATCCTAGATTTATAGATAATAATAATAATAAAAGTTTACGTATAGTAACGATAAAGTTACGATTATAATAATAATAAATTTAAAACTTTAAGATTAATTAATTAAAACTTTAATTTTAAATAATTAAACTCTTAAATTTAAATAATCTTAGACTCGACTCTTAAAATATATTTATTATTAATTATTTTTAAAAGTTTAATATTAGAAGGCTAGCCCCCCGCCTAAAACTTTTAAATTTTTAAAATTATTTCCTAGACTAAAGTTTAATTCTAATAATATTTTAAATAATCCCTTTCGATTATTAATTTATAATATTAGAATTATTATTTAAATCGTTAATACTCTCTTTTCCTAATATCTACTATAATATAATATATATTATTATTATTTAAATTATTTATACCCTCTCTTCTTAATACCTACTATAATATAATATATATATTAATTAATTTACTTTATATTTAAAACCTATCGGACTACTACTATATTATAATAATATTCGAAATATTTCTAAAAGAGATTTATAATTAGATTTACGGGTATTATTTTATTTACGCCGAAGAAATTATTCTTTATTTAATAAAAAACGAGAGGTTAATACTTAAAGAAGACTTTTATAAACTAGTAAAATATAATATAAATAAAGATTATAATATCTTAATTAAAGACCCCGAAACGCTCGAGGGGGTTATTTATATAACGGATTAATTATATATTACCCTACTCGGTGTTAATAAAATTATTCGTAAAAATATAACGAGTATTCTTTTTAGGTATAATATCTAGCGTTTAAACTATTTTAATTACTCGATTAATAACGAGTATAATAAAGATCTTAGATTTATAAATATATAATTCTACTTTAATTATTATTTCCGTTATATTAAAGTTTATTTATTAATAAATAATAATCCTAATTATCTTTTTATTATAATAGATACTCGAGCGGAGTAACGAAATATAGGATTCGATATAAAAAATAAAGTTTACGGAGCCTTAATAACGAATTTAATAAACTTTTTTAGATAGAAAAATAAATATTTAATATAAATAATTTAATTATAATCTTTAACTTTTAATATAGAGAATTTATTCTATTTAAATAATTACTATTATAAGGAGGCTTTATATAATTTATATTATTATATAATTTAAAAGAGTTTTTAATATAAAAAGGAACTCGATCTAGCGAAACTTTATAACTATATTAAAATTAATAATATAATCTTTAATAATAAAAATATACTAGATATTAAAGTTAAATTTAAAATAAATATAAAAATAATCGGCTTCGATATAAATTAAAATAAACCGACGGAAAGAGAAAAGAGAGAAGACGGGGTAATAAATAATAATAAGAATAATAAAAACGCGATCTTTATAAAATTTTAGAGTTTAGATATATTATATTTTATCGGGGGGGCTAGGTAAAGAATAATTTTTAATTTTTAATAATAAATATATACTCTTTAATATTTAATAAATAGCGATAATTAATTAATTAATAAATACTTTTAATAAGATTTTTATTATATCGGTATTATAATTTTATAGATAATAATAAAAAAGTTTATAAATAGTCGTTTATAATTTAAATTTTATTAATATTAAAATAATTATTAATTATAATATTTCTATACGCGGTTATATTAATATATAATGAATTTAGATTTTATTATTAAGATTACGGTATTAATTTAAAAGTAGAATAATATAGATATTTTAATAATCGATAGTTAAAATAAGGCGAACTGGACGTAATATTCGGATTTTACGTTTAGACGTACTACCTAGAGGTTTTATAATAAATAGAAGGCGCTAACCCGAAGGGGCTTAGCGAGCGGAGGCTAACCCGAAGGGGCTTAGCGGAGCTTGGTATATCTGAGGGACTGAGGTAAAGCCTGGCCGCAGTGCATGCATGTTTCGGGTTAAATAAGACTTTCACGTGGACTCGGAAAATTCCTCGACAAACCATCGTGTCTATTTGCTGACTTTGTTTTCCCCATCCAACCGCGATACTCTCTGTTCAGATAACAACCCATGGTGGCCTTGTAATATGCACTCTTGCTCTGTATAGTCCATAGAAGCAGACTGGGTCGTGAAGAAGACTGCATCACGAAATTGCGATACTCGCGTCCATGTTGTCCTCTGCGATGGTTGATCGAATGATGGTGTGCTTGTGGGTAAGTTACCGGATGCGTACAGTAGTAGTGTGGTACACCACCCAAACCATGGTCCTCGATAGATCCCATGCGAGGTCTTTTCAGATTTCTTCATAGCCATTCCAGCTAAGACTTGTTTCGCGTTAAGTCCAGAGCTCTAGAGTATTCTTTGCAGAACTCAGAGGCGCGCGAAAAGGGGAAGCATCGAAATCGTTTCTCGGTCACACGGATAGAGCAAAATTTCGTACGAATGAGCAGGCTTCAAAAGTCTCGAAACGAGTAGGCTCCAAAGATGTCGAAACAAGATTTCGCTGATACCTTTCTCAAAACGAAGAACCGGAGACTAGCATGCTGACCTATTCTTTATGTATGCACGCAACCGCAGAACAGGTGTCATACGCAAGATCGCGATCGAAAATATCGATGCCTTTCACGCAGGCATGGGCATTCTGGTTTTGCCCTTACCAGATCGAGATCGAAGATGTCGATTATTTTCATACAGGCATGGTCATCCTAGTATTGGGAGATGCTGCACCCCTCCAACATGCGATTTCTTGCATGACTGTAGTTGCAACAAGCCTCATCTTCTAGCCCATTCATCGATTTCTGGATCCTTATTGAACACACGACCAAGTAGAGGTCCGTCTTCTACATGGGAATATCTAAACAAAGCGCAACGAATACCAGTAGCTCTGTTGGAATCCTGAATGGGTGCAAGTTGTTCATTAAGAAGGTCTATGCTGTGGGAGCTATCTAGCGAGTATGCCAAGGCGCTAGGCCATATGCCAACAAGCTCACGAGGGTCAGAAGAGACCTTGGCACACAATCCTTTGAGGCGACAATCAAAGACCAGATCGGTCGATGCATCCCGCGGTGCCAAGTTTTCTGGCATATAACTATCTCAATGGCGTTCTGCTCCAGCAATCTATGTTAGGCGGGATACTTAGGTATCCGCTGTACTCGTAAAGCCGACGCAGCTTGTATACAAAGTCACGAGGATTAATTCACCTGGCTCGTGAGCTGACCATCAGTGCCTCACGGGTGCAGGAAGGGAAGGCGTCCACGGTTAATCATCGGTAGGAGGCTGAGCATTTTCTCATGTTCTTTGAGCGTGGTTGATGGAGTCAGATCGGTCTGTTGGAAGCTCGATTCCCGGGTAAAAGAAGCTTAGTTTACCCGGCGTTACAGGTTGTGAGAATCGCCAGTCAAGGCTCAGATCGATACAAGACCTTCAAAACATATCGCCGCAAAATTCAAGAAGCCCCAAATGAATCGAGATCTATGCCTTCCACCGGGTACACTGCAACTTCCGAAGGAGGACCCTCCACCTCTTTCAGCTTCTCCTTCTTCTCCTTCTCCTTCTCCTTCTCCTTCTCCTTCTCCTTCTCCTTCTCTATCTCTATACGGCTAATTGACCGAATTCACACTCTCTCCACCTCTCTCTATACTTGCCTCACTCCCAGCGTTATACGTGTTCGTGATGCACCACTAATGCGGGTAGTGAAATTGCCTCCATAATACATGTACCTGACGAACAGCTATTCCGTCCGGACCTTCCAGCAAGCTTTTGAGCAACACGCGCATCGAGCGATGATCGCCCATACGACACGGTAAAGGCGTCCCCACTCAAAGCCGGGACCTAGAAGCCTGCCTTTCGCCTGGCACCAAGTCAAAATGACACCCATGATCCAAGACCAGCATCCTATTCATCATGCAGCATTCCCTGATCGATCGATGCCTTCCTCGCATGTTTCCCTAAGGCCTGTGGCCCGCAAGAGGACTTCTACACAGCTCAACCCCTTTCCACAGTCTCCTACAAAGCGCTTTGAAGCCGCAAAAGGGCTCGAGGGAGCTGGTTCCACCCCCCATTTCAAGGCCGAGGGATGGTTCAACGATACGAACAAGGACGCAACAGCTATGAACCACATTTCCTTCCAGGACAATGATCCGCCCTTCTACGTCGGTAGACGGTCCTCGTCTGGCGGCAACAGTGACTGCGCTGTGCCTTCAATCGCCTCCAACCCTTTCCACCTCGGCCCGCCTACAGCTCCTACGAGATCCCTACTCGCACACCTGGAGGCCAGCAGAAGCAGTAGCGAAGATTTCCGCAGTGTCATCGACGACCTGACAATACAAAATAAGAAGCTCAAGAAGAAATTGAAGAAGTATGAAAGGCTACACTGTTCTCATCTACAAGACGAGAAATTGTTTGAGATCCGAATACATGGTCTGGCGGCCGGCCGCAAACGCGAGTTGGAAGAAACATTGCGTAGCTTCGTATCTAGCACTGAAGATGACCCTTTGGAAAGGCGGTCTCCAATTATACCATCGCCGTTAAAACATACAACCTTCCCCTATATACCAGCGGCTTTGCGTAAATATCCGTCGTCCTCTACCATGTACTCGAAGCACCCCATCGACTCAGCTTATGCTTCGATGTCCGGCGCCCAGACCGGCCACTCACATTCCCAGCCGCAAGATCGAACCAGAATCGACCAGATGAAAAGTGACAATCTGATTCAAGGTTCCCATGCGAGGCAGGAAAACGTAAAGTCGTACCTGCATGACATGCCACAGACGCTTATGCCAAAACATTCCATGGCTATGTCCGACAGATCAAAGAGTAAAATGGTCGTCAAGAGGCTTGAGCGGATATTCACTGGGAAGGGAGCCGCCTCAAGACACAATCAGTCGCATCAACAGGAGGAAGTCTCTCAGTCGGCTGCTCATGCGGATAGGACTAGGATGGAGGCAAGGGGGCGTCCATCTACGAGGGAGGGTGTAAGAGAGGCTCACATACTACCTGCAGATGCAGATTTGCAGATGGATCCCATGATTGACGCGAGCATGGCAGCTCTTCAGGTACGTCTAAGTTACCTTTGTATGGGCTTATTACCGAAGATGTCAAGCCGATCGTTGCGCTTCCGAAGTAATGTACTGACCTTTTCCTGCTCAATAGTCTCGACATAGCAACGTCGGCCGGGATTCTTCCCAGAGTACGCAGGTCAGTCATAATGCTAGCCCAGAGCAACGGCCGACACGCCCGCTTGACTTAGATTTACACCGCGCCCAAGTTCCCGCAGACAACATTGAGTATATACGCCATTTGAGGCTAGCTCCCCCTACTAGTGCCGATGCGGATTCTGAGTCGGATGCGGAAGGCTGGGTCTACCTCAATCTGCTCACTAGTATGGCTCAACTACATACTTTGAACGTTACACCCGAGTTCATTAGGCATGCAGTTGCGGATTTTAGCCATAAAATTGTGCTTTCCGTGGATGGAACCAGGGCAAGATGGCACGGAGGAGGGGTTGGTACCCGAATGAGCTCAGACAGTGATGAGAGCGATGACATTGCGAGGCTCAAATCCATGGCTACTACCTATTCAGGGTTGTCAAATGCTGGGCAAAAATCTTATAGTACCCTTCCACCTGCGTCGTCTGCAGCTCCAGCAGTAGGTAAGCGGAGGCCTGTTACCCTCGGACAGTCCATCCCTGGGGGCAAGTTCAACTATAAGCCACTGTTCTTCCATGGTTCTACAGACAGTGATGGCTCAGGGCAAGCATCTGCCTCTTCTTCCTCTGACATACTGGAAAGCGGTACCGGCTGGAACTCTGGTATAAATTCTGGGTCTCATGGGCTTCGGGAGGCAGAAGCGACACTCCGCCGGCATAATGCCAGTATACAACGGCCAATTATCTTCTACCACAAGGCCAGATTTTGCACAGATCTGAGTGGGGACCCCAGCTGTAGGACCATCTATGAGGGTGCTTACCACCAATATACGCAACAAGCCATTGGCTGCCCCAGTCCACCGCAGAATTTCGGGCATGATTTCCTGGATGAGGACACAAGGCATGGTAACCTGCCCACCGATGCGATGGAATTCGACGTCGACGAGCTGGACAACGTTAAGAGTCGGTCAATTTTGGACCTTGACGAATTGAAATCTTGCATATCAGACTGCGTCGCATCCACTTGTTTGTCATCACCTGCTCCGGTGGATATGGAAGTGTCAGGCATTGGCGGCATTGAGCCTGAAGACAACTTTGTTGTCAAGGTTCAAGTCCGGCACAATAAGCCTAACCCGCAAAAATCGAGCATAGTTTCACCCTTTGCAAGCCCTCGAAGAGCTCGCAGGTTATTACAAGGCCTTTCCAAGGGAGCGACGAACATCTTGCCCGAGCGGGAAATACCCCGTAGTCAACCCACATCGAGTCTCGAAATAGTCTCGACTGTCAAATTTGACCTGGCACCGTCCCCATTACCACCACCGTCGTTTATTTACATCCCCTTTTCGCCGTCCGAATCTGAATCCGGCGATTCCGATGACCAACGCCTCTGCGTTAGCGTCAACTCCTACCGTCGAATTCAGGCTGATCGCCCAAATTCATTGACCGACAATGAGTTCGCAATTAGAGCCCCTGACATATTCATGGACCCCTCACCCGAAGAAAGCAGCGCATCCTCCTATGCCTCAACGTCCGGCTCTGGTTCAGATGACTCATCGATCGACTTACTAGCACATGCGCGGGTATTGGACCCAGATACCATTGCCGCGAGGGAAAGGGAGTTCGACAACAATGCAGTACGCAACGGTAATCAGCCCCCGAGTGTAACGACTGGCAGCTCGGCTCTTGCTACTTTGGGCGAAATTTGTGATATAGCGAGCCAGGGTTCGGGCTTCCGGCTGCCTGCGAACCAGGCGGAGAGCGACGTTGATAGCATGAGTGTGGACGGGAATGAGGGCAGTGTGGGGGAAATGAGCCGGTGAATCTGTCATTGTGCGCTCCTGATGTGACATTTTGCGGTCGCAGATGCTTCTTTTGCGTTTTTGGGAGCGAGTTCTTGCGGGAAGATATCTGGATTGCATAGCGTGGTTTGATATCTAAAGCTCGAGAGCTAGAATTTAAACCATCCTCTAAGCTTTCATCTATTGCTATACACTCTATCGCTGTAATTGCTGCTAGGCGTGCACCGCCTTTAAAGATACTTGGGCTTCTTATTTGACCCGCAATGTTTCCTTGTTGTGTCATCTCGACATCACATAGCTTTTCCGATGTCCCAATCCCAAATTCAAACCAAACATACACACATCACTCCATCTTCCCAAGGTTATCAGCGACCTGAAACTCCGCCTCCGTTTTCGACCTCACTTCATCAATCGTGACCCCCTCAGCCAGCTCGATAAGGGTCAACCCAGTCGTGAAATCGACATCGAACACACAAAGATCCGTGATAATCCTACTGACACACGCCTTCCCCGTAAGGGGAAACTCGCACTGCTTCAACACCTTCGGCCTTCCCTTCTTATCCACATGCTCCATCGTCACCACGACCTTTGTTTCGGACGGATTACTAACCAAATCCATCGCGCCGCCGAACCCCTTTATTTTCCCCGGTAGCATCCAATTCGCCAAATCGCCCTTCGCAGAGACTTGCATAGCACCCAAAATTGTGAGATCGATGCGGCCAGAGCGTATCATTCCGAAACTCTCATCGGAGCCGAAAACACTAGCTCCAGGTAATAAAGTCACAGTCTCCTTCCCAGCATTGATTAAGTCCGGATCCTCCTGGCCCTTTTTGGGGTAGGGCCCTAGGCCTAGGATGCCGTTTTCGCTCTGCAGCGTTACGGACACGGAGGGGTCGACGAAGGAAGGGGCCAGCATGGGCATGCCGATGCCGAGGTTGGCGTACATGCCGTTTTTCAACTCTTTGGCTGCGCGGCGGACGATACGTTCGCGTTTGGTGGCTGTGTCGCCTTTGCCTAAAGTACCCATATCTGCGCCTGTGCCTTCGTCGGGCGAGAAGGTGAATTTTTCGATTTTCTTCTCCGCGCGGCTTTGGATTACTTTCTTGACGTAGATGCCCGGGAGGTGGACGGCTGCGGGGTCGATATCGCCAGGTTCGACAATATTTTCGGCTTCGACTATTGTTTCTTTGGCATTGCGACCCATTGCGCCGTTGAAATTTGCCGCCGCGTAGCGGAACATACAGTTGCCTAATCGATCCGCTTTCCAGGCTTTTACGAACGCGTAGTCGCCTCTTATCGCTTCTTCCATTACGTAGCTCTTGCCGTTAAACACTTTCACATCGCGCGGCTGCGAATATTCTTTTACGCTCCCATCAGAATTATGGCGGAGTGGTAATTCGCCCGTCTGAACCACCGTGCCAACAGCAGCTGGTGTATAAAACGCAGGAATCCCCGCACCACCTGCTCGACAGCGTTCAGCGAGGGTACCTTGGGGCGTGAGTTCCAGCTCTATTTCTCCGCTTAGGTATTGTTTTTCGAATAATTTATTTTCGCCGACGTAGCTAGCTATCATTTTGGAAATCTGTTTCGATTCGAGGAGGAGGCCGAGGCCGGAGCCTACTATTCCGGCGTTGTTGGAGACGGCGGTTAGGCCCTTTATGGAGGGATTGGCGTGGACGGTGTTGATGAGGGTGTCGGGGACGCCGCAGAGGCCGAAGCCGCCGGCTAGGAGGGTGGAGTTGGAGCGCATGTTCTCGAGGGCGGCGGAGGCGGAGGGGAGGATTTTGTTGATTGAGTGGTGGTGGGAGGTGGTAGAGAAGGCGCGCGTGGAGAGAAGGGAGAGCTGGGGGGTATGCGTTAGCTTGTTGGTGAAACTGGCGGTTGGGTGCGGTGCCCACTTTGGTTTGACGTGAAGACGCCCCCAGGAAGGAGGCTGTGAGGATAGCCATGGTGGTCAATTGATCTTGTGTCGCCTCCAAGGCCTGTGTTTTGATGGGCTGTCGACGAGCTGTAGTATGGCGTCACAGCTGCTGGTCGAGTCCATTCTCAAAGCTGGTCAAGATGGAACAGATTTCTCTAAGAGAACGAATGAGAGGATACCTTTTTAAAGAAGTAACAATGCAGTGCCCGGCCAGCCGTTGGTAGTTGTTGTCGGAACGTCTGTTGATCGATTCCCTCCGCCCACGGTATAATTCCGGCTACCCCTCCACTCGGAGGGCTGAAGCCTATACACCCCCAAAAGGGCACCCCAGAGCCCGCCTTACGGGTACCGAGCCGGAATCTTCTGGGGACTGCTCTTGTCGCATAAGCAACTCGTTCTAGGGCCACTTCTCCAGGGTTTACGGGCTTCAGCCCTACGAGTGGACGATTAGGGGATTTGGACGGTTAGGGGGTGACCTCTTCTAGAGGCTTGCCAAACAGCGATCGAAGCATGAGTGCCTATCCCCAGTGGCAGCAATACTTGCTGCAGAGGCGGTCATCGATGACCCAGGGAATGCATAGCCAAGATCATGTTCTTCTTTTCCAGCCCTTCTTTCTCTTTGCAGGGTCTAGCGTTTTCATTTCGGATATTACTTCAGAAGACTGAGCAGGCTTCAAGGTTTCCAAAATTTGTGGATAGACGTGAGATCAAAAAGGAGTCCAATTAAGGAGCGAAAGACATTTTCTGCTGCAGCACGATCGTCATGCTGTGCGTCGTGATCTCAAAGTCCATGCCGATTTCGGATAAACACCCTTACGAAAGTCATCACCCCATTTTGTTTCCAAAGGATCCACCTTCTCTGCCCCTAATTCCAGCAACAACTCCACCATCTCATCTTGACCCCACATCATAGCTGTGACGATGAGGGGCGGATCATGATCCACCCACTCAGCTGCAATAGCATTGACATTAACGCCCCCCTCCGCAAGAGCGCGCACGATTCCCTCGCGGCCCATCGTAACCGCGTGCTCCATGGCTTCGTACCCAACATCAAGATCGTAATCGAATTGCGAGACCACTAGACTTGCACCCCGACTAAGCAGGAACCGCACCATATCGACACGGTTATATTTTGCCGCCTCGTAGAGAGGAGTCGAAGAATATCTGCCAAGCGGAGAATCGATCTCCGCACCGTGCTCCAAAAGGATCTTGATGGTGCCGAGATGGCCCCTTTTCGCTGCAGCAGTTATTGCGTCGTCCCAGTACGGACATAATTTCTGGTCTGCGCCAACTTTCAAGAGAAAAGTAACAGTGCTATCATGGCCTGCGTGTGCGGCCATTTCAAGCGCGCGTGATTCGCCGACCTCCGCTTCATTGACGTCTACACCTTTTTCAAACATCATTTGGGCTAATGCAAGGCAGCCATTTTTGCAAGCGGCCATGAAGATCTCCTGGTGCAAATTCTTTCTATCTGCAAATGTGCCACGATCCAGAAGGAGAAGTACAAGACCCGCCTGACAATTCTCAACGAAGTGGATCAGAGCCATTTCAAACGCCCTTCCAGACGTTGGGAGATTGTACTCTGGCTGCAACAACAGCCGCATGACGTTTTCGTGTCCGCCTTTAGATGCTGCTGCTAATGCGGTGCTCGCGTACTGCTTGTTTCGGTAGGGAGAATGCACGCAACTAGGACCGTTGATGTCTGCCCCATTCTCGAGCAGAAGCTTCACGATCCCGTCATGGCCGCGTTTCGCTGCTGCTGGTAGGGCGAGACCAAAATGAAAGCTCGGGTCATCAGGATCTGCGCCTTGTAAAAGCAAGGATCGCACTACTTCGCTCTTGCCTAGATATGCGGCGATGACCATAAGATGTGGCACATGATCTGTGGGCGCGAGGGTTTGTTCATTCTTCCTGAAGAGTCTGGATACAGCCTCGTCATAGCCAAGAAATTGCGCAGCCGCCCCGAATAGGAGTTTGAACATGTCGACTTCTGTTAAGTCTTTCAGAAACTGGAAGTCTTCTTGTAGCGAGTGACTCGATCGAATGATTACGCGTTTCAGATCAGACTCGTCCAGAGTGCCGTTTGCCATTTTCTCCGAGATTTTCTTTGTTATCATTGGCGCGATGGCACCGACTCGAGGCTTGCCTTCGCGAACTTGGGCTATATTTTGAGCGAAGATCGTGTTGGTGATCTCATGGTCGAATCTCTCTGTTCCTGTAAGTCATAGAGGTTGATCTATAGCATAGGGTCACACACTGCAGACTCGTCGGAGGTGCACTACGAGCGATAATGCGAATGGGTCGCTAAGTGATGCAACTTCGTCGATGATTTGGCGAAATGGTGGCCATGGGAGATACACTAGGTAGCATTTGTGGGACGACATGACGCTGAAAGCGCAGGTACTGACACTTATGAGTTGCAGCTGCCTGTTTGACCAGAGGTAACTTCGAGTCAGAGAAAGATCTGTGGTGGGCAAGGTCAAAGAGACACACCCGTCATCCTTTATTCGAAAGCGCAATGTGACATTTTTCTCAGCTGAAGCATCTTGCAAGTTGATTGAAACGGACTTGTCCTGCGGCCTAAACTGATGATAATGCAATATCGAAACGTTTGATGGTGCAAGCGGCTTCGAATGTTTGAGATAAACTCGTATCTTTACTCTTTCATGCTGTCATGAACGCCTAACGTACCCAGTAGTACGCCTCAGGTATCTATCTACGAAAATCTATACCGTCCATCTATAGCTCTACACCCTTTAAACACGAACTGCATAACCGCTGTTTCGCTTATTTGTACTGGTTTTCCTCTTCCTCAAATCGTCGATGCCTCAACTTCTTCATCTCAATGACAGTCTGCCACTTCTCCCGCTCTCCCTGCAATGCCCAAACGGCCACCACGCTTGCGAAAACAGCGTGCACAAGTTCGAGAATCCCAAAGCCCCTTGTCACCTTTCCAAGCTGGGACTGAGATCTATACGTAATCCCATGCGAGGCATCTTGAGCCATGTCGCATGTCCAGGTTTCGAGGTCAAACCCGGAAATGTATGCATGTCTCAGCATGTCAATGCTTTTGGAGTTCGGATCAGTGTGCGCGGATGCTTTGTGTAGGGCGAGCTTAGTTATCATGCTGACCATACAGAGCAGAGCGTTGATGAATAGTAGCGGGAAGACGTATAGTGGGTTGAGGAAGCCTGGCCACTACATAGTGTTCCCAGCGTTTGCTAGGTTTCAATACATATCATATTGGGTTCGAGTCCTAATGGCGCTGGTCCAATGGTGTTGTGGTTTTGTTCGTATTCTTTCCCAGCGGCGGCATTTGGGGATGGCTGAAAAGGTTCAGCTCGAAGCATCCCAATCTTTGATGTGAATCGTTTTTTTTAGTGCCTCGCGAGCTCGCTGCGGCTATAATAAAAAGCCCGCATCTATCTAAGATGGCATCTGGACCGGTCATCGCACTCGCGACCTCGGGTCCCTAATTGTTCGAGTCGGCGATAGAGATACAGCAGATTTTGAAACCATTGATTTTACGCGCTAAACGGATGGCCCGTACACCTTATTTAGGTAGAGTAACTACCAATATCAAATAAACGTATATATAATAAGTTATTCGTATAATAGGCCCGTAGTAATATCCTAATTAAATAGAATTAAAGCTAGGCTAGGGCCTAGCTATAATATTATATATAATCCACTTTTTCTAATTTTTATTATCGTCGTCGTTATTTCTAAAATATCTTTAAAGAAGTCTAGAAACGGTAATAATAAAAAACCTTTACTAAAAAAACCCCCTCCTAGGAAATAATATTTATTAATATTATTAAAAGGTATTACTACCGCCGATAAGGCCGCTTTTATAACTTCTTTATTTATTTAATAAATAAAGTTATCTTAACCTTATTTAAAGTAAACTCCGAGTTATTTATAAATTTATAATTTAGTTTTAACTCCTCTTAAAACCCTAGTATATTTAAAGTTTATTATTAAAAAACTAGGTAATAGCCCTAGGCGGCGAGTCGTTAATAAATAGAATAACTTTTAGTTTAAATTAAATTAATTTATATCTCTACCGTCTTTAAGAGTTTTTAGAACTCCCTTTTTTATAATTTAAAAGAATTTCGGTAAATTTATAAACTAGGCTAAGAATTAGGTTAAGTATATTTTTATTTTTATACCGTCGTTATTATCGAGGCGTAGTTTATTCTTATAGAGGAAACTATTCGGTAATAAAGATAAAGATAAGAATAAGAATTCCAAATAAAAAATCTTAATAATAATAGTAAGAGTAATAACTAAATTTACTACTATTAAAGCCGTTAAGATTTATAAAATTATTAAAGTTACTATTATTAAAGCTATTAAATTAATTACTATTAAAATTACTATTAAAACTATTATTATTTAAACTATAATTAAAGTTACTAGTATTATTATTAACGTTAACACCTTAGTATTCTAGAGTAAAAATAAACTTAATAAACCTATTAAAGAGTTTATAATACGAGTAGTATTTTATTAAATATATATTCTATTATATTAAATAAAAAAGCCGATTATCCTCTTTAATAAAATAAAGAACTATAATATTAATAATTGAAATCTATTCTTATTAAAGCGCGTCTAGAGGGAGTATTAAAAGAAGGTTATTAAATATATTTTTAATTATAAACTACCTACTTTTCAAGTCTTTATAACGACGACGTTATTATATAAAAAATTATCGGCGACGAGATAATATCCGTAATTTATAAACGACGATAATAATTAATATATTATCGAGGGTTAACTAAATACGTTCTTTATAAACGATAAGAATAAATTTAAAGTAGAGTTATTATTATATTAAACTCTTACTCTTATAAAGAAAGTATTTACTATTATTTTTATTTTATTATAATTAGTCGCCGTTACTCTTTTTATTATTAGCTCTAGTACCGGAGCTAGTATTAATAATTTTATATCTATTTTATTTAGGGTAATTAAAGGGAATAATCCTATAAATCGCTAGTTTATTATTTTAAAATAGTCGAATACCCTAGATCTTAATACTATTTTAATTTAAAATATTCTTAACCGCTAGGTATATAGGAAATATAAATACTCGAATAAAAATAAATACTACTAGGTTAATAAAGATAAAATATATTATATATTATTAAATAAGAATATTATAGTTTAGTAAAAAACTATTAAGTTAGATATCTTAAAATAATTAAATAAAGAGATACCGCCGGCGAGAATAAAAAAGAGATAAAAGAATAAGAAAAAATATAAAGAAAGAAATAAAAAACGAGAGTAAAAGAATAAACCTATATTATTTAAATTAATACCGCCGCTAGTAAATTATTTATATCCGTTACTTATTTATATATATACGTCTTTTATTTAACCGGTAGCCCCCCCTCTAATAAATATCCGAATCTTTATATTAGAAATTAAGATATAGGCTAGAAGAGTTTTAAAAAGAATAAAAGAATCTTCTTATTACTAGCCCTTTTATTTTATTATATATAGTTTTATTATCTTACCTTACCGCGGTAATAACCTAATTAACGACGGCGTAGTTAAATTAATTAAATAGATTAAACCTAGATTATAGCCCCGCGATAAACCTAACCTAAAAGACGTAAAGAATAAATTATTAAATAAAGACTATATTATAAAAGACGTTTAGGGTTAGAAAGATAATAAGTTCGAATATAAATAAAAAAAACTAAAGATTATACCTAGAATAAAATACTTTTTTATTTACTTTACTAGTTAATTTAAACGTAAAAAGAGTAAATTTTAAATAAGAAATATTATAGGCCTTAAATATCTCTCGAATCTTTTTATAAAAAACTCGTTAACCTTAATTAATTATATTTTAAATATATTATTTAGTACCTTTATTAGGAGGCCTATACTAGTAATTAAAGATTATATTATCGATTTAATTAAATATAAAAACGACGACGACTAGGGCTACGGAGCGGACGAGGATTTAAATAATTTATATACTTTTATTAATAATTAAGCTACCGAGGGGTAAATAAACTAAAATTATTAATTTCTATAAATTATTTATAGATCTATATATATACACTATTCTCTTACTCTATATTATTATAGATATTATTATTATCTTCCTCTTCCTTTTCCTAAATATTTATTTTATTTTTATAATTAATATTTAATTATTAAAAGATATTATTAAGATCCCCGTAGCTAGTTTATAACTTTATTATTAAAGTTAGGAAATAATTAAATCGCCCCTCGTCTATATATATTTAAATAATATTTAAATATCGTTTTATCTAGCTCTTTAAAACTAAAAACGAAATCTCGATAAAATTAAAATTTAGTAAATAGGGAGGGAGGTATTCGAGTAGAATATCGGTATTAATATATAACCTAGCTAGAACTAGATTATAATAAATATTAGTATTATTATAAACTATTACTAAAAGTATATTATCGTTTTCGAAACGGCCGTAGCGAGGGAGTATATTATATTTAATAAAATTATAGAATATCGCCGCCGTAATTAACCTTTAATATATAATCTAGTCGAGGTAACCGTTAATAATATATATAAATAAAAGACTCTACCTCTTATTTTTATATAGGTTTTAAATAATTAATAATATAATATTAATAAAGGCCTAATTATATTTTCTATCGCCTATTAAAATTAATTATATCGACGTTATATATAAAAGCTTAGAATATATTAGTATATTTATAAATAATACTCTTATCTAGAAAAATTAATTAATTAACTCGCTACCTCTTTAATTTTACGAACTAAGTTATTCTTAAAATTTAATTATATTTACGAGTAATCTTTCGTTAGATCTTTTTATTTTATTTTAAATAATATATATATTATTAAACGGCGGCTTTATTAATAGTAATATTATATTTATTTAATAAAAAATAGGTTATTTCGTCTAGGTAAACTATAAATCGTTTAATAAAATAATATAAAAATTTATATTTTAAAAGCTCGTTAATCTTCTTAAATTACCCTCTTATATTTTTACTCGGTATAAAGATAATACTATAAAGCCTTTATATCTTTATTATCCTCTATAACGTAATTAGGTTTATATTATAAAGACCGGCGGCGATATTATCGATACTATATCTTAACTCGAATTTATACTAGATTAATATCGGTAAAGCGGGAGACTATATAAGTTTTTTTTAAATATAATACCCGTATATTCCGTTATCTATAACTCCGAGTAGGTTTATTAAACGTTTTATTATTATTTACTAGTAAATTACGTATTAAGCTAGCTTAAACCCGTAAATAATTTATTTAATTATTTAATTTATATAGTTTAAATTATAAGTTAGATATAATATATAGTAATATTAATCGCGTATTTACTCGCGTATTTATATAAGTATCGTATACTAATATTATTAATCTATTATATTTATTAAATATATTTATTATTTATAATATTTAATAAATATTCTTATACGACTTTATGAACTTAAATATATTATATATTAAAATTTATTTAGTTTTAAAGCTCGACTGGCTAGAGTTTAAATTACTCGGTCTATAATTTTATTTTATCGGAATAAAATTACGCCTCCTTATTTAGCTTTCGTCGCTCCTCTTAAAATATAACCCTCTCGGCGGTAGTTATTTCGATATAAACCTTATTATACTTAGTTATTAAATAAATATAATATACTACGGGGATTATCTTCTATTAATTTAATATATTTTTATAAATTTAAAACTAAATTTATAAAGAGATACGGGAATAGTTATATATTAATATTAATAATAATATTTATAAAGTATTACCTAGAATCGATCTAGTAGAATATTAATCTTATTTATTAATATATAATAATAAATAGGTCGAGTAATACCCTAGATAATTATATATAAATAAAGATAAATATTATTCTCGAAGGGGTAAATAATATTATAATTAATAATTATACTAGGTATAGGATTATTATTTTTATTAACTATAGAATTTATAAAAAGGAAGAAACGAATATAATAATACTTCTTAATAACTATAATAATAAATTTAATTTTATTATTAAGATAATTCTAGCCTAAGTCCGTAAATAAATACTTTATATTAATAATTTTATATATTAAAAGTAGACTAAATTAATTTTTAGAAATATCGTTACGGAAGTAGTAAATATATTTAAATAAATTACCCCCGTTAATATTCTTCTATTATTAATCTACTAAAGAACGAAATATAAAGTTAATATTATTAAAGATAGTTATTTTAATACGGGAATTATTCGTCTCGATCGTAGTAATATAACGAGAGGTAGTCCGATCGATAAAAATAATTATAGTAATTATAGAAGTTTACTTTAAACCGGGTATTATATAAAAGATATTAATATCGATAATTATTATAGACTCCTCGAAGTATTTAATTTTCGATTTAATTATAGAGGTAGTACCCCCGAGTTTATAATTAAATTTTATAAATATATTAGAGTAGTATTAAAGAGTGTTTTTAATAACGTTACTCGCCTAAATATATTACGATATAACTCCGAAATGAATATTATAGTTATATTTAATTCGATTATAAATATCGGCGCTCCTATTATTAAGAATAATTAGAAGTATCTAAGGACGCGACTTCGATTAATTTCTAGTAGTTATAAATATCGTATTAATAACCTCGGTATTATTAATATAACTATTAATAACGGGAGGGTTAATATTCTCGACTTTTCTATTATATCTACGATAGAGTTTTATAAAGTTTCTTTTAAAATTATTTATTTATTTATTAATTATAGGCGCTCGACGATCTTTATTTAATTTTAAAATATAAATACCCTAAGATTTTAACGGCTAAATATTAAAGAGGAGAAATATCTTTCTATATAAATTCTAACGACTAGAAAAAATAAATTTAATTATAAAATTCTATATAAAGAGTACTTTAGGTAGTTTAAAAATACGAGTATTAATTTTTAATATCTCCGAATTAATAATAAGACCGTAATTATTAAATATAGGATTATTAGACTATTTTAATATATCTAGATCTTTTTAAATTTATAAAATTTACGATTATTTTATCTTCTTTATATTATTGAACTCTTTTTAAATATTAATACTACTAGTCTACCCTTTTAATATCTCTTTTTATAAATATCGTTATCCTTTTATTATACCTCTATAATAATAAGTTATTTATTTTTATAGTTAATTATACTCGTTTTATTTATTTTCGTTATTATAAATATACTCCTTTAAGACTTCGCGGAATTTATAATTATACTTCGGATTGGCGTGGGGATCCCTAGAGGGAATATTAACGTAGAGTAAAGTAGGGTAGGGCGTGGGGTAGGGATCGCGGTTCGATCCTCACTCCAAATTAGGGTAGGGTGGGGTAGGGATCCCTTAGGGATCCCTACTACACTAAGGCGGATTTCTAATAATTATTCTAATAACGTTGCTGCCTCTATAGATATATATACTCATAACTACTACTACCTCTATAGATATACGCACTTATAGCTACTATATCGGTAAATCTCAAAAGTAAATATTAGTATACTCTAAATACTATTAACTTTATTAGAAAATTATCTACGGGTTTATATTAAAACTCTATATTAAATACCGACCCGAGGTTTAATAGGATTAATAAGTCGGGGGTCCGGGCAAGGTCCTATTAATAAATAATATTTATTATTAATAAATTTAGTAACTCTAGTTTATTGTATATATATATTAATAATTTTCGTGATATAGGTTTACTATTCTTTATAAACTTTATTAATTATTTAAATTACTAGTTATTACGTCCTTAAATATTTTACGAGTATTTAATATTATCTAGGTTTTATAACTCCTTTAGGTCTTTTTTAACTTTAAATTTATTTAGTTCGGACGGCTTTAATAATTTATTTATATACGTAGTATCGTCCGAGTCGGATAATTTTAAAATATAAAAGAATTTTTATAACCCGGCGGATTCCTAGTAAATATATATACTCGCGTTTATATAAATAAATAGCTTAGATCTCTTCTTTAAATATTATTATATAGTAGATATAGATTTATTTATTATTATCCGCGTTAATTATTTAATCGTTACCTAGGATCCTCCCTATATATAGTATTAACGGATAAATATATTATTTACTCGTCTTTTAACTACCTTTATTTTATTTTTTTATACTTCGCTTTATTGTTTATAATTTAATTATTTTTATTTTATAATTATTTCTTATTTTATAACCCCGCGATAAAATAAATCTAGCCTAAAAGGGTATAAAGACTTTATAATTATTATATTTTAATTTTAAAATCGTCCTTATCGCCGTTAATACTAGTAATTTTTATATTAAATATATCCTCTTCCTCTTCCCTTAATTAATATTCTTTAACGACTGGGTTATTAAATATATCTTCGGCCTATATATTTAAAATTAACTAGTAATATTTATAAACTATCTTCTTTATATATACCGAAGTTATATCGCCCGCTATTTACCCTTATTTTTAGGTTATATTATTATCTTTATTAATTAAATTAGTAGTATCCCCGTCGTATAACGAGTTAATAATATTATCGTCGAGTAGCGAGTTAATAATATCTTTTATTTATATTTCCGTAATTATCTTTACGAAGTCCGGTTTACTTTTTAAATCCTTTAGGGATTCTTTAAATAAATTAATTACTAATTATCGATAGTCTTTACTATATATATTTTTATTATAAATATCTATTATACGACCGTATAATATCTTCGTAATAATATATACCTTCGTTTCTCTTTACTCGTACTACGCTCTCGTAACCTATTCGAATATAACTCGAAGATTTATTAATATAAATATTAATATTTATATTTTAAGAGGTTATTTTACCTTTAATTTTATTACCGTCCTATCTTTTAATAATATAATATCTTATTTCGTATTCTTTAAACTTATAATAAAGCGCCGTTATTATAAGAATAATTATATTAATAAGTAATGGGTTTTATATATTTTCGTAATACCGCCCGAGTTTAATACCGCTTACTTTATTATAAAAGAATATACGATATATCGTTACTACGATAAACGGTATTAGGAAGTAATCTTTACACTAAACCCGTAAATAATAAACTTTTATTCGGATATAGGAGGTAATAATATTTATATTATTTTATAAATCCGGAAGGGTAAACCGTAGGTCGAATATATAGTCCGAGGTATTATTCTTAATCTACTCTACCGTTAAACCTAGGTATTTTATTATTATCTAGATTTAACTTTATATCTTTTTTATTATTTAATTTCTAAAGTCGGTTAAATTATCTAAGAGCTACGTCGTCGTTAATTATTATTTAATATATAACGGGTAGTATATAAAAGTAGAGATTATAACTTTCTATATTTCTTTAAGAGTAGGGATATCGCCCGAGTTATATAACCGGCCTAAAATCTATAACTCTTATATATATCGAAGTAAAGTTTTTTATTCCTTCTACGTCCTAGTTATAAAGTTATTTACTCCTATATAATAATATTCCGGCTATAATATTAAATTATTAATATTATTATTATTTATAATTTTTAAAAGAAATATAGGCGTAGTAATATTTATAATATACTAGTAAATCTTAGAGTTTTCGTATTCTATTTTATAACGGCGGCGTTTTTTATTTTAAAGAGTCGAAATTAAAACCTATATAGTACTTTTATCGCTTTTATCTTTATATTTAATATCGGATATAATTATAAATATAAGATATAAAGGGGGCGGATATCTAGGCGTAATATATTTAGATTTTAAAATACGGCGACTAGGAGAGGATGATAGTATTTATTTTATTTTACCTTATTATTACCGTTTATACTACGGACGCGGTTCGTTATTTCTTTACCACCGTTACTCGCTTTATATAATTTATAGAGATTAATTACTATCGGATTAACCGTTTAAAAGAAATTTACCGATAATATATCTCTTTTCTTAAGGTTTAGCCCCTTTATTAATTTTTATTTATATTCGGTTATAAATTTAATCTCGGTAATCGTCTTTTAATTAAATATTTATACCGGTCGCTTTTTAATTTAGAAAGAGTAATCTTTATCTAATAATACCTAATTACTTCGTTATTATATTATTAAATATATTAAATATATTTAAATATAATACGTCTTTATTATATCGTTTATCGAATTTAAAGGATATTTTTTCGCGTCGAAGCCCTTTTAAGAGGCTCCTCTCGTAATCGGAATCTATTCTCCGTATATTAATATACCCGATATATATTTAATAAAGATCGACGATTTATATCTTTTTTCCGAGGTTACGACTAGTTATTAAAGTCGTAAATATTTAATAATAATAACCGAGATTACTCTTATTAAATATAATATTAACTTTTATTTATAAAAGGGAGTTAATATAATTTATAATTATAATATAATTTTTATTTCGAAAGTTTATTTATTTCGTTTCTTATATAAGAGTTATTAATTATATATATTTCGTATAATTAAGAAGATATACTTTAATAACGATTATAAATAAATAATTCTTTTTAAAGTTAAAGTTATCGGGAGAAAAATACTTATCGATATCGATATCGATTATTATTTTAGAAAGGACTACTTAATTATTTATAAATATATCGATAATATCCTCGAAATTATAACTACTCTTTTTTACGCGTTTTCTTTACTCTTTTATACTACCTCTTTCGTCGTTATTATTTTATATACCTTCGTTATAATCTCCTTAAAGGGACTTAATATATTATTATATTATATTTATAAAAGTGTAAGCGACTTTGAGAATCCTAGTTTACTCGGAGTATTTAGGCCCGCTCGCGAGTGTTAAAATAATTTAGAGTTAAATAAGAATTCTTAGGCCCGTTTAAGCCCGCTTAGGCTCGTTTAGGCTCGTTTAGGATTATTTAGGATTCTTAATACCGGTTTAATATTCTTAGGGCCGCTCAGGGCCGCTCAGGGCCGCTTAGGATTATTTGTTTACATGGCTATTACTACTACTATAGATATACGCGCATACATGGCCATTACTGCTGCCATAGATATGCGCATAGATGGCCCATAGATATGCGCATACATGGCCATTGCTGCTGCCATAGATACGCGCATACATGGCCCATAGATATGCGCATACATGGCCATTGCTGCTGCCA
>JAABUS010000347.1_pt1 | contig 118781 bp, 94 predicted proteins | sample 5560161 | NCBI WGS metagenome assembly JAABUS01 (sample SAMN10711885, study PRJNA513376) | rock metagenome | isolation source: Antarctica rocks | place: Antarctica: Victoria Land, Trio Nunatak nord | collected 2016-01-04
GAATATAATTCCGCTCTAATAAGTATTTAGTTATATATACTATTAATTCGTACTTAATACGCGAACTTAATATTATTTTAATATCCGTTTCTAGTTATTATTATTCTATTATTCCTCGCCCTCTTTATTTTTATTTAAATCTAGGATCTTTTATTTTATTATATTCTAGCGTTATAATAAATAGGATTTTATAAATATTAGTATTAAGTTTCGACGAGTTTAATATTATCGTTCTAGCGCTACTAGTTATAAAATAAATAGCGTATTTATTTATTTCATTTATCGAAAGTCGATTCGTACTCTTTATTTATCTTTTCGCCCCCTTTATTTATTAATTATATTTTATTATTTTTATCTATTAACTATACTTTACCCTCTTTACTTTAATTCTTATTAATAATATCTATTTTTATCTCGTTTTTTAATGTAGATAAGTTATTTATTATAGTATTATCGAATCTTAATTTCTATATTAATATCGGTTTAAATAGTCTTTAATGAAATATTAAGAATATCGAGCTCGGTTTACGATATACGCCGAAACTCTTCGCCGTAGTTAGAATAGAGCTAGAGAGGAGAATACGAGATATAGGAATATTAGGTAAAACCTTCCGTAATAATAATATTAGGGTTACTCGTTATTAAATTATCGACGTTATTATCCTTAATTTTAATTTATTTAATTATTCTCTTTTATTTTTAAATAAGGGGATATAATAACTTCTACGCCTAATTAACGAAAATATTATTAAAACTATAAGTCGTTAATTTAAACGAGAATTTAAAGAGTTATATAAATCCCCGTATTCTAAAATTAAGAGGACTAAAAACGATTACTCCGAAGGTAAACTTTATATAAGAAATTATACCTCGCCCCCTCGAATATTTAAAGATTTTACGATGATTTAATTTAAAGTCTTATATAGCCGTAATAATTAAATCCGATTTATTCGATTTAATATTATCTTAAAAGATAATATAAAGAATAATAATAAACCGGTATAGTTCTAGGTTAATTATATTAAATTAATCGACGTTTTAATAATAAAGCGCTTCTAGGACGAGTAAGATAATTTATATTAAAATAAACTCTAGTATTCTACTCCTAACGAATATATAGATATTAATTATAACGAGGACCTATAGGATATACTAGCTAGTATATAATAAGGCGGAAGTTTTAAATAATTTCTCTATATTATATATAGGCCTCTCCGTTAATTAAATTATCCTATATAACGATCGAGATACTAGTTAATAGAAATACTAGTATTAATAGAAGGTACCGAGTTTATAATCGGTTAATATATTTAAGAATATTATAGTCCTCTCCCGCGAAAAGAAAAGATTTAGTTAAAGAGGTCTTCCGCCTTTATCGAATATTTAAAGAAATTTTTTATATTACCTCCTACCGTTTAATAACCCCGTAAAATAAATCCGCCCCCGTTTTTTATTATTAAGCGAATTATAACCCTTATTAATATATTATCCGATAATAATAAGGAGAAAGAAGAGGCGCCGAAGGGTTTAATTATTAATTGATTATATTAAACGAGGCACCCGTCCTTATATAATATTAATATAAGGAAAATAACCTCGGCGAGGGTCGCCGAGGTAGATATAGTATTTATAGATATAAACGAGCGAGAAACTTTATAAGTTCTTTACTTTTTATTTTTCGATTCGCTCGTAATTTATTTACTCCGTAACTTTATTATAATTAATAAAGAGGACCGACTCTAATAAGATAATAGAATATAAATATTTATAAAGTAGCTATTCTAGCTAAAACCCGGTAATAAGTCTATTTATAATATATATATTATACGAGGGTTAAAGTCGTAGAAAACGATAAATAATAAAATAGTACCTCTTAAATTATATATTTATTAATTCTATAATATTATTTAAAAAAGGCGGCGGGCTAGTTATTACGGAGAGGTTATTAATAGTAATGATTTAAGATTTAATAAGGTTCGTTCTTAACTCTAGGTCTCTTCTAATAATATTATCGAATTAAATTATATTAATATCCGATTCGACCTAGATACTTAATATTTTCCTTAACTTTATAACCGAATATTAATTTAATTTATATTATTATTATTACTCTAGCGTTTAAAAGAAATTTCGGGATCTCGAAGAATTTAAAGAATCCGTTTATTACGATAAATATCTCCTTTTATACGAGTTATAATTATAAACCGACGGCGATATTTATCCCTCTACGAGTCTACTAGATATCCGTTACCCTTATATATATAAATATAAGGATACTATTATTTATCCTATATAAGGTATTACTTTAGTCGTTATTCTAATAAAAGTAATAAGAAATTAATTAAAGAAATAAACTAAATAGATTAATATAAACGATAAGAGTTTAAGATTTTAATACTTCTATACCTAGACTAAAAAAAAGTATCTTAATATTAATACTTAGCGATTTACCCCCGAAAACACTAAGTTACTATATTATAAATTAAACGAAACTATAAAGCCTAGTTAGGAAAGAATTTTATTTATATATAACCCCGCCTTATATAATATATAGGTTAAGAAGATTTTAAATCGATTAGATACTAGCCTTAAATATAATTTCCGTATAAGATAAATCTTTATAGACGAATTTCATAAAGTAAAAATTAAGACGGGTACTATCGTTAGATTTATCTAAAAAATTAAATAAGATATTAAAGAGCGGGTTCGAAAGAAATTCTTTAAGGGTAATTTTAAATAAACCGAACTAGATAAGATACGTAAATATAAATACTAATAGAGTTTACTTTTTATATAGGGTTTTTTAATAATTTTATAAACTCGTACCTTAAAGGACTACGCGACTATAATCGGGTTAATTAAAGAACCGTAGTAACTTTAAGATTCGTTTACCGAGTATATAATACTTTATGAAATCGAGGAAATTAGTTAAAGAATAGCGAACCTATTTATTCGTATATACCTAGATAAGGATATAGAAAAGGCGGTTATAAATAAAATAAAAGTAATTCTTAATTTTATCGAAATTAAACGAATATTTTTTATTAAGAATTTCGAGGGTACGGCCGAGTTTATTAAATTTCCCCCCTATAAAATAAGATAGATTTATTATTTTATTATAGATATTTAACGAGAAGAACTTTATAAAGAGGAGTTACGAATTAATAAAGAGGTATAAAAAGAGTATTAAAGAATAATAGCGGCTACTAGAGCGGCGGGTAAAGAAGTATCTATAGCGATTATTAATAATTATTTTAGAAAGGCCTATAAACTTCGCGCCGCGGGAGTAATACTAAACTTTCTAATATTTACTCGAACTAAACTAAAAACTTAATATTAACGGATAGGGAGCTCTCCGTAGATCCTAAATATAATAACGATAGACCCTATATAAAGTTCCTAGAGTTAAAGGGGAAATAGAAGAATTAGAATAAATATTTATAAAATAATATCTACGTTTATTATCTCGATTACTTTATTAAGAATACGCCTAAATTATTAATATTAAAAAAACTAATTAGTTTACTCGGTTAGGATATTTACGGTAAATTAGAGAGATTAGTTATCTTTACTAATTTACCCGTCGTTACCTAAGTTATATTATATATAAGTTTAAACCTATCGGATAATATTTAATATAAAATTTATATTAATATTTATATAGTAGTTAAAGAAGTACTACCCCGGCGAGTCTTTATAATATAGTTTATCCGTAGATTAAATTAAACGGGATAAAGAATATATCTAGTTATTTATAGAAGGGGATAAAATTCGTTTTCTCCTATTTATTAAATATATCCTCGGGATTAGGGTAACTTTAACTTATACCTTCCGTAGTATTAATCTCGATACGGATTAGATATAATTCTTCGATATTTAATATAACGGGCGGATTACGCGCTTATTTTAAAAGAATAAAAAAATATATAATTATTACTTTATTCTAGATAATAAGAATTATTTGGACTAGATAATATTAGATAAATAAATAAGAGATAATAAGACGAGGAAATAGGTTTATTTAATAATAGGAAAAGCGATAGGAAAATCCGACTAATATTAATAGTCGGATGAAGAGGTATCACTACAGGGGCTTTTTCTTATTATCGGCGAGTTAAATATTTTATATAACTTTTCTCTAAATTATAGATAGAGGTTCTTTATTACTCTTTTATAATTATAGGCTTAACGAGCTTTACCTAGGTTTAAATTAAAATAAATAATATAATTAATAATATTATTATTTTATTTGTATTATTTTAACTAGATACTCTAGTTTATACCGATTAATATCCGGTAGAGATATTATCCTTATAATACCTCCGTTATTTAATATAATACTAAACCTCTAGATAGAGTATTTATACCGTATATTACCCTAGTATATTAAATAATAGATCGTTCTAGTATAATTAATATTCTAGTACTCTTTTAACGACGAGGTCCAAATCGATAAAATATAAAGTAATATTATATTTATATTTATTGTCGGTAAAGAGCTCTTATTAATAGTCTTTATTAAATAACTAGTAGATATAATAAATATTTACTAGTATCTTTTCGTACTTTCTATAAACTGAAGATATTTATCCGAGTCGGACGAGTCGATAATATATTAATTATTATTTAACTATCCGAGTCGGATATAACTTAATATCCGATTCGATATTCGTTAATTATATTTATATTAATATTATTTAATAGGCTTGGTAAAGTATTTAAGGTAGTATTTACCTAGATATTATTATTATTTTCTATATATTAATGTCGACGTCTTTATTTATAGTATCCTCTTTATTATTACTAATATCCCTATTAATACTTAATAGTTTATATTTTTATTTATATTATAGAAGATCTTTACGACCTCGTTATTATTACCTCCTCCCTACCTTCCCTACCTTTTATTAAATTCTATATTAATATTAACCCTAGGAATTAGACGGTCTCGATTATTTCGCGTAGCTTTATAATTAAATAATTATATTATAAGGAAATACGGATAGTATTAAAGAAAGAGATAAAATAAAGGTATATTATAAGTATATCTTTAAGGAGCCCCGAGAACTAGGTTAAATTTAATAAAATATTAAAATAACTAGATAGAATCTTTTTCTCCGTTTTTATATTTAAGATACTTTAACTTTAACTCGAGAGTTATAAATTAAAGATAGTTAGAAAGATTAATAATATATATAATTACTATCGTAACCGTAGATAGTATATTATATTATCTCTTTTTATTAATAGCCCTCTTTATATAACGCGCCTTTTTATTTTTAATAAAACGGGTTTTTATATACGGTCGACTTAAATAACGGCCGATATATTTTTCTTCGCGTTTAAACTCCTAAAGGAGAAGAAGCCTCTAATAAATATTATATTAAATAAAATCGAATTTAGGATATTTAAAAAGGTCCTCCGCGAAGATAAAGTCTATAATGATTTTACCGATAAGATTATATATTATATCGGCGATAATAATATCGAAGTTAATTACACTCGTAATTTTAAAGCGGCTATATTATAAATATATAAAAAAGACGAAAATCTTATTTTATTTACTATTAAGGCGCGTATATAAGGTACGTAATATTTTATTTTAAATATTAAACCCGCGTAGGCTAATTCTAATATAGTAAATCGGCGTATTTATATAAAATATAAAATATTAGGTATATTATATATTTAAAGTTAATATTTATTTTATTTAGTATATATTAGTCGGTTACGGCTCCTTATTTACCCTTTTAAATTAAATCGTTAATCGCGTTATTATTCTTACTAATAAATCGTATTTTAATTATATATCTAACTCGGTTTAGTTAGTTATTATATAGTAAATATAAGTTATAATCCGCGCTCGTTATTATTTTAGAAAGATAGGAAGGGGGTTCTTTTTATAAATAACGAGGTATTAATTATACTACCGCCGTATTCGACGGTTATAGATTAAATAGTATATTTAGTTTTATTCGATTATACTTCGGCCGATACTTTAGCCCGAATTATAACGAATTTTAATTTATAAAACTATTAATATTTATTCTAGGTACTCGAGCTAACCTATACTCTTATAGTTTATTAATTATATCTTATCTTCTTTATTTATAAATTATATTTTATACTCTTTATTTCTTAACCCTCTTTAATTCTATTTTAATTAATTATATCTCCTTTAACCTCGTTCTTTACCGTAAATAGACTATTTATTATAATACTAGCGGATTTTTATTTTTATATTAGAATCGGTATAAATAACCTCCGATAGAATCTTAGAAATATCGAGCTCGGTTTATATTATACGCCGAATCTCTTTCCGGTAATTAAAGTAAAACTAGAGAAGAAAAATACGAGAGGAATATATTTAAGGTAAAAATCTACGTAATATTAAAATTAACTTTACTCTTCGTTAAATTATTAATAATATTATTATTAATTTTAATTTATTTAATCGTATTCCCGTATTTAGAAATAAGATAATATAGTAATATATATATTTACCTAATAAAATAGCGATTAAATCTACGACCCGTTAAGGCCTTAAATAAAAATTCGAGGAGTTATTTAAATCCTCGTATTTTAAAGCCTAAAGAACCGAAGATAATTATTTAGAAAATAAATTTTATATAAGAAGTCGCCCCTCGCCCCCTCGAATATTTATAGATCTTAAATCGATTCTCTTTAAAATCTCGTATAACCGCGATAATTAGATTAAATAGGTTCGGCTTAATATTACCGCGAAAGATAATATTAAGAATAATAATAAAGTAGTATAATTCCGGCTTAATTATAATAAAATAATCTATATCTTAGTATCGAAGCGCTTCTAGGATAAATATAATATTCTACGCTATAGTAAACTCTAGTATTCTATTTATAACGAATATATAAATATCGAATATAACGAGGGCCTATAGGATATACTAGTTAATATTTATTAACGCGGTAGTTTTTAATACTCCCTTTATATTATACGTAGGCTTTTTCGTTAATTAAGTTACCCTATTTAACGGTTAAGGTATTAATTAATAGAATTACTAACGTTAATAAAAGATACCGGGACGACGATCGGTTATTATATTATAAAAACTTATACTCTTCTCGCGCGAAAAGAAAACGTTTAGATTAAGAGTTTTTATACCTCTTTATCGAAAATTTAAAAAAGTCTCCTATACTACCTCCTACCGTCTAAGAACGTTATTTACCGGATTTATTTTTACTTTCTTTAATTAAACGACTCTAAATCTTTATCGAGATACCTTTCGGGTTATAAATTAAACGATAAAAAGAAAGAAGAGGCGATATAAAGTTTAATTATTAATAAATTATATTAAATTAAAAACCCGTCCTTATATAATATTAATATAAGGAAAATAACTACGGCGAGGGTCGTAGATATAAATATAATATTTATAAATAAAGACGAGTAGGAAACGCCGTAATTTCTTTACCCTTTATCTTTCGATTCGATTATAATTTATCTACTCCGTAGTTTTATTATAATTAACGAAGAGGATCGACCTTAATAAGAGGATATAATATAAATATTTATAAATAAACTATTTTAATTAAAAAGCGATAATAAGTTTATAAATAAATATATATATTATATAATCGTTAAAGTCGTAAAAAAGAGTAGATAATAAAATACTAGCCCTTAAATTAAGTATTTATTAATTATACGATATTTTTAGAGAAGGCGGCGGGCTTCCCGTTACGGAGGGGTTATTAATAATAACGATATAGGTTTTAATAAAGTTCGTATTTAACTCTAGGTCTTTTCTAATATTATTATTAATATAGATAATATTAATGTCCGAGTCGACCTAGATATTTATAATTTTTAACTCCCGTATTCTCGAATATTAAAATACGATACGTAAATATAATTCTTTTTTTATTAAAGGGTTTAAGATTTTTAGGGACTTTAAAGACTCTCTTTATTATAATAAATACCCTCCGTATAATATAAAATCGTAAATAAATTAAGAGATCCGTTTTTTTACGGACCTATTAATCTTCGATTACCCTAGTATATATAAAGATAAGGACGCTCTTCTCTTTCCTAAAATAAATATTACCTTTATTATTATTTAAGTAAAGATTATAGGTAACTAGTTAAGATAATAAATTAAATAAATCGATACGAATATTAAGACTCTAAGATTTAGATACTTTTATACCTATTTTAATAAAATATATTATTATATTATTAATAAGCGATTTATTTATATAAATATAGAGTTATTATATTATAGCCTTAATAAAGTGTAAAGCTCGGCGAGGAGAATACGATAATTATTTATAGTTTCTATTTATACGAGATATAAATTAAAAAGTTATATAATAAGGGTATTAACTTTAAATATAACTTCCGTATAAGATATATCTTTATGAACGAGTTTTATAAAATTAAAACTAGGGAGGGTAAGGCCGCCGAATTTATCTAAGAAATTAAATAAAAAATCGAAGAGCGGGTTCTAAAGGTATTACCGAAGGGTAGTTTTAAGAAATCCGAATTATATTAAAGACGTAAATTAATATATCGTTAAGATTTACCTTTTATATAAGGTTTCTCTATAACTTTATAAACTCGTATTTTAAAGGAATATATAATTATAATCGGGTTAATTAAATAACCGTAGTAGTATTAGAATCTATTTATTAAATATATAGTATTTCTTAAAGTCGAGGATGTGACCGGTTAAAGAATAGCGAACTTATTTATTTATATATACTTAGATAAAGATATAGAAAAGGCGGTTATAAATAAAATAAAGGTAAATCTTAATTTTATCGAAATCGAACGAATATTTTTCATTAAGATTTTCGAGGGTACGGTCGAGTTTATTAAATTTCCTCGTTATTAAATAAGATAGATCCGTTATTTAATTACGAATACTCGATAAAAAGAACGTTATTAAAAGTAATCGCGAATTTATAAAGAAGTATAAAAGGAGTATCGCGAAGTTATATTAATTATTAAAGAGGTTAGTAGACTACCGCCTATATTAATAATTAATAACTACTTTAGTAAAGTTTATAAACTTCGTATAACTAGTATTATACTAAACTTTCTAGTATATACTCGAATCTACGGCCTAATAGTAATAAATAACGAGCTCTCTATAAATTCTCGGTATAATAATAATAAAGATTATATAATATCCCTTAAGTTAGAGGGAAATATATAAAGTAGAATAAATACTTAAAGAATAATATTTATATTTATTATCTCGACGAGTTTATTAGCGCCGAGTTATAAATTATAAAACCGTAGGTATATATAAAGTTATAATTTATAAATAAATACCGGTTTTAATTTACTTAAGATCTTACCTTTAGTAATCGACTCGTTACCTCGCCGCTACGCTAAGATTTTAGGGGTATAGATTAATACTTTAATTATATATCCTCTTTAGTTTTAATTAAAACTTATAATAATATTTATATAGGAGTTAGAGAAGTACTACTACGGCGAGTCTTTATAATATAATTTATCCGTATATTAAATTAAACGGGACGAAGATTATATCTAGTTATTTATAAAAGAGAATAAAATCGTTTTCTTTTATTTATTAAGTATATTCTTAGGATTAAAGTAACTTTAACTCGTACCTTCCGTAGTATTAATCTCGATATAAACTAGATATAATCCTTCGATATCTAGTATAACGGGCGGGTTACGCGCTTATCTTAAAAGAATAAAAAGACGTATAATTATTATTTTATTCTAGATAATAAGAGTTATTTAAATTAGAAGTTATAGGCTAAACTTATCCTTCCTAAAATTAATACCTTCCTCTAATAAATCTTAAGCTATAAATCGAGTAATTTACGATTTATAAATTTAATATTTTTTTTTTATAAGATTTATAGCTCCGCCCCTCGTATTTAATATAAATATAATATTATAGGCCGATAACGATTACCGATAACTAGATAAAATAATAGATTAAAAGGAGTAATATAAATTAAAGGTTTTTATATCGTGTTTATTTCTATATTTATTTAATATATAAAGTACCCTAATATTAATATACGGTAATTATTTTAAGAATATATACTATATATAGTACTAAATTAATATAAAGGCTAAATTCGGTCTAGATATTAATTTGGGTAATATAGTTTTCATAATTTAATACCTATTATTAATAATTATTTCTAGAATACCTACGTTCTTTTATCGTATATTGAATTATTATATTTAGTAATTATTTATAATTTATTAACCGAGTATATTAGACGTTAATTCTTCTAGGTATAAACGGTATATAATATCGTAATTATTAATAACGTAGAGGTCGGTAGAGGAATAAATAATTATATTCTTTATAACCTCGTTTTCGCTAGTAAATAACTCTCGGTAGAAGGCGTCGTAATATAACGAATATAATTCATTTATAAATTTTATAGTATATATAGTATCCGACTCGGATATTATATTAAATAAAAAAATAGTCCGAGTAAAACCTAAAAGAGAAACGTATTATTCGGTTAATATTAAATTATAAATATTTTATTCTCTTTAGTTTCTACTTTATATATATTATATTATACTTTATTAAAAATATAGGACGTTAAGTACTTTATTATCTAAATATAAATTCTTTATAAACGCTTTTATATATATTAACCTACTTTTTTAATAATATAATTATATTTTAAGTTAGAAGGAATAAGAGAGAAATAGCGGGTATAATCGAAGAAAGATTTCTTTAGACTATCTACTCTTATATATATTTAATATTATTATATTCTAGTTTTTAAATCTATTATATTGATAACGACTACCCCGATACTACCCTTATTTATTATTATATCCATATTAATAAACTACGAGGATCGGATTTAATTAGTATTTTATACCGTTTATTTTAGCCCGGATTTCTTTTCTCTAAATTATTAAGACGCTCCCGGCGCCGTATAAAGTAGTATTCCGCTAATTCGTAATATATTCGTTAATAAAGGTTCTCTTTATATAAATAATCGTAAATAAAATAAAGATTTTAATTATTATCGAATAATACGAAGATATAATTTAATCGTTAGGTTTAATAGTGTAGTTTTATATCCTATCGATATAACTCGAAAGCCGGCGGTATAATATATATTATTAATATATTATACCGTATATAAAGGGTCCGCTACTAGATATAATCGTCGATATTCGTTTTAATCGGTAGTATTTAAAATATAATTTAAATCGATCCCTTTAATAAGTTTAATATATATTCGTCGAGGTAATAAAAGAAAAGAGGACTTTAATAACTAAAGAGACGTAGACGAGGATAATTTAAAGATATTATATTATAGGTAAATTATTTTACGGTATAAAGAAGAGGTAGGAGGAGTTAGAGGTATAATAATTTAACTCGGATAAAATTTCGAGTTTAATACCGACGAGACTTTAGTCGACTCGGTAAATCTTTATCTAACTAAATTAAAGATCTTTAAATTAAATTAATAAAGATAATTAAAATAATACGATAACGATATATTAAAGAAAAGTTACCTCTCTTTAAGATTTTCGCCCTTTTTTTATCCCGGATTCTAAATAATCCCTTTATTAATTTTAATATATTATTATTAAATAATAACTTTACGCTATAGATTTTTAATAGAGTCGATTCGATATAGTAAATAAATAACGGGTAAATCTTAATAATAACGAAAGATTAAAAATTAAAAATTACTACGAAAATTATTACGGCGAAGGGGTAAGTTATAAAGAAAGCGAAGAAATAAAAAATATATCTAAATATATAACTAGATAGAACGATTATTAATATAATAATATATTAAATCCTTTTAAGGAAATTATAACGAAGGTATATAAAGTAATAACGACGAAGGAGGTAATATAAAAAGGTAAAGAAAATATATAAAGAAGAGTAATTATAATTTTAAAAATATTATCGATATATCTGTAAATAACTAGGTAGTCCTTTCTAAAATAATAATTAATATCGATATTAATAAGTATTCTTTTCCCGATAACCTTAGCCTTAAAAAGGACTATTTATTTATAATCGTTATTAAAGTATATCTTCTTAATTATACGAAATATATACGATTAATAACTCTTATATAGGAAACGAAATAAATAGACTTTCGAAATAAGAATTATATTATAATCGTAAATTATATTAACTCCCTTTTATAAATAGGAGTTAATATTATATTTAATAAAAGTAATCTCGGTTATTATTATTAAATATTTACGGCCTTAATAATTAGTTATAACTTCGAAAGAAAAGTATAAATCGTCGACCTTTATCGAACGTATATCGGGTATATTAATATACGGAGAATAAATTCCGATTACGAGAGGAACCCCCTAAAAGGGCTTCGATACGAAGAGGTATTCTTTAAATTCAATAAATAATACGGTAAAAATATATTATATTTAAATATAATTAATATATTTAATAATATAGTAACGAAGTAGCTAGGTATTATTAGATAAAGATTACTCTTTTTAAATTAAAAAGCGACTAGTATAAATATTTAAATAAAAGATAATTACCGAGATTAGGTTTATAACCGAATATAAATATAAATTAACGAAGGGGCTAAACTTTAAAAAAGGAGATATATTATTAATAAATTTCTTTTAAACGGTTAATCCGATAGTAATTAATTTTTATAAGTTATACGAGGCGAGTAACGGTGGTAAAGAAATAATAAACCGCGTCCGTAATATAGGCGGTAATAATAGGGTAAAATAAAATAAATATTATTATTCTTTCTTAGTCGCTGTGTTTTAAAGTTTAAATATATTACGCCTAGACGTCCGCCCTCTTTATATCTTATATTTATAGTTATATCCGATATTAAATATAAAGATAAGAGCGATAAAAGTACTACGTAGGCTTTAATTTCGACTCTTTAAAGTAAGAAACACCGTCGTTATAAAATAGAATATAAAAACTCTAAAACTTACTAATATATTATAAATACTACTACGCCTATATTTCTTTTAAAGATTATAAATAATAATGATATTAATAATTTAATATCGTAGCCGGAATATTATTATATAAAAGTAAATAACTTTATAACTAGGATATAGAAGGAATAAAAAACTTTACTTCGATATATATAAAAATCGTAGGTTCTAGGCTAGTTATATAATTTAGACGATATCTCTATTTCTAAAAAAATACGGAAAATTATAATCTCTACTTTTATATACTACCCGTTATATATTAAGTAATAATTAACGACGATATAACTTTTAAATAATCTAACCGACTTTAGAAATTAAATAATAAAGAAGATACGAAGTTAAATTTAAATAATAATAGAATATCTAGGTTTAACGGTAGAGTAGACTAAGAATAATACCTCGGATTATATATTCGATTTACGGTTTACTCTTCCGGATTTATAAAATAGTATAAATACTATTACCTCTTATATCCGAATAGAAGTCTATTATTTACGGGTCTAACGTAAAGGTCGCTTTTTAACGCCGCTTATCGTAATAACGATATATTATATATTCTTTTATAATAAGGTAAGCGGTATTAAACTCGGGCGATATTACGAAAATATATAGAACCTATTACTTACTAGTATAATTATTCTTATAATAACGGCGCTTTATTATAAGTTTAAAGAATACGAAATAAGATATTATATTATTAAAAGATAGGACGGTAATAAAGTTAGAAGTAAGATAACCTTTTAAGATATAAGAATTAATATTTATATTAATAGATCTTCGAGTTATATTAAAATAAATTACGAGAGCGTAGCACGAGTAGAGGTAAACGAAAATACACGTCGTTACGAAAATATTATATAATCGTATAATAAATATTTATAATAGAAATATATATAGTAAAGATTATTAATAGCCGGTAGTTAATTTATTTAAAGAATCTTTAAAGGATTTAAAAAGTAAACTGGACTTCGTAAAGATATTTATAGAAATATAAATAAAAGATATTATTAACTCGTTATTCGACGATAATATTATTAACTCGTTATACGACGGGGATACTATTAATTTAATTAATAAAAATAATAATATAACCTAAGAATAAGGGTAAATAGCGGGCGATATAACTTCGGTATATATAAAGAAGATAATTTATAAATATTACCGGCTAATTTTAAATATATAGGCGGAAGATATATTTAATAACCCAGTCGTTAAGAAATATTAATCGGGGGAAGAGAAAGAGGATATATTTAATATAAAAATTATTAATATTAACGACGATAAAAACGATTTCGAGATTAAGGTATAATAATTATAAAGTCTTTATACCCTCCTAAATTAGATTTACTTTATCGCGGGGTTATAAAATAAAGAATAATTATAAAATAAAAATAATTAAATTATAAATAATAAAGCGAAGTATAAAAAGATAAAATAAAGGTAGTTAAAAAACGAGTAAATAATATATTTATCTATTAATATTATATATAGAGAGGATCCTAGGTAACGATTAAATAATTAATATAAATAATAATAAATAAATTTATATCTATTATATAATAATATTTAAAGAAGAGATTTAAGTTATTCATTTATATAAACGCGAGTATATATATTTATTAAGAATCCGCCGGGTTATAAAAATCTTTTTATACTCTAAAATTATCCGACTCGGACGATATTACGTATATAAATAAACTATTAAAGTCGTCCGAATCGGATAAATTTAGGGTTAAGAAAGGCCTAAAGGAGTTATAAAACCTAAATAATATTAAATACTCGTGAAATATTTAAAGACGTAACGACTAGTAATTTAAATAATTAATAGAGTTTATAAAGAATAATAAACCTATATTACGAAAGTTATTAATATATATATACGATAAACTAGAGTTACTAAACCTATTAATAGTAAATATTATTTATTAATAGGACTCTACTTAGACCCCCGATTTATTAATCCTATTAAACCTCGGGTCGGTATTTAATATAGAGTTTTAATATAAACCCGTAGATAGTTTTCTAATAGGGCTAATAGTATTTAGAGTATATTAATATTTACTTTTAAAATTTACCGATAATCGGACGATAATTATAAAATTAAATAATTCTTTATTAATAAAAGTAAAATAACTCTACGTCCTATATATAAGAAATTATAGAACTACGCTGTTATAAATAACCCCTAGAAGAAAGTTAGGCCCGTTAAAAGTAAAATATATAATAAAAGCGTCGGTGATAAAACGTAGAATATTAGACGAGGTTTCGCTGTGCGCGTTATTAAAATAGATATTAATTTAATTTTTAATATTCTTATAATTATCTATAAGGCTCTAAATAACCTAGATAAATAATAATAACTAGTAGTACTCTAAGAAAAACTTAATTCTTATAAAATTTAATAAACTTAGGATTTAGTACTAGTACCTATATCGATAAAACGGGAGACTATATAAGAAGAGTCGAGGTACTAAATACGTATTTTACCGACTTTAGGCGGAAAAAATAACGAAAAGATAATATTTAAAAAAAAATAAAAAAAAATAAAAAAATTTTAATAAAAAACCTAAAAATAGTAACTTCGGATTTAAGATTTTAAATCCGTGATTTTCTACTAACGCCGGGTAGCTCGTTAAAATTATATAAAGCGCTATAACTACGTTAATTTAATTTAGATTTTAAATTATATTAATTTACGAAAATTATATACGTATATAATACCCCCTAAACTAGCGCGATACTATAGACTATATAATTCATTTATAATTATATATATTTAATTATCTACTGGTATTATTTAGATTAATTTATTCCTATTTATTTAAATTTATTTAAAATAAATCGAGGTATTAAATACGTATTTAGATACTTTAGACGAAAGTAGGTATTAAATCGATCTCTAGGGCTAGTATATGAGTTAAATAAATCTAAACGCCTTTTCCGTCTTTTTCGGTAGAATACGGGCTCACCGCTTTACCGATATAATAATAAAAAGATTCTACTAGGCCGCTAGGTCTTATTTATTAAAATAGATTTAACTAGTAATATTACTCGATATAAGGCGCGCTAGGTCGTAAAAGAATTCCGATAAATAAAAAGTATTAATTCTAACGAGACGTATTTAGGAGTATTAAAGTCATAGTTTTAGAAATTACTACTAATACTTAATACGAAATTTAACCGAGAAATCCACTATATTAATATTATTACCATATTCCTAGAGGCTCTATTTAATAATATAATTTATATAAAATAACTTTATAGTTTCTAGAAAGATAACGTAGTTTATTTATTTAAAAAGATTTTATATAACTTTAAATAGGTACCCCGAGAGTAGTATATAACTCTTAAGAAATTCTTTAAAACTATTAGTTTTATATATATTAAAAAGGACTATTTAGTATTCGTTTATAAAAATAGCTTTGTAATTAGTCTTTATATTAATAACCTATTTATTTTTACCCCGATTATAGTATTAATAGAATAACTAAAAGAATAACTAAATACGCGTTTCCGTATTAAGGATTTAGGCGAGATTTCGTATTATCTTAATATAAAAATTAAACGAAGTCGTTAAAACCGTATTATTTATATAAACTAGGTTAATTATATTAATAAAATATTAACTAAACTTAGTATAAAGTACTATAAAAGGTAGAAAACTTTTATAAATTTATTAATTTAATTAAGGGTAATTACTAACGACTACGTCGTTAATAAAGAAAATTTAGAAGGGTTTAAGAAATTAATTAAATATCTATAATAATTTATTATTATAACTCGCCTTAATATCGTATATATAATTAGTATTTATAATTATTATTTAAAAGTACTACTTTCTATTTATAATATTATATTTAAAAGGATTATTAGTTACTTAACTAAAATAATTAAACTAGGACTATATTATAGCCCTAAAGAAAGAATTAAAGAGTTATTAATAGGATTTATAAATTCGTTTTAAAAAGATTATCTAGATATTAAGTATTTTACTTTAAGGTATATTTATTTCCTATAGAATAAATTTATTAATTAGTTAATAAAGCGCTAGAAAATTATCGCCCGGTTAATTATAGAAATAAAGTACGTCGGCGAGGTAAATATTATTATAGAGTTAAAATTCCTAATACTCTTATTAATAGAAATAGGATATATCTAGGAGGATATAAAAATTATTTAATTTATAACTAATAACTAGGTAGTTATTAAAATAGTAATTAACCCTATTAATTACCCTATTACTAAATATATTAATTCTAACTACTATATTATTCGCGAAATAGTCGCTGAGATAGGTATACTTTAGATTAATTATATATTAACGGCGGTTATAATTATAAATAAATTAACGAAGTCTTTAGGCCCTATAAAGTTTATAATCTTTAATATTATACTAGGGCTCGCGTCGGAGCTAGTATAAAACTATAATATCGTTATAGTGGTATTACTAACGGTTAGGTAGTTAATAAGAGTGTTAGATTATAACTATTATTCCCGCTTAGCCTGGTTTACTAAGTAGGTCTTAGCTTAGGGCTAGGGCAAACCCCTTGAGATAATATATAGCTGGCAATTGCCATAGATACTACTCCTCAATGAACTACATCAACACATGAAAGAACCATACCTATGGACGTTGCTAACGAGAAGTATCTTGTCCGTCTTGCAGCATATTTACAAAGGCACTTGCCTATTCTGATGATTATTAACTCCTTGCGTGGTTTAATGAGTACCTTGATGCCAGTTTCGGTCGTCCGAGCAATAATTGCCACAGATTGACCAATGCAAGGGTCTGCTGCGGGGTTGTACAATGTTGAACCATCATCATGCAGGCCTCGGGTATTCTTCTACCTTCCTCATACGGCATAAGCAGAGGCTCGAGGATCTGCCAACGGAGCCGTGAGTCCAAGAAACGAGCCTTATCGTGAATGCATGTGTGAATCATGGCATTCTCCACCAAGTAATTTGCTGATTTCGTGTTTCTCACCGAGCTCGCCAACGGTGACCCCATTTTCACTGTTCTGCCAGATGCTGCAAGGTGGTAGTAGCGTGTTTGGGCATAGGCTAGAACCTAGTCGGGAAGGTACTCAGGACATTTCTTGACGGCTAGGACCAAAAGTGAATGCTGGCGTAAGGTGATGGAGGGGTGCAACTGCAGGAAAGCGTCATACTGTCTCCACTATGAAGCTCAAATTCATCCTTCTAAGAAGAATATTTAAAGCTTTAAAGAGCTCCTAATCCCATTATTGCGAAGTCTTCCATCCATCAATCAACACTATTGCAATTGCTGGACTTGCCTAGCATGTTTCTACGAAGTCTCAAGTCCTTTTCGCTCGCTGCGAGCTTACTTTCTTCTGTATCCGTAGTAATCTCAGCACCACAGCTTGAGCCGAGACAAATACCAGCAAATGCTACTAATGTGACCACAATCCAATCCCCAAGTGGCGTGACTATTCGCTACAAAGAGCCTGGGAAAGAGGGCGTCTGTGAGACGACTCCTGGAGTCGGCTCATATGCTGGCTATGTCGACCTCGCTCCTAATTCGCATACATTCTTCTGGTTCTTCGAGGCACGACACAACCCCGAATCAGCTCCCCTCACTCTCTGGTTGAACGGAGGCCCGGGGAGTGACTCGCTCATTGGCCTTTTCCAGGGTACGTTCATCAACAAATCGAGCACCTCAATGATCGTTGTGCTAACGAAAGTAGAACTCGGACCATGCAACGTGACGCAAAATCTTACCACGGTAGTAAACGAGAACTCATGGAGCGAAGTATCGAACCTACTGTTCATCTCGCAGCCACTAGGAGTCGGCTCTTCGTACTCTGAAGAAGAGGCGGGTAGCTTGAATCCCTTCACAGGAGAACAAGAGAACTCGACCTATGGTATTACTGGAGAATACCCCGTTATCAATGCAACTGAGCTTAGCACGACCGATCTTGCTGCGGTGGCGACATGGCATGTGCTTCAAGGCTTCCTCAGCGCTCTGCCCCAGTTAGATAATGGTATCAAGAACAAGACGTTCAATCTCTGGACTGAGTCCTATGGTGGCCATTACGGTCCTTCGTTCTACAACTATTTCTACGATCAGAACGAATTGATTGCAAACGGGAGCGCCAATGGCACACAACTCATATTTGACACCCTAGGTATCATAAACGGTATTATCAGCGAATCCATCCAAGCGCCATGGTATCCAGAATTTGCTGTCAATAACACCTATGGCATCAAGGCTGTCAATGACACTGTCTACGAGTACATGAAGTTTGCATACTACATGATTGGAGGCTGCGCCGATCTCTGCGCCGCGTGCGAGCAAGTCAATAGAAGTACGGATGTAGGCATGCAGTACTGCTTCCAGGCGACGGACCAATGCAGGACGAACGTTGAGTCGCCCTACTATATGTACAGTGGTCGCGGTGTCTACGAGTAAGTAACCCGTATGACAGCCCTGAGCCATTGCTAATGACAATCTCCAGCATTCGCCACCCATACGTCGATCCCACACCCCCAACATACTTCGTGCAATATCTCAACCTCGCTACCGTACAAAATGCCCTCGGTGTCAACCTCAACTACACCGAGTCCAATAACGACGTCTATTACGCCTTCCAAAAGACCGGCGACTTCGTCTATCCCAACTTCCTCACTAATCTCGAAAAAGTCCTCAATAACTCCGTCCGGGTAGCATTGTCCTACGGCGACGCGGACTACATATGCAACTGGTTCGGCGGCCAAGCCGTCTCGCTCGCCATCAACTACACCCACAGCGCCGAATTCCGCGCCGCCGACTACGCCCCCTTCATAGTCGACGGCACCGAATTCGGTGAAGTGCGCCAGTACGGCAACTTCAGCTTCCTTCGCATATACGAAGCCGGCCACGAAGTACCCTTCTACCAGCCAAAGGCCTCACTGGCCATGTTCCAGCGCGTACTCGGCAACATCGATTTAGCCACTGGAGAGGAAGTGGTGACGGGGACGCTGGTGACGAATGGAACGGCGAATGCTACGCATACGGAACCGTATGTAGCTATTCCTTCCGTGACGGGGACGGGGCTGGAGCCGAGTTATACGGCTGCTATTACGAATCCGATTACAATTGTACCGGTGGAGAGTGTGGCTGCTGTTAATAGTGGAAGTCAGAGTGTGACCAGTGCGGACGGGGGGGATGGGCGGTTTCCAGGGAGGGATAGTAAGTTTGAGTAATGGGTTTCGAACCGTGGTTGGAAAGCCTATTAGAGCATATTGACCATGCGTGCTAATCAATAACAAATTCTCTATCTGCTTGTTACCCAGTCCATGACCTCCCTCTCACCGTGTAAGATACCCAACCCGCCGATGCAATTTTCTTCCCAAGACCGAAACGGAAGTTCCATCAAACTTTCGGCCGTTACATCATCGCAGTCATGTCTTTTCCGTGCCCCTTACACGCCTTCTCTCAGTCAACACTTCGCAGCCAAGGCACGACGAGCGCGAGTACGTGTCTCACGGCGTCGCTCACGTCGACGTTATCAGCTGATGCACACCTTCCTCTGATGGGTACGGGCTGTTCGTAAGACTCACAATTCCCTCTTCTCTAATGTCACGTTTCTCCGCGCCCTGTCTCGTCAGAATCATATTCTGTTTGCCTATCTCTATTTTGCCCTTCCTCAAACTGACGTTCCCACTCTTTGTAGTCAGCTGACATATTCGAAGTAGACGCGGTCTTGGACTGACCCGAGGTCTCACCATGGGTAGCTTAAAAGCTTTTTGCAAGGTAGCTGGTGCAGGCTCTCCAGAGCAGAAACTCGGCGGCTCGCTGTCTGATGAAGTGTGCGGATTCTCATCGGTGAAATTGCGGTAATGGACTGTTGGAATGTTGAATTATCCAGGACTGAGAACGAAATCTGCTTGTTGTGTTCCCAATAGTCAACAAGCTCAGTGCTCGTTTGACCCACTTCGAGCCACCACTACCGTAAAAGGGGGTTGCAGATTGGAGTACAATAGAAGCGAGCATAGTTGCAGTATCTGAGGCAGGTAATCGGTAGGTGCTGCTGAGAAGTAAGGAACATTGGTGGTAAGATCCCAATTCATGGTGAGGCATTGTTTGTAGCTGCGACGTGTGAAACGGCCATGCCACCTCAACTTCAGCCCGGAAGGGAGGTGTATGTCGTATCTGGTCGATGGTGTTGGAGTTGATGAATTGGCGACCTGGTCCTAGGTAGATCAATAAGACCACACGTTATAATTTTCCCGGCCGAAGTCTGCCTACAGGCGATATGACGTTGAGGAACATCTCCGTTTGAAGCTTAGAAATGGGAGAGATACGGTGCTATATGTATATGTGAGTAAGAACAAAGGAAAGAAGAAAGCCCCTTTAGTGACCCGTCATTTGCCTTGGATCTTCGAGAGAAGATCCTTGCTGGCAGTGGCGTTTCTGCAGATGAGGGTGACTCGGAGCGTTTTTGGAGGAGATGGTTTCGGACTCGAGGGTTTTTCGCGTTCTGTTGATGGATAGTTGCCAGCCGTTGCCTACCAGCCAATGCACGATGAGCACGAGCATGTGTCTCACGGCTTTGCTGGCGACGACATTTTTTTGTCAAGGCCCGAAAAATTGAGCTTCGCGGAGAACTCCTAAGTAGTAGCAAACCCAGTGCTCATTTGGCCCATCTCAAGCCACATATGCAGCCTTTGCTTTTCATCAGGGTAGATGACAGAGCACATCTGACACTACCCATGGACATTATGGTCAGTGATCCGCTTCGAAGCTGGTCCGCGTGAACGCAAGATGGGCTATAGACCTGTAACAGAGCAGTGTTAGTAAGGCACACAAGTGAGGAAGTGGTTTATCAATTACGTTATTAAGCTCGCAGTTTGTTCTTCTGACGATGCTCAAAGTCGCTCTTGTAGCATTCGAGGAGATGATGCTTCTCTTGGCACAGACATCTTATGTCCTTTTCATGGCGAGGACAAGGCCATACTTTAGAATTGCGCGCCAGCAAAGTTCACAGCATTTGCGGCCTAGAGTGTGTATTGACCGCTCTGCGTATTTGAAAGGGGAAGAAGGGTGCATGAGACCTCAGACATCTGATCTCTCAATGGTGATTTGATGGTAGGTATCCGCTGGGAAGGCACGGCCGCGTGAAAACGAGGATTGAACAATGGCGTTGCTTTGGGTGATTACCCAAAAGCCACGTCTGCGTGAGCTTCTTAAGGGCTGTAGGCCTGCGAGAGAGCAGTATTAGCAGCGCACTTGAGTGTTTAAGCAGGAAACTAGCTACCTCACTGAGATGGCGCCTTTTTGCGTGGCACTTGATCAAATGCTTTTGGTCTTGGTGCACAGTCTTGCTTGCAGAATGTGGAAGATGCTGCTCTCACATCATGCAGGCAAGGACAGCTTATGTATCTTTTGTGGCAAGGAATCATCCACCCATCCATCTCCCTCGTCATTGCCTCTGCAACCTCTGGATTCGCTCTTGGAGTTCTTTTGTATGTGGCATGAGGCACATTACTGGGCTTCCCTGTCCTGAGAGTTAAGAAAGGAGGGTGTAGTCTACCATAGACTGTTTGATGCTTGGGGTAGATGCACAAAAGCTAGGTCTGTGTGAGCTCGCGGTGAGAGCTATACAACACGCTTTTTGATCTGCCTGAGCTGTGAATGGCGCTGAGAGAGTCAAGATCGTAGCTTGGCACGCACAAGGAAGTGAGGGTAGAAGCCATTTTGTTGATGACACGATGTATTTCATGATAGAAATGAGGACGTCCTTGATGACAGGGTCAACAAGAACAACAGCGACAGAAATGGGATCATCTTAAAATTACCTCAAGCTAAGCCCTGTAACTCTCAGCATTCCGGCATCAACGGTCAAGCGGTGTGGAATTCCGGACAAAGCTATGGCTTGGCGCAGTCACAGAATCAGACTAAATCATAGACATAAGTACGGCATGTTACCCAAACGAATGCCTCTTCATTCACTCAAGGATGAGCATTGAATGATCGTTACTGGGAATTAGAGTCTCAACGCGTAAGGAAGTTGATCGGTAATATGCCCAGAATGTACATCACTTAAGCTCAGAATTTGGGTAAGAGTGAGAGTATTTTGAGGGCTATTTGCTAATCAGCGCTCACTATGGTACGAACCAACGGCTTAAAGCCCGAAAGATATTTGAGAAATGAATTGTTGAAGTGCGGATGGTGTTGGCACATCGTATTTAGGCTCTCACGTCATAGAAAGCGCCACTGTAACATGGCAAGAAGTCCAGTGTTGTCACAACATCAGTGTAACTAGAGCATAGTTCAATGCAATGGATAGGTATGTAGCCAGTTTAGGTACATGACCACCAGCAATTTGAGCAGACCAAGCCAGAATTAAAATAGAATATATCTTAAATATGTAGCAAGAAAGGAACACGTATCCAAGCACGATTTACTACAATGTAGCATGCAAAACAATAGAGGAAGGGGAAGAGGAGATATTGTCGTTGGGTTGGGAGATGGAAGAAGGAAGAAGGAGATGGTGGGAAGTGGGAGAAGATATAGGCGGGCAGAGAGAATGAATTCGGGACAATGAATCAAGCAGCGCAGCAGGATTGAATTGGTGAATCGGGATTTCTAGTGAGGAGCAGCAGTGAGGTTGGTCTCGGAGAAAGAACGACATATTCAGTGAGGCCAGGTGGTAATGAAGGTTCACAATATGCATTATTTGGGTGACTGTGAAGGTGAACGAGCAAATCAATGTATTCTTGATTTCTCTGCCTCTCCAGAGTCTGAAATGTGCACAGTGAGTGAGACTTGCTAGTGAGACTTGCTGAATGTACACGAGGGAAAGAGGTCTGAATGGCGCCACCCTTGGATCTACTGGAGATCGAGACTTTTAGCACTCACTTGGAATGTTGAACTTTGCATGACATTGGATCCTCCAAGTGGAGATTTCACCGTCTAGTTGGGACATGTACGAGAGGCCTCTGTGACGAGTGTGAAAAATGTATCGAGGAATAGAGGAATGAGAAGTGGTAGATGGAGAGGCTCCAATTCTTATGCACCATGATGCGAGAAATGACGTCGGCCCAGATTTCGAACATGTCTCGGGAAATGTCTAATTATGACACGCGCTTAAATGTACCTCACCAGGGCGTCGGAGGAGATGCCTCCGCTATCATTTGGATCTGTAAATATTTGAAAGGTGAAGCAGAACGAGCCGCGGTCTCCGGTTCCGTGCCGATGGATGCCCTGCATAATTCTACCATGCTTTGAGCGACGAGAGTGAAGATCTTGAGATGTAGAATAGGGAAGCTTGGTAGGAGATAGGTCCGGCATACTTTAAAGCTCATGCATCGCCAGCAATGCCATTGGACGTCAAGAAAGATCCCGCATGGCCCTGCAGGGCATTGTCTGTTCGAAGCGACGGAACTGAAGATCCTAAGGCCTGAGGGGGCGTCGAAGGAGATACCTCCGCAGCGATCACGATCAGCCTGTCGAACACACCGTCAAGTCCAAAGTAGCCATATCGGCAGAATGCCTTTGAAAGGTCTAGGTGTAAACAAGCCAATTTAGGTGGGGTAAGCAAGTCTTCTAGCGTCGATGTGTATGCAACATGTTGCAAATTTGCACCGATCGGATTATATTTTTTGCGTGGCAGGCCGCTATTGGCCGCTTGAAAATTGGTCAAGAGTGGTCCAATAGATTTCGTCCCGGGATATTCGCTGCATACTTACCTTTCAATTTGAGGTGATTTAAAGACCCTTTTATTACTTAGTACAGATGCGAGTGGCGTGATAATGGATGCCGATCGCCGCTGAATGTGGTGATTTAGCGTAGACTTGGCATAGAGCCGACTTGCTAGTGGTCGGAATTTTGATCCGCATCGCCGTTCCTTGCTAGAAATCCCACGGCCAAATTTGACGATTTCCAGATTGACCTTGGGCCGTGCGCCACAGTTAATAGCGTTCCATAGTAGAAGTATGCATAATTGGCGAATACCATGTTACCATCGACTTGCCGCTTAAAAGCTCCGCAAAGGAGGGGTTGTCCGCTGCTTCCGTCCCCTTGCTATCGCTCTCCTCGCATGTACTGTAATTAATTCCTTAGCTGGAGAAAGTTTCCAACACGCAACCTATCTACTGTTCCACACAACACCCAACCAGTATTACGACGACGGCAAAGAGAAGTCTTAATTCTCAATCGAGTAAGTAGATCCTGAAGCCCTGCGAATCCATCCTCAAGATCGATTTTCGAGAAGTCTGGCAGCGGAGCAGCGTCCGAGATGTCAGTTCCCACGTCCGCATGTATTTTGCCACAACCGCTGATGCCTCCGCTCAGATATTCCACAACTCCAAAGACTTTCTGGGCGTCGCGAATCACAGCAAGATACACTCTCTTTTGGTGAGCAGTCTGAGTGACTCGTAAGCTCGTCCACGTTGCTGCCCTGCCTTCCGCCGAAGCCGTACTGATGTTGTCGATGTCAAGATCACATCAACACACCTTCCACCACCGCCTCAAACATGACCAGCACTCAAGGCTACATCTCTTCAAGCCCACACGGCCCCGCCAATATGTTTGCCCAATCCTCATGCCGAAACATGGCCAAGAACAGCTTCGGCAACTCAATCCGTACCATCGAGCCACAACAGACCGATAAATACAGATCTCGTGGTGCGACTCTGGATCCTTTGAACACTAATGAAACCTCTTTCTTCGACTTTGAGCCTGCGTCAGGCACACAGTCACCATTCCAGCCATTCTCGACACCAAGAGCGTCCGGTATGTCATGGGGCAACGAGATGAACTTCCATCCAATTTCTCCTCCCGATTCCGCTGCATTCACCCCAAAGGATTGGCCATACAACGCCTTCCAACATCCGAACCCTTCCAGCCTTCTCACAAAGATTGACCCAAACAGTACTCGTGCCCACTACGGCCAAGTAACACCACCAGACGATGATATTGACAACGAAAGTCTTCTTGAACAGTACCAACAACGACAAGCGCAACCACTCGAGTCAGGCAAGAAACGCAAGCGCAACTTCCCCATCACAAATGACAGTGACACATTGTCACCAAAGCGTAGCCGCAAATACGCGTCACGCGGCTCACAGAACGCTGAGCCTAACAAGCCTGAAGATGTAAAGCGATCCAAATTCCTCGAACGCAACCGCGTTGCAGCTTCAAAATGTCGCCAGAAGAAAAAGGAGTGGACACAGAACTTGGAGAACCGTGCCCGCGAATTGCAAAAGACCAACGCCTCCCTCCGCATTGTGATCGAATCTCTCCGCCAAGAAACAGTCTTCCTCAAAGGCGAAGCGCTCAAACACAGCAGCTGCGGTTGCAGCGAGATCCGGGAATTCATGAAGGCGGGCGCTAACAGCATACCAAGTGATGACATACTGTTCAAACGCGAACAGAGTCCTATTGAGAGTATGCCACGTAGTCGTATGGGGAGCGCGGAAGCGACTTCACAGCACGGTCTTGATGATCTCGATCGCGCCTCACCAGATGCCGAGCAAGCCAACTCGGCGATTGTGAATGACGAGAATGCTTTGGAAGCGCTGCTTTCGAGCTCGATTAATCACGATACAAGCGATGAGGCCATCGCGTTGCAGATTGCACGTTAGACGTTTACTCATCGGCGTCATAAGGTGCTAGATGCATGTGATGTGCTTTAACGGCGTGGTTGATTGCTTGCGCGGTCGAGGTGTTCCTGCTAGCAGCCTAGCATGATGCTTCTTTTGATGAGTGGGTGAGAATTGGGGATACATGCAACGGCCAATGGATGAATTGACGAGACATCGATTTCACGACGTCAATGCAACGAGTGAGCGAGCCGAGGCACACACTTTTCATGGCTCAATTTTCGTTCGTACAATGGCCATTCCGTAGGCCCCTATCCGTTATCAATGAGCCTTGGAATGCCACATACACACATACCTGCATCAGCTTACCGGCTGTCTTGCTTCGACTGCAATCAAGCATTGACACTCCGCTGATGCAGTCTAGTTTCATTGCGCATTATACATGCTGAGGGAGAAGGGAAGCGTGGGCGGGAGAGTATATATTATCGGTGATGCATGACTGTCTTGGGTGCAGGTGCAGTCGGTCGAAGCACGAAGTGCTGTGACTGTGAGCACGAACGATTCCAGGTTTTGGAAGCTACTCTAGAGCTACCTACCGAAGACTTCATGCGAGCGAGGTCTGGGTGTTTCAAGCACTTTTGCTTACGTACCTTTGGGGCTCTGGGGACCTTCCTGACTACCTCTTGTTCGGATAGCTTGCCAGTGATTGGATGTCTCTGTATATCCAGTGTGTTGAAGGTTATGACGGTCAATTAAAATACCTATACCTTCACATACCTTTCAACATCAAAGACAATCTTTTTTATAGACACATATGGTCAAGTACCATCACTCCTCCTCGATCCATACAAGCTTCCCTTGAGCATCGACACCGCAATTTCGCTCTATAACCTCATCCACCTTCTCTCTCACCCCAGTTCTGCCTCCGCTGGTGTCCACGAATCTCTTCATCACCTGCTTCCTTGTCATGCCCCCCATTCTAACCATAACCTCCACTTCCTCCTCTCGAGGTAAACCCATCTTGAAGGGATACTCCGCGTATGCTCGCTGCCCCTTCGCTCCTAGCAGTTCGAGTTCTCTATTGCCCTCCACCTTGAAAATCTTATTCACCATCTCGTCCGTGACCTCCTCGAGCTTCGGTGGATCCCATACGGGTGTTTTAGCAGGCTTATGGATCAATCTCGCACTGACGCCAGAGCCGAAGTCTGGGTGTGACATGAAATGCCCAGCCATGTGATACTCGCGCCGAAACGCCTCGGCAATGTTCCACTTGCGGCCCTCGCGCACTTGGTGGAGTGCAACTTTGAGGGAGGTGGGCGAGCGCTCGGAGAGGGTTTTTAATGTGGCGGTGGCCCAAGGGCGGATATCTGACCATTCGTCTGGAATGACGGTGCCGTCTTCTTCCTCTTGTACTGGATGCTGTTCTTCCCTCTGCAGAGCCTCAATGATTTGCTCAACGCTATCATACCTAAAGCAGCGATCAATAGCCTTCCTCAACTCCCCAGCCAACAGCATCGGCTCGTCATGAGGCAGTCCAGTATCGTATTCTGCAATCGTCGCAGCGATGGTCGCGAGTCGGGTATGCATGTCCTCATAGTCTTTGAATTCGATTTCGGCCAGGCGGGCAGTAAGAGAGGAGAGGGTAGAAGAATCAATGTAGTGGGTTGCTATGCCGGCATAGAATGCGTTCACGCCCTTCAAGCGCTCGCTCGTCAAGGCGAGATAAGTGCCTATATAGCCTTCCAGTCTTGAGAGGAAGAAGGAGCCGCCGACGTCGGGGAAGAAACCAATTGTGGTTTCTGGCATGGCGAAGACTGTACGCTCTGTAGCTATCCGTATCGGCGCATGCACAGAGAGCCCCACGCCTCCACCCATGGTTATACCGTCCATGTAGGCGATGTAAGGTTTCGGGTACGTAGCTATGAGATGGTCGAGCTGATATTCAAGGCCAAAATAGGCTTGTGAAGCCGCCTGTCCTTCAGGGCCTTCAGTGTTTTGCTGGGCAAGGGCTGCAACGTCGCCACCGGCGCAAAATGCTTTGGGACCGGCGCCACCTATTATAATTACGGAGGCGAGCTGGGAGCTCTGCCATTCTAGAAGTCGGGGTATTATTTTACGCGCCATTGAGGCGTTGAGGGAGTTGAGCTTTCTAGGCCGGTTGAGCTCGATGGTGCGGACGCCATAAATGGAGCTGAAGAGGACATCGTCGGGGTCGTCGCCGGGTTGCTCTTTGGGTATCGGAGGGCCTGGGGAGGAAGCCATATGCTGTAGGGGTTAGCATTGCGCTGGATCTAGTATATTGGAATTTAGGTACTCTTGTTGACTGCCCTGATATGGCAGGATTCAGTATCTTCGCCCTTAAAGGCATCCTTGCTGGACGTAACCGCGAGAGCCTGCTCAGCGGTTCGATTACTCTTGAACAGCAAGGTCGCAGATACATCAATGGCAATAATGTTGTCATGGCTGGTAGCTTTGAAAATGGGGAAACTTTTTGGCGAGAGCGATGACGGACCTCGGTTGCTTGGCGCGGTCGAGGCTATTGGACTGGGCGAATATTTGGAGATGAACAACGGCGCGGGGGGGGAAGATTGGGTCTAGAGATGGTTCGAAATATATGGTACTCGTTCTCGATGAATATGCTGTTTTTATGTATATAAAGCAGAAGGAACAGTCATGTTTAAATCGCTCGAATGGTTCTTCAATATCGAATCCAAGCTCCTCTTCTCAATCACAACCCTCCCCATCTCAAGAAGCTCCTTAACGCCAACTTCTGACTCCTCTTTGGCCTTCCCGTGCTGCCCAGCCCCAGGCTGGCCCCCTTTCACACCATTCAGCGCTTCGAACAGTTGTGGCATGACCTTCCTCGTCACAAGCAGCGACCTGCCGTCTTCCTTGCCCCAATGATTCCACTCCATGATCTTCTCGATCCACCTGGAGTCATTCATCTCGATATCTTCAACCTTCTGCACCACGATCATTTCTCCTCTTCGGTACCGATAGCTCAGCGCTGTCCGCCATGCTAAGTCGTAGATCTTGCGTGGTAATTTCGTGCTCATGTCTCTTAGCTTTGGTCCAAATGCCACACCACCTCCTCTGAGCATGGGACTTTTCTTGTTGCCCAATCTGGCCCTTCCCGTGCCTTTCTGTGGACGTATTTTGCGATTACTGCCATGTATCTCACTCCTCCATTTGGTGTTTGCTGTTCTCATTCCTCGTTCAACGCTAGCTTCGTATAGAACTGCTCTTTGCAATATGTCACGTCGCAAGGGTAGATGAAGCTGATTTGCGGGGTAGTAGGTGAAGCGTAGAGGTTCCATGTCCGGAAAGCTGTAGACTGTCGCGAGGACTTCTGGAACAGGTGGAGGAGGTCGGCGTGTAAGTGCTGGGGTGTATGGATTGAAGACTTCGCTTTTTGGGAGCTCGACTGCTGTAGCCATTGTTCGGGAGAGGCGAGGTGCAAGGCATTGCTGTGTTCGATTAGGAGCTGTCGTTGACTCTTGGAGAGGTATACTTACCATCATTGGATCTCTGACATTCAAAATCGCAGGGGTCAGCTTTTTCAGGCATCTCCCCGAGCTTCGCAAGCCTGGCGCAGCCATCACTGCTGTTGTGTACGACGACAGGAAATAATGGAAGTTGCTTGCGGAGTTCAATTTTGGCTTGGCGGAGATTTAGAGAATCTTGCGCTAGTGAACTTCTTGTCTCTAAACATCGCTCTCGATTCCTATCCAGCAACTTGTTGCGCTGGCCCGGGCATCGACCATGGCATTTCCTGTCTATGTCATTCGGCCCGCACTGAGATGCTTGCGAAAGGCACAACAGCCAGCATTGAGCCCCCTTTTGTCAACACGAACGTTCAAGCAGACAAGCTTAAGACAAGATCAAGCTACCGTTGAAACCACAACCAGCTCTTCCCCCCTTCGACCACCCCAAAACCTCGACCCAAACACAGTAGCTACTCCCCGAGAAGAACGAATGCTAGTCCGCACACAGGGCGTCCAACCAATTGGCTCTCGCCGCCGCCGAGCTGCGCTTCAGTCCTCCGACAATGTCCCCTTCGAACAGATGCCCTACCAATGTTTCCAAGAAGCGCGCAAAGTGCTACAAACAGATCGAGAGGAGAAGCTTGCGCAGATTGCAGAGATGCGAAAACGGATAGCACATTGGCAGGATGTGTCTGCAGCAGACCAGGGAGGGGAATTTGCGAAGAAGGGGAAGTTGGTGCGGATGCATAAGCATTTAGAGGAGTTGAAGATATTAGCGGATATCAATGATCCTGTTATCAAAAAGAGGTTCGAGGATGGAGAAGGTATGGCTTCTAAATACTCTTCCCAAGTAGTGTTACAGCTAACGACTTTGACGTATGTAGGTGACATGAACCGCCCAATCTACCGCCATCTCGCCGACAGGAAATGGCGAGAATACAAACGCCTCCTCCTGATGCAGCGCATCTCCCAACACCATATCGTCCCAGACATGCTCTCCCATCTCGACCCCACAGCCGAAGTCTCTCTAGGCTTTGGCCGTCGCAACGTACAGCCTGGCGAATTTGTCGATTCGCGAGTCAGCGAGATCCCAGCAAGATTGACCGTGCAATGCTTCGACAAGGGTGAAAGGTTCGTCACTATCGCGGTCGTGGATCCAGATGTACCGGATGCAGAGAACGATAGCTTCACTTCGAGATGTCATTTCTTGGCTGTGAATATTTCCATCTCGCCAACTTCAACCTCAGTACCGCTATCGAAACTCAAGAAGGAGGATCATATCGTTTATAAGTGGCTTCCACCATATGCGGAGAAAGGTGCTCCTTATCATCGGCTGGCTATCTTTGTTATACAACAGGAGAAGGACACCAAGGTTGATATTGAAGCCTTGAGAGGAGATGCAGGCCTTAAGAGAGAAGGTTTCACGATGCGAAAACTTCTACCCCGGAACCCTGGTACGCCTATTGGCGTGAACCTGTTTAGAAGCCAATGGCACGAGGGTACGGATGGCGTGATATTGAGGCATGGGATCAAAGGAGCGAACGTCGAGTTCACGAGAAAGAAGCCAGAGAAGTTGCCGTACAAGAAGAAGGACGGCGCGAGGTATAGGTAGGGTGTATCATATCAGCATTGTATTGCCCAAACATTTTACAGCATAGCGCCGGCGTTGGTACATCTGTAATACCTATCGCTGAACCTCATAGCCTCCTTTTCTTAGGTGCTCGGCTTCTTGCGATCCGCATGCTACGCTGCTTTCTTACGCTTCACAGTAAGCGCTGTCCGGGTTCTCTCAGTGGAACGACAGGCTTTTCAAAGAAAGGAGTTTGACATCCACTGGTGAGGAAGACACGAGAATTATCTAAATAAATGGGTGCTTCCTGGATCTCAATGGGAGGTGTCGGCAATTGTTGTGGAATCCTTTCACTCTACCAATTCCTTGGTGTGATGAAAATTTCTCAAATACCCAACTCCTTGTCTCTGAAGATAGCATGGCCAATCTTATAAGGCTTAGGCGTACTCCACCAGTCTCTCTCCCATTCACCATTGTGAGGGTCGTTCCCATATATCCAGTGATAGCATGCATATTCAATATCCTCCGCTTCAAAATTCCAGCTCACTCGCGACAAGTTGCTTCTCGCGCACGAAAGAGCGGTCATTCCGACGACTCTTGCGTTTTTTTGCGCATTGTGGAGCAGTCCCTGTCCGCTCTATGAATTCCCATCTGCGACGTGCAGACTGGTAATTCTGCGCTGCTGCTCGATGTGCTGTTGTATCCATGATGCAATTTGTCTTCCACTTGTTTACTTTTTCTCTCCTCTACTTCGTCATCCCGATCGCGAGTCTCGCTACAAGTCCTGCCCTACTCCTGGCTTCCAATGGCTCAACAACCATCGACCTAGATGACTTCCCCTTAACCCTACCAAACGGCTCCCTCCCCTTGCTTTCCACCTCATCCTCACAGTCTCCCGGATCACCCTCCACGAACTTATCCAGAATGCTCCTCCAATGCGACGGCTCCACCTACGGAGCAAACCTGAACATAGACAGCTGCTACGAAGCATACAAAACAATTCCCCACATCATCAGCGACATCACATTTGGCCCACGAACACAAGGAAGCTGGGTTGTGAATCTGCCTTGGAGACTCACTAGCTGTGAGTCGTACACCAGCTCTTCAAACTCTATCAGTCAATCATTCTCGCTAATACAACACGCACAGCCGATGGGTTATGCGCCATAAACGTCCACTCACGCTCCGGTATCGCAGTCTCAGACACAACAACTTGGTACGAAATCGCCCAAGTCGTCGACACGCTCGTAGAAGATTGTGTTCGGCCGCACCGCATGGGCGGCTTCATGAAAAACGTGGGCAGAAAAGACAATCTCATCGTCTCCATCCTTTCCTACACGCCCCACGTTACCTGCTCCAAAATCACCGCTCCGGATTTAGACAAAGGGCAGTGCGCCCATGTGATGAATGAGATGTATGCCGATCCGCAAACGCATGTTTTTGGTCCAAGGGGAGAAGCTGGCGTTGAGGCGGGTTTGCCGTATACGTGGGCGGGGAGTTGTGCGGTCATTGTAAATACGAGGGGACCGCTTGATACCGCGAGTTGGTATGAGGTATGGGAGGGGGCGAGGGCGGTGGCGGGGATGTGTGTGAGGAGGAGACTAGGTGGGGTCTCGACAGGGCAGGGGGTTCTGGGTAATATTTTTGTGATCGTGAAAGCTACGAGGTTGGGGATTGGGACGTCCGTTGTTTCTGGTATTGCGTCAGCCTGATAGAGTCACGACTTATGGCGCACCGACTTACCTATGACATCCGCTCTTTCTTGAAAGAACAGCATATATTCTCTGATTTGCAAGCTGTCTCCCTTCTGACTTATCCAATCGTGGACCAAGAGTTGTCTCTCCTCCCTCAAAAAGGTTTAGCAACTTTCCTACTCTCCGTCATGCCAGTCTCCGGATCCTTGAACTCCTTCCAGCTGATCGGATACATCGTGTTCCCAGCCTCACTCTTTGCCATAATGACACCGAGCTCATTCTTTCCAGTAGTCAAGTAGTAATTCGATTGATCGCCTAGACTGATCTGTTCAAAGTCAACACAGTATTCCTCCATCTGCCATCCCATCTCCAATCCACCTCAATCGTTCAATTTCCCTCAAATCATGCCTCTCTGCTTCCGAAGCCCCAGCAGAACGCGTACGGTAGTTGAACGGGGCAAGGGAACATACCACAACACTCCTAACCACATCCCCAACCCGAAACCCCTCGGCACAAACCACCTTCTCCTTCTCCGTAGCCCTCACATCCTCCCTTCGAATGACAGCTTGCCAGTCATCTGCGCAAACGTTCCCCTCCTCTGAGCTTTCACCATAAACAACCAAAATAACAACTTCAACCTGCCCCCTTCTCACCCTCACGACCCGAGCTAATACCACACTTCCCACTACAGGCAGGGTATTTGTGTTGCTGACATTTGCACTTGGGATGGCGGCGTTTGTGGGGGAGGGGAGGAGGCGGGGGATTGATATTGTAGGCTTTAAGCCTTTGGTTGAAGCTGGTATGACCTTTGGGGCGCCGGAGATGGAGGCGTGAATTTGCCCGGTGGGAGCGTGGAAATGGGTACCTGGGCCATGTGCGTAGAGGGAGGACGGAGCGAGGGGGAGGCCTGGGTGGGCTATTGGGGGGAGGGTTGTGGTTGACATCTTGGTGGTTGGTGGTAGGGGGGAGAGGTAGAGGATGGTGGTAGGGAAGAGGTAGAGGTTGGGGTTTGAGAATTGGGTTGGCAGCTACACAGTCAGTGACGAAGAATGTTCTAGGATATGTGTGATATTTCCTCTACTCGGAAGAAACCATTGTTGAGAGAGTATTGTGTATCAAGCTACATTCTGGTGGGTGATAGTCCTTAAGACTAGCAAAGACGATGCTCATCTGCTGGAGGAATTACCCGTGGTTTTGGGTAACGACCCCTTCTCCTACAGCCTGACTGGCCAAGTTTGAATGTCAAAGGTGTTCAATGCCACGTCTCATAATTGATTTTCCCCATTCTTGCCATGACGAGATTGACCCGAAGTTCCGTTGTTGTACATGACGTCGAAAGTCGGAAAATGCTAGTGAGAACAGTATATTCTGAAAAGATAAATTTTCAGCACACAGCAACATTCTCTAATGAAATACATAAGGACGCAAGTTTCGTACACCCAACAAATGCCTCTTCGCAGCCTCCATAGAGCTCCTTTTAACTCCGGCTCGAATTTGTGGATGATTGGTCCCAAGAGATACGAGGTGATGCCCGGAACGCCTTGCAGCTGAAAACGATATCTGGAAAATATACCGACGAAGTACAGATGACAGCTTGGTATTCTCGATTCAGTCAGGGTATTCGTATATCAGCCCTCGGTGAGTGTTTGCTTTTCGGGTTGTGCCATTTTGGTGAGAAGTTCGAGCGATCGTCGAGCGAGCTTTACGACTTCTCCCTCTCCATCTTCTCCATCTTCACCCTCTCCCTCGTCGGCTTCAATGGGCTTCTCCGAAATGTCCTTGATCATCTTGATGACCGTTTCGGCTTTTGATATAAGGTCGAGTAGAGCCTTGTCCTCGGACTCGAGTAGTTGGAGTAGGGTCCATATCGCAATGTGCTGGAAAGTAGGATCGCCGCTCTCTAGAAAGCGGTTCAGGTAGCCTTTTATGCCACCATCTGGTTCTTCCCAGTCTTTGACGAATATTGAATAGTCACCAACTGCACATGTGTTAGCACGTAATAATCGTAGAAGCAAAGAACGTACCTTTTGATGAAAGGTTGCCCAAAGCTGCAGCGCTATTGCCCTGCACCTCGATCGAGTCTGAATTTGTCAGAGGAATCAAGACGTCGAAAACGCCGAGGCTAAGTAATTTTGACTTCAACTCGTCGCTAAGAGCGAGCACTGCAATTGCTGCCGTCATCTCTGACTGCACGCTTAGTGGTACTTTGAGGACCAGTTCTTTGCACTTCTGTACAGCACCAGCTTCCAACACTAGCTCCTTGTTGCGGTCTGAGCTAGCCGCCAAATTCCGTAGAGTTGAGATGGCATGACACTGGATCTCCTCGTTGTCTGTTGACCCTAGAAGCTCTACCAGAGGCTTCAAGAATCCAGCTTCTATGATTGGTAACTCGTTGTTGGGATGTATGGAGATGTTGCGGATGCAGGCGACGGCGGATAAAATGAGGGGGAGAAAGGCGGATTGGAGGAGCCGGAGAAGCGGCGGTAAACCTCGGGCTCGTACAATGTCTTGCTGGTATTTCTCGTCTGACGCCAGATTACGGAGAGCCAGCGCAGCTTGGCATTGAACCTTTGGCGAGGAGGAGTCCATCAGATGGACGAGAGACTGAACAAGCTTTGACTCCGTCTGAGAGAGCTTTCTCCGGTTACCGGCATCAACTGCGATATTGCTCAGCGCTGTTGTGCAGTAGTATTGCACGTCCACGTCGCTAGAGGAGAGGAGTTGGACCAGGACAGGAATCGCGCCGGCGTTGACGAGCTGCTGTCTGTTCTCATCTAGATAGTATGTCAGCAGCTTTCTCGGCAATTGCAGTAGGTGCGTCTTACCAGAGTGTGTCATGTTCAGTAATGCTCCAGTGGCGTTTCTTTGTACCCTCATGTCCTTCGATTTTGCCAGCCTCGTCAAGGGGCCCAATGCTCCTGATCTTGCTATCTTAGCCTTGTTATCTTCATGCGTTGCCAGGTTCGTTATGCAGCCAACAGCGTTGCATTGGACCTCGACGTTTGTAGACATCATCTGGTGTATAAGGGGCGAGAGGCCTCCAAGGAGAACGATCTGTACTTTGTTTTCGGCTATCACGAATTAACATTTTTTCCGTGCAGAAACTTGAGCTTGCGTACTGTTGACAGCCAGATTGCCTAACGCAGCACTGGCAGCTCGTTGGACTTCGATATCAGGGCTCTGAAGGAGGAATAGTATCGGCTCAAGGGTATCTCTGTCGACTTCTCTGACATCTGAAAGGGATGTGAGCGATCTGCATCAATGCTGAGCGGAAGTTTGGTACCTCGCTCTGTTATCTCTGCGAACGTCAAGCTAGCACTGCGTTGCAGATCGACGTTTTCCGAGTAGACCAAGGTGCTCAGGGACCGTAGAGGCTCTCCGGTGAAAAAGTCTGTTTCACCTCGCTGTGAGAGTCAGCATCAAAGCTGCCATGTTGAACCGACGCGGTACACACGTTCTCGAGATATTGGAGGAGATCTGCCACGGCCTCCCTCTCGCTGTCTGCCAGCGCGGGCTCGTACAAGCCATCTTTTGACCGACCTGTCCTAGGACGTCAGACGACCCTTCATGCAAGCTTTGCACAACGTACCTCTGCAGCACGAGGAGCCGCAATTCCCCATGCCTCAAATGGAATGCCTAATAGCACGGTCGGCTTTGTTGTGATTCCGCTCACCCAGGCTGGTCCTGGATTTTCTGGGACTGATTGTAGCAGGCTCACACGTACATGACGAATCAGGTAAACCAAGCAGCGAGTGTGGTTAATGGCGGACAATCGAACTCTCAATGATTCATGGGCAGTTACGAGTCCTCCGCGACTTCCTTGTGATCCACCCCCAAACGCCAAGCACGGCGCTAAATTCCGCCCGAGGGTCCTCCCGCGGAGCGAGATTTTGACGTTTCTGGGAACACACCATTGACCCTCAGATCTCCGGTACATTTTGTTAGGACTTCTGTAGCGGCGTTATCAGTGTTGCTTGAAGCCTAGTCTGCCCTCGGAGTGAAGGCGTCTGTACGACTTAAAATTGTCAATACCCAATGCAGAAGCTTAGATGAATCCAATGTTAGCTGGTAAACAAGCAAGATCTATTATGGATGGAATCCGGCGCTCATACGAAGTCGAAGTACAATGGCATGCATGAGATCTTCTCACGGCAGTCAAAAGCTACCCTTAAAGCACATTGACAAAATACCAAATTGAACCTGCCCTCTAATCTAGAATCCATAAGCATTTCAAAGCTGTCAATCTATGTTATGAAACCTGGGAGAAGACCTTTCTACACAAACAAGAATTGGCATTGGGAGGCTTTCCATGGCGATGCAAGCTGAGTCTCCCTCGATGTCTGCCTATATGAGTAACAGACATATATTCAATATCCGAGAGGAGGATTTGGAAACTTGGTCTGGTTTTGAGTAAAGTTTGGTCGGCTTTCAAAGAAGAAGATTCTTGAGCCGCTTAAGGCCGTTGCTCAACGTTGCAGAAACGCCATTTCGAGGGAATGTTATTCTATGTCACAAAATTCGTGACAGGATGTTTTCATGACAGTAAGAGCAGGTTAATGCTGCTAATTCACGGTGTAACAGCTTGAATGGGGTCTTTTCCCATCGGGAATGAGCGATAAAGGCTACCACCGCTACGTTTCAGGAGCGTGATCCAGAACTTTCCATGTGAGGCATAACCGGCCTAGGGTAGTCAATCTGCATACCAGGAGCGAGGCAATGTTTCTTTTATCGGGTAAAGGTGGTCAAAGATTACTGATCGTAAGCTGCAAGACCGTGTGCATGACCTTCTTAAGTCAGGTATAAAGGAGCGACCAAGGCCGTCGATTTCACATCACAAGAGCTTGGACATGAGCTTCTTCTAGTAGGCTTAAACAATTCAAGATGTTCTATCAACAGTGTAGGAGCTACGACGTGGTCTTTTCCATCAGGTCGGAACGGACGAAAACTATGGTTCGTGATTTGTAAGAGCGTGAAGTGTCATGTTACTGTTTCAGGGAGGAGCAATGAAAGCTTCTTATTTTCAAAACTAGGAGCATAAACGAGGCTTTTCATATCGGGTAGGAGCGACGAAGGATAGTGTTTCTGTGTTCAATGAGCGTGAATGATCACTTTGTATAGCTGAGAGGAGCTGGCAGGAACGCCTCCTAGCTGTGCAACCTGATCGCGATTGCCACCTGTGTCACTCTTCCGCTTTGTTCTGTGTTACATTTTTGACTCATACAGCATCCTACTTCAAAATTTATCCTTATTTCATGAAACCCCTGCATTCATCCAACAACATCAACATCAACGCTCTATCAACATCTTCAAACGACATGGCAGAGATTTACAAGCAAATTCTGCAGCAATGCATTCACGACAAGGATCTCTCAGCCTTCTACCCACCTACCGACCCCCGCTTAGACAGCGCAGCATCCCGTGCCGCCGCCCACATCGAAAACATTTGCACGCGCTGGGAAATCCCATTGCAGGATGGTAGGGTGCTCGCGAAGCTCGCACTGTTTGATATCTTGTTATATATTGATAATAGTGGGTCGATGAGGATGCACCCCCGGGATCACAGGATTGAGGATTTGAGATATGTGGTGAAGATGGTGGTGGATGTGGCGAAGGTGCTGGATGGGGACGGGTTTGATGTGAGGTTTATGAATGGTATGCGCATATTTTCCCCCACTCATCGGATCTCTGAATCTTGAACGAGACGTGCTAATTACCAAAGCAGGCCCAAAGGAAATCGCGGAATTGGGCGAGGTCAAGGATGAAGCAATTATAAACCGGTACCTGGATGACGACCTCTTTTTTCAAGGTATCACGCCGCTAGGCACAGAACTTCGGAGCCAAGTCTTGAACGGTATCGTGGCTAGAGCTGAAAAAAACGATCTTCCGAAACCAGTCTTGGTCATTACAATCACTGATGGCGAGCCATTGGGGGAGCCCCAGCGCACACTACACGAAGTGATCTCTAATGCAAACAAGAGGTTGAAAGGGACGAAGTACGGATCAAGCGCCGTCTCGTACCAATTCGCACAAGTTGGGAGCGACAGTTCTGCGCAGGAGTTTCTTGAACGGCTGGATAGCGACGATGATGTTGGAAGTCTAGTCGATTGCACATCAGGCTTCGAATTCGAGTCCATGCAGATGAGCAGGGCAGTTCCCCGCGTAGTTCTGACGAAGTCACTCTGGTTGCTCAAGCTACTCGTGGGAGCTATCGATTCCTCATATGACGGAATAGACGAAGCTGGCTCCCGTTCTGGTGGCCACAACAATCATTCGCAATCTTCAGCTCGCGATGATGGCCGTAGGGCGTTTGGCCAGCGGCGGTCTGGAGAAAAAGCTGATTCCAAAGGCTCTCAACAATTGGCGATCCCGGAAGGTCCTCCACCGTCCTATGATGATTCAATACAGCCTCCACGTCAAGGCTTTGCGGAACCATCATCGCCTCGTCGACAAGGGCTTCGTTCGATCCTTTCCCGCAGCAAGGAAGTACTGGGACGTGCTCGGTCGTTCCGAGGAAGTAAGGGTTCCTGAATCGGAGTATGCTGTTGCATCTTGTTTGAGTATCTGCGAGTGCGGTGGGCTGAATGAAGAGTGCCGCGGAGCTAGCAGAGGCTTGCTTTTTGAGGTTCAAGACCACTCAGGCCGTCCTAGGAGCTTTGATTGGAGCTAGAGACTGCATTCTCTCCACTTCTGTGGCGTCGGATGCATGTAAATAGATAGCATGCGACTCCAAGTCACGTATTCCGCGCTCCATCACACCCCCTCCTCAGGCCGCTGCAGCGTGTTCTTTACCCACCCCACTTCCCCCAACGGCCAAACCCTCGCAACCACCTTCCCCTTCACCAACGCGAGCGGAATCGGCCCAATAACCCTCGAATCCCTCGAATCCGGCAAATTGTCCCCCAACAACCAGCAATGTCCTTCAGGCACCTGTATCATCTTCCCTCCCCCATCCCTCTCTCCTGTGCAAACAAAATCCCCCGGCATCCCTAACACCCGCTTGATAGCCCCCACCCCCTCTGCCATCGGATGCATGAAGCTGACTACATCGCCCACCTTGATCTCGCGACCGCGAGGGTAGGATTTAGAGATGTAGTAGTAGTCCCCGCGGACGGACATGGTGGGGAGCATTGAGGGGCCGTCAGTCAGGGATATGGTGCCGATGTGGGAGAGGATGTAGTGGAAGATGAGGCTGACTTTGAGGGTGGCGCCGGTTGTGCGGAAGAGAGGGTGGTGGCGGTGGGAGAGGAGTCTGCTGAGCAGGTGAAATCTTGGGGTCATCGTAGACGCATATTGTTGGTTGTGGGAGGGAATGCTGATGTAAAGTGCTGATGATAAGATCGGCGGCAGGGGTCGCTGCACGCTTTTGGTTTTGGAGGGAGCTTGGTAGTGCAAGGCTGAGCATTTTGATTCTTACATCTACCGGTATCTCATGTTTTCGAACTAAGTAGTTGCGTCCACCTAAAGTACAGTGTAGCGGAAGAGCAATGTCGTTCCCAGGGGATTGGAGACGCTATTGATCCAAGAGTTCGATAAGCATACATCGGGTAACAGTAGGCATTTTAAGCCATGATACATTCTTCGTACTGCCCATGTTCTTATTTGATACAGTTTCCGAAGAGCGGCTTGAATTTACAGGCCGGACTACTTCTTTGTCTTCCTCTCAAAATACAGCACCGCTTCTCCTCCCTCCTTTCCCTGCATCTCTCTCCACTCCTTCGCTCCCTCAACTTCCACCACAGTTTCCCTTATCTTCTCCAGTAACTTCGCAATTTCTTCCGGAGTAGCCTCTCGCCTCTGATTCCACCCCTTTCTCTTCACACCAAACAACAATTCCACCTTCCATCCCTTCCCCAAGAACTCCTTCATTCTTCCCATACGATGCCCCAAATCGCCATCACTGATCGTCCAACTGATTTCCAACTGCTTCGTCTGCTGCTTCTTCTCTTTCCCAGCCTTCTTCCTCTCCATCTCTCTCTCACGCTCCAGCTTCTTGTCAAACAATTTGACAATGGGATAGTGTCGCGGAGGATCAGCTTCGTGATCTGCTGGAGCGACTTCCTGAATATATTGTGTAAATTTGCCCCTGTCGTCTTTTCGTCGCTCGTCCAGTACGTCTATGAGCATATGTGGTCCAGAAAGACGCTGATTTTCCGGGTGGACGACGTGGACTTTAAAGGCTTTGATCTCTTCGTCGCGTGGTGGGCGATCAGGGCGGGTGGGTGGCTTGTTGTCATTGATGCTGGTGTTCCCGCTGGCTGTGACTGCACTGGGACCGTATGTGCGGACCATGTTGCCGCCCATGCGACTGATAGAAGCATGGCGAAGCTGAGGAGGAGAAGGTAAAGGTTTGAGGCATTGCCAAGGACGGAATTGACGGATTTGGACGGCGAGTAAAGGCTTCGGAATAGGTGATTGCGGCGATGGTACAAAGACTCGGTGCAGGGCTTCTGTAATCGTAATGAGACCTGGTGAATGTCTCATGATTTTGAGATGTCGAGTACTGACTTTTTTATCATCCCCTAACCGTCCGCTGTTAGGGCTGAAGCCCAAAATGGCGCGTCTTGTCGCCTGGGCAGCGCACTCAGTGACTCAAGGCCCCGGAGAAATGCTCTTGAGCGCTAAATTTGGCTCTAAGCAGGGGTCTGCATCGGACTTAAGCGCTTTTCGGGGTCTACGCTCGCGCCAAAATCCTGCCGCAGCGCGCTAGATTTGATGATGATCCAAGGATTTTCTAGCAGCAGCGCATTCGTTAACGCCTCCCTCTCGATATCTCCTCTTTTCTGTGAACCGGGTTCCGTGCAAGGTGTGCAGATATGGTGGTCCTTAGTCGCTCCCTCGCGCCTTTGCTGCGGACGAGTCGTCTCGCTATACGGCAGCAAAGGGGCATCAACCCCGTACAACAGGTCTTTAGCAGGGATGTCAATGGCATTCGAGGGCTGGCAACGGTCTTCGAGCGGTCGAAGCCCCACGTCAATGTCGGTACGAAGATGGCATTTAATAAGACAATAAAGGTCGTGCTGACTTGAGCAGGTACAATTGGTCACGTCGATCACGGCAAGGTCCGCTCATTCCAGCAGCATTTCAGCGTTTCCAAATGCTTACACTCTTCGATTAGACTACATTGACCGCCGCCATCACCAAGAGGCAAGCTGAAAAGGGCTTTGCTAACTTTCTCGAATATGGCGCTATCGACAAAGCCCCCGAAGAGCGAAAGCGTGGTATTACCATCGCCTCAGCACATATTGAATACAATACCGATGCGCGGCATTATTCCCACGTCGATTGTCCCGGCCACGCAGATTACGTCAAGAATATGATCACGGGCGCCTCGAGTATGGATGGAGCAGTCATTGTGGTGGCGGCTTCAGATGGGCAAATGCCACAGACAAGAGAACATCTACTCCTTGCTCGACAGGTCGGTGTTCAAAAGATTGTCGTCTTTGTTAACAAAGTCGACGCGATTGAGGACAAGGAGATGTTGGAGCTTGTGGAGATGGAGATGAGGGAGCTATTGAACACCTACGGCTTTGAGGGAGACGAAACCCCTATTATCATGGGTTCGGCACTGTGTGCACTCGATGGTCGACAGCCGGAGATAGGTGTCGAGAAGATTGACGAGTTGTTGAATGCTGTGGACACCTGGATTCCAACACCCCAGCGTGAGACCGACAAGCCTTTCCTTATGTCCGTGGAAGACGTCTTTTCCATTCCCGGCCGTGGTACCGTCGCATCCGGCAGAGTCGAGCGAGGAACACTCAAGAAGGATTCCGATGTGGAGTTGGTAGGCATAGGGGAGATGCCAATCAAGACCAGAGTAACGGATATTGAGACGTTCAAGAAGTCGTGCGATGAATCGAGAGCAGGTGACAATTCTGGTCTCCTGCTTCGAGGTGTTAAAAGAGAAGACGTCAAGCGTGGTATGATCATTGCTAAGCCAGGGACCGCAAAGGCGCATAAGCAGTTTATGTGCTCGATGTATGTCCTAACAAAGGAGGAGGGTGGTCGTCATACTGGTTTTTCGGACAACTATCGACCACAGATTTACTTACGGACAGCAGGTAATCTACGAGCTCCTAACAATGTGACATTTTCTCGGCTAGCTATACTAACGGATGTACAGATGAAGCTGCCGCCCTACACTGGCCCGAGAGCGTGGAAGACCGCACCAAGATGGTGATGCCGGGAGACAACGTGGAGATGATGTGCGACATCTTCAACCCCATCGCCATCGAGAATGGACAAAGGTTCAATGTCCGAGAAGGTGGACGTGAGTACCCTTTTTTCCTGCCCGTTTCTATGAACAGCAAGAGCTAAACCTTCACAAGGCACGGTGGCAACCGGCTTGGTGACCAGAGTCGTCAAGTAATTTGTGAATCGCAGCTACACCTGGAGGTGCACTTCTCTGAGTGGCCCGAGCGGGGATGTGCTGGGGCGGTTGATTGGATGATGGAGGTGGAAGCGAGCATTCTTGAGCATCTGCCCTACCATTCTTGTACAAAAGTTCCGTCATATTGACTTCCTCAGCGAACACCCCACTCTATTACTGGCGTAGGCAGTCTTGTGTAGCTTAGCATCTGTGTATCGGCGTGGATAAATTGAGATCACAAATGTACAAACATTACAAGCCTCCTAGGAGAGTACAAATCGTAATTTATTCATCCTAAATTTCATCGGCGTAATCGGCATATTTCTATGGTCTTGTGCAAGAGCTGCTTTGTGGTACTGGTGGGTGGCGGTTGATATTTCACTTGGTAACTCAAAATCTTTTCTCCAACCTTCAGCGTGTTCAAATTTTGGGTACAGAGATCTAATTTACTCCCAAAGCGATTCGACATCATCTAAGTTATCGCTTGTAGCATGGACATGTTGGATATTTTACAATATGCCTGTCGTCAATCCAGAAAAGCTCATCGCGTTACAGCGCAATGCCGATGAAGTTCGCAACGTGTGTGCCAATTTGCTTTCAGAATATCAGCAACACTAACGAGCTCCTAGATCTGTATTCTGGCTCACGTCGTAAGCAAAGGCCGATGAATCCTTGTAATACTAGAATTCTGAATTGTGAGGTAGGATCATGGCAAAACCTCTCTCACGGACGCTCTCATCGCTACAAACGGCATCATCTCCCCCAAACTCGCAGGCAAGATCCGCTACCTCGATTCTCGCCCCGATGAGCAACTCCGTGGTATCACGATGGAAAGCAGTGCCATCTCTCTCTACTTCTCTATGCTACGGCGTTCTAGCCCGGAGGTCGCTCCAATTCAGAAAGAATATCTTATTAATCTGATTGACTCACCTGGTCACATTGACTTTAGCAGCGAAGTATCTACTGCTTCGAGGTTATGTGATGGAGCTCTTGTACTTGTCGACGCTGTCGAGGGAGTTTGTAGCCAGACTGTCACTGTGTTGAGGCAGACGTGGACGGAGCATCTCAAGCCGCTACTTGTGATCAATAAAGTGGATAGGTTGATCATAGAGCTAAAGATGAGTCCTGGAGAAGCCTATACGCATCTTAGTAAGTTGCTTGAGCAAGTTAACGCCGTGATCGGCAGCTTTTTTCAAGGTGAGAGGATGGAAGAAGATCTCCAATGGCGTGAAAAAGTGGAAGAGCGCGTTGCTGCTGCAGCTGAGAAGGAAAAGGAAAGAGCCGAGCGTAAAACTACAAAAGCTGCTTCTGGTTCAGTAAACGAGGAGTCCGAAAGCGTTGTCACGAGTGGTGCAGATGGCACGTTTGAGGAGAAGGATGATGAGGATTTGTACTTCGCTCCCGAGAAGAACAATGTGATTTTCAGTAGTGCTGTTGATGGGTGGGCTTTTACAGTGAAGCAATTTGCGAATTTATATGAGAAGAAGCTGGGGATCAAAAGGTCTGTGTTAGAGAAAGTGCTTTGGGGGGACTTCTACTTAGAGCCGAAGACGAAGCGAGTGCTTGGATCGAAGCATCTGAAGGGACGATCTTTGAAGCCGATGTTCGTCCAGCTTGTCCTGGACAATATCTGGGCTGTGTACGAAGCTACCACTGGTGGCGACAGGGGCAAAGGAGATCCAGCTACGGTTGAGAAAATCACAAAGTCCCTGTCACTAACAATACCTCTTCACGTCTTACGCTCAAGAGATCCGCGAGCGATAATGACAACGCTCTTCGCCGCATGGCTCCCATTATCTACAGCCGTCCTGGTCTCCACTATAGAGCACTTGCCAGCCCCATCCGCTGCACAAGCAAGTCGCCTCCCAGCGCTCATTGACGCTTCTCCAGGGGCAAAGCACGTCGACCCAACCATTCGAGATGCCGTGACAAACATAAAGTCTGGGAAGGACGACCCTATAGTTGCTTATGTCAGTAAGATGGTTGCTGTACCTGAGGGCGAAATGCCGCACAATAAGCGTAAGACGGCCGTTACCATGACTGGCGAGGAAGCTCGTGATCTCGCGAGGAAGAAACGGACAGAGATTGAGAAGGCTCAAGCCATAGCTAATGGCGAAGGTACAGATGCGGATTCCAATGTCCTTGCGGAAGCGTTTGGCGAAACTGATTTGAACGGTGATGGAGTTGCAGACGAAGATGTGGACGGGGATAAAGAACATCTGATTGGCTTCGCGCGACTCTACTCTGGAACCCTATGCGTAGGAGACGCGGTTTATGTCCTCCCTCCCAAATTCTCGCCAGCGTTCCCCCACGCGACACCTGAGCCGCAAAAGGTCACAGTGACCGGTCTATATCTTCTCATGGGTCGAGGCCTTGAGGCCTTGACATCCGTTCCTGCTGGTGTGGTCTTTGGGATTGCAGGACTCGAAGGCCATGTGCTAAAGTCAGGTACTCTATGCAGTCAGCTCGAAGGCAGTATCAATCTAGCAGGCGTCAATATGGGAAGCCAACCCATCGTTCGTGTTGCTTTGGAACCTGTCAACCCTGGTGACCTGGATAAGATGATTAGAGGCATGAAATTGCTGGAGCAGAGCGACCCATGCGCGCAATACGAAGTCTTGGAAAGCGGTGAGCATGTCATTCTTACAGCTGGAGAATTGCATCTCGAGCGATGTCTCAAAGATCTCCGAGAAAGATATGCCAGATGTGAGATTCAAGCTGGAGAGCCTATTGTACCGTATCGGGAGACAATTGTCAGTGCTCCAGAAATGAACCCACCAAAGAACAAGGATCTCCCGCGTGGGACCATAATCAGTGTTACTACCTCAAAGCAAATAACAGTACGGCTGCGGGTCAGACCGCTGCCTGAACCAGTCACAGAATTCTTGGGCAAGAACGCAGGCGCCATAAGAAGGCTTCACTCCCAGAAAAAAGCTGAAGAAGAGGGCAAGCGAGGGACAATAACAGATAACGAGAGTATTGTAGATCAAGATGAAGATGAAGATGAAGAAGACGAGATTGCAACCAGCCACACAGGAATGCTCTCGATTCTCGACTTCCGAGAAAAGCTTCGCTCTGCATTCGCAGAAGCCAAAGGCCAGGAACACGTCTGGAAAGACATGGTCGAAAAAATCGCCGCATTCGGCCCTCGAAGAACAGGACCGAACCTTTTGATAGACGCCACTGCCGAGGGTACATGTCAAAGATTCCTCCAGGAAGCTCACGAGACCAATGCAGAATCCCGAGCTGAGCAAAACTCAAAGACAGCCAACTCCCTCCACCCCCACGACTTCTCCGACAAAATCGCCTACGCCTTCCAACTAGCTACAGCCCAAGGCCCTATGTGCCACGAACCCATCCAAGGCACAGCCGTCTTCCTCGAAGAAGTCACCATCTCAGCAACCTCTCACGAGGAATCTTCAGCACGAGACCAGCTCGGCAGGTTAACGGGCGAGACTATCAAAACAGTCCGCGACGCCATCCACACCGGCTTCATGGATTGGAGTCCCCGCTTAATGCTGGCCATGTACAGCTGCGAGATCCAAGCCTCAACCGAAGTCCTCGGCCGCGTCTACGCCACCCTCTCCCGACGCCACGGCCGCATTTTGACCGAGTCCCTCAAAGAAGGCACACCCTTCTACAGCATCCTCTCCCTCCTCCCGGTAGCCGAATCCTTCGGCTTTTCCGACGAGATACGGAAGCGGACGAGCGGCGCCGCGCAGCCGCAGCTGGTGTTTAGTGGGTTTGAGGTGCTGGATGAGGATCCGTTTTGGGTGCCGCAGACGGAGGAGGAGTTGGAGGATTTTGGGGAGAAGGGGGATCGGGAGAGGGTTAGTAAGAGGTATGTGGATGGGGTGAGGGGAAGGAAGGGGTTGTTGGTGCAGAGGAAGGTGGTAGGGGATGCGGAGAAGCAGAAGACATTGAAGAGGTAGGGGGGTTGGGGTTTGTTGGTTGCTATGGACGATAGAGATTAGGAGATAGTGTGACACGGAATTTTGTTAATGCTTGTGCCCTACGTCCGCGTGTGAGTAAAGAGGTGCAGATTACGATCACTCAAAGTACGGTGTGCTATCTTTAGACAACAGCTGTGTTTGAGTCTATCGCTCCCTGGATAGGCCGAATGAAAGGAATGACTTGTATAGATGATAATGATAAGTACCTCTACGTCACAAGCTATCCTACAAGACGACCCACAACGAAGGCCGCAATAGAATGGTAACGAATACAAAATCATACTTCAAAGAGTGAGCCGCCCAAACCAGAAATAACAAAACAGCGTTCAACATTGTGCGGCGCTAATAATCCAGAGGGTGCCAATGTGGGGTATAGGGGTATAGGGGTATAGGGTAATAAGAAAATCGTACATGGCTGGCTTGCGCCGGAGCTCTAGCTGTTGTTTATATAAAAGGCATGGAATCCAAACAACGTTGCCGTAAGTTCGTGATGATCGTGAGCATGGTGCGCGTAGATGGTTCGTATACTGTGTTCCTGTAAAGCGTCTGTGATAGATGGCCGTCGACTGGAACGAGGGCGCTGGATGGGTGCTGTGGTGCTCGGACTGGGACCGAGTTGTGCTGTGATGATATCGAATCTCACGTTTGGCCTTATGCTTGGCGTAGTGCACTGGGGATCTGGAGAGGGAGATGAGCGGACGCATCTTCCGAGTGAAGTCGAGGTGAATTGAAGGAAATCTCTTACCTCTGGGTCATAGGTTAATCGTGGTGAGCTAGATGCTGTTGAACCGGACGGATCAACTCATGGCCTTGGTCAAGCCAGTCATGGAACCCCTGGATGGTGTCGACTTCTGGGAGATATTCTTCTACTGGATCGGCATCCGGGTATGTCGAGACAACAGGCTGTTGAGTAGTGTTGGCTCCAGACCAGGATTTCTTCTTTACTACGAAAAAGTAGCAGTAGAGGACGTGGGCGAGATTTGTAGCTCGTTCCGTGAAAGAGTCTCCAGAGTGGGCTTCGTGGTCGGAGCAAGCCCCGAAAGTAGTCCACCATGAGATACGCCAGCGCAGATTGATAAGGAGCTGGCCGATTTGCCTCAGTAGCACGGCGACGTCTGCATCAGACTTCGAGCTCTTTGGTAGCTCGTTAAGCTCCTTTTGCAGAGACTGGAACAAGCGAAGCTCCAAAGCACGCAGGACGATGCGAGATAGACTTATTGCGAAGAGAATGAATTCTCTGTCATTGTTGTTGTCGATGTCCAAGGCACGGGCAGGTTGTTTGGAGTTAAGGTGCAGAACATGGTACATATTTCGGCTTGGCATATTATTGAGGTTGATGGATTGCGACTTTGGAGAAGGCTGTCAGTAGTTTTTGTGGCCAGCATGAAAGACGCATGGTCTCAAGGAAAATGCTGGTCTAAGAGGGGACAGTGTACCTACCAGAGAGTCTGCCGTAGGGTCGACAGGGTGATGGTCTTTAATACAAGCCAACCACTCGTTGAGCAATCTGTCTTGAGCAAAGTCGTCTAGCTCGCAGATTCCGGACTCGGGCATCTTCTTAGAGGTAGACAACACTTTGAGGCACGCGGCCAAGTCCAAAGTGTAAATGGATCCAGACCAGTGTCGGACGACGATGTTATACTTATCTCGACAGTACTGCAGACGTCTAAGCAAACCAGTGACATCGAAAGAGCCTGAGTAATGTAAGGTGCGCCGCCGGCTTCCATCGAGGGTTAAATGACTGGCACGATGGTGAACTAGAACGAGTTAGCGCTCAGGAGTTGGAAATGAGTAATAGTGAGAGGTACAGATGTGGTTGAATGTCCCTGCCTTGACAATCGAGGTGAAATCTGCCAAGACGCATTGTTGGCACCAAGATTTCGCTTTCAAATTGTCGCGGCAGCCGTTACAAGGTATGCCTCCTTTGCACTAGAGGGAGTCAGCTGACAGAAAGTTTGTATTAGCTAGGGCACTTGCCGTCTGCTTCATCATGCGACACCTGATGCAAACAGTTTTTTCGATTCGTTTCTGCCTAGCACCTTCCCTCGCCTCCGGGTCAAGTGGTCTGCTCCGTCGCCCTTTTTGTGAGCCAGGTGATGCTGATAAAGCCATGGCGGTCTGGCCATCTTCTCTGATGATAGAAAGTGAGCCGGTTCTTGATCTTCTGGCGGATTTACTGCCGCTAGTATTTCGTTGCATTGGCTGACTGGATGCCATTGGCGTCGAGATAGTGTTGCCGCATGGCCTAGGTTCCTGAGAGAATTGGCCGGGTTGGTCGACTAGGCCAGGAGGGAGGTCTCTCGGGTAAAAGCCTTGAGTGACTGGAAAGGAAGACGGCTGGGTCGACTCGTATCGCTTGCTCGATGTGGGAATCAGGATAGCTTTGGGGTGGTCGAGGTGAAATCTTTCCTGTTGATAGCCATACTCTGCATTATCACCATATGTTGAGTCGCACTGAGAGGCAGTATCCTTTGATTGAGTAATAGTTGTCCGTTCGAGATCTGATGTCCAAGAGCTTGCTCCCTGACCAATCTGGAATTGAGTTCCTGCAGAGTTGAGTGAATTGTGTTGCTGCCAGGTCTGACCATAAGGAGAAAGGAAATTTGGATCATCAGACTGCCATGCCGTTCTTGACTCACCGATCCGATGCTGAGGCGCCACACCATCCATCTCCTCTATGGGGTTCAATGGAGGCCAAACAAGCTGGGGTTGGCTTCGCTCACTCAGGTTTCGATGGTGGCGTGTTGAAGTTCCTTGAGAATACATTGAGTACGAAGGACTGTCATCGTCTTCGGGGTTTGGGGACGGTATTATCGAGGAGCTTGGGCTAGTCGAGCTTGCGGGGTAATCTTGCTGGCGTTGTTTGGCGTTTCCAAGTCCAGAATACTGGATAGATTGTGGTTGAGAAGGGGAAATCATCACATCTTCGAATCCAATGGCCTGTCCTGGTGAATGTTCACTTCCAACGAAATGCGAATCATGTTGTATCCCTTGATCCTCGGCGAAGGTTTGATGTTGCTGGCTAGTCCTGATTGTCGAGGTTCGGGGATGCCTTGGCGCTACCAAATCAGATGGCCATTGGGGGCTAGCCTCCGCTTGGTAGCCCTGACGACTTGGTGAGCTTGGATCATATCCTGAGACAGGATTTGCGAACGTGGGTCTCAACGGATCCCAAGGCCCAGCGTCGTTTGTCCAAGACGACACATCTCCACCAAACATTACTTTATTGTAAGGGCCTTCATGGCCCCATGCGGTTGCTGGAGCACTTTGAGCTTGGGTAGAGCTGTACAATTCTGTTAGCAAACGATTCAGAGCAATCCCTGATCAAAACAACCTAGGGTCAATTGCGCCATTGTATCCGAAGTCACTGGACTCATAGCCCTGAATAAGCGTCGTGCCCCATGGATTTAAATCTGTATCCCCATCTCCTTCGTCAAAGCTTGCTTGGCCAGTTGTAACAGCGATGTCATCCAGTGCTATAGAGGCCTGGGATTCGGCGGCTTCTGAAACAGGATAGCGACTGAAGTTTGGACAACTTGGATCAAGGTAAGATGATTTATAGTCGTTTTGCATAGCTCAATTGAATGGAAGAAGCGTAGAGAATTGTATGATTGATCTTTGGGTAGGATGCAACTCGAACTCTCGGGGGCGACGAAACTTTATGCCATCACTTCGGTATCAAACGCATATGGCAGTGGGGCTGTACAAAGGATGACGCTTTGTGGTTGTTCTCGAGAGAAGTAAGGCAACAAGGCTGCCTAGCAGATGTTGCTAGAGATTCGCGAATTGTAGTAAACTTGGCGGGACCGAGACCCGACTGTAGCCGCCTCTATCAAAATGTTAAGAATCACACAAACACAAAGCATATTGGGGGATCACAGCGTGCAATCAAGGGATAGATCATAGTCAGTGAAGGTCGCTTCTCAACGGCTCAGCGCCCGGTGAAGCCCAATGTCGCCAATCAGTCGAACGAACGTTCGTAATCCGTGACACGCGATGGATGCGGATAGGTCAATTAAGCTTGTCCCCGCATGTTACTCCGCCTGCCTTCCATGGAGCGATTAGATTTCGTCGTCATCATTATACTGGCCTTTTACTCAGTTGTAACGCAGCCCTGAGTTTCAAAGATGTTCCCACGCAGAGTCACTTGACTTCGCAATGGACTTTGCATGATAAGGACGTATCAAGGAGGGCGTATATCTGGTCTCGTCCGATGTCGCTGTGGTTTGGGACGCGGCGGTGTCCGACAAGCTGTCCCCAAAGAGACCATAGCATGCCGTCGGCGTTATTGAGACAACTCAGCAGTCGTGCCCAACCAATGATAGCCAATAGATATTGCAAGGCTGCTTCCTATTATAATGAAGCTGACATTAGACATTCAGCACCCAGAGATCCATGCTCACGCGCATATAGTCAGCACGTTACGTCTGCGGCTCACTGCGGCTCAAAAGACCTGCAAACCCTTGGACCCGGTTGGAAAGAACGCCCAGCTTGTCAAGGAAAAGAAAGTAGACTGTCGGCAAAGAGCGGACGACCCGGTATTTTACGGAATGAAAGAGACAGTAGGCGTTGAATGAGAGATAACCCTGCAATGTGTACTTACCAACGTTGACCGGAAGGCAAAGCATCTTGGGCGTTGGGCTCGTTGAAAAGGAGAGAGCCACGGCGACACCTGTCTGTCTTCACCTGGTCATTTACTCGACACTGCCAGGAGATGATCAGGAGGCAGTGCTGCTCTACGATGTTTGATAAAGCCATCCCATCGATCCGCAGCGTAGAAAGTACTCCGTATGGTAGACAGAGAATTAGGAAAAGCAAATTTGCTAGATGTAAACAACGGAATCGCGTCAGTCTTCCTTGGTCAGAACGCGATCTGCTACAGGGGCTCTTGCGTATCTCCGATCGATTTGGCCCCCAACGGACGCTGGGAAGAGTTCCCTGCAAGGACCCTGAGGTGGCGCTGTGGGGAAGCTCCGATCTGCAACATCAAATTTCACCGTCGTGACCATCTCGAACCCCTCCCAGATTCAATTCACTATTCCCTTTCGCACCGGCAGGAAGTGATATGAGCTTCGCTGCAACGATCTCACAACTCCCGTGAAGCCTGCACAACAAAGCGACGAACAGCCCCGCAAAGCCATTTTCCACTCACGGTTCCACAGCAGCAATGGCCGACGTCCTTCCAGCGAACCAGCCACAACGGACCTTGTTGACCTCGGGTTCAAGATCGGTACCTCAACCCATCGATACAAGACATTCTGTCGCAGCTTCAGCGCCGAAAAACACACCAGGCGTAAGGAATGGACACCTGAATCTTGATACCTTCTCCCCCGTCAACCAGAACGGCAGCTTTGCCTTCGATCGAGTCCTCAGAAGCGGCGAGGTGCATAAGCGCACAAGGAAAACAAAAGTGAATTACTTTCTACGGCTACGTACTGAGACCTGTCACTGACTCGTATCGTGCCCAGCAATGGAAGCCCTTCTTCCTTGTCCTCCGCCCCAATCTACTCTCCCTCTACAAATCGCCAACGGAAGAGCGGCTACTTAAGCAAATCAGCTTGTCAGAGCTTACGGCTGTCGGCTACTTGAAGGATCCAAAAGGGCGACGGCAGCATGTCTTCGGCCTATTCTCTCCATCACGGAACTTCCATCTCCAAGCCAAAAGCGATGCAGACGCTCAGGGATGGGTCGAGCTCATCAAGAAAGAAGCGCGCATAGATGAAGAAGAGCATGAGATTTACATGGGAAGCCCTACGGCACAAGAAGCAAACGCAGAACACTCAGGTCACGATTGGTGGGAGCACGATCGATTAGGCTCAAGTTCGCCTGAACCACATGAGGCACCACCGCGGCATTCAACTACGAGAGATGGGGTAAGAATACCGGGTATACGGCGACCTTCCGACCACGGACTCGAATACTCTGGTGATGAATTAGCACCATACTCTGATTTTTCAGACACCCCTCCGCAGAGCTACACCCAACCTTCGATCGGCTCGTTTATGAAGCGGGATTCAAGAGCGGTCTCCAAGGAGAACACACCATACAATGCTCCACAGCAAAGGCCCGGTACCGGAAGGAACACCAGCCAACTCAGTGGCTTTCATGTGGACCAAGACGAGGAGAGGGTTATATGGCACGGCTACTTGCTTTGCTTGAAAACAAAAGGCGGCGTCAAACAATGGAAGCGGCTGTGGGTCGTGCTGAGACCAAAAAATCTGGCGGTCTACAAGAGCGACGAGGCAAGCATCACAGTGTCCCATCAGCGTGCTGTGCTAACAGACGTGTAGGAGTACGCAGCCAACTTAATCCTCCCCCTCTCTAATATCATCAACGCCGTTGAAATCGATCCTATATCCAGAAGTAAAGCCCATTGCATGCAGATCATCGCTGAAGAAAAGAGCTACCGGTTCTGCGCTTCTAGTGAAGATGCTTTAGCGGAGTGGCTTGGAGCCTTGAAGAGTCAATTGGCGAGAAGAAAGGAGGCCAGTGCTAGGAAGAACGCTGCTGCTGCCGCGGCTGCGACATGACAAGATTGATGACTGATGAGTGATGACGTAAGACTGGGATGACATCGTGTTAAATCATGTATAAACAAGACTGTGAGTTTTATATTGTACAGAGCTTACGTGATATGAGATTTATATTGTGTAAATGCGAAGATCCACCACAACTCGAGCAATACTCCATCCAACCCTTAAAGACTTTGGCTATCACATCACTCAACATCAATCAATCAATCAATCAATCAATCACCCAATCACTCAATCAAAGTCTGCGCCAATTCCAATCAAAGAACACAATCTTCCCGTATCGAACAGACGGCAATAACTACATGATCACATACCACCATTACGAAACGATGTAAAAACCTTCATACCCTCTAGTTCCATCTTCATGGCCCTACAAGCTTACTCTAACGATGCCACAATTCCTAGCTCGAAAGAACCGCACGATGTACCAGGCGCCCCAGCTTTCATCCCTAGCATAATTGCTTTTTTTTCGATGAGTAAAGGAAAGTGAATATCGAGCTTACTAAGATCGATAGTAGGATGATTGGGTGTATGAGAGTCGCAAGCTTTGAAATGGATGTGGGACATTGGATATTGAGAGAGATGATACTGAATATCATTCTAGTCTAGACAATTTGGCTTCATGAGGTCTACCGAGATGTAAACGTAAAACATAGCATCGACAATTCTCATCATCCTCAGCTCAGTATGACAATGGATGCTGTTCCTCCCAACATTTACAGCTTACTCAAGACTGGGAGTCTAGAATATGGCGGTCAAGATCTCACCTTCTCCCAATCCTCCAAGATCAAGCTTGCCCCTTTCTCGCCAATAGCATATATCGTCGCCTGCGGATGACTAGCAATATGCAACGGCATAATACTCGCGTCACAAACCCTCAAACCCCTGACTCCATAAACCCTCAATCTGTCATCAACGACACCTCCCTCGATGCCTTCTTTGCCACCCATCGAGCACGTCCCAACCGGATGCCAATCCGTGATCGTAGACTCGCGCACCCAATCCGAGAAATCGAACTCCAGATTGTTGTCCGCGTCTTGGGACGATGCGGGTGGGTATACACGTCCAACAATGATATCAGCGAGCGGTTTCGTAGCGCAGATCTTATCAGCAAATTCCTGACTTCGCACCATCATCTCGAAATCGACTTCGCCGCCAGGGCCCTCGTAGTATTTAGGGTCGATGACGGGTTTATTCTCCATTGTGACTGGCTTGCCGTCTCTCATGGCCGGGATGTGAATACTCCCTTTGCTGAATGGGTACTGCAACATCTGCAACATCGTAGCGTATTTCTTACCCGGCACGGACTTGAAGTACGGGCTGTAGTTGCTGACGTCGAAGTTGTACTCAATCTGGCCTAAATTCTTTGAGGAGGAGAGACGGTCTACGAGGATGGCATCACGAGGGGTAGAGCGCTCGGCGGTTTTCTTGGAGTGGGCGAGAAGCTTCAAACTGTGTTCCTTGAGATCGCGCCGGTCGACGAATTGAGTAAATGGCAGGTAGGACACGGAGCATGGGACGGCGGTGCGCGGGCCAGATTGTTTGAGGGCGTATTCTTTGTCGGCGGCGGCAGCGAGGACGGGGTCGGCGCGCAGGTCTTCGAGGGTTATGATTGAGGGGTCGATTTCGAGGATCATGGCTGTCACTGTGGGACGTCAGAGAGTGCAGTTGAAGTTTTGGATGGGAAAGAAAGGTAGGACTTATTCATGTGTTCCTGCAGATTTTCGCCTACATTGGGGTTGTCGACTTTGACCTCGATTCCTGCGGCCTTTAGGATTTGGGGATTTCCAATGCCGGATATCTCGAGGAGCTGAGGTGATTGTACGCTACCGCCGCAAACAATGACTTCCCCTTCTGTTTTGACTACGTGTTCCTCGCGATTATGCAGAAACTTGACACCCTTTGCTACCCATTCACTTCCTTCCTTCTCTATAATAAGCTCTTTGGCAAAGGCATCTGTGAGTAAGACCAAGTTTGGGCGATCACTGTTGGGTCTGTAGTATGCAGTTGCTGAGTAACTTCTTTCACGAGTGTCTGGCGTCACACCCGTGAGGGAGGTCCAGACACCTACGTTCGACCCAGAGAAATGACTGCAATTGGTGTGAATGCCAAGCTTGTGCAGCGTGGCATGCCAATGCTGGTGAGAGGCCCCATAATGGGCAGAGTATACACTTTTGACTGGGCCTCCGGTGCCGTGGTACTCGGCGTCGCAGATCGATTTATTCTGTTCTTGATGTTCGGCATCTGGTGCGTGGAAGTCTTCGCTTTTCTTGAAAAATGGCCTAGCTTAAATGTTAGTATTGGTTACCATATATAACTTATCGCCTTTGTTATCAATGACAGAGCTTTTAAGCTTTACCCAAACCAGAGACTGCACCATTTGAAAAGACAGAGGTTACTGACATCATACCATCCCAGCCCCATCCCTCATTGCCCAGCTCCTCCCAAGCATCATAATCCTCCCTAAACCCACGATTCCACGTCATAAAGTTCAATGCACTGGTTCCACCCAGCACCCTACCTCTCGGCCATGGCAAAGACCTACCACCAAGTCCTGGCTGCGGTGTAGTGGCGAATTGCCAATCATATTCTGACCCCAGGGTCTCACCGAAGCGTCCTGGCACGGTAATGCGGGGATCATCATAGGCGATTGTTCCCACTTCGAGGACACCAACGGTGACGTTGGGGTTCTCGGACAGGCGGGCAGCTACAACGAGACCTGCTGTTCCGCCACCGACGACTATGTAGGAGAATTTGTGGGAGAGGAAGGAGTCTACGCCCCCGGGAGGAAGTTCTTCTTTCATTTTTGTACGAGATATGAAATGATCAACTTTGGAAAAAATTTATGGAGACGGAAATCTTCTAGGGAATGATTCTCCAACCAACTACTCCAAGAGAAATCGATACACACAATTGCCCGAAAGGAAGACGAAGTCGTTGAGAAGAGAAGGGTTTAGCAGCGTCGTGACGGGGTTCGGAGGTGGGCGCTCTGTGCGCTAGAGAGGCCTGGAACAAATTTGGTGTCTGGTAAACTTCCAGGGGGGTGGACCCTAAAGCTTAAGGCCCGCCCTTGGCGTTTCTTGATAATTCTCCGCTCCGCTGCACGTTACTACGCCGTCACCACCGTTACCCAAAGCCAAGGGGGCAACAAGGCGCTCCTTCGTTCAAGCGTGTTCCAGAGAAGGTCTAAGCGGGGCAAGGCGCTATAGATAACCTCCCGCGTTGCCGTCCCGCTGCCGGTGTCGTCGATCATTCATTTCAAGCTCAGGAACCTCCCGCTCTTCACTCTAGAAGCATCACACAAGGTCCTAATCGCATTGCTTGATTTGTGCGGTGAGCTAGCCATCCTCCCCCAGGGTAGTGCGCCCAAAACGCCTAAGTCCTCAGAAAGCGGAAGAGGAAACCGTTTAGAATCGCTCGGCTGGTGCCTCAGCTTCTTGAAATGGCCCCAAGACGGTTATTGAGCGAGAGCATGCACAGATATTCCTAAGCATCTAGAACAAGCTTTTATTTCAGACACGATAGGCTATCTGGGAAACACGCCGCAGGTCGAAGCTTTAGTCAACAGTACTTGGGATCTGAGACTGGCAAATCTGAGACAGGCAAACGCTGTGTGAATAATGGCCATTTGTCCTCTGAATGATAAAGGGCATTCAAGGTCTTGAAGCTCTCCATTCACAGATTCAATCCCATTATTCAGGGTCTTACCCTATATAAGGCACCGTCAGTGCCTTCTTCTTTTTCCAACCCCCCTCATCAGTCCCAAATATTCGCTCCACAAACCAGCCTCTGCTCATTCAGCTCGAAAGATTAAGCGCAGCGAACATCAAACAGTGTACGTACCTACAAGATGTGCCACAAAACTACCGCCAAATTCAGTTGCGGCCACCACCGTTAATTTGAATGGCAGCACTGCAAAAGCTTTTTCCAGCTCATGGGCGTGGGTAGGAGCTGGAACCAAGCTCACTGCAACCAGGTTACATCCGAAGCTCGCAGAGAAACGGCGATGTGTCAGGACTGTTCTGGAGACCAGCAATATCAGTAGCCGCAAGTCGTTCCATATGCTAAATCCGGAGAGTACTGGGCTTGGAGGGCGATGGAGGATCAGATTGATTCGTTTCGCTAGTGATGGCAGATACGCCGAGAGGTCTTCGAGTAATTATTTAGCAAAATGGACTTGGCTAATTCTGCTCAGAGCACTCGTCATGGGTTGGAGAATGTCTAGATTTAAGACTTGTTGAATAAACACTTTTTTGCAACTACCGTGCTAAGACTTCTCAATTTGCGAGTGTAAAATCTTATGTCCCATGAGACTAAATTGGTAAGCTATAGATAACTCAGGTTCGTGAAGCTTCTTCCAATTGCGTAGATAATGGCTTCCGTTCGGTCGTGGAACGGAGGAGTTGGGTTCATAATCAGCTTTGTGCGACCTAGTCTCTTCGATGTGCATCTCCCGAAGGTACATACTTACTTACATTCATCTAGGCTTTATCAAGTCTCTACTTATTTTCTATTTCGCGTCCTTTGTTCTAATTAGGGATAACACAAGACTTTATCGATCAGCCCTCATGATTTCATCATCCTCATTCACCTACAAGATCAGCTACAAAGGACTCCCAGTCGATATGTGCCACATTGCCGTCACCAAAGGGCGTTGTGCTAAATCCGCTTTAACGATTGGGAGTATTGCAAGCCGTTCTTTGCTCGTATCGAAGTGGGGATCGACCCACCAGAAGCCTACTGTCAACCGGCAACAACTCATCTTGCGAGTGCGGAGACAGAGCTATGCTCTGAATTCCGCGAAATGGATCAGAAGCAGCAACAGGGACTACGATGTAATGACAATGAGGGGGCTTTAGGAGGCGGTAAAACTAGAGGAGATCATCGGAATACTTATCGTCACTGGTGCTGTGAAAGTCTATGGAGAAAATGAAGCTCAATTACTAATGCTTGCTGTTGGCACAAAGACCAATAGGATAGTTTCAACGCCTAAGGGATCCAGCCCATGTGCCCATAGCCATTTCGACATTAGAGCAGGGTTCTAGCTCAACTATCTCATGCAGGAACCCCAATCCGGTAATTAACGCCACTAATAGTGACCGACCCTCCCAACTTAGCAGTTGTAGTATTGGTATCGCCTAGCATCTTGTTAGCAAAGTCCTTCAAATCACCCCGCTCATGATGACTCACAATTATCCATCGCAGACTCGAAGCCATAAGTACAAGCATCATCACTCCATACAATTGTATTCGCCGCTACACCTGGGGTCAATATGGTGGACAACCCAAGCCACTTGTGACCAAAATTGTTTGTGATTGAATACATATTCTTGATCTCATATAATGTACCATTATTTGAACCTCCTGTGAAGCAGGTTGCTGTAATGTAGGTGATGGCGTCGGCGCGGTTGAAATGTACGTACTTTGGACGTGCAACTCCGTTACTGTGAGAGCCTTCGGCTATGTAGGTGTAGTACATGTGTTGACTCTTGCACTCTATGTTGGTTTGTGTTTGTGTTTGCGCTTGAGGGGCGGGAATAGCGAAACTGGAGCGAGCGAGGAGTGCTACCATGATGGTAAGGATGTTGCCGGCGCAATGCATGTCGATGGGTTGGGATTAGGTCCCAATAGTGAGATGTTGGAGATCTTGAAGGTTCGGGAGCTTTTTATGAACTATTTGCGGCTTTTGCTTTACAATGGTAGAGGAGAATGGACCAATCTCTCATGGACGAAAATTCTCACATACTTATGGCTGGTGCCAAGCCATGCCGAGCCAGTCATCGCGTTTCATGATGTTTGTGATCTGAAGGTATTTCCATTTTCGGTACAAAGCAAAGCTGATGCGAAACCGTACCGAGCCAGTCGCTATTTCATCACGGTTGTAGTATGAAGGAACAGGCTGGTTTGTGACAAAGCAAACGTGTTCCGCGCGAAGCTCATTGATTCAGAGCAAAAGCTGAAACAAGGTACAAAGCAGAGAAACGATGAACCTCCTCCTATCGGACAGGACAAGAGATAAAGCCGAGTAATATGTAACCTTGCACGCCCTCGTCAGAGGTGCAGGATGGAGTTGGTCAAATAATGAACGTCTTCGCGAGTCGGAAACAAACGATACGCACCTTTCCCAAATTAGCTGCCAATGCCCTTTACTTTTCGATCGTTACACTGTACCAGTCTTCCGAAAATAGCATTGTGTCGACGTTTTTGTAACACTGAGTCAGCTCACTCTCGGTCCACATTCTACACATGCAATTGACAATCAGCTCTTCGACATTTCTTACCGTTTACTTCTCATACCTCCAGACATCCGCCTCGAGTCCAAGTCCAGCTTCAATCGTCAAGTCATCAACTTTGCCTCAATCATTCTCGTACTACTATCACCTCAAGGGTTTCATGTGTTATAAGACAATCGTTGAGTGGCGGTAAGTGGCTCCCTAAACCATATTTTCTCATATTTGAAAAGAGTTTTCAATCAAGCACATCTTGAAATTCGAGCCAATATTCTCGTTTACTCGCATTCTCTCTCATAGCTCACCACTCCAGCTCTCATTATTTGATCATACTGACTGTTAATTCTTGCAGTTGCGGACACATCAAATCGGAGCAATGGACGGTCATGTGCGACAAGATGTGGAGTTGGGCAGGACAGTACGGAGACCACGCGTACTGCACGTTGACCAAAACAACACACTTCGTGTCCGCAGAACAGGAGTTGTGTAGCAAATGTCAAGCCGTAAGCCGTCGAGTAAAATGGCGTCGAGTCGCGGAGTGGATAGACATGCAGGCTGAGTGTGAGGATGTTGAGAAGCCACCACCAGTAGTATGAGCAGATTCTTTGTGGCTTGTGTGAGATGGAGAGAGTCGCCGGTAGAGCGCAAATTGTTCACTTGTATCTCGCATGTTCAAGTACCGAGAAGGATTGGACTCTGGTCAACATAATGGGGGGAGAACAGAAGCGAAACTGGCTTGGGAAATGGGAACGCAGTGCGCATCTTTAGAATGATACCCCATACAATCCATGGTATAATATCAATAGAAGACCTGGAGCATTTGAGTCTCTGGACGACGAAATGTACGTCATGGTTGAGGATGAGAGGTTGAAGAGAACCTATTTCGTGACGGTGGACGAGGCCACTGACTAAGCAGCGCTAGGAGGTCAATGTCGACGGGACTTGCCTTAATCCCTCGGACCTGCCGAGCCCGCTAAGCCCCTTCGGGATAGCCTGCTGACTCCGCAGCTGAACGCAGCGCTCGTTCCATTTGCCTCAGTCCCTCAGATATGCTAAGCTCCGCTAAGCCCCTTCGGGTTAGCTTCCGCTCGCTAAGCCCCTTCGGGTTAGCGCCTTCTATTTACTACGGAACCTCTAGGTAGTACGTTTAAACGTAAAATCCGAATATTATATCTAGTTCGTTTTATTTTAACTATCGATTATTAAAATACCCGTACTATTCTATTTTTAGATTAATACCGTAATCTTAATAATAAAATCTAAATTCATTATATATTAATATAACCGTATATAGAAATATTATAATTAATAATTACTTTAATATTAATAAAATTTAAATTATAAATAACTATTTATAGACTTTTTTATTATTATCTATAAAATTATAATACTAACGTAATAAAAATCCTATTAAAAGTATTTATTAATTAATTAATTATCGTTATTTATTAAATATTAAAGAGTATATATTTATTATTAAAAATTAAAGACTATTCTTTACCTAGCCCCCCCGATAAAATATAACGCGTTTAAGTTTTAGAATTTTATAAAGATCGCGTTTTTATTATCTCTATTATTATTCGTTACCCCGTCTTCTCCTTTTTTCTCTTCCGTTAATTTATCCTAATTTATATCGAGGCCGATTATTTTTACGTCCGTTTTAGATTTTATTTTAATATTTAATATATTTTTATTATTAAAGATTATATTATTAATTTTAGTATAATTATAAAATTTCGCCGGCTCGAGCTCCTTTCTATATTAAAGGCCCTTTTAAATTATATAATAATATAAATTATATAAAACCTCTCTACGATAATAATTATTTAGATAGAATAAATTCTTTATATTAAAAGTTAGAGATTATAATTAAGTTATTTATATTAGATATTTATTCTTTTATTTAAAAGAGTTTATTAAATTCGTTATTAAGGCTCCGTAAACTCTATCTTTTATATTATATCCTATATTTCGTTACTCCGCTCGAGTATTTATTATAATAAAAAGACGATTAAGATTATTATTTATCGTTAAATAAATTTTAATATAACGGAAATAATAATTAAAGTAGAATTATATATTTATAGATCCGGGATCTTTATTATATTTATTATTAATCGAGTAATTAGGATAATTTAAACGCTAGATATTATACTTAAAAAGAATACTCGTTATATTTTTATAAATAATTTTATTAATACCGAGTAGGGTAATATATAATTAATCCGTTATATAAATAACCCCCCCGAGTATTTCGGGGTCTCTAATCGGGATATTATAATCTTTATTTATATTATACTTTATTAATTTACGAAAGTTTTCTTTAAGTATTAACCTCTTATTCTTTATTAAATAAAGAATAATTTCTTCGGCGTAAATAAAATAATACCCGTAGATCTAGTTACGGGTCTCTTTTAAAAGTATTTCGAATATTATTATAATATAGTAGTAGTATAATAAGTTTTAAATATAAGGTGAATTAATTAATATATATATTATATTATATTAAATATTAGGAAGAGAGGGTATTAACGATTTAAATAATAGTTTCGATATTATAAATTAATAATCGAAAGAGGATTAATAATCGAAAAGGGATTAAAGATCGAAAGAGATTATCTAAAATTTTATTAAAACTAAACTTTAATCTAGGAAATAATTTTAAAAGTTTAAAAGTTTTAGGCGGGGGGCTAGCCTTCTAATATTAAACTCTTAAGAATAATTAATAATAAATATATTTTAGGGTCGAGCCTAAGGTTATTTAAATTTAAGAGTTTAATTATCTAAAATTAAAACTTTAGTTATTTAATATTAAAGTTTCGGATTTACTATTATTATAATTATAGTCTTATCGTTACTATATATAAACTTTTATTATTATTATTATCTAGAAATCTAGGACGTTAATATTAGTATATTTATAATTATAAAAGATAGAGTTAATATATTTACGGTCTTAAACTCTAATAGTAAATTCGAAATTTTAATTTTATTATAATTATTCATAGGCTTAGTATTATTATTTAAAGGACTATTATAAACGACGTAGTAAAACTACACCGCGCGGATTTACTAACTTTCTAACCGTTATTAAGAATTATTATAATTATATTTAAAAATACTTTATTAAATTATTATTATTATTTTATTAATCTCGGTTTATATAATATTATTTATAATTAAAAAGGAGGGTTCCTAGGCGGCCCTCTTATAGATAATAATAATTTAATATATAATAATAAAGTTAGGAAAGTCGGGTCCTCGGGGTATTTAAATACGAGCTAAATATATATTTTATAAAATCGTTTTTATACTAGTTTTTAATAACGGATCTTCTCCTTAACCGGATATTTAAGGTATAAGTTAATATTAAGCGTCTTTTATCTATTTAATATATATAGGCTCTTTATTTATATATAGTATTATCCCTTCTCCCCCGTTATTAATATATTCCCGTCGATATTTATATCCCCTATTATTTTCTATTATTTAGTAGTATAATTAAGAGGGTATTTTAGGCCACGTATTATTCCGGTTAAATCGAATTTATTTAACTAGTTTATAAGGATTCTAGCCGGGTATTAATTAATTATAAATAAAATAGTCTAATTATCTAAACGGATACTAGATTTAAAGATCTAGTCGACTTTTAAAATTCCTAGATTCATAAATAAAGTAAAGTAGTTATAAGTTATAAAGGTTATATATAGGCGCTCGGCGGGTCTATTAATATTCTTTCTAATTAAGTTATAAAGATCGTAATAAATAGTATTATATATTATTATTCTCTAAATTAGAGGTTTAATAACTTTAATATCGCGCTTCTTCTTTATAAATCTATTAGAGTCCTCGTCTCCTTTATTTTAAGGTTTATTCTTTTCTTCCTTTATTTTATAAACGTTTCTTTAATAAACCCTATAACTTTATTTTTTCTAAATTTAATAAGTATTTTCTATTTATATTTAATAGGCGTCTCCTCGTTATTAGATTAATCCTTTATATTTTTATAATTATAATTAACGTCGTTATCAATTAATATAGCGTCGTTATTAATTAATATACCGTCGTCGTCGTTTTTATCTACTTTTTCCTTCTCTTTTTTATTACGAGTCGATTATTCCTTTTTAACTTTTTAAGCTTTAAATACCGCCGGTTTAATTTTCGGGACTAACGCGTTACTTTTATTTAATTTATATTTTATACCTAGCTTCGGGGTAGGCCCTTTATATTTTAATTTAATATTATTATCTTTAAAAATTAATTTATAATCCTCCGTAAAATAATTCTAGTTATAATATTAGTATAATAAACGATAGAGGTTAACGAGTAGGATTTATTAAGATTCTATCTTTAAATATCTCGCCTAAGGTTATCTTTATATTTATATTATTAAAGGACGGTTTATTTAATAGATCCCCTTCGTTATTATTATTATTAGAGTAAACTATATCGTTTAAGAGATTATTAATCTTTATAATTAATATTAAATTATAAATATTATTATCTCTTATTATAATTAGTATCAAAGTATAAAGATTAAATAAAAAGATAAAGAAAATTAATTTAAAAGGAGAAAGAAGAAATAAAAATTAAAATAAGAGCTAGTTCAAGAAATAATTTTAAAGTTTAAAGATTTTTAGGCGGGGCTAAAGGCGCCTAAATATTATTATTAATAATTATATTATTTAAAAGTGAATTTTAATTATTCGATAATGAATTTTAAGTTTTTATTTAGTTTAAAAATATCTAAGATTTAACTATTATTAATATTAAATAAAGAAATTAAATTAGAATATTATTATTTAATATTAAATATTTATTTAAGTTTTACCTCCTAGTTAAAAATATTCAAATTTTAAAATAATCTTCTAAAGTAATAACTTCGTATATTAACTAGTATTAAATATTTATTTGAGTTTTACCTCCTAGCCAAAATTATTCAAATTTTAAAATAATCTTCTAGAGTACTAACTTCGTATATTAATTAATATTAAATATTTATTTAAACTTTACCTTCTAGCTAAAAATATTTAAATTTTAAAATAATCTTCTAGAGTAATAACTTCGTATATTAAGATTTAATACGTAAAGTTTATTAACGATTATTATTATTAATATTATTATTAGTATTTACCATATTAACCCTATTATTATTATCGTCGGTAATATAATAATTCACTTTATTTATTAATTTCATTCAAACCTTTATTATTATTACGATCTTAGCGCGGGACTAACTAAACCCACGATAGAGATAATTATAGTTATAATCGTAGCGCTAGGCGAGTGACTATACTTAGTAGTTCTTAATAGCTAGGCTATTATAAATAACTATATTTAATAACTCTTAATAACTATACTATTATAAAAAACTATAGAGGTCTTAGCACGATTTCCTTCTATTATATAAATAATATACTTTTTTAATAAATAGGAGCTTCGTATTTAACTTCCCTTAAAACTTTTAATTATAAATTCTAAATATAAATATTTATTAAATTATTAATTAAATTTATTAAATTTATTTAGTTTTATTTTATATTAATACGAAGCCTATTATCCTTTAATCTTTAATACTCCTTTCTACGAGTACTAACTTAGGTTCTATCGACGTTATATTAAAATATTAAACGGAGAGCCTTAATATTTTAAATACTTTTAGGATAAATACTTTAAAATTAATAAAGACCCTAGCCCTAAATACTTAAAATAATACTAGAAGACGTAATATTATAAAAGAAAAGAACCGTATTAAGGTCGCCCGACTAAACTATTACTATAAAGAGCGCGAGAAGTTTAATAATTAATTATTATAACTCTAGCTATTCTTTATATTTAACGAGAATATTATATTAACTATTAAATAAATAACTTTTATAATAACCTATATAAGAGGTAATATATAGAAATAGGTTAAATTATTCTTAAAGCGTTATATAAAAGTAATATACGATACCGATAACTTATTAGTAAAGCTTTAGATAGAGAACTTCTCTAAATTTAAAACCGAGATTCGCCGTATATTTGGACTATCCAACGAAAGTAGTATAATAATTCGCGTTATTTAGTATTTAATATAACGAAGGTCTATATCCGACTACTCGGTATAGTTCTAATATTATATAATATTAACGGACTAGGATAATACTATATTTATAATAATATATCGATAAGGACTAAAAGATAATATAAAAGACGAATTTATACGAGTAGGAGCCGTAATCGAGGACCTCGATATACTTATAAAATAAATAATTAAGATCGACGATAAATTATACGAATATATAATAGAGAAACACTATAACGGAGGAGTTAACGGATAAGGATATTTAAGAGTTTACGGTAACGGATATAATTCGGCTAGTTATTACCGCTATAAAAAACTTAACCCGTATAATTATATATTAATAGAACTCGATTTTACTAAGAAGGGACCTACGAAAGGATTTTAAAAAAGGGGTAAATAATAATAAGGGGGTAAGAAAATAATAAATTACTATAATTATAATAAACCGGGCTATATCGCTAAGAACTATCGTTCGAAAAATATAATAAATCGATAATAATTAAATATATTTAAGAAGGAGATACCGGATAGCGTAACCGGGTCCCTTAAAGATCTAGTATAAAATAATACTATATTTAATAATTTATTAGAGAAATAAGGAAATATTAAAGAAAAAATCGCCTAAAGAATTCGAGAGCTCGAAGAACTAAATAATAATAATAATAAAACTCTAAAGGAAGACTCGGAGGAAGGATAGAAATAAGAATAAAATATAATAAATTCTAAAAAGTAACTTTAGGTAATAGATTATCTCGATAATTTTAAAACCTAGTTTATTATATTAGAAGAGAAACCCGAAGAAAAGAAAAAGGAAAAAAGATAACTTATTAGAATTAACTATACCTATAATAAATATTACCCACGATATAAGGAGATATATTAATTAATATATATAAACGAATATTGTAAATACTATTACGATAGTTTAAGAGAGCGAAAGTATATCGTAAAACTAAGATATAATTATAATTAATAGAATAACTATATTAAGGATAATTACCCGTAGTATTTAATTAAAAAAAGGGAAAACCAAGTCTTCCCGGGCTACGATAAAGAGTAGTAATTATAATTACGAAACTAGACCGGATATAATAAGGAAACGGAATATTATAATTAAAATAAATAATACTACTATTTAACCGAAGGTTATAAAAGATACTTTGAATTTAAGAAGTATTATAAACTCCTATCTTTATCGGGAAAAGACTAGTCCCTTATATTAAGAGAAAATACGAGGAGATTAACGTATTAATTTTAGAACAATATCTATACTCAGCTTAATACGGTATATATATATAAATACCGGTAAAAATCAACGGATATAAGGTCGTTACGATAATAGATTTAAAAGTAACTAATAACTTTATATCTCGGATAATAACTTAAATAATTAACCTACTAATATAAGAAAAGAAGGAATAATATAAACTTTAATTAACCGACGGGTCGAAACTATTAATAAGAAGAGTAAATAAAGAAATATTCCCGTTACTAATTATTATTTAACGCTACTATAAGGAAATTACTTTCGATATAATAGGAATAACTATTTATTATATTATTCTAGGAATACCTTAATTAAAGAAATATAATCTAATAATTAATTAGAAGAGAGGAGTATTTATATTTCCGCGTATTAAAGACGTCGCTAATATAATACCTATATACCTATAGAGGATAGTTATAAATAAGAAATTAAACCGTAACCCGGTCGAAGTTAATAATACTTTATCTTCGTATAAAAATAACCTCGTACGAGGATCCGACTCGATACGCACTAACTAAAGAGGTTAATAGAGCGAATAAATTAAAGTTTCTAAAGATAAAGACGAACCTCCTAATATCCCTAAAGAGTATTAATAATAAAAATACCTCTTTTAAAAAAAGATAACTATAAAAGTATTACCTAAATATTAGTTATAAGATTATAAAATCGAACTCGAATTTAATAAATAACCGATATTTAGACCTATTTACACTTTATTAAAAAAAGAACTCGGAGTACTTCGCGGGTATATCGACGAGAACTTTAAAAAAGAATTTATTCGAGAATCTAAATTATTAATAAGTTATTTAATCCTCTTCGTAATAAAGAAGAATAAAAGTCTATAATTATACGTAGACTACCGGAAGCTAAATAATATCACGGTAAAGAATTAATACCCTTTACTAAATATTAACGAGTTATAGGATCGGTTTACGATAATAAAAATCTTTATATAATTAAATCTTCGAGGCGCGTATAATCTAATTCGAATAAAAGAAAACGAGGAGTAGAAGACTACCTTTAGGACTAAATACGACTACTACGAATATTTAATAATACCCTTCGGACTCACTAACGTACTAATAATTTACTAAATATTAATTAATAATATTATACGAGTATATTTAAATATAATAGTAATTATATACCTCGATAATATCTTAATCTACTCTACTAATAAGGAAGAATATATTTAATATATATAAGATATCTTAATCTATTTATTACTAGCTAGACTTCTCTTTAAACTAGAAAAATACGAGTTTTATAAAGAATTAATTAAATTCCTTAGGTTTATAATTAATACTAGAGATATTTATATAAACCCTAAAAAGATTAAGAGTATTAAGGAATAACCTATACTATATAATATTAAAACGGTATAGAGTTTCTTAAGATTTATAAACTTTAATAAAAGGTTTATTAAAAATTACTCTAAAAAGGTCTTATTATTAACGAATATTATAAAAAAAGATATCGCCTTCTAATAAGGAAAAGAATAATAACGATTTTTTAAAGTACTTAAAGAGGCCTATAAGAAACCGCCGGTACTATATTCCTTTTAAAGTAACGAACTAACTCGAATCGAAACCGATACTTCGGATTTAATAATAAATACTTATATACTCTAGTAAAGAGACGACAAGTAGTACCCTATTATATATTATTCTAGGAAAATATCATTAATAGAATAAAACTATAATATCTATAATAAAGAATTACTAGTAGTAATATCCTCACTAGAATAATAAAGGATATACGTAGAAAACTACTCGGATCTCACTATCTTTATAGACTATAAAAATCTTCTTAACTTTACGATAATAAAGTAGTTAAATCGAAGATAAATCAAATAGTCCGAGTTATTAGAATAATATAAATTCAAGATCTTCTATACCCTAGGAAAGGATAACGGTCGCGCCGATATATTTAATAAACGAGAAGACTATATAAAGGGAAAAAACGTAATTATATAATTAATCCTTATTTAGTAATAGGATAGGTCGCTGATCTTAATATAATAACTAATAACGATATTATATATCTCTATTCCCGGAATTATTAATAGTATCCGGAAGGAATATAAGAATAATATTTTAACCGGAATACTAAGAAGTTAGTAAGAATATACTAAACTATTAAAATATAATAAAAGAACTTATCTTCTTAAAGGATATCTTAAGGAAATTATTAAAGATTATTATAATAATCTAGCCTAAGGATACCCTAGAGTTATTAAGACTATAAAACTTATTTATAAAGAATACGACGTACTAGGACTAAGGTCGCACGTCGAGAAATATATTAAGAAATATATCGAATATTAGTAGAATAAGTCTATAAGATACGTTAAATACGGTTAGATCTAATTCGCCCCGGTACTAGAGATACTATAAAACGATATTATAATAAACTTCGTTATTAAATTATTTAAATTAAAAGACCCTATTACGATAGAGGCCTTTAACTCTATTATAGTAATTTATAACAAACTTAATAAATATACTATAATAATATTAATTAAGAAAACTTATAAGGTAGAATAAGTTACTTTCGTATTACTAAATTAATTAATTAAAGATTACGGGATACCTAAATTAATTACCTCTAATAAAAATAAATAATTTATATCTAACTATTAAAAGACACTAGTTAGTACTATTAAAACTAAGTTACGAATATTGACCGTATATTATCTATAGATAGATAAATAAATAGAGCGGATAAACTAAATAATAAAGATATACTTATAATATTATATTAATAAAAAATAAAACGATTAGGTAAGGCTTTTACTTATAGTTTAACTAATATTTAATAATAACTAATCTAATATAATGAAACTTACGCTATTCTTCGCGAACTATAATAAATATATTAATATATTCCTCGAACCCAAAAAAGGGCCAAATATATAAAGAGCTTTAATTTATATAATTAATATAAAGGTATTATATTAAAATATATAAACCTAGATTAACTAAATAAATACTCGGACTAAGAAGACGGTAAATAAATATCGAAAAAAATATTCTTAATTAAAGGAGGGGGATAAAGTATATTTTTTAATAAAGAATATAAAGAGTAAAAAACTAAATAAGAAATTAAATTATATTAAAGTCGGACTATTTTCGATTAGGAAGACTAAAGGGACTAAAGGACTAATTAATTACGAATTAAATCTTCTAGCCGATATTAAGGTATATTTAATATTCTATATCTTTATACTAGAGTTAATAAACTCTACGATACTTTTATAAAATACTTTTTATTTCTAGATTAAAGAAGAAACGGAGTTCGAGGTAAAAAAGATTCTAGATCGTAACGATTAAAACTACCTCGTTAAATAAAAAGAATACGACGAATCGGAGAATATATAAGAATCTAATATTAATTTTACGAATTATCGATAACTCCTCGCGGAGTTCCGTTAATATTAGAAGGGGAGTAAACGATACCTAATTAATCGAAATTAAGAGATAACTCGAAGAGCTCGGACGAAATATTAAATAAAAAATCGTCGGGTTTAATAGTACTAACGATATTAACTACCTATTTATTTAATTCTAGCTCCTCGATATTTTAAAGTTTATATTTTATTAATTTTTCCTTTTTATCCTCTACCTTATTATATTATAATTATAAACGAATAAATTTCGTCTACGTAATTTTTATTTTAAACTAGAGATCCTTCCTCGTTTTTTCTATATAACGTATATCTACCGGCGATACTACTAGGTTATACTTCCTACTATTACGTACGTATCGGGTATACCGATTTAATTTAGGACTAGTCTTATACTCCTTAAAATTAAAAAAATAATTTTTATAAAAGTATATAATTATAACGAGAAGGGTTAAAATAAACTTCTTATAACGGATAATAAAAGATTTAGACTTCTCGATTCGATAAGGCGGTATTAGGAAGAATAATTTAACTTCCGAGAACGAAAGTCGAGAGAGGGGAGCTAGTATTACGATCTTAATACGGGACTAACTAAACCTACGATAAAAATAATTATAATTATAATCGTAGCGCTAGGCGAGCGATTATATTTAATAGTTCTTAATAACTAGGCTACTATAAACGACTATATTTAATAAATCTTAATAATTATACTACTATAAAAGACTATAAAGGTCTTGGTACGATTTCCTTTTATTATATAAATAACGTACTTTCCTAGTAGATAAAAGCTTCGTATTTAACTTCCTTTAAAACTTTTAATTATAAATTCTAAATATAAACGTTTATTAAACTATTAATTAAATTTATTAAATTTATCTAGTTTTATTTTATATTAATACGAAGCCTATTATCCTTTAATTCTTAATACTCCTCTCTACGAGTACTAACCTAGGTCCTATCGACGTTATATTAAGGTATTGAACGGAGAGTCTTAATAATTATCTTTATTCGTTAAAGTTCTTTACCTCTCTTTACTTTTTATCGATTTATTATTTAATTATTTATTATATTATCCTTATTAATATTTTATAAAGATTCTCCTTCCTTAATGGTCGCTAAAGCCTCGATCCTCGCGTTTATAATTAAAGCGACGAATAAATTATTAATAAATATACGCTAGAAGATTAACGAAATAATATATTAAGCCGGAGAATTAAGGGTATAAATTAATTTAATTTAAAATATATTAAAAAAGTTCGTTAATAGTACGGAGATCGTTAACGAGATTATTACCGAGGTATAAAGTATACTAATAAATAATAAACTTTAAATAATAAAATTCGCGAGTAAATAAAAAATATATAAAGCGCTAGACTCGACGATTTTATAGGATATACGAAAATAAGTAATAATTAATCGTGGACGAAAGAAGAAATATATTAAAAATATACGAAATATATAGGGGACCGTAGTATAGGATTAATAATTCGATACTATAAAGGAAAATCACCTCGGCTATATAAATTAAATCGTTAAGAAATTTATTTATAATAATATTTATTCTATAATTATTTAGCTAACGGTTAACTATTTAAAACGAAATAATTATAAACGAGGATCTACGCGTAAAAATATCCCGAAAGACTAGTAGATATTAAATAATTTAAATAAAACTAATACTTATACTCTTTTAATTAAATCGGGCTTAACGGATAAATAATTAATAAAATTAAAAATTAATCGAAAGTATCTAGTAAGGTTAAAAATAAATAATAACGAGGGACTTTTATTATAAGGAAAACGTAGGAGATATAATTATTAAATTATTAATAATAAGGAGATTAAACCTGAGTCGGTGAATTATAAAATTAATAATAACGATTTAAATAGTACCTCGGAGAATAAAGATATAGTATCTTCGAGCGGTAATTTTAATAAGGACGATAATAACGACGACGATAATAACGATAAAGATTAAGGAATAAATAATCGGGTTAAATATTTCGGTTATAATTATATAAACCTATCGGTTAATTCCCTTAAATAAGTAATAAAGAAAAATCCAAAAATTATTAATATAAATAGCGAGGCTAGTTAAATTAATACCCTCCGAGTATTTATAGAAACTAGGTCCGATTTACGATATATTTATTATATATACTTATATATTATAACTAGATATTTCGGCCTATAGATTAAGTTATTAAATAAAGAGAGTATTTATTTATAATTAGTTAAATACTAGTATTATCGAAGTAATATAAATACTTTTAAGATTAACGTAGCTATTAAGAATTAATAATAAATAATAACCCGATTATAAATAGACGATAATAAATATAAAGTCTATAAATACCGAATAATTAAAATAAATATTAGAGTATTCTTAACCGATTAGATATCGCGGTTTATTATTTATAAAATAGGAGGGCTAGAAGTATAGGATACCTAGAAAAAAACGGGCAACGTTATTATTAAAGGTATATTTAATTAATTATAAACGGGGGTAAATTTAAAAAGTAACTCCGAGGTTAAAATTAGAGATATTATAGCGGAGGAGTTCGATATATATCTTTATTATTAAATAAAGCGGAATAAATAACCTAATAAAGGGTAACTACGGTTAATATTTTATTTATTAATATAATAAATTATCTAGTAAAATCCGATATACTAGACTTTATATATATACCTACGATTTAATCGTAATTACTAACTAGTTTTATATCTTTATTATATTAAATATACTCGGCCTAGAGACTCGATTTTTTTTTAATATATTAATATAAATATACCTAAATATCTCGCCTATAAATATAGAGTTAATATTATATAAAGATTAATATCTCTTAATAACGAGACTATTAATAATTATACGGAGATTATTCTAGGTTTTTATAAAAATATAACCGAATAATAGGAGAGGGTAAAGGGGCGGGGAAAAATAATAAATAATTATATATATAAAATAAATAAAATCTAGGAGCTAGTAGATACGACTAATTATAATTAATTCGTTCTAGTACTATATATATATAGGGACGTAAAGATTACTCGGCTTAAAATATTATATAATTTAATATTAAATTACTTAGACGCTACCCTTTAAAGGATTATCCTTTTATAATTCGTAGAGGTAAAGGAAGATAACGAGACCCTAAATAACGAAGAGTTTAATAAATAATTAAACCTCGCCTTTATTTATTTAAAATAAACGGCGGTAAATCTTATATTATCGGGGTTACCGAATAAATTTAATTTAATCTCTTATTAATTTCCGGCCGGTATTTAACTCGTTTTAATATTACCCGTTAATTAAGTATTAATATATAAAGTAATTTAAAAGGATTTAATTATCTAGGGTTATATTAATTTACTATTAAAAACTAATTAAATACGCGTATAGAAAACTATTTAAAGATATTATTTAAAAATATTAAAGTTATTTAGAGTAATATAAAGTAAAGTAAAATAAACGGAGAAAAGATTTTATAACGAGAGTAGTTTTTTTCGGTAGGCGGATAATAAGATTAAAGGGCGTTAATATCAAGTTATATAAATAACGTAGGATATTATTAATTATAGAGTAAAACCGCGCGGCGCGGTTTTATTTAATTTTATTATTTTAATTTTAATTATAATAATCCTATATTAACTATTAATATTAATCCTTAATATTAATAATCCGTATTATAAATTATATTAAAATAGAAATTATATTATTATTTATTAGTTTATTATTTAACCCTTTAATATCGCCTCCCCGTTTATCTCCGTTATATATAAAAATCGTAAACCGCCCGTTTAAACGAGCGCGCTATACCTTTACTCTAAACCTCCGCCTTTATATAACTTTAAATAAATTAATCTTTATCTCCTTCCCTTCGAGTTTTTCCTCCGCCTTTACCTCTACCCCTACCGGTAGTAATAATTTATCGGAAAAGACGATAACGGGTAATAAAAAACGTCGTCGACGATAAACGGAGAGCGAAAAGATTACTAGTATATTAATAATAATAGCCGATATATAATAAGATATAAAGAGATTTTTAAAAGTACTTTATAAATTACGTAAAGTTTATACTTTTTATTTAATATAAAAGTAATTTTTCGATTTCGCCTATAACGAGTTATTTAATAATTCTCGATTCGAAAAGTAATTAATACCTAAACGACGCGACTCGCTAGTTAAGAGATAAGGCTAGTTAATTATTAATATATTTTAACGAGAAATTAAGATCCTAGAGGAGTACGAAGTATTTAATATTTTTCGTTTATTTATAAAAGGGTTTAAAGGCGGTACCTTATAATTATTTAAAAATACTATTCTAGTTATATTACGGCTAGCCCCGTAATAATTTAATATCTTCTACCGAGTTTACTATAAGAATAAATTAAATAGTTTATCGTTATTATTAATAAATCCTACTATTTAATAGCCCGCCGGTTTTATATTATTAATACTCTATTATTTAATACGGCCTTATAGGTCGATTAATTTTTAAATGATTTTAGGGCTTTATTTATATTAAAGGGGGGTATAATAACGAGTTCTCGATACTTTATATTAATTTAGTTTAATTATTTTATATTTAATATTATAGCGACGTATAATAACCCTAAAAAAAAACGCCGAAATAAGGGTTTAAATAATAGGGTAGGCCGCGAGTATTATTTTAATTTATAATAATTTTAAATATATAAAAAGAAGGCGTAGAGAAAGAATAAACGACTACCGAGAATTCCGATTAATTACTACTATATTAATTTTAAAAGGGTATCTCTTCGATAAAAAGACCCTTCGGTAGGATATATAATACCCGATAATTATATTATTATTAATCGAGATAATCGCTCGTTAGTTAATACCTACCGATATAAATATAAAGGTATATCCTTTATTTTTAACTTTATTATTTTTTCTTTTATATTTTAATATTAATAAAGGTATATTAACGAACTAAAGTTCTAAATTCGGTTATATTATATCGAGTCGGTAATCTCGGTAGTATATATATTTTATTTAAATAATATAAAGCCTTTATAAATAAAAGTAATACCAGTTTTAAAGAAATTAAACCCGGTAACGATAAAATACTTCCCGATAATACTAGTATTTAAAAATAAAAGTACGACGGCTAATAATATTTATATATTAAAGAATATATTTAAACATTAGTTTAGATTAAATAATAAAAGTCTTATTTTTAATACTAATTTTCGATTAATATATAATAACCTTAAGATATAGTTATATATATAATCTATTAAGACTTTATATAACGATATTTCCGAGTTTTTATTTAATATTTTTAACTAGTTACTACCGGGTTTAGGTCTCTAATACCTTCGCTTTAATATATTATAATTACTCTATAAAATTCATTAAGGCCCTAGTAACTCTATGGATTTATTTACGTTATAGTATATAACCGATCGTTAGGATCGCTCTAGGGTTATTTAATTAATAGACTTTTAGGTATTAAAAGACCTAATTATCTATAATTATTAAATACGTATAATAGGAATATAAATTAAAATCTTAAAGTAATAATTTATAAATTTTTAATATATAAAGAATATTGTATCCTAGCTCGCGGTATAAAATACCTTAAATATTAATACCTAGCCTCGCGTATTAGAAAAGATTTCCAAAACTATATATACCCAACCTCTATTCACTCGCGGTTAATAATTTTAAAATTATTAAAATTTCTATATATACGTCGAAATCTATTTAACCCTACGATATATTATTAAATATATTAATATTAGCCTACTCCGCTACGCTTTATACTATATTATAATTCTCTTCTAGGCCGATATTACTAGTACCTTAAAATATATATAAACTCTACTCTATATACTTTATATAGTAGATTCACCGGTAGTAATAATAAAGTTATAAAAGTATATATTAACGAATAATTTTATAAATTTACGGGGAATAATAGATATAAATTTCGAGCTCGACCGCCTTTTTAAACTACTTAATAATAATTTTAAAATATTCTAATATAACCGGTCCTACTATTTTAAATATAATAATATATTATTTAAAAATTAGGCTCTTAATAACCTATACTTTCTAAAATTAAAGAGGATAATAAAGTTTATATTCGGAAAACCCTCCTCGGTTATATATCCGGTTAAAAGCGCTACCGAGGATATCTAAAGTATAACCCTTAACCTTATTTATAAGTTATTTATTCGTTATACCGAGTAGGATAAATTCTTTTTAAATTTAATTATTAATCTTTTTAATACCGGGCTTAAACGGTTAAATAAGAATATATTAAAATATAATAAATAATATACCTAGGAGTATATATTATTAACGGACGATGAATATAAAAATATTTTAGCGGCTAGGTTAAAGGTTAAATATAATTTTATATTAAAGAGTTTTATAATTTTAACTTCTACCTTAAAGTCTTTAAATACTATATTTATCGACTAATTTAATAATAAATCCGCGCGGCGCGGGTTTATTAACTAGTCTTAAAATCGCGTAGAGTATTATTTATATTAACGAGATCGAAAGGGGGTTAATTTTATTAATTTATTCGCCGATACCTCCTATAATAATTAATATAATCGTTATAATATTATTAATTCCCTCTTTAATTTACTCGCTTTACTATAAAAACTAGGTTACGAGGTATAACTTTCACTATTATATTACTCCTTAATAATATAATATTTACTACCCTTATATTAAATTATCTTCGGCTCCGTATTTTAAAATTTATTAAATTAACTCTCCGCCGTATTAATTTTAATATAAGATTTACTCTTTATAATAAGTATATTTAATCGTTTAACGTTTACTCTACTAGTTACGGTTCTACCTTTAATATACGTTTTCTTAATTATTAATTTATACTTTATTTTAATTAATTAATTATCTCTTCGCTCTTTAAATTTAGTTTACTCTTTATTAAATACCGGATCTAGCCGCCGCTTTCTTTTAATATTATTATATATTATTTATATATCGAATATTTTACCCCGATTTAACTCTTTTTATTATCCCTATTTTAGGATATTTAATATTTTAATATAATATAAATAAAGACTAGACTACGCGCTATTAATTTATTAATATATAATTCGTTTATTATAAATACTCTTTATTTACGTCGCTAAATCTTTTAAGATTTTATTAGGTATTATTAAAGATATAAAGAAATATTAATATAAATCGACGAATTTCTTATTTAATTTTTAATATCGTTAAACTCGAAATTTAAATATATATTATAAATATTTAAATAAATTCTCGTCTACCGATTTATTTAACTCCGCGTAAATAATAATAAACGCTTATAATTCTAGATTATAAACCGAGTAATAGGGGAATAACTTTATATAATTCGATATATTATATTTTATATTATTAAAAAAGGTAAGGCCGATATCGCGAATATAACTACTCCTAGATATATTAAGGAGATTATATAGACTAGGTACTATTCGAGCTCGTCGGTTAATATTTATATAATTTATACGAGCTCTTCTCGGCCCTAATAAAGATTTTATTATTATATTATCGAGCGAAGCCGGCTCCGCTAGAGATATATTATTTCTAAAACTTATATATTAAAGTAGATATAATAAAGTAAAATATATCTATCTTTAATTATAACGTATCGCGCGATTTATATATTAATATACTTTCTAAATAAACGAAGGGAGTAATTATTAAATAATTTTCTTTATATTTAAATTATTAACCCCTAGTTTATAGGTATCGGTTATAATAATAATATATAAAAATAAACCTTAAGTAGATAGTAGACCGAAATATATTATAATATTTTATTTATCTCGAGTAGTTATCGCCGCGAAAAAAGATACGATTAACTTCGTACCCTCGATCGGATATAATAATCGTTTTATTTATATATATATTAATTAGTATATATCCCTAACCTAGGTTATAAAATCTATAAAAATAATCGTTTTCGGAATATTTTAGGCGGTAGTAATCTACGACGGTAAAATATATTATAAGTTAAATATACCGTTAATAAGATTATAAATAGTATTAATTTAAATATATATTTCTAGCCGATTAAACGGAGTCTTTATAATAATAGTATCTTCCGAGAAAATATATCACTTTTATATAATCTCGAGTATTTTAATATCGAGCGTTATAAAGATCTTTAAAAGAGGGATATTAAATAATAATTATTTTCGGAGGATATTTAAATTAAAATATATTAATTAAAACTCCTTCTACTCGGTTACTAGATAAGACTCGTCGATTATTAATAAATATAACCGTAACGTAAAGTTAGTATACCGTAGTATATCGGTATTAAAATCATTCGAACTAGTAATTGTAAGACTCGTAAAGATTATTATTATTAATTACTTATCTATAAATCGTATTTAGTTATTATACCGTAGGTGAAATAACCGGAGCGTATCGCTATAATATTAACGGGGTTAATATTATCGCCGTTTAAAACGAAGAGTCGGTAATTAAATATATAATTTAATTTCTCGTATTACTCTTCTAATAAAGTATTTAAAAATATAATAATTAATACTATTTTAATAAATAAAAATATTAATAATAAAGCCTAAAAGATAATACTTTTACTAAATCTAGTTTTCGTAATTAAGATTAAATTCGTTCTTTAGTTTAATAATATATTTAAAATATTATATTACTTCTCTTTAAGTTTAACTCCGAAATAATATATTACGGCGCCTTTTATATACTCTCGATCTAAAGTCTTATATAAATTATTTATCTTTATTATAATAAATATAAACGCGCAATCGCCTACTATATATAATATTATTATAATAAATATTAGTTTTAATTTTAAATATATTTCGCGGAGGGTTCTATAATAAAGAGGATTTATTAATAATAAAGAATAAAAACTAGCGATAAATAATTATTATTATAATAATAATCGAAACTCGAGTTATAATTAAGGATTTTTAGATAATCTATATTTATTTCGTTATATATACGATAGATAGTATTATAAATAACTATATTCGAAAGAGTATATATAAAAGTATTAGCGCGCGATTAATTTAAATCTTATTCTAAAATAATTAAATAACGATCGCGTCGTAAAGTTAATTATTAATAAAGAAAAAAGTTAACGGAAAAATTTATATAAGCGGCCCGCGAAAATAATACGAATTAATAAAAATATAAGGTTTTACGCTCAGACCTACCGCCGTTTAACTACGAAGTCAGTATTTCTAACCCGAAGGGGCTTAGTAAACGGGAGCTAACCCGAAGGGACTTAGCGGTGGCTCGGCAGGTCTAAGGGACTGAGGCAATCGTTCCATTACTAATCGTACCCAACCCGAAGGGGCTTGGCGACACCACGTCTGAGGGACTGAGGCAAATGTCGACGACATTGGAGATCGTTGAATGTCCGATATCAAATGCCAACATCATTCCTGTCATTTGGGTTGATAAGTACCAAAAATGGACGAACTCCGTAGTCTTAGTAAGAAGTCTACGATATCACTTCAACTGCCAGACCGGTAGGAGGTGTACTCGTACCAATTGGTGTAATCCTGCTCAGACAAGAGCAATCGTTCTCTGGGGAGCGTGCCAAGCTTATGAGTTTGACGCGACTTTCATTGCTGTACTAAAGCTTCATCTTTTGATCGTGAGAATCGTTAAGTAAGCCCCGTGCTGGCTTGACAGCTATCCGCTGCGTCCGCTGCATCTGCACTGCACCGAGGGTGTCTTTATCAGAGTCTCATCTTTGAGACATGAACTGTTTTTGCATATAAATAGTCAAAGAGCTTGACGATGTGCTGCAATCAATGGTAGAGTAGAATGATGTCTTGCAAATCGTACATCTTAAACTTTGAGGCAGAATTTAGAAACAGGCCTTGCAAGAATTGTGATTATAGAACAACTTCGCAAAATGGGAAAGGTTAAAGTGACGCGGCAGGCATTATTTATTATTGGGCTTGGGAATGAAAGTTGTGTTGGTGCCAATCATGTTGAATTTGATTTATCTCTCTAATTATGAACCCTTCCCCATCGACAAAGGCCGCATAGCTCCGATTTCACCCTTCGAATTTACGAGACTAACGTCCCGTTGTAGAAGGCGATCACATCGGGTGATTTGGATCAAATTACAACCGACGTTCGACCCCCGAGTTCTCCCAAAACCTAACAACGTCCCATTGTAGCAGGCGATCAGAGCGGCTGATTCAGGTCAAACTTCAATCGACGTTCGACCCGCGAATTCGAAAAAAAAATCCCGGGGGGGGGTTTTCTCAGACTGATCTGAGTTTTTGCAATGTTTGTTCCCTGGGTTCGATACCCATGTGCCGCGGAATATTTTTACGATTATCAGCAACCGAAAGCGGAAATCGGCATCCTGCTTTCTACTTTCGCCATCAACGCTTTCGAATCTCAATAATCATATATCACGGTCAAGCGTACATCCAAATTTCTCTTTCTTTACAAAAACAGAGTCGACAGACTCCCACACAAGAATTGCCACCGGAACATCTGCATGCTGTAAATTAGCTTGATTCACCCAAATCATGTACAAACTAGATCATGCCTCTACACACCCCTGCTAGCATCAACTCGACTCGGTTACACAGGATGTACTATTCTCGTATACATCTATGTGACGTCTTACCCATCCTAAATCTGCCTCAATGTTTTCTAACAGGTAAAATTGAAGTCATCACTACCTCCGAAAGACGAGAATAGAGTATTTGGACATGTTGTGCAGTTGTCTTGGAGCAGAGACACGTATCCCAGCCACGGCGACATCTTTTGCGACTCCACAAAGGGAATGGAACAGAAGATGAGAGATTCAGAAAATGTCTTACCATCCATTTCATATGTTTGCATTCTATGTCGCGTAGCTCAGATGTAGTACTTATATCTCATTCGCAATTCCATACCTGTCTTCATTCCAACCAACTATCAATACCCAAAACCATCCCACAATTCACCTTCCCTCACCACCCTTCAACCCATCAAAACCGCCGCAATGCGCTTCGACTACCACGTCAACTACGCTTGCGGACATGCATGTCCTAGCGTCAACGGCAAGGCTTGCCCACCTAGGAGAACCATAAATTCCGGTACCAACACTTCTCACCCGCCGGGTAAAAGTCCATCGAAATGATTTCAGCAGCGACAACATGTGCCTCAACTGTCTGTCAAATCTTCAGACCTTGGCCGCGGGCGTGCCAGGGAATGTTCCATTCCTAGCTTGGGTTAGGAGCCAGGCGCTGAAGAGGGAGAGGGAAGCAATGGGGCGATTCTTGCTTTGGTGGGCTATGTTGGGCGAAGAGAATCGACGTTCGCGGAGGCTGCGTGAGCTATGGAAGGAGCAAATGGGAGGTGCACGCGATTGATGTGGCGACGCGATAGTAGACACTTTGCGGCGCTGATAACTGTACAGATGTGGCATTTTGCTCAACGTCTTCATATGTAACCCCCGTTGTTGGAAGAAAATGAATGGTATATTTTGTCAATGATGGTTCAAGAGACCATTCCCGTTCTCGTAGAAGTGGTACTAAAGCAACCCATTCGAAGACCCGTACGAAATCTGCGGCACCCCCATGTCAAACACTACAAAATGATGCGAAAAGAACGCGGCCTCCATATTCGAAGCCGGCGATGCTGAGCCTAGAGGACCAGTGCACACTTAACACCCCTCGCCGTCAGGCCCCACTTATGATCCCAAAAGCCTTTGCCGCAGGGAAGGGAGACTTACTGCCTGTGGTGGGCGGAGGGTTGTAAGAATTCAATACACTGACCTTCAGAGTCGCAGTACCATTTCCGATATTCATCGAGAAATCTGGGAGTGTGGCATTGCAGAAGAATTGGTAGGTTATGCCCGCCGCTGTCGTCTTTCTGGGCAACAGAGCCGCTGACGTTCTTGTAGTACGCTACGGCGATGGGGGGTGGACATCGACTTAGGTGGCTCCTCCAGTATCTGTACTCGGTCCTGATTAGTCACGACGTAAGACGGAACGCTCGAGAGTTGCTGAGGGGTAGTTTCCCTGCTTTTCTGTGCGTGGGAGGAGGGTAACGTACCAAATAGCATTGCATGGGTGAATGCATTTTTGCCGTCAGTATAGAGGAACGGGTCGCCTTGATCACCGACAACGAAGCTGATGTCATCGACTCCCCACTGGCCGTAGGTTTTGTTGGCTGGAGCTGTGAATAAGGGGCCATTTGCCTTCGTGTAGTTGATGTAGCCAAATTCCATGTTCAGCAGAACTACCATTTATTCTTGGTGATTTCGGCATAGAATCGATCGTGGACACTTTGTTTGATGAATTAGCAAAGAGCATCTCCGGGAAAGTGTTCTGCTGCGGGTTTGCTTCAACAAATGCAATTAGCTGACGTCGCCCAAGCTTTGGAGGAAGCTGAGCACCTTGGTTCTCGTCCATGAGACCCATTCCAATGATGCCGTCGAGTTGAGACTGTGATATGGTGCCGACTTCAGTGGCAAGCTCCACTGACATGCCTCCCACAACTTGCCAACAACGCTGACCTGATCCTTGACCATGTAGCCGAAGGCTCCAAATCTGGGACCACCGTACCACGCAGAAAAATTGCCAGATGAGGCGCAATCGGTGCCGAGGAGACCACTATTGGGATCACAAGCGTAGCTGGTGTGAGGCGCAACAATGGAAACGTTGACGTTAAGGCATACTCGACATTTTGCCTGTAAACCCATCTACAGTATTAGATGTGGTTAGTCGGAGCGGCGTCCGAGAAACAAAATAGTCGGTGCCTAACAGTCTGAAGATCCCGTATCCACTATTAGATTGAAAGTCTGAGTCCCAATTGTTACTTCGGCAAGCCATTGCTGGGTTTCAATAAGTGTATCGACATCTCCTCCCAGTGCTGGCTGGTAAATTGTATTTGCGTTGGAGGGAGTTTTCACGGGCGTGGCAGTGGCCGTCGGTACAGGTACGGTTTTAGCTATTTCCAATTGGGATTGGCCCTGTCTTATATACAGCACCAAGGCAAGTAGCAAGCCTGATGCCCAAGAGGCGACCATTTTGGAGACAAGGATTGGACTGGCTCAGTGCCACAAGATCAGATGATGAAGTATGAAGATTCGAGACACATCAAGATCTTATATGGGCTATCGACATGCAGCTGCTCACGACGATAAGTTCTTTCCGCCAATTCATGGTGCTTCATACGAAGAAACAAATTGGGACGGGATATTTTCCCGTCAGGTCAAGGAGCCATTCAAAGATCGTGTGAAGCGCCCAGCGTTGTAAGGCCTTTGAATGCAGACGGGGCGGCACCTGGCTTATTGAGCCTGACGAAAATCGACTGAATTAGAAGTTTACACCAATATATAGCCGTAAATGAAAGGGTAGACCGTTGATGAAGATTCTCGAGGCAACATATGCAATGGTTGAGCCTGTGTTGCTAAGAGCATGCATTATTCAGCGTTCATATTACGGAGAAGAGACGAGGAGACAGGCCGCGACGGGACATCGTCAATTGGATCATTTCGAACACTGTCGAGCTATCAACCGAATGCTCGCGTCTACGAATTACAGGCCATTTAGGAATGACAAGGCTGGTGTAGTCATGTATCTGTCATTCCGAATGCGGGCCATCCGGCTGCACGATGGAGGCTGATATATGTGCTGCAGCGTCAAGGATCTAGCTTTGCCATTAATAGCAACAGAGATGAATGGCAAGCTCATATGCGCTGCACGCCAGCGTCGGGTCGTGTAAGATCGGAGATTAAGTCGCATCATCCATATCCTCAATTGCGCGTAATGCAAACGGTACGGCTCTGGAATAGAACCTCATAGTGAGACGATCTTGATTGGAAGACGGCTCATGTCAAGTCCAACCTCTGCGTGAGATTCACACTCATGCTAGATTTTTGTGCGATGCGTAATTTCCTTGTGATTTGGCCAGCGCACAATTCATTGAGTCCACTATCCTGTTCATTTCCGTCTCTCTTTCTCTTTCCCCAGTAAACTTCTGGCCGGCTCACGTAGCCAGATCTCGGGTCCCATGGCTCCTGAGCCTTCCTTCTCCACAATACCTTCGATCTGTTTGGCTACTGTCCGATTGGAACTTACTGTAGTCACCCCTTTCATCCATCCGTACATGAAGACACTACGGTTGATGTCGGTCATTTGCTCAGCCACCCGCCGTGCTACTGCTGGTAGACGATCTGCTTCAATCGCAGAGCTTATATCCGAATTTGAGCATTCGGAGGGAACTATTCGGATAGGTATCTGCCAGGTGGGTGGTATAGGATAGTCGCTGTACTTTGCAAATGCTTGCCTCAACTCAGCCCCCTTCTTCTTGTTATCTTCTTCATCGTTTCCACCAAGCAATAGCTCTGTTCTTGACTTTTCCTTGGGCATGCCGATTGTGTCCACGATCTCTACCATTCTTTTTGCTGCCTCCTTAGTGCATACAAGCCTTTTATCCGTCATCGCCGGCCAGAGACTTGTAGGAAGTAGATGCTTCTTGCTTTCCAATTCTATTTGGCGCGTGATCGCTACATTGTAGGTCTCTGAGATTGGATGATTGGCCGAATGAGACAGGTCAGAGACCAGAGCAAGGAGAATGGTACAGTCGATGTTCAAGGTATCGGTCAAGGGTGGATGTGCGGAGGGCAGAAGTCGAGGGAAGACGTTGGTCTGGAGGTGCTCTATCGAGTCGGCTGAAGTCTCTGAAGGCCCGAAATCAACAGTTGCACCAGTTGAACGAATACGATCCAGGACAGTCAGTATTTCTGGAGCAGGCTTTGATGAGATCTTAGGGAGGACGAAACGTATTCGAGGATGCTGATAGTGGATGCGGTGAGCTTTCGAGGCACGTTGAAGATCGTCAGCGATTTTGACTAGCTCAGTTCTGTCCGAATCTTCTTCCTCTGCTTTTCTCCTGCCATTGGCGCGGTCATTTAAACCAGTTTCATCATCTTCTTCGTCTTCACTGAATGAAGAGTCCGCTGCTTCCCATTGTGCTTTGGCAATTTCGAACGCCAGACGGCTTTCGGTGATAGTAGATACCTTGATCCATTCCTCCCCATCATAGGCTGCAATATCTACTAATGCACACCTCTTCTGCGCTGCTCTTTTCGAGTCTCGCGTCGGTCGATGATCCCAGTAGTAGCGTTTATGAAATGTCACCAGACTCTTGCTGGCCTTAGCAGCGTCCCAGATGGCTGAGTAGAAGGGCAGGTTAGAAGAACGTAATGTGTGAATAGTTTTCTCGGCGGTCAAGTCAGCGCCTGCAAGCTGGAAATTCGTCAACGAATGCTTGGAGATGAGAAAGCAGCGCTGGGCTCCTGTACCTTTTGTAATGACTTCAGCTCGGTTGCTACAGAGTTCTGGAACTTTCGAGTTTCTGCCGCAGGATCTTGCTCCAGCTTCTGCTCTGTAACGAAAGTACTGAAGGCCTCAAGCTCATTGAGTAGGGTCTGACACTTCGTCAGGAGATACTCAGCCAGAGCAGTGCCACCTGTGGGGGTAGATTCTATGTTCATTATTCCCTCTGCTGCGCCACTTCCGATACAAACATCCCCTTCCATAGCCATGATAGAGAAGACGCTCGCCTGGAACAATGCTGGAGGGGACTTGTGGGGGAAAAGCGTACTGGAAATTATTCTGTTTGGCAAATAATGTGCTTGGTCTATCCACTTAGATTAAGTCCGGCGTATCTCCAGCGCCCATAATTATCAGCAAGAGAAGTTACAGCTGATACAACGCACCTGCGGTGTCCATGCCTTACCTACCAGACGCCAAATCGTTCTTAGTACAGTCAAGTCTATTGATCTCAGCCCGCCCCACCACCGTAAGACCCTATCAATCCTCTCTGTATGGCACAACCCTTGACTAATTCTGGACTAGACACGAATAACGACCAAGTACACCCTCCCCAAGACCCCAAAGCCCGAATCCTCGACCTCCAAAGCCAAATCGCAATCCACATCCTCGTCAGTGCCTTCCTCCGAGCCTTCGCAATCCCATCAATCACAACCCCCCAAAGCCACCCTTACACTCAAAACCTACGACCCAGTCTCAGGCACATGTCTCAAATACCAAACCGACAAGCAGGCGGAGGTTGGGCGGCTGATAGCTGCACTAGGTAGCTGCGGGCGTCTGATGGCTGCGTTGCCCCCGAAAGAAGAGGGGGCGGATGAGGGGGCTATGGATGTGGACGCGCCTGTGAAGGAGGAGCCTGAGGTGAAGGCTAAGGCGGGGCCGAAAGAGGCGCTGAAGGGTGGGCAAGGGCAGGGGAAGGGAGGGGAGAAAGGTGGAAATGGAGGTGGCGGTGGGAAGAAGAAGAAGGGGAAACGGTGATTTTATGGTCTATGATAGTCTACGATTGCATAATTGGGCCATGGAAACGGCTGCGTTGGGTTTGGTGGAACTTCGATGGATATACCGACCTAAAGATACCCATATACCACGCCTCGCTCAATGCAGGATATCCGTAACGCGCCATGTCACAACTTAACATCCAAATCAACGTTCTACCGGACCAGAGGTCTTCGGTGCAGAGACATGTGATCAATCATTTACCCGTCAGCCTCGTCTTCTCAGCCGAGTTACGTCGGGACTCGTCATCATCAGACCACTTGTCCTGATCTTCCCCAACTGCAAATATAGTCTCACCATCTAGTGATTGCCTTGCCGCGTGGCTTTCGTTCACTGGCTTGGGCGGGACAGGTGAAAGTTGGCCGCCATCATGCATTGCATCTGGAGAACGAGCATCTTCTTCGTCGAGGGAGCCGCCAAAGGAGGCAATTTCGAAGCCTTCATCGTCTTGAGCGAGCTAGAAGCGGATTAGCGTGAATAAACAATAATGGGAGAGTGAAGCATACCTCATCGCTCATAGCAAATCTTCGGTTGTTGGCCGTTGGCCGCCAGAGATACGCGACATATGCAATGTCGACCAAATACACCAGGTTCAACCAGCCATCAAGTATGAACCATCTTGTCTTCCAGTGATCTGGCACAAAGTCTGGGTCTCTCCTTCCAGCAAAGGCGAATGAGTTGAAAAAAAAGAATCCGAAAATGACAACGATGCTGCCCAGTATGCACCACCATAACTTCTTGTACATCATTGCCTTGACGCTTTGTTTCCGCTCCAGTAGATCTTTCATCGTGAGGTTTAGAGAATTCAGAGTCCACACGTAGAAGGCTGTTAGTGTTGCCGCAAGAGGTAGGATGACCAAAAGGACGAGAGGCCCTGCGTTATCCGGTGTGATAGTCAAGCTGGCCACTGCGTATATGACTCCGAATACGAAATGGCACAGGGCGAGGATCCGAACGTACCACATCGTCTTGCCGAGACTGGGTTTGACGACACCATAGCCCATGCAGACAATGAGGAGCAAGAAGAATGAGAACGAGTTTCGTCCAGCATTGAGTATGGCCACTGTTATCATCAAGAATTTCGCGAGAGCATTGTTCCCATGGTTGTTCGAATAGTCATAGAAGCCCCATGTCATCAGCTGTTCTACAATGAGGAACACGATGATCGCCGTAATGTAATTTTGAACGGGCAATATGTCGGAGCGGTTCTGCACGTAGAGGAAGCCCCAGAAGATTCCCATCACAGCGTAGACGATTGTGAGGCCTCCGTAAAATGGGAGCTTGGCGATCTGAGCAGCCTGAAGTTCGCCATATGCGTTCCTAAACTCCACGACTGCTTTGTATTCGTTCGCAGAGAAGCCATATGTTCCGACACAATAGTATCCCGTCCTTTTGATCGGGTAGTTTAATGGCTCGGGGTCCTTTAGATGTACTGATTTGGTGATGACGGGATTCTTAGACGCTTCGGATGCGTTCGGACTCAGTATGAATTCCCCAATTTGAGATGAATCGCAGAAGCTAGACTTGGCGCCATTGTCATCGCAGATGAAAGCTTTCTGTATACTACTTGTCAATACAAGGAAGCTGTATAACGCAGGTATTTTCGGACCTTCGGAGCATCTTCTGACGGCCACACGCCCACTAGATCTTCATCCCTCCATTCGAACACCACAAGGCTGACTAATGGGTCTTCATCTCCTTCTGGCGTGGTCTTAATGAATTTGGTGAGGATGAATGGATCTACGGCGCCGCCCCATGCGCTTTTGCTGTACATTCCATTGCATTGCTGTCTTTCTTGTTCATTCTGTGTCTGAGACGTGTCAGACTTATGAATAGGATTAGGCTTCGTGAACGTACAATTTGAACCTCCCCAGCGAGAACATAGGACGTTAATAGCGCCAGTCCAAGGCCTATTCGATGCCACGTGCCCATATTTGGAGGGTCCCTCCACGGCTTGAAGAATTATTCAGATAGAATGCGTGAATATAGGTATCATGCCGCCATACAATCAAGAGGGTATATGAGGCTAGAAAATTGACAGTCGCATGCAGAGTGAAGCATAGCCTGTACAGCCAGGCTGTTCCGCTAAGAGCCACTGCCAAGACTTCAGCCTTACCAAGCCTCGGTTTTCTTGCGTGTACAACTTCCATCGCATCCACGTTGCAGCCTCAAGCAGTAAGGTTGTCTCTGATCAAAATGCCTGTAGCCACCTCCGATGCTGACCTAGAGGACAAGTCCACAGCATGTGCTGAATGTCATGCTGGGGAGGCTACTCTAGTGGTACGAACAAGGCACCTTTGCAGGTTCGTCCGGAAAGAATATCATGTATTGCAGTGACGGTAAGCTTATATGCTGTAGAGACTGCTTCATGAGGTATATCGCGACAAAGGTCTTGAAGAGGCTCGAAACCAATAGAATCCGTGGTGGCTTCAACGATGAACAAAAGACTGTCTTGGTGCCAGTATCATTTGGAGTATCTTCAATCTGTCTACTTCATCTCCTTGACCAGCAGCTACGCAACCGAGCGGAGCAAGGTCGGCACGCAGGGTACAGCCTACATATTCTCTTCGTTGATCAATATGCCATTGTCGGGCCAATATCTGCCGAGCAGTTGGTGAACTGTCTCACGCAGAGATTCCCCTCTCATGCATACACAAGCATCTCCCTTGAGGAGTGTAATAAGTACGGCATCAGCTTCGAAGAAGTAAGTAATGGCGGACAAAAAGATCTGAAACACATATTGTCTTCTTTGCCCTCGCCCACATCGAGAGTAGACTTCGTCGAGATCGCGCGGCGTCGGCTTATTCTTGCATTCGCAAAGAAACATGGTTGTAATAGCATACTTTTTGGAGATTCTACGACTCGACTAGCAGAGAGGGCCCTTTCTGAAACCGCAAAGGGCAGAGGTGGTGTCCTACCGTGGCTCACCACAGACTCGCCATACACTGATGCCATTCCCTGCATCTATCCGATGAGGGACCTCCTAAGAAAAGAACTTTCAGCATACGCAGGAGTGACTTCGCCTCCATTGACGTCCCTGGTTCTAGAAGACTCGAAGCAAGCTCCTGCGTCTTCTAAGGATGTCACAATCGATGGTCTGATGAGTCAATACTTTGAGTCTGTCGAGCAGAACTACCCAAGTATTGTCGCCAATGTGGTCCGGACCTCAGGCAAATTAGTCCCACAGATGGTAGCTGGAGGAACTCGGACATGTCCCATGTGTGAACATCCTATCTTAACCGAGTTGTGGGGTGGGGAGCAGCACGCCGTCGGCTCTCTGCAGCCCGCAGAGGACGTGGGCGGTCCTCGGAATAACAGACCTCTATGTTATGGGTGCGCAAGAACTGTCCCAAAACCATGATTATCTTCATTCAAGAACGTTCGCGCATTTTGTCTCTATCAAGTGGGCTCCTATTGCCTCTCCACCACTATAATGTTGGTCCCAAGCGCAGGGATCGCACGCAAATCCTCAGCCACCATGCAGGACGGAAATATTATACCCATGACAACCGCCAGCTACCAGGCTTCTTGACAAATCTGGTGGGTACTCTGCGAGGCACCTTGAAATCGCGATAATCTAATGATGTTGGCGTCAATGTGTGCGGTTGTTGCGTGAGTTGACGCATGTATTCTCTTCTCTTTTTTCTCTGACTGCGATAATGTAACCCTGATTTTCAAAGCGAAAAATGATGTCTAATACTATCTTCCTTACCTACCTGGGCGGTCTTGCTACCAAGACCTTCTTGTCATGTCAAACCGCTTTCTCTAAAGCATCGGTACATCGATTCTAGCGCTAACGTCGCACGAAAGAAGCGTGATCTCTGATTAGATGTTGAAGCGGATGCATTACAGTCCCTGAAAAAAGCGAAACGAGCTGGAGTTTTCCCACTCCCTGGCAAGACCTAGGGGCCCCGCGCCGGGTATTCACGACACCGTTGGTTGGACCTCATTTATACCGCATTTCCCATGAAGAGGTTTTGGATCATGTCGTGTCGTATTGAGAACAGAGAGCAATACCTTGGAATTGGAAAGCAATTTAAGCCAATGGAAGGACTCCAAACCAGATTGGCAGTAGTGGGTAGTCACTTTGCGGATGGGACATATGATAGTGTTGAGTGGGTACGTATCAATGGTTCCTTTACATCGTACTGGCCATGTACTCCATGCGAAGATAGTAGTCCATCTGGGTCTATTGAATCAATGCTTAGCCCATGGAGTCTATTAGTAGGACCATCCGAACCCTATTGCCGATGTGGTCTGAAGCTCGAGAGCATCAGTGCCTGCTCCAGTATCCGAACGAAATCCTATGCCCTCTGGCTGTGGGTACCCGATATTCAGCAATCCTGAGACGGGGAGCAGCAGCAGCTTTGCGCGCAAATCAACTTCCAGAGATAGTTCCTAGACGGACTTCGACTTCTGCTATAGGTTTCTAAAGAAAGACATTCGAGTCCTGGACATTGCACGCAATTGTTCAGATGATGCCAAAATACTGCAATGGCTGAGTCAAAGACGAAGTTAGCCGCTGAGATACACCAAAATAGACTAGCTCGCGATGCCCAATCACAGCACACCACATTTCAGCTAGGGACGGCTTCCGATTGGAAGCTCGAACGAGAAAGATCATGATCCCTGAAAATTCGAGACGGTCAACCCCGACGTGCATCGAAAAGCACTGCGCCATGTTGATGCACTACAATGGAACCAATAGAGCACAACGCGATTCCTACACAGCCCTCGGGCTTGTCAGAAAGTGCCTGAAAAAGCCTCGAACCTGTTATATAGAAGGTAGAGATCGCCATGGTTTCAATACGAGTAGCCGGCTCCTCGATCGATGATTGCAATTATCTATAACATGCTTTGGGCTGCTTTACAAGTACTTGCTTCCTTTTCCTTCCTTTGTACCGCCTCTACCTCTCCTGTACTCGACTACAATCCCTTGTCCGCAAGGACGACGAACACTACATCTCATATATCGTCAGAATGGGTGAGCGGACCAGATGGCCGTGGCACATATTCATTGTTATTCTCTTGTTTCAGCACACTGTTTCTATGTGCATGGACCGCCTTCCACCCGAATATACCTTCCAGCCATTCCGACGCAAGAAACATGCTTGAGCGAGTCAAATGGATGATGATTGCCATATTTGTACCAGAGGCTGTGCTTTATTGCGCGTGGAGTCAATGGTGGGCGGCCAGGGACCTGAAAGACGAAATCAATCGGCTGGGGCGACATTATGGTAGGCAGAAACTTAGGACTACATTTACGAAGCGAGACCGCAAGGACTGTGAGGATTGTATGAAACAGCAAAGTCAGAGTGATCGAAGGCAGAGCTCCGAGAGCAATCCTAACCACAGCACCCACTCTGAAGACAGTGCGTGCCCATCCGACGATGCTAATGGCAATCCGACGCCCAGCGACGATATTTGTCAACTTGGAGTCCAAGATGGGCTTTCGGAGCCCACTAAAGACTTCGTCTCTTGGACTTCCGGGCAAGCCTTCTTCGCTATTAGTGGAGGTCTGGCAGTCGATACGAGCGGCTTTTCGGATAGGCCCTGGAGAGCGTTGAATCCTAACGGCATTGTCTTACTCGCTGAAATTGGCCTTCTTCCTCACCTCTCGAAGCAAGACGTCGACTCTAGAAGCCAGGCCGACGCCATTGCTAAGTCTCTGTCCTGTTTACAAGCCTCATGGTTCTTTGTTCAGACCATTGCGAGGCGTTTTGCTGGTCTACCAATCACGCTTCTCGAGATCCACACCTTAATACATATCGTCTGCGCGCTCCTTCTATATGGTCTTTGGTTCAAGAAGCCTTACGGCGTGTCGTCGCCGATAGTACTCTCCGATCCAGCCACAATCAACATTACTACCCTAATGGCGATGCAGGTGGCCGGCGCTACCTCCAGAAAAATGTGTTGTCCGATGCAACAAGATGCAGGCATAAGTCGGGAACACTGGGAGGAGCAGCGCGCTGAATACTACGATACTTTCTTTTCAGCTGAACAGCTTAGAAATCACGCGCATCTAGATGCCGCTGACAAAGCCCTGGATTATTTGCATCAACGCAAGATTCACATCGGATATGGTAACCTCTATTGGCGCGATTTCTTCACCAAACGAACCTCAAATCGAGTAGTGAGAGGGCGATTTGACAATGGCGTTAAAAAGATGGACACTCCCATGGTCAGAATCATCACCTTCCTATTCATGGTTCTCTACGGCGGCAGCCACATGAGCGCATGGGATTCCCACTTTCCAACAATCGTCGAAATGTGGATATGGAGAGCAGGTAGCATTACTATGGTAGTATCGCCTTTTTTGATGGCCATCGTCATGTTATTTGAAATGCTTAATGAAAAGGCGGTGGCAAAGGTCCCAATGCTTGACACGTTCGAGGCTTCGATGCAGGCAACGACCGCAAGTAGACTCTGGTGCTGGATCATTGTTGACCTTTTGTACAAGTTCAGTCTAGGGATGTCTAATCTCCTTTTCAAGCGGGTTTATGCTTATGTCAGGCTTTATTTTTTGGTTGAAGCGCTTATAAGCCTGAGGAGTCCGCCAAGTGGGACATATCAGACTGTCAATTGGACGTCATTTATACCGCATTTTTCATAGGTTTCTTACCATCAGAAGTGCGAGAGAGGCGTGCTGGTATTCAAAGAACATTGCGTTTGAATGCCTTGAATCCTTCAACATTGAAGGCATGACTCCATGTATTAGACTAAACGAAGATTTGGTATCTTGGGATTTCCGGAATTCCCTCGCTATGCCACGTACGTCACGAATTCGCTCAAACGCTGGGTATGGTATGCAACGCTGATTGTACGTTTTCAATGAGGCCCACTATTCTGCTATCCTGCGGTGTCTGGTCTCAGTGGACGAGCTGGGACTGAATCCTTAACTTGTGCCATCTCTCGGCCGCGAGTGCCATTCGCACCTTGTGCTACCGCAGCTCCTTTGCGCTTCTTGCGTCCGCTAAACCAGCTACCACCACTTCTTGATGGAAGAGCCGTTCTGGCTGGGCTCGCTACTGTCCTTCCGAGGCGTTCGTGAACGCCGCCATGTCGCTCATCGATGCTTCTCGGAGGCAAGGCAGGCGTAGGGCCTGAATCATGGTATTCGTTCACCAGGGTGTGACCGCGTCTTGGTGGAGTAGGCTCAGGCTCGTAGTAGCCGTCGGTCTGTGCATGGTGGCGTAATCTGGGTGCAGGTTCAGGATTCGGGTATCGATCAGTCTGTGCGCGGTTGCGACTTGAAGCTCTGCCTGTTTTTTCTTCCTTCATCGCCTCCTCGTTCGCTTCGAAACGAGCAACAATAAACTTTTCGAACAACAGCGCGTTTCTGGTGTTAGCTTTGTACAACCCATCTCCGAGAGCCCCAAATATGGGCATGAGTCCAAGGGCAAAATCAATTCCGGCGTTCGCAGTCATTTTTGCATAGATCATTTTATCCATACCCCCAGACACATCCTTCGATGCAACGACAATCAAGAGCATGGCCAGGCCATAGTCGACGACAGCGCCACCACTAGAATGGTATTCAGCACGTTGGTTGAGACCGGATTGTGTGAACTTACACAGGAAGGCATTCGGCAATGATGGATGTCAGGCCAAATCTGAAGGGTCCGATACGTTTGCCGTCCAATTTCTTGGCTCGAGAGAAGATTTTGTACGCTAGTAATGCGTCTTTGTTTTTGTTCTTTTGCTTTGGGGGGTGATTCCGATCATATGGGAGTCCAATAATATGGTGGAAGTATGCTTCATCTTTCTTTCTCTTCTTTGGTTCCCCTTTACGATCAAGATCCTCGGTATCATAAAATCTGTATGCATCCTGCACAGACATTAACAAAAAGAAATCCGTGAGATATTGTATCCGCATTGAGAACTTACGCTTGGGGCCTTATTGCGGTCGCCTAACACATCGTTCAGCTTCTCGTTCAGCTTTTTCCCCACGAGTTTCTTCCCTACGCCGATTGCGATCTTTTCTGCCATGATCTTCTTCGTAGATGTTGGGTGGGTGAGCGAGTGTGATTCTGGTGTGTGGAGTCTAGGAGAGCGAAGAAGGAAAGGGTTTGTTGAGACAAAGTAGATGTCACCAGTGACAAAAAAGGGATTCCCTTTAGAACAACGACTGTGATCTCACTGGCAAACCAATCGTCGTCGACGAAGGCGGGGCGCGTGTGAGAGATCTGTTATAGGATCGAATGATATGTAGGGAAGATGTAGCATCTTGAATTTTAGGGGTTTGCGGCGGTAAATACTTTCGTCTGAGATCTTGTTTATAAAATGACGGCGATTCGTCTTCACATTTTTGGCAATTTTTAGCTCCCGCGGTTAGAGCCAACGCCACATTTCAACACAGCCACTTCTCTTGGCATTCAGCCTCTATGCGAGTCCAACCGCATATGGAGTCTTGCTCTGTACATCGACCTTACCCGACCATATTCATTCCTATCCTTACTTCACTACATATCGTTAATTCACGACAGTCTTCACTTCTAGACTCGTCTATACTTGCATATAGATCAATCTCCTTACGTCAGTCTGGAGGCTGTACACAGCTATCACATCCAGTTTGCCTCCGCCATATTTGTGTCGCAGTGACTAGTCAGCTGTCATCTCACCCGTCCAAACTGATTTGAGTTCTATCCGAGCGAGCGATAGATATGCTTGGACGACGAGATCGGGATGATAGAGAAAAAGATGCAGCTAGTCGATTGTAAGTATACGTGGTCATTATTCTGATCTGGCACGCTGCTTTCGCAATGCTTGCACGAGAACGAAGCGCTGCAAAGATGATCGCACCTAATCATCCGCTACCTTTAGAGTGTCGAGCTTTCTTTATCATGCACTAATAATCAATTTTCTCAGGGCTGGATGACCTTTGCGTACGCTTCGTAATAAACCTCCCTGTAGAAGAGCTCCGATCCGTCGAGCGAATATGTTTTCAGATCGAGGAAGCACAATGGTTCTACGAGGACTTTATCCGTCCTCTGGACCCAGACCTCCCATCTCTCAACCTACGGAACTTTGCTCTCCTCATATTCCAGCATTGCCCCATGTTCTCATCCTTTTCGGTATATCAGCATGCGCAGGCATTCTCGGACTTTCTAGCATACAAAACGCGGGTACCCGTCAGGGGAGCTATCATGCTCAATGAGGCTATGGACCAGGTTGTATTAGTGAAGGGCTGGAAGAAGGGCGCCAATTGGAGCTTCCCCCGAGGCAAGATCAATCAAAATGAACCAGATCTCGATTGTGCCGTAAGAGAAGTATACGAAGAAACGGGTTACGACATCATGGAAGCCGATCTGGTTGGAACGGAGAAAGAGAAGTACATTGAAATGAACCTACGAGAGCAGGAGATGCGCCTATACGTCTTTCGAGGCATACCAATGGAGACCTATTTTGAACCTCGTACGAGGAAGGAGATTAGCAAAATTCAATGGTGGAGGTTGGCAGACTTACCAACACTAAAGAAGAAGAGACAACAATCAGAAGGTAAAGGGGACGATCTCGCCATCAACGCGAACAAGTTCTACATGGTTGCACCTTTCCTGCCGCAATTGAAGAAGTGGATTAATGGGCAAAAGAAGCTCGACAAAGCTAGACAGAGTAGCCAGACTGCGGCTATTAGTAACATTGAGGAGGAAGAGCCGATGCAAGAGGAAATACCAGATTTCAACATGGACATCAACGAAGCTCCATCGAGCAATGACTTCATGAGCGTGTTGGACAAATTGCGGCAATCTGCTGGATCCACCAAGACTAGCGATCTACCCGAAATCTCTGAGCAGCTGGCAGGCAGGAAGGATCTTTCTAATCAACTCATGGCATTGTTGAAAGTCCCAACCGCGCCGACCCCAGAGCCCACACAACAAGCGGCAGCAAATGACTTGGCTACAGCTGGGATACTCGATAACACGAATACGGATGGTCTTCTTGCCCTGCTTCAAGGCAAAGCTCCCACACAAGTAGTGGACCCGCCACAAACGCCGGCAGAACAGGTGATCGAGCATCTCATTCAGCCAAAATCGCCTCCGCACCCTCATCACCAGCCACCCTGCTTCTCCACTTTACCTCCACCACCTACATTCCCGCTCCCCACACTGCAAAACCAAGGACCGCCCACGCAACCTCAGCCTCCTCAAGTCAGGTCTATTCCACACCCACAGCAACCAGCCCAACTTACTCCTCGAGCCATTTACCCACAACAACAGAGGCCTCCTCCCAGAGCGAATCTCAACCAACAGACCATTACCCCTTACCAACGTACAGGCGATCCTCGGTTTGCCCAATATGCCCAAGTACCTGGCAAGCAACCTCCTTCAATACCTCCAGCAAGCAAGCTTCCGCCACCAAAGCTAAATGCACAGTCGTCGACGTTGCTCAATCTCTTCAAGGCTGGACCAGCTGCGAAAGAAATAAGCACTAGCAACAACGCCGAACCGCCTACGAATCCAGTCGCTGAAGCGGCGGCAGCAGCAAGTCTACCGAGCTTTAGTAAGAAGCTCGAAGCTATACTGGGTAATGGCAAAGCTCCACAGGCCCCAGAACTAGAGCAGCAGCGCGTTGCAAATGCTACTACGAAGATCCCGCCACCTCAAGCAACACCAATGATGCAGGCATCGAAGGCTACCGAAGGCGGTAGGCCAAAGTCCGAGCATCATGACAAGCTGTTGAACTTGTTTCGAAGCCCCTCTATCGTCGAAACACTACCAGCAAAAGTCGAAGCGCCCTCTTTCCTGCAGCTACCCTCTACTCCAGTGGAGCTCTCAGCGTTGCCATCGACACCTGGTCACTCAAGAGCGCCGTCTAAGAAAAACGAGTCTGCACACATCAAGGCCGCGGAGATGTCCCAGAATACGCCAGTCAAGATAGAGAAGCGTCCCCGACAGTACTCTGCTAAGCTCCCTCGACCGTCGGTTTCTGCCACTGTCAATGGCCCATTGAATGTGCCTCAATTCGATATGCTCGCAAAAGCTATGCGAGATGCTAAGCAAGCAGCGAAAGAAAATGGCCATACGCAACCGCCAAAGCGCTTACCAATCACGATCCTTGCTCGGCCAGGGAGTTCAAGTGGTCCACCACCTGCTACGGCTCCTCAGGCACAGATCGCAGCGGCACCGCAACCGATGCAGCAACAAGTCGCTGCGCCAAAATTACAGACCTTCGCTACCCCTACCAAAATTCCACCCCCCACACCAGATCTCAAAGGTCAAAAAATGCCCACTAAGGCCTTCCAACCGCAGATCCTCCGCCGTCCAGCACAAATGGAAGATCTGAGCGAGCCTTCCCCAATTCAACCACTGCCTTCACCAAAGCACAAAGCCCTCGCAGACCCCCGCCCCACGCAGCCTGCAGACCATAGGAAGTCGCTTCTCTCATTGTCCAGCAAACCGTCACCTATCGTCTCTCCATCATCAGCGACCCCGGCTCCGGCGAGGGCCATTGACCCAGTGTCCTTCTTAAGCCCATTAGTTGCGAGTCCAACTCCGCAAGAGCAGGCAGAAGCTGCTTTCGAGAGACTCACGAAATCCGTTGGCGCAATAGGCTCAAGTTTTAACGAGGATAAGATTGACTTTACTCCTCGACAGCCGGTACTATCAAGGATAGGCAGCGCTAACGACAAAGTCGCCGACGGGGCAATGTCTGGGAGAAGCAGCGGCAAGCATGCTCCCACTTCTAAGACGACCACGCCGATAGACAAGAGCTTTTTGCTTGGGTATCTAGAGGGTGTTGCGAAAGGTGGGAGATAAGATGCACTGTTACCAACCGTGCGAGATTAAGACGGATGAGAGTTTATCTATGAAGGATTCTGATGAATGAGATACAGAAGGACTATCAATCTTTTTGAGTTGAAACATTCAACACATCTTGACTTGCGATCTATCTCCTTTGTAATCAGAGCTGATGAGATACAGCAAGCCTTGTTCTACCCTTTTGGTCAGTCTACATAGATAGGCGTGCATGCGGTCTGCGATCAATTCGCATCTAGCGATAGGACCATCAATTGATATCTCAAACCAACGATCCAGTCCACCCTGCCCAATGCGTGTATTGTCTGAAGTAATAAAAATGCAGCAAATTGCTTGAAAGACGTCTTGGCCATCACTGCAAATACCTCCGAACGAATTCGCCTCCAGACGAAACAGCAGCCTTCAGAATAACCGTATGTCACCCTAAAGCGCAAGTTCATTGCCCACCCATGCTCATGATCATTAGCCATAACACTCTGCTAAAGCGTACAACAGTAGAATCGACAACAATCTCACAGGCCAACTTTTCACTCGGGGTAGAATGCTTGAGCAGGTAAAGGAATTGACCAACAGCCCACTTCAAAGTACACCTCTATCTCGCAAACCTACCATATTACCATCCCAAACATACGCCAGCAACCTCCTACTATCCCCTGACTACAGAAACTAACTCCATACCTAGTTCTTACTCTTCTTACCTTTCTTGCCTGCCCTCCTTCCGCTGCCCGTCCCCCTCCTCCTCCGCGCCCTCCTAGCCCTCTCCCTCTCATTCCTAGCCTCTTCCCTCTCATCTTCCCGCTCCTGCTCCCACCCAGCCACCCCGTACTGATGACCACTACGCCCTAGAGTCTGATACCTAGTATTCCTAGCCGGATTGCCCCGCTGGTCTGGTATACCGCTCGGCCGTCCACGAAGGCGAGCGGTACCGTCGATACGGAGTTGGTCTGCGAGGCGCTCAGCTGCGGTGCGACGGCGGCGGGGGCGGCTCGGTGGTGGGCTTGGTGCTTGGCTACGTTGTCGTCGACCACCTCCACCACGGTCGCCATTGCCACGGCGGCCGCGTTGAGTCCCTCGACCACCGCGACCTCGCCTGGAGGGTGGTGTTGGTGAATCCGGTATACGCTGTCTGTCATCAGGTTTCTGGCTCTCTTCCGATCCATGCCCAGGCGTTGGGGATGGCCGCGTAGGTCCCTGACGCCTGGTCAGGCCAAAGTCATTCCCAGGAGACGCGGAGCCTCGAGGTGGTGAGAGCTTGATTGACACTGCCGGGGGTGAAGGGGTCTGTTGCGGTCCTGCAGAGCTTGGGGGACCGTAATCTGGGGAGTCGTTGTTGGGATTTGGGGTGCGTTGGCGCGGTGGTGTTCGTCCGGCGGATCCTGAGCCTGAGCCTCTGCCACCGCTGGATTGGCCGTTACTGATTCTTTGACTGCTTTGTCGACTTGAATTTAGACCAGCAGATCCTGAGCCCGAATTTCTCACCCTACGAGGTGTGCCCCCGTTGTTTCTTGAGCTGTCTTGTCGATCAGAAGTCGGTGGAGGGATCGGGATGTCTCTGAATGCCCCGAGTGAAATCGAACCAACACCGGCATCGGCACTCTCGTCTTCGTTGTTATCGGGGATGCCTTGTCGATGCCTCCAGTTATAGACTGACGTGATATGACCTGCTCCTCTGCCAGGCTGCAGATTGCCGCCTTGATTTTGGCTGTTTATTGGAGGGCTGTCGGAAGGTGTTCGGCGCCGCGCGGATCCTAGGGCAGGGTCAACTTACTCTCGAAAAGATATTCAACGGGGCTGTGATTACTTTGCGGTCTGCCTCCTTCCTCTTCATCATCGTCGTCCGAGTCGGAAGGATAGCCGATTTGTTTTTGTGTGGGATCGCGATATGTTCCGTTGAATTTTTCAAGATGCTTCTGGTTACCATCTTCGTCCGACATGTTGCAGATAGGAAATCTGCCAGGCGTATAGAGGGAAAAAACGAAACAGACGGATTGAGGTGCTCGCACCCATTTTGCATAAAGTTACAACAAAGGCTCCGGAAAGGGACTGGAATGCAAGACTCAAGAGAGAACAATGACAGCTAGCTTGTGCGGCACATTATCCGAGATATTAGACAAATGCAGACTTCAGTAACAAAGAGACAGATGTAGCTTGTACCTAGGATTGACCAAATGCGGAAGGGGATAGAGAAATAGGATGATCTACTAGACAACTTTCGCAACTATTTTATGCTGAAGTGATGTCTTTCTTTATCAGTTTTGATGATCGCAAGAAACAGGCGCTTTTCTTCCAGGGCATAACATCTCAATCCTGGTGTTTGTGTCAGCTTGACCTGAACTTCGATACCCTCGATAGGCATTGGAGAGCGAGCCCTCATGATGTCGCTTTTTGGCGGTGGAAAATGAAACGCAGGCTCATTCGTTCAACTAGATCTGCAATGGTGCAATAGATTTCGCTCAAGTATTGCTTTCCTAGGTCACGACTATTGTCCAGACGTGTTGGAATAGGGGGAACCACTGGTTTTTATACTCATCCGGCCAATCCATAGGGCTGAGTATTGGAACGTTTCAAGACAGATTTACGGCGAATATAAAACGCTCTGCTGTAATATTACCTCCCGCTAAATCCGCTATTAGTGTCAAAAATGATTTGACTGGATCCATATTTGCGACGAAATCAACAACGCAATGCAACCCTTCAGAATCTCCTTTCTTTCGAAGAAGACTGCTCACCGTCTCCAAGCCTACTGCCCATCCTGCCGCCGCCACCTATCAGCCTCCACCAATCCACCACTCCCCCCTCCCTCCGCGTACGCCCGCCTTTCAACTCGCCGTCTTATTTCCCTCCATGGCCACGATGCAAGGCATTTCCTCCAAGGCTTGACGACTCGGAACATACCAGCTTCACATCTCACAAACGGCTTCTATTCCGCCTTCCTCAATGCTTCAGGCCGAGTCCTGCACGATGTATTTATTTACCCGGCTGCGCACTCCGAAGCCTACAGAGAGTCTATGCTTGGGGATAACGACAAAGAGGATCCGGGACTACTCATTGAAATCGACGCGAATGAGGTCGATGCCTTAGCGAAACATCTCAAGCGGTACAAGCTTCGCGCGAAAGTGGGAATCAGGGTTCTAGACGAGGGCGAATGGAGTGTCTGGTCAGCATGGGGCAGCAACGCGCAGAATCACAAGGTGATTAGTGGAATAGGATGTCTAGACAAACGAGCGCCGGATATGGGGTATAGAGTGGTACTTCCAGAAAGCGAGCAGATCTCAGATTTCGACCAAGAAGTTGCGGCTGAGAGCTATGATGTGAGAAGGATGACGATGGGTGTGGCTGAGGGACAAGGGGAGATACTCAAAGAGGCGGCACTGCCGCAGGAGAGTAATCTCGATTATATGGGTGGGATTGATTTTAGAAAGGGGTGCTATGTGGGACAGGAGTTGACGATTAGGACACATCATACAGGCGTTGTGAGAAAGAGGATATTGCCTGTGCAGATATACGACCCTGGAGAAGGCGTGAGATCACCAGATGGTTTGTCATACGATCAACTTTCGATGCTCATCCTACCGCCAAAGGGGGCGAATATCAGCAGAGTGGATAAGAAAGGGAGAAGTGCAGGTAGATGGCTGGGTGGAGTGGGTAACATTGGATTGGCGCTGTGTCGAATGGAGGTCATGACAGACACGGTTCTGACTGGGGAGGGTAGTCAGTGGAGCCCAGAGCATGAGTTCAAGGTGGCGTGGGAGCCGGAAGAGGGAAGAGAAGGAGGTGAGGTGAGGATAAAGGCATTTGTGCCAGATTGGCATAAGGATAGAGCTGAGGCTCAGAAGTTGCATAGAAGCTAGTCCATACACCAGCCACAATGAATTCCTTGGTAACAATATGACGGTTTCATGCTCTAGCTAGTGCGAACTGGGTATCTTTCCAAGGCCTAAACGCCAACGTAAAGGGCAAAAAGTGCCTTCTTAGAACATGCTTCATCCCTCATGTGCCATTTCTGCTTCAGCAGCATCTGCCTCCCTATCCTCCCTTTCTATTTCAGCTGCCAAACGTTTCTTCTCTGCATTCTTCAGCCGTATCATAGTCATCTCCTCCAGACTTGGACTATTGACCCCAAGCCTACTGCCAAATGGCGAAGCCTTCGGCGTATTGAAGGCTGCAGGTGAGAAGGATGCAAACGAGGGCTTCTTCTTGAGGCCATCGCCATTCACTGGCGAGGCTCCCGCAGGTGTGGAAGGCTGGCTCCCAAGACCGGAAAAGGCGAAGGTAGTTCTGCTCCGACCACTTGGAGTAGGCGTCGAAGGTGGAGAATCCGTGCTGGCCCTACTTTCCTGGTGTGCGTTGATAAATTCGGGCTCTTTGTTCGCAGCCCAGAATACCGAGTCGAATGCGTTCCACTCTGGACGATCGTGCTTCGGAAAGTCTTCAACAGCAGCGTGAGCGCCTACAACTGACTTGTACTGTATCATGCAGACCACTGCAAGCTGTTTCTTCTTCTTCTCGCCCAGACGAAGCATCTTGGGGTTTAGTAGGTCTGCGCTCTCGATCGGACCAAATCTCGAGAAGAGCGTCTTGACCTGGTCCGCTGTTATAGAGCCTCCAGTACCTTCAACTGGCCAGCGTACTTTGACTGTCCGATCGATCTCTGATACCCCTGTCGGAGACAGCGCAGCTCCAGCACCGTTTGGTGTACTCCATCCAGGCGTGTACGCCGCACTCGCACCGCCCTCGGCTTCCCTCTGTATATCATTCCTCAGTGCATCCTCCCTCTCCTTCCTCCTCCTCTTCCCATCCTCTGACAACCTTCGAATTTCCCTCTCTAACTTTTCCTCATCACCGGTCTGTTCCTCTCTCGGCCTCTTCACACCTCGTTCTCTCGCTTCCAAATCATCTTTCATCTGCCTCCGCCTCCCCTCAAACGCCTCATTCTGCCTCTTCCTCTGTAACTTCGCAGTCCTCGCATTATCGTAGAGCGCTTTGCTTGCGGGGTCGGATAAGAGGTCGTAGCCTATTTGTGCGAGGTGGAACTTCTCTTTGGCTACGGGATCATTCCCCACTTTATCGGGATGGTATTTGAGGGCCGTTTTTCGCCATGCTCGGTCGATGTCCTTTTGGGAGGTTTCAAAGGTGACACCGAGCAGGGTGTAGAAGTCGGTATCTGAGGTGGCATAGTTTTTGAGATCGTCGCCAGGCATGTTGAGACCGCTTCACTTGTGCCAGTGCCACAGGATCCTGCGTGTGGGGGGCTGCTAAGCAATTCAATGTAAAGAAAGGTTGAGAGCCAAAATTACCGTATTTTACAGCCCTAACAATACCCTTCAACTCATCTTTCACGCCACTGAGATTCGCAACTCGATATGCCATAAGTATGTAGCTCAAACGTGATGACCAGGCATCCTTCACTACGAGTACGTCGATCTTCATGGCTACTCAGTCGTCCGACGAATTACTAGATATTGACACTGGCGTCGGGAGAGGCGAGCTGAGCCCCGGATCAGGCAGTGTACTTGTGTACTCCACGTGTGGTCGACATGATTTTCAATTTCGACTCGCAAGATTCGGTCTACCAAGGAAATAGGAGGTTTGGAGCCTAAGTTATTGCAGTCAAGACCTTCTTCGCAGAACAAAACACCCATTTCCACAGAGGCTCCCAAATCGACGCGGGAGGTAGACTCAGATTAGATATTATGTCTCTGTCCGTTTGTCTCGGCCGATCCCAGAAGACTAATTTTCGAAGACATATCTGGCTCAAGACGTGACTTTTGATTAGAAGGCTTAGGTCGAAGGTCACCAATCTAAGCGTCTCGATCTTGATTCCCTTTCCATCCTGCGCTGCTGAAAGAGTGTGTGTGCCTACGATGATGAAAGTTCAGCCAAGAATTCAGAGCTACAAGCACTCTCTATATCTGTTCACTTGCCATCCGTATATACTACTCATGGACGAAATCGTTGCGCGGTGAACCTGGGGATTCAACGAGCCGCTGTTCCGCACCAAACGGTTCCCTTTTCGCCGCCAATTCGTGCGATATTTTGTGAATCAGCCTCTCAACGGAAGCTCATAAAATCTCTGTCCTCTCTATCCCTAGCTATGGAGCCTTTCCCTGGACAAGTTTCATAAAGAATGGCAGCTTCGTCACCCATCAATAACCCTAGGGAATGGGATCCCTCCCTGAAAAAGCTTATACCCAATACGCCAGTGTCACTTAGATACGTCTACCAAGAATCAATGTCTGTGAGCAAGACCGTTGGACCCAGATGGCACAAATCTTCCTTGAAGTAAGCTGCAAAAGAAGTTTAAGGATGGAAACTGGGCCAAGTCAATCTGCAGCCAGATAAATGATCAATGCAGGTTGTTTTGATATGCCACCTTCTAGCCAGTCATTCCCTACGTACTGTTACTATGACTTTGACCACTTCGATGTCTATTGGCCAGCTACTAGAGGGCAGTATTTCCTTTGGTGTCGGCCCCGCCCCCTTTTCAAATGTTGTCGGTTCAGAACTGCAAAACCCTTGGATTGGGAAACATCTCATTAAGTCAGTGTTCTACCACTCCCCTCTGTTGCTAATTCATCGGTCTTCATGGATCCTCTCAGCCTTTCGGTAAAGGTAATCAGGTAAGCGAGAAGTTAAACCGAGTACTATTGAATTTTGCTAATGAAAAGTTTCGTCGATGGCTTCGGGCGCCGGATCCTTCACTGAACTACAAGAAAGCACAAGGAGACCGACATACTGAGACTGGTGCTTGGTTTACTGCTAGTGAGGCTTTTGAGACATGGAAGACAGGGCCAAAGCCATTCCTCTGGCTTTACGGGATTCTTGGCTGCGGTACGTCCCTTTTCCGAGGGATATCCCATCTCATTAAACGGTGCGATGAGTCGTACCATGCAATTCCGAAATGCTAATTTTGAATTGATCATAGGTAAGACGATCTTAAGCTCTACTGTGCTGGAAAACATTCTCTGTTATCCTGACACCAGGAAGAACTCCGCTGTACTGTACTTCTTCTTCGAGTTCAATGATGCTGGGAAGCAGCGCTATGAAAATCGACTTGTCCACGCATCAGTCAGCTTTTAATACATCGCGGCAACGAGCCCAACTAATTGGAATCTCTCTACTCGTCATACATGGCTGGGGAGCGGCAACCGACCCATCGAGCACTTGTAGCAACACTACGACGAATTTGAGCACCTCGAGGATACATTTATTGTCTTGGATGCTCTTGATGAATCTAGTGACGCCATGGAACTTTTGAATGGTATTGAGGAAATACATGGATAAGAGGAAGTTTGCGCACGCGTATTGAGTACCAGTCGAAAAGAGAAAACCATCGAGGAATCAATGCAACAGTTGACCAGTGAGCGGGAAAGATCTGCCTCTGGAATGAGCACGTCAATGCTGATATCAGTGCCTACATCACTGATCGGCTTCAGTCTGATGGAAGTCTTAAGAGATGGCAGAAAGAGCCTGTAATACGGACTGGGATCGAGACTACTCTTATGAGCAAAGCGGATGGCATGTAAGATCAGCCCCCGCACTGCAAACCAGTGGGGCGAAGGAAATCTTTCTTACCTCGTACTTGGTTTCGGTGGGTAGCATGCCAGCTCGATGCGCTTGTTAACTGTCTCAACGTTCCCAGTATCCGGAAAGCATAGAGGTCGTTGCCAAAGACTCTGGACGAGACGTATGTGCGGATCCTTTACAACATTGACGAGGACAACAACCAACTCGTGTATAAGATGCTCCAGAGTCTGACGTATTCTGCCAGACCACTGTATCTCGATGAGTTGGTAGACGCCGTTACTATTGATCTCGGGCAGCAACCCGTTTTAATCCTCAGAGACGGTGTCCGGACATGCACGATCTGTTACAGCCATGTTCGAGTCTGGTATCAATTACCGAAATCATTCAGATTGACACCCCCTCAATGAAATGGCTCGCGGAAAGGGGACCAACGCACAGGGAATTCATTGAACTGGATACTCCCGAATCGAGAATCTCAGCTCAAGTTGGACTCGATGACGCCGCGTGGAACAGTAATCCACACGTGAGACTGGCACATTTCTCCGTGAAGGAGTATCTAGTTTCGAAGAGGATAAAGAGTGGGAGAGCCAAACTATACAGCCTCAAAGAAGTCGATGCGAACGGCGCAATTGCCGACGAGTGCCTGGCATATCTCTTGCAAAATGACAGGACCGACTCATCGAGCCTGAGATCTTTGAGGGACTACACACTGGCTCCATATGCAGCAAGTGATTGGTTTAAACACGTGGGCTCTGCTGGAGAAGGTACTCGCAGGATTGCTACACTAAGCAAAGAGCTTCTTACGGAGAACAAAGATGCGATGACGAATTGGCTTCGCCTTTATTGTCCCGATTACCCCTCACAGCGGTGTCTCCTACATGATGCCTATCCTCGTCTAAGGGTCGAAACACCACTATACAATGAATCACAACTCGGCTTGTGCGAGCTACTGAAGTCGCTCATCGCCGAAGGTTTTGACGTCAATACTGATAGTGCTCATAAAGGCAACCAGGACAGTCGGGGCACTGCACTACGTGCCGCAATATGGGCAGGTCACGAGCAAGTAATACAATCGCTGCTCCAAGCAGGAGCTTTTTTCAAGCCATCGGGTGAAAAGCTGCTGGGAATGGCATCCCCTTGGGGGAGGGCAGACGTTATTCGATCGCTTCTTGACCTTGGGGTCGATGTCAATACTAGAGGCAAGTGGAATGAGATAGCACTAATAGAAGCTGCTTCTAATCACGGTCATGATGCAGTGCGACTATTGCCTAGCGAAGGCGCTGACGTTGAGCTAAGGCACTCATACACGCTGTCAGATCTGCTGATGAGGATACAGCACCACTATTACTTGAGTGTAGGGCTGGAGTCCATGTGCAAATCGACCGGGGCGAGACAGCCCTTACAGTAGCCGTACGATCAGGTTCAGAGGGCATGATACTTCTTCTGCTCAAGCATGAGGCTAAGACTGCCGTCCACAGTGATACTGACACCCAATACCAACGTCGACTCAGCGAAGTGACAGCTACAGAAGCTGGCGATCACCATAAGATGAGTCAAGTTTCACCAGATAGAAAGACTGACCCGTAGCATCTAGACAGTAACGGTAGGACCGTACTTCGTTTCGCGTCTGCGGAAGCACACGTTCAAATAATGGAAAGTTGATTGAGGCATGGAGCCGACCTTCTGGCTCTGGATGAGCAGGGACGAAATTGCCTCCACCATGCGGCGTCGAAAGGATCCAACATAGCAGTCCATGGGCTTCTTGGAAAATACGACTTCGATCCCCATAGGATTGATCGGGATGGCTGGATGGCCTTGCATTGGGCTGCCAAGAGCTTGCGCGGTGGGACAATGGCGAGGATTGCGAGGATCTCGAGGACATCGAGGACATCGAGAACATCGCGAATACTCGCCTGGATGATCGTTGGTGCGAAGGGTGCAGTCATATGAGCGCGTCCTCGCCCAAGCTCTGGCTTCCTCTCTCGACTAATGAACATAGGTATACGCTTGCTGCGAATGCCAAGAATTCGCCTACTGTTATAAGTCCAAAATATCTTCCAACGAAACCCATTCACGCCATGAATTTGACGAGAACCCTTCTCAAGCCCAGATCGAGTTCATCGCAAATTAGCATTGGCCTTTACCACCGTTTGACTTCCAGGAAGTCTGATCAAATTCAAGACTAGTCCTTCGTCTGGCTCAGCGGTACCGCATGATTCCGAGCTTGGAGTCAATACCATAGCTTTGGACCGTCCGATCTTATCTACTCAAACCAAATACGGGCCAAGTTCTCCAAAAACAAGCAGCCAAACACCCAAGGGCCCACCCTCCACCACCAGCCCACCACACTTTGCCTCCTTCACCCTATTCATCCTCGCAATACTGGACATCAACCCTAAACACCCCACTCGGCCCTACCTTTCTTGTCCCACCTGAGATCGATCTTCAGTCAGCAGTTACGCTCTTCTGTCACCATTAAACACATATCTTGAGCACAGAACTCCCAAAAAACATCTCAGATAGCTAAGAAAAGACCCACCAATCCTCCCACCCCTCTCCTCCACACACTCAGCCACAGCCAAAGCCGCCACATTCGCCACATCCACCAGCGAAAAGGTATCCTCACTCCTAACAGTAAAGGGTTGAAAGTTGATGTAGCATGTCCCCGACGTCCAGGCTTTGATTATTTTGAAGGGATCGCCGGACCAAGGGTAGGGGAGTATCATGCCGGGTTCGGAGCTGAAGAGAGGGATTCGCCTCTCAGTGGGGGCTTTTGTAGCCTGAGAGAAGGAATCGAGACGGGGAAATCGAGAAGGGGGAGTACAGGATGTTGGCGATGACGGCGCGGCAGTCGGCTTTGGTGGGTTCGCCTTAGGTTATGCCTGAGGGGGCTTTGTAGCAGTGGTCGCTGGTTGTGTTTAGGAGGTTGGGGAGGGTGAGGCTTAGGGGGTTGCCAGGGGTGAGGAGGGTGCTAGGGGTGAGGGGTTCGAGGCGTTGAAGGTTGGTGAACGGGGAGGTGAGGGGCCAGACGGTGAGGGCTGTGGTGAGGAGGGTGGTTAGGAGGATTGGGGTGGTAAAATGCATTTGTAATTATGAGGCAAGCTGAGCATGCAGGAAGATATTTTTCTTCCAAGATCGCAGAGTCTCATGCGGTGGTGAAGAGACGAACAAGGAGTTCATGAGTGCACATTTATTTCTCCATCCAACGTCATGCGCCTACGAACCTTGCAAGAAAGCTCGCAATAAGATTGTCCAGTAAATAAGAATTTTAGCGGGTGATGCATCCAGGAAGTGCCGTATGTGGATGTAGAGTCGTAAAGAGGGAAACGTGGGTTTGTTCTGCAGAAGGAGAGGCTCAATTTGTATTTAGATGTTAGCACGTGTAGCAGAGCAGACTTGCCGCCAACAGTAAAGAACAAATCCTGAAGATGCCTTTCATTCAGAGAATATCCTATGCTATGCCCTTTTCCACTTTCCAATCTACGCCTTTTTTCCCAACGCCAGCAATCTAATGCATGCATCTATCAAACAGCCTCCTATACCTTATTTGCACTAGATAAGGAAAAGGGTAATATACAGTCGTCCACAGCATTCACCATTAGCAACTTTGCGTCTAGAAATCCTCATCAAAGTTGAAGTCGCCTCCATTGCCGTTGTTCTTGATTTCTTCGCCTTCTTCCTTCTTGTTAGTGCTAGCCATGACACCAGCCTTCTGGTAGTCACCTACGCGCTTCTCGAAGAAGTTCGTCTTACCAGCGAGTGAGATCGATTCCATGAAGTCGAATGGGTTGGCAACTTTGTAGTATTTGGTATTGCCGAGAGCGAGGAGTAGGCGATCAGCGACGAACTCAATGTATTGCTTCATCAAATCCGCGTTCATGCCCAGCAACGCGCACGGGAGGGCCTCAGTCAGAAACTCTTGCTCGATGGTAACGGCCTCGGTGATGACGTCTTGGACAGCTTGCTTGCTTGGGCGGTTGTTCAGATGAGAGAAGAGGAGGCAGGCAAAATCGGTGTGCATGCCCTCGTCGCGTGAGATGAGCTCGTTCGAGAATGTGAGGCCGGGCATGAGGCCGCGCTTTTTGAGCCAGAAGATGGAGGCGAAGGACCCGCTGAAGAAGATACCTTCGACGGCAGCGAAGGCGACCAGACGTTGTGCAAAAGTGGAATTCTTGTCCGAAATCCACTTGAGAGCCCAGTCGGCTTTCTTGCGGATGCAGGGAACTGTGACGCGTAAGCTTGATTGACTCGATGTGACAGCTCAGACAGAGCGCAGCTCACTGGTGTCAATGGCGTCAAAGAGGTATTTGCGTTGTTTCTGCTCCTTGATGTACGTGTCGATGAGGAGGGAGTATGTCTCGGAGTGGATGTTCTCCATCATGATCTGGAAACCATAGAAGCAACGTGCTTCCGGTATTTGCACTTCACCGCTGAAACGTTCTAATAGATTCTCATTGACAATGCCGTCTGAGGCAGCGAAAAATGCCAGGACGTGGGAGATGAAGTAGCGCTCGTCATCGTTCAGTCGGTTGTTCCAATCGTGTAGATCTTTGGAGAGATCGATTTCTTCGGCGGTCCAGAACGAGGCTTCCGCTTTCTTGTACATTTGCCAGATCTGCAGAGGACAAGGACATTAGCTGATTTTAACGCGAAGCACTTTACGCGTGTGGCGTGTGTCGACACGTACCTCGTGGTATTTGATAGGGAACAGCACAAAGCGGTGAGGGTTTTCTTGTAGTAGAGGCTCATCTCCTTCTTCAGGCTTAATGGTGGGAGCAACGAGTGGTGCGTCTTTCTTCTTGTCGTCGAAGCATTCGAGGATGGACTTTTTGCTGGTGATGTCTTCGGCAATGGGAGCAGGGATGTGGGCTGGGATGTTCTCCTTGCCCAAGATCTCGAAGTCGAGCTTCTTTGCCGGCGAGTCACCCATCTTGAGGTTCTCAATGGCTGAAGACGCCTGCATCGGTCGAGTCAATATTGTGTAACAACGAAGAGGGGCGTGGCGACGGAGTCATACCTGCTTTGAAGGCGTGATCTGTGTTGCCATAGTGTATGATGTTAGTGATGAAGGCGATTGTGGTGAGTGGGAGGTAGACAAATAATTGTTGTGAGTGATGAGAATGTTGAGTGCTGCACAAGGACAAAGAAGTACGCGGGTCAATATATCTAAAGTTTTTGGCGCGTCGATTGTTTTTGTCACGTTACACACTGTGCCCGAGATTATGCACGTCATTATTCGAGCCCTGAAGCTAGTATGTTTCAGGAAAATCTCACAACACGCAGCCTTGCTGTCAACGAGAAGATACTACATAAAAGTGGATGGCATAAAAGAGGCTAATGACATAGGCAGAAGATATGTAGAAGTAGCGAGGCATTATGTTGTGCGAGAGAAGCCCATCTCAGCCCCTATCTAATCTAATGTTGAAACATTTGCTTCAGATAATGAATTAAGAGCCTCTTTCCCACTAACATTCTCCGTGCAGCGCTGAAGAAGTCTCCAAGTCTTGAGCGCCACCCACAGGTCGGAAACCCCTCCCCCAGCACAGAGTCAAGCCCAGCCCAAGCACACTCCACAGTCAGCCCCCAGTAGAAAGATAAACCCCAGTTGGGTTTTCTTTACCACCCACCCGGGTTGGGTTTCTTTTGCCCTTTTGGAATCCTGATGCAGAGAAACATTCTGGTGTGGATTGGTGTAACGGCGCAGTGGTAGGCGGAGGAATTGCTTATCGATAGTGAATGTTCTGTTGACAATTAACCGCGGGTTCGAATCGGAGTCTTTCGCTCCAGATTGATTCTAAACGTTTTCTCATTGCATACGATGCTTTCGAACGCCAGTTTTATGCGAGTACCTCTTCCCCTACGCTGATGCAAGAATGGTTCGAGTCTATGTTAATACAAGTCTATATCTTCTCTTTTATGCTACCTGGAAGCACCCTGTCTTCGAACTTCCGCATGAGCTTGTTGGTCTGCTCCGCCAAGCTTAGTGTTAAGATCGTGTGCGGGAGGATCCTTGCTAAGTGCGCGAAATAACCTTTATATATGGCTAGAATGCCTTCCGTCTTGATTGTCTTCAGGAAGCAGTCGAAGATGCCACTATACAAAGTTCCAGTTTGGTTATACATTCGCGACATAATGGTGTCTTTACAACGCTCTATCAGCATCGGTAATCAATATTATCAGGGATTGGATTACCTGGTGGATGCATCACACAACACACAACGAAACCACTGGCCGTGCTGCTTGCCAAATGTAGCGCTGGTCCTTCCTCCATCCCCAGGTGTCGCACGAGCCTCCGCTTCGCGAAGAAATATGTCGGCAGCTGCACACTACTCCCAAATCCTGTCCGCACCATCGCCGCGCCAACACCTCGATATAGACCTTGTACACCCTCATTGTGATTGATCTTTCGCATACCGTCCAGTGCATTAGTATACCCATGCTGAGTGCCGACCGGCAGGAAGGGAGAATATGACTGTAAGCGTGTCTTGACTAGGAAGAAGGGCGATCCTGCTGCAGCGCCGAGGATACCAGATGCTGCGCCCGAGAAGATGTTGATACCGAGTGATTGGACGTTGGCGTCCCTGAAAATGGCTGTTGTCGTCCCTTTCCGCAGGGGCTCATAAAAGCCTAGCCGGCAGCCATTGAGGATCATTTGGTATATGTACTGTAACTCTTTTCAGTCTTCGTGCCAATATATCCAAGTGTTGCGCAAAACATACCGCTGCCCCAATTCCTCGGAACAACCCCTTCGGACCTTCATTTTTCAGGATGACGCTAACACCGTGGAAGGCTCCTCTGTAGAGTCGCGGTGTGTCCGCTTTCGATTGCAGTTCTCCTTGCAATTGCAGTCTATTCGAGCTTCACATCAGCGCCCTCCGGCCTTTGCGGTGCGATAGTCTAATTTACCGGATCTTGACGGTTTCGAAGGGATGTGTGACTGTGACAGCGCCACAGGCAGCAATACCCCCAGCGAGGAATGCCCTGAAGGCTATCAGCAACCAATGCCTCGTTGTTCTTCCACTGAGAGCCTCACCCAAGGGTAGTAGACATTGATCTGGGGCGCGGACTCTATCTAAGAGCTGGTTGGAGTATTATGATACTTCAAAGGTGGGGAACATTCTGACTGTTATTGCGAATCCCAAAATATCATTCATACGATTTCTATGCTGGAAAACGAACTGCTGTCAGCTCTAGAGAGTGCCGATAATGGTGCATGAAGTCGGCATCCTTCGCATAAAATTCTGATCCAATCGGCAAAGCCCGGTCAATCATCCGAGGACCCTTGGCGTAGAACTAGTCGTCGGTACCGCCGCATGTCTCAACGTTTTCACATTCTTACTTTCCATCAGCGTTGGTTGGGCACGAGAAGAGCTGTGGAGATAGCTGCCGACAGCGCGGGTAATGGTCTGCGGGATCCCACCTGATCGCAGTCTTCATCCTGTAACCAAGATGACGATGATTGTTTTCCAATTATATAGTTCTCCATGGTATGGTTGAAGAAGTGTCATCCTTCAAAATGCTGTGCTCGACTTGCGTGAGCATTTTACATAGGCCTTTGGAATTTAGCCAATATCCTTACGAGCACACTGTGGCTTTGCACAGAGATTCAGCTATGTGAGAAAATTGCTACTTGTGTGGGTTCGTTTGGCGAAGTTTCCTTAGTAATGATGAGAATGTTACATCGACTGACGCGACAATTACAAGAGCGACTATAGGCTGCTTGACCAGTCTCGTGGCAAGCCAGGTCTGGTAGCACTGACAGTAGATTTGTCTCACAAGTCTGGTTTTCAGAGTCAAACTAGGCGGTAATATCCCGCTTTTATTATCAACCAGTCTCGGAGGATGATGGCAGTCTCGAACCGAGTCGCAATTGCTTTAGTCTCACCACTGACTCCACGGCTTCTTGCACGCTCGTCGAACGTTGGCTGGCACACTGCATCTAGGGACACAGACGATGCAACGAGAGCTAATCGTCGACTGTGGTCAGGTTGTTAGCTCGACTGATCGAGATTGGAAACACGACTGATCAGCCTCATCTAACCATCTCAAACAGGCTTCTATTGGGAGAGCGGTATGTAACCCTTAGTCACTGCTGAGGCTCAGGTCAGTACCTCAAGCTTACCACGGCGACTAATGATCGGTTAAGAGCCGGTTTCGACATAACATTGTTACCTCAAACGTTCAGAGATGCCGTGAGGATTGCGCGCCGACTTGGGGTACGATATCTCTGGATTGTTGCATTGTGTATACTGCTGGACTCGCCCTCTGACTGGGACAAAGAAACACTTGCCATGGCGGATATCTATCGAGGAGCCTACTGCAATATTGCCGCTACCGGTGCCACTGATGGCAATGTAGGGCTTTCTCACGACCGCAATGTCTATTTGTTGAGCGATCGTTTGTCCAAGTTCAATGGCCCGATAGCTCACTGGAGAAATTCAGGGCAAAGCCCAAAAGGAGAGACTAGAGAAAGGGGTTATACGAAATCCGGTCGGACGAATACTGGTCTTTCGAGCTCCAGAGAGCCCCTCTGATTCTACGTGCGTGGGTTCTGCAAGAACCTCTCCTCTTACTTAAATCTTCTTGAAAGCCCCACGCTCAACAGGTCATTCACTTTGGCGCCGGGCAAACCCATTGGGAGTGCCTAGATCTTGAAGCTTGCGAGCCACATCCTCAAGGCCTCCCATATGAGAACGCTGCCAGGCGTTTCAAGGGACTGGACCCTGCTGTGGATCGCACAAGATTACGTTGCAACTATGGGCGAATGTATATAAACACAAGCCGGTTCGATGCATACTCTCTTTGGGACAACATCATTGCAGCATATTCGGAAGCATCGTTGACATATGGAAAGGATGAACTTATCGCGTTGTCTGGCATGGCAAAGTACATGCGCGCAATCCTACAAGATACATACCTTGCAGGCCATTGGCAGCGCTACCTACCTTCTCAGCTTCTATGGACCTACGAAGCCCCAGGCAGGCGGCCGAACGAGTACCGTGCTCCATCCTGGTCCTGGGCGTCGATCGATGCACCTCCGAGCCGCGCACTGAGCCCAGGCCGCACTCATGACCAGGATATAGTGGCAGTGATCATTGATATAAATATCGAGACTCCCACTCAAGACACTACCGGTCAGGTTACTGGCGGCTACATACGAGGTCGGGGCAGTCTGTGTACTGCTCATTTCCACCGGAGTAAGGACAGGGATAAAAGATTGCTGCCTCGGATGGACGTAACGAATGCTGGGTCAGTGCAAGATGGAGCAGTATACGAGGATGCTGTAGACGAGCTCTGCGAGTCGGATGAATCTACTGACGGCCACGAGTATCACTTGTCGGTGATACAACAAAGGAATGATGCCCTGAGAGGCCTTGACGGGCTTGTACTTCAACCGACAGGGCTACAAAGAGGTCAATTTCGGCGCTGTAGTCTGCTTCAATTGAAATATGACGACAGTGAGACCACCATTCGAGGGGCTGAACAGGAATCTTGGCTTCAGTATGAGAAAAACCATGGCAAAGACTGTTATACAATTACCATCCTTTGATTGAGCAACCGTCATAAGCCTGCCTCGTCACATGTTGATCAAAAGCTCTAGCAAATCAATTATGCTGGAAAGCATGTACCAGATCGCCTTCCAAATGCCGTCACCATTGCTCTTTCCTTCGCGCGCCGAGCTCGCCGGTTGAGTGGAGGGATACAGAATGTGAGATACAGCGAGGGCTGCCTCCCTCTTTCCATTTTCGGATAAAGAAAGCACTGCCTGATCCTGCAGGTCTGGAACATCCTCAAGACTTATTACTTCCACGACTCCAATACATTCCAAGACCATTGTTACCATTCTTATCATCATAAATCTCTAGGAAGGCCAAATATAAAGCAATTACCGGAGCACCCACTATCGCTATTCTGCACTACGTCTGCTCGACGCAGCCAGAGCCAATGCGCACTGCACCCAGAGTTCTCAGAGTCGTACAATGATCCACTTCGGATAAACGCAAACCGGAAGCATATCTTCGCCAAGCAGCATGAAACCAATCCTCCAATACGAACGATACAACTGGGTGCAAGGTTCCAACGCGCCTTACCGCATATTTCGCTGTACCAAAGTGATACTCTACGATGACAAAAGTGATTTTTATATCGCCCGCGCCTCTCGGCGGATGTGGGACTCCATCCATGACATTGACATTTCTCAGCTTAAGATCAGCGCACACCCAATTCCTTACGGCGATATGTGGCCTGAATATCAAGAAGAGTTTACTCTAGCGCCTTCTCCTACACCAAACGGTTTTCACAAGAAGGTAGTTCAATTGTCGGAGCACAGGAGCCAGTATTTGCTGCAAGAGATCAAGGTCTGCGAGATACTCAAGAAACATCCACACCCCAACGTTGCAGAATACAGAGGATGCATGGCTGAGCACGGTTTAATCACTGGCCTTTGTTTCACCGCCTACCACCAGACTCTTTCCGATCGCATGTATCACGACACCCGCCCCTTCAACATTCAGGCTTGCCTCCGCCAAATCGGGAAAGGCCTCGCACATCTTCACAGCCTCCGCCTGGCCCACAACGACGTGAAGCCTGCGAACATCATGCTCGACAAGAACGACAACGTTTTTATCATCGATTTCAACTCGTGCTGCGAGATAGGTAGTACGGAAGGCGTGCGTGGCACACCTTTGTGGATCGATGACAGCTATAATTCCAAGCGTGCGAGACGGGAAAACGACTACTGCGGCCTTAGGAAGATTAGTGAATGGATCCGTGATCCTCGGCCTTTCTTTTTGATGCCTTCACACGACAAGAAAAAGCACGAAAGGCTGGGACACCATGGTCAGTATACTGCGAAGGACTGCCCTATCTGTCAGCAGGACACTATCGAGTAGGACATTACCTCCAAAGCCAATCTAGCTGAAAGGAGACTTCTTCAAAGATATTGCACTGGTAGGAGGGATAAGAGCTGGAGGGGAATATGGAATTCTGTATTCCGATCTTCTAGGCTGCTCAATGCTACTGGCGATACATATTGTAGGTGTGGGTGACAATTTGTATTGCCACAATGAGTGCTTGAGTTAATTCATAGAGCTTCGATTACGAAGCAGATTTTATTCTACTTCGCTCAAGAGCTTTATGGACCCTACTCAATTGTGTCTAACAAGTCGGATTGTACTCACATCCCCAGTGCTCATCCAAAGCAAGCGAACGTCTGTATTTTAGGGCTAGGGCAAAGTCACGTCGTGTACCTGTGAAGCCCATCTCACTTCATTGTCCCCGGGCCATAGGCTCTGGCTTCCAGTACATCTATAGAAAGGCATCCTTTGATTGTGATAATGGGGTAACCTCCATCGACAACAGGAATTCTGTTACAGATCTCATCTAGTTGCGGTGATCCAGAGGACGTCCGCAATGGCAGGACCTCTTGTCGTCCCCCCTCCACCGCCGGGAGGACCACCAGGTACCCAAAAGACCTCAGAGGTTATTGGGACATTCAGACCCACCAAAGTAGGTCCAACCTACACTCTCCCCTCGCGACCCAAAGAGCTAACGTCCTCAGCAATTCAAACTCTCCAAATCCGAAGCCAGCGTAACATCCCTCGACTTTGACGACCACGGCGAATTCCTCCTCGCCGCCTGCTCGGACGACTCCATCCAACTCTATAACGCCAAGGAAGGCAAACACCTCAAGACCCTCCTCTCCCAAAAATATGGCGCCCACCTAGCGCGCTTCACCCACCACGCAACCTCCATAATCTACGCCTCCACAAAAGAAGACGATTGCATCCGCTACCTCTCAACCCACGACAACGCCTTCCTCCGCTACTTCAAAGGGCACACCGCGCCCGTCACAACCCTCGCCCTCTGTCCCGCAGCCGACACCTTCCTCTCCTGCTCTCTCGACTCCACAGTCCGAATCTGGAACCTCTCCTCCCCATCCCCCCAAGCGCGTCTCAACCTCGCAACCCCCTACCTAGCCGCCTACGACCCCTCAGCGACAGTAATAGCCATCGCCTCCGCCTCCACGCACAGCATCCTCCTCTACGACCTGCGAAACTACGACAAACCCC
>JAABUS010000348.1_pt1 | contig 118570 bp, 123 predicted proteins | sample 5560161 | NCBI WGS metagenome assembly JAABUS01 (sample SAMN10711885, study PRJNA513376) | rock metagenome | isolation source: Antarctica rocks | place: Antarctica: Victoria Land, Trio Nunatak nord | collected 2016-01-04
TGCACCTCCCCGGAGACCACAGCGTCGCTGAGCGACGGCCAGCACACCTTCGAGGTCCGGGCGACCGATCCGGCGGGCAACACCGACCAGAGCCCCGCCTCGCGCACCTTCACCGTGGATGCGACCGACCCCGAGACCACGATCGACTCCGGTCCGAGCGGGCTGACCAACGATCCCACCCCCACCTTCGGGTTCAGCTCCGACGAGGCCGGCGCGACCTTCCAATGCCGGATCGACGCTGCCGCCTTCACGAGCTGCGACTCCCCCAAGACCTACGGCACCCTCGCCGACGGCCAGCACACCTTCGAGGTCCGGGCGACCGATCCGGCGGGCAACACCGACGGCTCGCCCGCCTCGCGGACCTTCACCATCGACGCCACCGACCCCCAGACCACGATCGACTCCGGTCCCGCCAATCCGACCAACGACCGCACCCCGACATTCGAGTTCAGCTCCTCCCAGCCAGGCTCCAGCTTCGAGTGCAGCCTCGACGGAGCCGCGTTTGCGACCTGCACCTCCCCGGAGACCACAGCGTCGCTGAGCGACGGCCAGCACACCTTCGAGGTCCGGGCGACCGATCCGGCGGGCAACACCGACCAGAGCCCCGCCTCGCGCACCTTCACCGTGGATGCGACCGCTCCGCAGACCACGATCGACTCCGGTCCGAGCCAGGACGAGCGGATCAAGGACGCGACTCCCACGTTCTCGTTCAGCTCGAACGAGAATGGAGCCACATTCGAGTGCAGCGTCGACGGAGCCCCGTTCGCCTCGTGCGAGTCGCCGCTGACGACCGATCAGCTTGCTGATGGCACCCACGCGTTTGCGGTGCGCGCGACCGATGGAGCCGGCAACGTGGACGGCTCCCCCGCGTCGCGGAGCTTCATGGTCGACACCGTCGCTCCCGAGACTACGATCGACTCCGGGCCAAGCGGCATCACCGGCGACTCCACGGCGACGTTCGCCTTCAGCTCCCCCGATCCGAGCCCCAGCTTCGAGTGCCGATTCGACGGCGATGCCTTCTCGAGCTGCGGCTCGCCCCACACGTCCGGCTCGCTCGACGACGGCGAGCACACGTTCTACGTTCGCGCCCTCGATGAGGCCGGCAACGCGGACGAGTCCCCGGCCTCCCGCACATTCATCGTGGACACCGCCGATCCGCAGACTGCGATCGACTCCGGACCCTCTGACCTGACCAACGACCGGACGCCGACCTTCGAGTTCAGCTCGGACGAGGCGAGCTCGACGTTCCAGTGCCGCCTGGACGGCGGCAGCTTCTCGGGCTGTAGCTCGCCGCACACCACCGGACAGCTCGCCGACGGATCGCACACCTTCGAGGTGCGCGCGACCGACCCTGCGGGCAACACCGACGCGAGCCCCGCCACCTGGACCTTCACGGTGGACGCGACTGAGCCGCGGACGACGATCGAGAGCGGACCCAGCGAGGGGCAGCGAATCAACGAGACGAGGCCGCAGTTCGCGTTCCGCTCGGACGAGCCAGGCTCGACGTTCGAGTGCCGGGTCGACGCCGACGCATTCGCCGCCTGCGACTCGCCGTATACGACGGCTCCGCTCGCCGACGGCCAGCACACCTTTGAGGTCCGTGCCACGGACGCGGCCGGCAACGTCGAGGAACCCCCCGCGGCGCGGACCTTCGCGGTCGATGTCGCCGCACCCGAGACGTCGATCGACTCCGGGCCGGAGGGGCAGACGAACGAGCGGCGGCCGAGCTTCGGATTCAGCTCCTCGGAGCCCGACTCGACGTTCAAATGCCGGATGGACGCCGACGCCTTCCAACCCTGTGATTCCCCGTTCCGGCCCGAAGCCAACCTGAGCGAGGGCAGCCACACGTTCGAGGTCCGCGCGACCGATGCGGCGACCAACCCCGACCCGACCCCCGCCTCGCGCAGCTTCACGGTGGACGTTGACGTCCCGACGACGGCGATCACGTTCGGTCCGGCCAGCACGACGACGGACACCACCCCGACGTTCCAGTTCGCGTCGGACACCAGTGACGCGCGGTTCGAATGCCGCATCGACTCGAACGCCGGCGCCGACTTCTTCGACTGCGACTCGCCCTACACGCTCGACGAGCTGGACGAGGGCCCCCACAACTTCGAGGTGCGGGCAATCGATCAAGCCGGCAACGCGGATCCAACGCCCGCCTCGCGGACGTTCACCGTGGCGAGGGAGCCGGATACGGTCATCGAGTCGGGGCCGCGCGAAGCGACCAACGATCCGACGCCGACGTTCGAGTTCAGCTCGTCGAAGCCGAAATCCAGCTTCGAGTGCCGCCTCGATTCGACCAGCTCGGCGGACTTCGCGTCCTGCGACAGCCCGTTCACGACCGATCCGCTTGACGATGGGCGGCACACGCTCGACGTCCGCGCGGTGGATCAGTACGACACTCGCGACCGAAGCCCCGCTTCCCGGACGTTCACCGTCGACACCGCGGCGCCGAACACGAAGATCACCGCCGAACCGGGGGATTCGACGAGCGATCGGACCCCCACCTGGGAGTTCGAGTCCTCCGAGGAAGGCTCGAGCTTCGAGTGCCGGATGGATGACGGGGCGTTTGCGCTCTGCGACTCCCCCTACACCGCGGAGACCCTCAGCGATGGCCCTCACAGGTTCGCCGTGCGGGCCATCGACGCCGTGGGCAACGCCGATCCGGCCCCGGCGACGAGCACGTTCACGGTCGATTCCTCGAGAGCCTCCGCGAAGGCCTTCAGCCTCGGCAAGGTGAAGCTGAACAGGGACAAGGGCACCGCCACGCTGGCGGTCCACCTGCCGGAGGCGGGCAAGGTAAGCCTCGGCGGCAGGGGTATCCGCGGGAGGAGCAAGCTCATCCCCTCGGCTCGCACGGTCAAGTTGCGGATCCTCGCCAAGGGCAGGCGCGCGAGGCGACTCGAGGAGCGGGGCAGCGTCAGCGTCCGGGCGAAGGTCACCTTCAACCCCGACGACGGACCCCCCGCAACCAAGTCGAAGCGTGTGAAGCTGCACAAGCGGCGCTAGCCGCCAGGCTGCGTGTCCGCCGCGCGCACTCCTGCAAGCCGACGCCCCTTGCAGGGAGGCTTGGCTCGGGGGAGTAGAGATGCTCTCAACCCGCCTCGCCGGTTTCCCTAACCTGGGAGGCGGGGCGTCGGATCAACCCCCACTAGGCCGAAGGGAAGAGCCCTGGCACGTCCAACCGACTCGAATGAGCAGCTGCTCTGCAGCTTCTGTGGGAAGTCCCAGCGTCAGGTCAAGAAGCTGATCGCCGGGCCCGGCGTCTACATCTGCGACGAGTGCATCGATCTCTGCAACGAGATCATCGACGAGGAGCTGACCGTGCCGGTCGGCTTCGAGCTGGAGGCGCTGCCGAAGCCGCAGGAGATCTACTCCACCCTGAACGAGTACGTCGTCGGTCAGGAAGGCGCCAAGCGGGCCCTTTCGGTGGCCGTCTACAACCACTACAAGCGGGTGCAGATGTCCGGCGAGGAGGGCGGGGCGGAGCTGACCGAGCTGCAGAAGTCCAACATCCTCCTGCTCGGCCCGACCGGATGCGGCAAGACGCTGCTCGCGCAGACCCTGGCGCGCATCCTCAACGTCCCCTTCGCGATCGCCGACGCCACCGCGCTGACGGAGGCGGGCTATGTCGGCGAGGACGTAGAGAACATCCTGCTCAAGCTGATCCAGGCCGCCGACTACGACGTCAAGAAGGCGGAGACGGGGATCATCTACATCGACGAGATCGACAAGATCACCCGCAAGGGCGACAACCCCTCGATCACCCGCGACGTCTCCGGCGAGGGGGTCCAGCAGGCGCTGCTGAAGATCCTCGAGGGGACGACCGCGTCGGTGCCGCCGCAGGGCGGGCGCAAGCATCCCCACCAGGAGTTCCTCAACGTCGACACGACGAACATCCTGTTCATCTGCGGCGGCTCGTTCGCCGAGCTCGACAAGGTGATCGAGAGGCGGATGGGCAGCAACGGGATCGGCTTCGGCTCCTCGATCGTCTCCAAGGAGGAGCGCGACATCGGCGAGCTGTTCGGCCAGGTGCTGCCCGAGGACCTGATGGAGTTCGGCCTGATCCCGGAGTTCATCGGTCGCCTGCCCGTGCTGGCGTCGATCAACCAGCTCAGCCGCGAGGACCTGATCACGATCCTGACCGAGCCCCGCAACGCGCTCACGAAGCAGTTCCAGCGGCTCTTCGACTTCGACGACATCGAGCTCGTCTTCGCACCCGATTCGCTGCATGCGATCGCCGATCGGGCGATCGATCGCGAGACCGGCGCCCGCGGCCTGCGCTCGATCATCGAGGAGACGCTGATGGACGTTCAGTTCGAGCTGCCCTCGCGCCGCGACGTGAAGAAGTGCGTGGTGACTCGGGAGACGATCGAGAAGGGCCTTGCCCCGACCCTGGTGACCCAGGCGGTCAAGCCCGAGGCGGCGAGCGGCCCGACCGAGTTGGACGAGGAGAGCGCGTAGGGGTTTCGTGGCGGGGCGTGGCCTGCCGAGTGACGCATTCGGCACGCGAAAGTCTCAGGGCTGTGAGAAAAGGGGGTCGAGGCGTATGCCTGGACCCGACAGGGTCGTGGTGTGGCCGAAGAACGTGCAGATTTACCCCCTGGAGGGGGAAATGTGCACGGTTTGCTCGGGAGCGACCGTCTGATCGCAGAGCTCGCCCGGCGCCGGAGCGGGCGGGTGGCGCGGTCAGAGCTGCTCGCCGCCGGGGTCTCGGCGAAGGCAATCGGGCACCGGCTCGCTTGTGGGCGGCTGATCCGCGAGCACGACGGGGTCTACGCCGTGGGGTACGCGACGAGGGACCTCTTGGCGCGTTGTTGGTCCGCGCTTCTCGCCGTGGGGGACGATGCCGTTCTCAGTCATCTCGCGGCTGCGGCGGCCCTGGGAATCGGCCCTGACCCCGTCGTGATCGACGTCACCTGCTCGCGGCGGTTGCGCTCCCAACCCGGGATCCGCGTCCATCACCACGCTCTGCACCCGCGAGACGTCCACCGGCTTCACAACCTCCCCCTCACCAGCCCTTCACAGACGCTCTTCGACCTCTCGAAGTTGCTCTCGCTGCGGGCGCTCACCAAGACCGCCAACGAGGCCTTCGTGCAGCAGCTCTGCACGATTGGCGACCTGCGTGAGACGCAGGGCCGCAACCGCCGCCGCAAGGGCGCCGCAAGCTTCGAGCGCCTCCTCGCCACCCTCGACCCCGATGGTCGCCTCATCCGCAGCCCGCTCGAGGCGCGGCTCAACGCCTTCCTGCGCGCCCGCCGCTTCCCGCCGTGGGAGCAGAACGTCCGCCTCCGGATCGACGCCGACGTGATCGAGGCCGACGTCCTCTGGCCTGCGCAACGAGTGATCGTCGAGGCGGACGGGCGCGACCCGCACCTGGCGCCGCTCACCTTCGCCGGCGACCGCCGGCGCGACCGCCGGCTCACGGTCGAGGGGTGGCACCCGGTGCGGGTGACCTCGGTCGACCTCGACCACCGTGCCGACGAGCTCGACGCCGACCTGCGCTCGCTCTTGGGATTGCCGACCCCCGACTAACATCGCCGCTTCCATGGACGCGGAGCGAAGAGCGCGGCTCGAGAGCACCACCCGCTACGACCCCTCCGAGGTCGAGGCGCGCATCTTCGCCCGCTGGCGGGAGCGGGGGTACTTCACACCCGAGCCGGAGGGGATCGCCGCCGACAACTACTCGATCGCGATCCCGCCGCCCAACGTGACCGGGTCCCTGCACATGGGGCACGCCCTCAACGGCTCGATCCAGGACGTGATGGCGCGCCGGCGACGGATGGAGGGCCGGCGGGTGAAGTGGATCCTGGGCACCGACCACGCCGGGATCGCCACCCAGTCGGTGGTCGAGAAGGAGCTGCTCAGCGCCGGCGTCGACCGCCACGAGATCGGCCGTGACGCCTTCATCGAGCGGGTCTGGGAGTGGCGGGAGCAGTACGGCTCGCGGATCGTCCACCAGCTCGAGCGGCTCGGCGCATCCTGCGACTACGAAAACGAGCGCTTCACCCTCGACGAGGGCTACGTCAGGGCGGTCCACCGGGTCTTCGTGCAGCTCTACGAGCGCGGCTACATCTACCGCGACAACTACATGGTCAACTGGGATCCCGGCTCGCGCTCGGCGATCTCCGACCTCGAGGTCGAGAACCGCGAGGTCACCGACACCCTGTACTCGATCGACTACCCGATCGAGGGCTCCGAGCGCGTCCTCACCGTCGCCACGGTCCGGCCCGAGACGATGCTGGCCGACACCGCCGTCGCCGTCAGCCCCGGGGACGAGCGCTACGCCGATCTCGTCGGCGGCCATTGCGTGCTGCCGCTGGTGGGACGTCGGCTGCCGATCATCGCCGACGAGCACGTCGATCCCCAGTTCGGGACCGGCGCGCTCAAGATCACGCCCGGGCACGACCCCAACGACTTCGAGATCGGCCGCAGGCACGGGTTGGAGGAGATCTCCGCGATCGGCCCCGACGGCCGGATGAGCGCCGCCGCCGGCCCCGCCTACGAGGGGATGACGGCGGCCGAGGCGCAGGCGGCGGTCGTCGCCGCCCTGTGCGAGCAGGGGCTGATCTCAGCCGAGGAGAGCTACGCCCACGCCGTCCCCTTCTCCCACCGCTCCGGCGAGCGCATCGAGCCGCTGATCTCGCTGCAGTGGTTCTGCCGCATGGAGGAGCTCGCCCAGCCCGCCATCGACGTCGTCCGCGACGGCCGCGTGTCCTTCCATCCCGAGCGCTGGGCGAAGGTCTACATGGACTGGATGGAGAGCATCCGCCCGTGGTGCGTCTCCCGGCAGCTCTGGTGGGGCCACCGGCTTCCCGTCTGGTACTGCGACGCCTGCGAGGAGACGTACGTCGCGGAGGTCGCTCCCGGGCGCTGCGGGATCTGCGACGGCGAGCTCCGCCAGGACCCCGACGTGCTCGACACGTGGTTCAGCTCGGCGCTCTGGCCGTTCGCCACCCTGGGCTGGCCCGACGAGACCCCCGAGCTGCGGGCCTACTACCCGACCGACCTGCTGGTCACCGCGCGGGACATCATCTACCTGTGGGTCGCGCGGATGATCATGTCCGGGCTCGAGCTCCTCGACGAGGTCCCGTTCAGCGACGTCTACATCACCTCCGTCGTGCAGGCGCCCGACGGGCGGCGGATGTCGAAGAGCCTCGGCACCGGGATCGACCCGCTCGAGCTGATCGACTCCCACGGCGCCGACGCGGTCCGCTTCGGGCTGCTGGCGATGTCCTCGAGCCAGGACGTTCGCTTCTCGGAGGCCAAGGTCCAGCAGGGGCGCGACCTCGCCAACAAGCTCTGGAACGCCTCGCGGCTGATCCTGCTCAACGCCGCCGACGCGACCCCGGAGCCCTCTGGAGCGGCGCTCGAGGACCGCTGGATCCTCTCGCGGCTGGAGCGAGCGGTCGCGATGGTCGGCGAGCGGATCGACGCCTACGACTTCGCTCACGCAGCGCTCGAGCTCTACCGCTTCATCTACTCCGAGCTCTGCGACTGGTATCTGGAGATCGTCAAGCCGCGGCTCTACGACGGCGATCCAGAGGTAGCGGGGAACCTCCTGCACGTGCTCGAGCGAACGCTGGCGCTCGCCCATCCGCTGATGCCGTTCGTGACCGAGGAGATCTGGAGCTACTTGCCCGCCCGCGAAGCCGACCTCGTCGTCTCCTCCTTTCCGCGGCCCGAGGCCGAGCGCACCGACGAGGCGGCCGAGGGCGAGATCGCCGGTGCGATCGAGCTGACCCGCGCGCTGCGCCGCTGGCGGGAGCTTGCCGGCATCGCTCCGGGTGCGACCCTTCTCGCCCGCAGCTCGGCCGCGACCGAGCCCAACCCTCTCGTCGGGCGCCTTGCCCGCATCGAGATCGGCCCGGACGGCGCCGATCCGCTCGCCACGGTCGGGTCGCTCGAGATCCTCCCCTCCGACGGGCTCGACGCGAGCGCGGTCCGGGAGCGGCTGGAGCAGCGACGGCGTGACCTCGAGGCCGAGGTCGCCAGGGCCGAGGGGAAGCTGGGTAACGAGGGCTTCGTCGCCAAGGCCCCGCCGCCGGTCGTCGAGGGAGAGCGCGAGAAGCTCGCCCGCTACCGGGCCGAGCTCGAGGAGCTGGGCGGATAGATCCCGAGCGCTACCTCGGCTCGCTCGAGCCGGTCGGCTGGCGGTTCGGACTCGATCGCATGCGGGCGCTCTGCGAGGCGCTCGATCATCCCGAGCGGCGGTTCCGCTCGCTGCACGTGGTCGGAACGAACGGCAAGTCGTCGGTGACCGCGATGGCCGCCTCGGTGCTGGGGGAGGTCGGCCTGCGCACCGGCTCGTGCCTGTCCCCGCACGTCTGGCGCTGGAGCGAGCGGATCCGGATCGGTGGCGAGGAGATCGCGCCGGCGCCCTTCGCGGCCGCCATCGAGCGGGTCGCCGCCGCGATCCCGGCCGTGGAGGCCGGGCTTGCCGATTCCCGGGCGGGCTGGAGCGACGAGCCGGGCGGCTCGCCCGAGCGGGTCACCCAGTTCGAGGCGGCGATCGCCGCCTCCTTCGTCGCCCTGGCGGACGCCGGGGTGGACATCGCGGTGGTCGAGGCGGGGCTCGGCGGTCGCCTCGATGCGACGAACGTGATCCCGTCCGAGGCGACGGCGCTGACCTCCGTCGCCCTCGACCACGTCGAGTGGCTCGGCGGGAGCGAGCTCGAGATCGCGACGGAGAAGCTGGCCGTGCTGCGGCCCGGCACGACGCTCGTCCTCGGCGACGTCTCCGAGGCGGTGGCCGAGCTCGCCCGCCGCACGGCCAGCGAGCGAGGTGCGCGGGTCATCCAGCCGGTCCCCTCCGACGACCTTCCGCCCGCCCAGGCGCCCTACCTGGCCCGCAACGCGGCGGTCGCCCTGACTCTCGCCGAGACCGTGAGCGGGCCGATCGCTGCCGACCGGGCCCGCTCCGGGCTCGCCGGGGCCGCCCTGCCGGGGAGGGCGGAGCTGATTCCCGGTGACCCGCCGATGCTGGCCGACGCCGCGCACAACGAGGAGGGGGCCCAGGCGCTGGCCGAGGCCCTGCCCGGACTCGCCCGAGGGCGCCCTGTGATCGCGTGCCTCTCGGTCCTCGACGACAAGGACAGGGCGGGGATCGCCGCCGCGCTCGCGCCCGCCGTCGAGCTGGCGGTCTGCACGGCGGCCGAGCCCGGGCCGGCGATGGGGCGGCCGGGCGCGCGCGCCGCCGACCCCGGTGAGCTCGCTCGCACGTTCGCCGCCGCCGGGGTCGACTCGGAGGCGATCTCCGATCCCGCGACGGCCATCGATCACGCCCGCGCGATCGCCCGCCGCAGAGCGGGGGTGGCGCTTTGCGCCGGCTCGCATTACCTTCTTCGCTACGCATGGACCGTGAAGCGCGCTCAGAGCTCCTCTCGATGATGGGATTGGTCGCGGCCGTGGTCGCGGTCGTGATCCTCGTCTTCTTCGCGCTCGGCTACCTCTTCGGCCGCCTCTTCCTCTGAGGGGAAACGACCGCCGATCCATCGGCGGGCCCCCTGAAAGGCGCCGCTCAACGGCCGGGGACCCCGGCCGGTCGCCCGCTCGTATACGGGTAGACTGACCCGCTTCACGATGCCCCTCGCCCTGTTCGGAATCAACGACGGCTCGCTCAACCTCGCCGTCAACCTGCTGGTCCTCCTGTTGCTGGTCGTCTGGCTCTCCCTGGTCTATTGGACGTGGGCCGACGCGCGCCGGCGGATCGCGGACCCGGTCCTGATCGCCACCGCGACCGCCGCCTCGCTCGTGCCGTTCATCGGCACGATCATCTACACGATCCTGCGGCCGCCCGAGTATCTCGCCGACGTCCGTGAGCGTGAGATCGAGACCCAGGCCTCCGAGCTGCGCATGCAGCACCTGACCGCGCAGTCCTGCCCTCGGTGCGAGCACCCGATCGAGCGAATCTGGCTGCGCTGCCCGCAGTGCGAGCACAGGCTGAAGGACCCCTGCCGCTCCTGCAACCGCCCGGTCGACCCCCGCTGGGTGGTTTGCCCCTATTGCGAGACGGCGCTGCGCCGGAGCTCCTCGGAGGAGGGCGGCCGCGGACGAACCCGCGCCAGCTCGAGGGGGGCCAAGGGGGCCGAGCCCAAGCGAGCCGAGCGCGACAGCGGCGGTAGTGCGGGCTCCCGCCGCTCGACGCCAACCGAGCGGTCCCAGAGCGAGCGCCCCCCGCGCACCGAGCGCGCCGCGACGTCCTCCGAGGACGCCGCCGAGCTGGCCGCCGCCAGAGCACGCCGGCGCTCGACCACGACCTCCTAGATACCTCTCGAGACCGAAGGGACCCTCCGCGAGATGGCCGAAACGACCCGTACCCTGATCCTGATCAAGCCCGACGCCTTCGAGCGTCGCCTCACCGGGGAGCTTCTCGCCCGCCTCGAGCGCAAGGGCCTCGAGCTCACCGCGCTCAAGCTCCTCACCGCAGACGAGGCGATTGCCAACGAGCACTACGCCGAGCACCGCGAGAAGCCGTTCTTCGGCGAGCTCGTCTCGTTCATCACCGGAGGCCCGCTCGTGGCGGCGATCCTGACCGGCGTCGAGGCGGTGCGCGCCGCGCGGCAGCTGATCGGTGCGACCGACCCGGTCGAGGCGGCGACCGGATCGATCCGGGGCGACCTCGGCACCGAGGTGACGTTCAACCTCGTCCACGGCTCCGACTCGGATGAGTCCGCCGAGCGCGAGATCGGGATCTGGTTCCCGGAGCTCGGCTGAGCGGGAAGCCCCTGGGCGGGCGCCTTGTCCTCGCCTCCGCCTCACCGCGACGGCGCGAGCTGCTCGATCTGCTCGGAGTCGATTTCGATGTCGTCGTCCCCGAGGTCGAGGAGCTCAAGCGGGGCGAACCAGCCGAGGTGGTCATCGAGAACGCCCTGCGCAAGGCCCGGGCGGGAGCGGCGCTCGCCGCCGGCAGCCTGCCGGTGATCGGTGTCGACACCGACGTGGTCTGCGACGGCGCGCTGGTCGGCAAGCCGGACGGCCCCGAGGATGCGACCGAGCGCCTGCGGCTCCTCTCGGGCCGGACGCACGAGGTGCTCGGGGGGCTGGCCCTCCTCGCCGGCGGGGAGGAGCTGACCGAGGTCGTGCGGACCCGGGTGAGCTTCCGTCGGCTCAGCGGCGCTGAGATCGAGCGCTACGTGGCCTCGGGGGAGTGGAGGGACCGCGCCGGCGGCTATGCGGTCCAGGGGCTTGGCTCATCGCTCGTGGAGTCGGTCGAGGGCGACCTCTCGAACGTGATCGGCCTGCCGATTCCCGCACTGAGCAGGATGATCGCGAGCTTGCAAAATGGCTAGCCTAGAGTCAGCGTTCGATGTGGAACTGCTCACAAACTACGTCCGCCAGCCGGTCTTCGCTAGACTGAGGGCGCTCCGCATGCCGCCGAGGGGCCGTGGTCCTGTTTGGACCGCGGGAGGGCGCAAGGCGCGCCGGGAGCAACTCCCGCCCGCCTCCATTGGCGCTCCACCCAGGGGCTGCCGCATCGGCGCTGCCGGGCCTCACCTGAATCACGACCTACTTCCGCCGTAACGCTATTCCCATGGGCATCCTCTCTTACCTGACCGGCTTCGGTGGTCGTGACATGGCCGTCGACCTCGGCACCGCGAACACCCTCGTGTACGTCCGCGGACGCGGAATCGTGCTCTCGGAGCCGAGCGTCGTCGCCGTCGACACCCGCAGCGGCGAGGTCCACGCCGTCGGGATGGACGCCAAGCGGATGCTCGGCCGGACCCCCGGGACGATCCAGGCGATCCGCCCGCTCAAGGACGGCGTCATCGCCGACTTCGACGTGACCGAGGAGATGCTCCGCCACTTCATCCAGAAGGTCCACCAGAACCGGTTCGCCCACCCCCGCGTGGTCGTCTGCGTTCCCTCGGGGGTCACCGGCGTGGAGAAGCGGGCGGTCGAGGAGGCCTGCCTGGCGGCCGGAGCGCGTCAGGCATACCTGATCGAGGAGCCCATGGCGGCCGCGATCGGCGCCGGGCTTCCCGTCGGCGAGCCGACGGGCTCGATGGTCGTCGACGTCGGGGGCGGCACCAGCGAGGTCGCTGTGATCTCGCTCGGCGGGATCGTCGTCTCCCAGTCGATCCGCGTCGGCGGCGACGAGATGGACGACGCGATCGTCAACCACTGCAAGACCCACCACAAGCTGATGATCGGCCAGCAGACCGCCGAGGAGGTCAAGCTCGAAGCGGGCTCGGCGACCGAGCTCCGGGAGGAGATCAAGACCGAGATCCGCGGTCGGGACATCGTCTCCGGCCTGCCGAAGACCGTGATGCTGACCTCCGAGGAGGTCCGCATCGCGCTCAAGGACCCGGTCAACGCGATCGTCAACGCGGTCAAGGAGACGCTCGATCGCACCCCGCCCGAGCTGGCGGGCGACATCATGGATCGCGGCATCACGCTCGCCGGCGGGGGCTCGCTGCTGCAGGGCTTCGACGAGCGCCTGCGCAACGAGTGCCAGATGCCGGCCGCTCTCGCCGACTCGCCGCTGACCTGCGTGGCGGTGGGATCGGGACGCTCGCTCGAGGAGTTCGAGACGATCCACCGGGCCGCCCGCAGCAACAACGGCCGGCGCCGGCGCCGGTAGCGGCGAGCATGTACCGAAAGCAGGTACGCAGGCGCCGCGCGGTTCTCGTCCTACTCGTGGTCGCCTGCCTGGTGCTGATCTCGATCTCGATCAGCGAAGCCGAGGACGGCCCGCTGCACTCGGTTCAGAACGGGGTCTCCTCCGTGCTCAACCCCGTCCAGGAGGGAGCGAGCCGGGCGCTGAAGCCCGCCCGCGACATGGTCAACTGGTTCGACGAGACGTTCGATGCGCGGGGCGAGAACGAGCAGCTCAAGGCCGACAACGCCGAGCTCAGCCAGCAGGTCCTCGACCTCGAGGCCGCCGCCGCGGACGCCGGCTACCGCCAGCAGGTCGACAAGCTCGTGGAGAAGTCCGGTCTGGCCGGCTACGAGCCGGTCGAGGCGGGCGTCGTGAGCCGGTCGTTCAGCGCCTGGTACACGGGGATGACGATCGACGTCGGGACCTCCTCGGGCGTCCACAAGAACGACGCCGTCGTCGTCGATCAAGGCCTCATCGGTCGAGTCGACTCGGTCTCCGGCGGCACCGCCCGGGTGGAGCTGATCACCGACCCCACGAGCGCCGTGACCGCCCGGGTCTCCGGCAAGGGCCCCGAGGGCCTGGTGGAGGCTGTCGTAGGCTCGCCCGGCGAGCTCGACATGGGCCTGATCCAGGGGGATGAGGAGCCCGCCGACGGCGACAAGCTGGTGACCGCGGGCTTCCGCGACGGCCAGCTCGCCTCCACCTTTCCACCGGACATCCCGATCGGCGAGGTCAGCGAGACGAGCCCCACCGAGCAGGAGGGCCGATTGCAGGTTCGCGTCGAGCCCTTCGCCGATCTCTCCGATCTCGACGGGGTGACCGTGTTGACTGGCGGTGGAGAATGATCGTCACCCCGCCGATCCTGCTGCGCATCGTCGCGGTCGTCTTCCTGGCCGTGATCGTTCAGCTCGCCTTCTTCTCCCGCGTCCCTCTGCTCGGGTCGGTCGCCTACGTCGTGCCGGTGGTGATCGTGGCCCTCGGGCTGCTCGGCGGCGGGCTGAGCGGCGCGGTTTCCGGCTTCTTCGCCGGCCTGCTCCTCGATGTGATGCTCGGCGGCACGCTCGGGGTGACCTCCCTCTCCCTGATGGCCGCTGGCTACATGGCGGGCCGCTGGCGGGAGGGCTACGACATCGTCTCCTCGCTGGTCCCGCCGCTGCTCACGGGCGCCCTCTGTGGGGTGGTGGCGCTGCTCTTCGCCGCGTTGCAGCTGACCCTCGGAGTCGATGCGCCGGTCAGCGTCCTGGTGCTGCGGGAGGTCGTCGTGCAGGCCCTGCTCGGCGTCCTGCTGGCGGTTCCGCTCTTCCCGCTGATTCGCCGCGTGCTGCGTCCGGCGCTGGTCGACGACTCCCAGCGCGCTCGCACGAGGGTCACCCCCGGGGGCATGCTGAGGGCGACCGGATGAGCCCATCGGCGATGATCGATCCGGGGAAGCTGCGCTGATGTTCCGCCAGGACGACAACCGCGGGCCGATGAACTCGCAGTTCGCGGTGCGCGTCGCCGTGCTCGGCGGAATCGCGCTCGTCGCCTTCGCCGCCATCTTCTTCCGCCTCTGGTACCTCGAGGTGCTCTCGGGCGAGGCGTACCTCAAGGAGGCGAACGCCAACCGGGTCCGCGAGTTCAAGATCCAGGCGCCCCGGGGCGAGATCCTGGACCGCCATCGCGAGGTCCTGGTCGAGAACCGCAGCGCCCTCTCCCTGCAGGTCCGCCCCGACAAGCTCCCGCGCGAGACCAGCGATCGCAACCGCGAGCTGCGCAAGCTAGCCGACGTGGCCGGGATGAAGGTCGAGGAGGTGCGCAAGGAGATCAAGACTCAGACGGCCGCCCTTCCGGCCAGTCCGGTGACCCTGCAGAGGGACGTGGAGCCCGACCTCGTCTACTACCTGCGCGAGCACCAGGACAAGTTTCCGGGCGTTACGGCCGAGGAGCTCTACGTCCGCAAGTACCCGGACGAGACGCTGGCGGCGCACATCCTCGGCTACGTCAACGAGATCAACCCCGACCAGCTCGAGGAGCCGATCTACAAGGACCTCGACCCCGGTGACCGGATCGGGGTCGGTGGCCTCGAGCAGCAGTACGACGCGGTGCTGCGCGGCCGCGACGGCGCGATCCGCACGCAGGTCGACGCCTTCGGCGAGCCCCGCGGCAAGGAGCTCTCGCGAGTCGAGCCCCAGGCGGGCGAGAACCTGGTCCTGACGCTTGACGAGCGGGTGCAGCAGGCGGGCGAGCAGGCGCTGGCCGACCGCGGCCTCCCCGGGGCCTTCGTCGCGATGAACGTCAACGACGGCTCGATCGTCGGCATGGGCTCCTATCCGACCTATAGCCCCTCGGTCTTCACGCCGCCGGTGGAGCAGTCCGACCTAGACGTCCTGTTCAGCGACGACTACGACGAGCCGGCCTTCAACCGGGCGGTCCAGGGGGCCTACCCCACGGGCTCGACGTTCAAGCTCCTCACAGCGCTGGGATCGCTGGAGGAGGGCATTCTTACGCCGACCGAGACGATCTACGACAGCGGCTCGTTCTCCGTGGGTGGGGAGCCGGCCCGCCACAACGCCGGAGGGGGGGCTTACGGGGCAATCCAGCTTCGCAAGGCCCTGCAGGTTTCCTCGGACGTCTTCTTCTACATCCTCGGGCAGCGTTCGGAGGAGCAGGGGAAGGAGGCGATCCAGGACTGGGCGAGCAAGCTGGGCATCGGTTCCGCGAGCGGGATCGACCTGCCCGTCGAGGAGGACGGAACGCTCCCCACCCCCGCGTGGCGCAACCAGCTCTTCGACGACGGGGAGACCGATCGTCCCTGGTCGGTCGGCGACTCGGTGAACCTCGCCGTCGGCCAGGGTGACCTGCAGGCGACCCCCCTTCAGCTCGCGACCGCTTACGCGACCCTCGCGAACGGCGGCAGCGTAGTCCGTCCTCACCTCGCCGACCACGTAGAGGACGAGCTTGGCCGCCCCGTGCGGGAATACGACCCCGAGCCGGGGCGCCAGGTCGATATCGACCCCGCCTACCGGCAGGTGATCCTGGATGGACTCCGCGACGCCGCGATGCTCGATGGCGGCACGTCCTTCAGCGTATTCGGCAGCTTCCCGATCGAGATCGCCGGCAAGACCGGTACCGCTGAGACCTCCAGCGGCATCGATCAATCCTGGTACGCCGCGATCGCTCCGTATGAGAATCCCCGCTACGTCGTCGTAGTCACGATCGAGGGCGGCGGCTACGGCGTCGACTCCGCCGCGCCCGCCGCGCGTGACATCCTCCTACCCTTGCTGGACCTCGAGGCAGCTGACATCGATCCCGTCGATTCCTCGGTGGCGACCGCAATCGATCGATGACCCCCGCCTCAATCTCCGCCACCCCCCAGACCTTCGACGAGCGCAGCGCCGGGTTCTCCGAGCGCGCGGGCTTCCTGCGGATGGACCCCCTGATCGCCCTCGCCGGGGTCGGGCTGATCGCCTGCAGCATCATCGCCCTCGACGTGACGTTCAACGAGACCTACGCGCTCCGGCAGAGCATCTATGCGGTGATCGGGATCGCGCTGATGTTCGCCCTCGCCAGGCTCGACTACTCGCGATTCCGCGAGCTTCGCGTCGGGATCTACGGCGCGATGCTGCTCTCGATCAGCTCGGTGCTCGTCCTCGCCACCGCCACCCGTGGCTCGCAGCGCTGGATCGACCTTCCCTTCTTCCGCTTCCAGCCGTCGGAGCTGGGCAAGCTTCTGCTCGTCCTCGCCCTGGCGGGATTCGTGATCGACCGGGCCCGGCGCCAATCGGAGGCGCAGCGCACCGCGCGGCTTCTCCTGCTGGGAATCGTGCCCGCGGCGATCGTGTTCGTGCAGCCCGATCTGGGCACGGCACTGGTCTACGGCGTGGTCACGCTCGCGGTGCTGTTCATCTCGGGGGTCCGCTGGACGCACTTCGCTGCGCTGGCGGGGCTCGCGATTGCGGCGGTCACCATCGTTCTCGTGGTCGCGCCCGCGGTCGGAAAGCCCGTTCTCGAGGGCTACCAGCTGGAGCGGTTGACGTCGTTTCTCAATCCGAGCGACTGCTCGGCCGCCGACTCTTGTTATCAGACCAATCAGGCGTTGATCGCCGTCGGATCCGGGGGAAAGACCGGACGCGGCGAGGACGCCACCCAAGCGCAGCACGACTTCCTGCCGGAGCCGCAAACGGACTTCATCTTCGCCACGGTGGCGGAGCGGTGGGGCTTCGTCGGCGCTGCGTTCCTTCTATCCCTCTACGCCCTGCTGATCTGGCGGGCGCTGCGGATAACGACTCTCTCGAAGAACTTGTACGGGAGCATGATCGGGGCCGGTATTGCCGCGATGTTGCTCTTCCAGGTTTTCGTCAACGTCGGGATGAACCTCGGGCTGATGCCCGTGACGGGCATCCCGCTGCCGTTGATGAGCTATGGCGGATCGTCGGTGCTAGTCACCTTCATGGCGATCGGCCTGCTCCAGAGCGTCTACGTCCAGTCGCAGCTCGCCTCCCCCGGCAGGGTCCGGAAAGCTCTCTGAGGTGAGTTATTTTGAAGAAGAAGATCCTCGTATCGGTTGACGCCGGCGAAACCCGCGTAGCCGTACTCGAAACGAATGGGTCCCAGCCGGGAGGCCGCGATGGAGGCGGTCGCTCCGGCGCGGACGGCATTGACGGCTGGAGGGTCGGCGAGCTCTACGTGGAGCGCCGCGGCTCCCGCTCGATCGTCGGCAACATCTACAAGGGAGTCGTCGACAACGTCCTGCCCGGCATGGAGGCGGCGTTCGTCGACATCGGGCTCGAGCGCAACGGCTTCCTGCACGTCGACGAGATCGTCACGCCGGACGGCAAGTCCCAGCCGAAGCGCGGCCGCGGCCAGGGCAGGCGGATCGACGAGCTGATCAAGCGCGGCCAGGAGATCGTCGTGCAGGTGGTCAAGGACCCGCTGAAGACGAAGGGCGCGCGCCTTTCGATGCAGGTGTCGATCGCCGGCCGCTACCTCGTCTACATGCCGCAGGGCGATGGCATCGGCGTCAGCCGCCGGCTTCCCGACGGCGAGCGCACGCAGATGCGCAAGAGCCTCGACAAGATCCACGCGGCGCAGAAGGGCAAGGGCGGCTACATCGTCCGGACCGCCGCGCAGGGCGCCAGGCAGGAGGACTTCGAGCGCGAGATCTCCTACCTGCACAAGCTGCACGAGGTTCTCGAGCGACGCTCGGCGGACGTCGAGGCTCCATCGCTGATCTTCCAGGAGGCTGATCTGCCGATCCGGGTCCTCCGCGACGTGCTCGGCAGCGAGTTCGACGGCGCCGAGATCGACGACCAGAAGCAGTACGAGCGGGTGACGTCCTTCTTTCAGAGGACGGCGCCCGAGCTGGTCGAGATGGTCCGGATGCACTCCCACAGCGAGCACCTGTTCGAGCGCCACGGCGCCGAGGAGGCGTTCCGCTCCACCCTCTCACGGCGGGTGGATCTGCCCTCTGGCGGCTATCTGATCGTCGACTACGCCGAGGCGCTGACGGTGATCGACATCAACACCGGCAGCTTCACCGGCAAGGGCAAGGGGCGCCTGGAGGACACGATCACGAAGGTCAACGTCGAGGCCGCGGACGAGGTCGTTCGCCAGCTCCGTCTGCGCGACATCGGCGGGATCATCGTCATCGACTTCATCGACATGGCGCGGGCGAAGAACCGCGACCAGGTCCTGAAGACGCTGCGCAAGGCGCTCGACGAGGACCGCACCAAGACCTACGTGGTCGAGGTCTCGCCGCTCGGGCTGGTCGAGATGACCCGCCAGAACGTCACCGACGGCGTCCGCGAGATCCTCACCACGAAATGCCCGACCTGCGAGGGCGAGGGCGTCGTCCGCTCGGCGGAGACCGTCGCGATCGAGGTGCTGCGAAAGCTGCGTGACGTCGTGGAGGCGAAGCCGGAGGCGGGGGCGCACCTGATCCGGGTCAACCCCAAGGTCGCGCGTGAGCTCCTGCGCAACGACAGCGGCCTGCTCGAGCTCGAGGACGCGTCCGGCAGGGCGTTCCTGTTCGAGGGCGGCGACGCGCTGCCGATCGACACGTTCGAGGTGGCCGAGTCAGGCGATCGCGAGGAGATCGAGCGGCGGGCCCTGCCCTTCGTCACCGGTGACGAGGTTCTGCTGACGATCGACGAGCCGCACATGTACAACCCCGGCGACGCGGTGGCGAGGGTCGACGCCCTCGTGATCACCGTCACGGGCGCGGCGCCCCTCGTGGGAGAGCGCAAGCTCGTCCGGATCGAGAGCATCGAGCGCTCCTCGGGGCTGGCCACGCTGGTCGACGGGGCTCCCTCCGAGGCCGCGGGCGGTGGGGATGACGCCGAGGCTCTAGAATCGGATTCTCGGCGCCGCGGCCGCAGAGGCGGACGGCGCCGTTCCCGCGCCGGGAGCGGCTCAGGACCCGGCCAAGAGACCTAGATCGACAGATTCCAGATGCCCACCTACGCGATAGTCGAAAGCGGCGGCAAGCAGTACCGCGTCGAGGAGGGCCAGTCCCTTCTCGTCGACCGGATCGCCGAGGACGAGGGGGCGAAGGTCGGCCTGCGCGCCGTCATGTTCCGCAGTGACGACGACACGGTGCTGGGACCGAAGGAGCTCGAGAAGGTCAAGGTCGAGGCGAAGGTCACCGGCCACGAGCGCGGGCAGAAGATCAAGGTCTTCAAGTACAAGGCGAAGAAGGGCTACCGCAAGCACAAGGGTCACCGCTCGGAGCTGACCCGGCTCGAGGTGACCGAGGTGAAGATGCTGAGCAGGAAGCCGGCGGCGAGCAAGCAGGCAGCGAGCAGCAAGCAGCAAGCAGCAAGCAGCGAGGGTGCCGAGGCCGCGGAGGAGAAGCCGAAGACCGCCAAGAAGGCCTCGGCGCCGAAGAAGGCGCCAGCCAAGAAGACCGAGGCAGCGAAGAAGAAGACGTCGGCCAAGAAGCCTGCAGCCAAGAAGGAGAGCGACTGATGGCGCACAAGAAGGGGCTCGGATCGAGCCGGAACGGCCGCGACTCCAACCCAAAGTTCCTCGGCGTCAAGGTGTTTGCCGGCCAACAGGTGACCGGCGGGGAGATCATCGTCCGCCAGCGCGGTACCCGCTTCCATCCTGGTGACGGCGTCGGGATCGGCCGCGACCACACGATCTTCGCCACGCGCCCGGGCACCGTCGAGTTCACGGCGGGACGCAAGGGCCGCGTGATCTCGGTCGCCGCGGCCGAGTAGCACGGCCGCTGCGCGGCCTTGGGCACGCTCGCTGCGCTCGCTTCAGCTCCTGACTCCCTCGGTAGGCCGTCCGGGGTTGCCTGCCGAGGGAGGCCAGGAGCTGCTCGCTGCTCGCTACACCCCTTTCATCCGGTGGTACGCTCTCTACCATGCGGACTACCATCGACAGCGCCGGCCGGCTCGTGGTTCCGAAGGCGATCCGCGATCGGCTCGGTCTCCGCGGAGGGGATGCGGTGGAGGTCGAGGAGCGGGGGGGCCGGATCGAGGTCACTCGCCCACCGCGAAACGTGGGGCTGGTGGAAGGTGAGCACGGAGTGCTCGTCCCCGAGCCCGGATCCGAGATGCCAGGGCTGGGACCGGACGAGGTGCGCGCCCTGCTCGAGCGGTCCCGCGGGTGAGCGATGCGCCGCTCGCGCCCGATAGCTCGGTCCTGATCGCCGGCTACGACCTCGACCACGCCTTCCACGCCGAGGCTGAGCGTGCCCTGGCGGCCGTTCGGCGAAGCGGCGTGTTGATCGCCCACACCATGGCTGAGAGCTTCGCTGTGTTGACCGGAGGCCCCTACGTTGCCAATCCTGACGTGGTGCTCACCTACCTCGGTCAGTTCCAGGCGGAGCCCGTCGCCGGCATCCGGCCGGACGAATATCCCAGCAGGCTTCGCGAGCTGGCCGCGGCCGGCATCGGCGGCGGAGCGCTCTACGACGGGCTGATCGCGCTCGGTGCTCGGGGTGCGGGGGCAACTCTGGCGAGCCTGGATCACCGCGCCGCGCCTACTTACGAACGATGCGGGGTCGAGTTCCGGCTTCTCGACGCCTCGGGCGGGTAGTCGGGCCGAGCGCCATGTTCCACGATCGCGCGCGCATTTTCGTCGAGGGGGGGCGGGGCGGCGACGGGGTCGTCTCGTTCCGCCGTGAGGCTCACGTCCCGCGGGGCGGTCCCGACGGCGGCGACGGGGGGCATGGGGGGGACGTCGTGCTGGTCTGCGATCCGTCGCGGCGGGATCTCGCCTCGATGCGCGTGTCGGCCCACTATCGCGCCGGCCGGGGCGGGCATGGGCAGGGCGCGAACAAGCACGGCGCCAGAGGGGAGGACCGGACCGCCCTCGTCCCCCCGGGAACGACCGTGGCAGGCCTGGGCGGGGAGCAGTTCGACCTGGTCGAGCCGGGCCAGCGGGCTCGCGTCGCCGCGGGGGGTCTCGGCGGCCACGGCAATAAGCGCTTCGCGGCGTCGACGCGGCAGACGCCTCGCTTTGCCGAGCGGGGCCTCAAGGGGGAGGGGGGCTGGATCGAGCTGCGCCTGCGCCTGCTCGCCGACGCCGGCCTGGTGGGGCTGCCGAACGCCGGCAAGTCGTCGCTTCTGGGACGCCTTACCCGAGCCGCCCCGAAGGTGGGCGACTATCCGTTCACCACGCTCGAGCCGGTGCTCGGGACGATGGACGACGGCGAGCGCCAGCTCGTCCTCGCCGACATCCCGGGCCTGATCGAGGGCGCGGCTGAGGGCGCGGGTCTCGGCCACGAGTTTCTCGCCCACGTCGAGCGCTGCCGGGTGCTCGTGCACCTGCTCGAGGTCGGCGCCGGAAGCGAGCCCGAGGCGGCCTACGCGACCGTCCGGGCCGAGCTGGTCGCCCACGGGGCGGGGCTCGACGGCCTGCCCGAGCTGATCGCCCTCTCGAAGTCCGATCTCCTGCCCGCCGAGGACGTCCACGCCCTCCTCGGAGGGTGGCGGGAGCAGCACCCGGACAAGAGGGTCTTGGCGATCTCGGCACCGACGGGGGCGGGGCTCGACGAGCTTCGGCACGCCCTCTTCGACGCGATCTCCCGCTCCGATGCGGAGGAGGTTGCCGAGCCGATGCGGGAGCCGCTCTTCGAGTCCGAGCATCGCGTCTATCGACCCCACGGCTCGGGCGGCTTCGGGGTCGTCGAGATCGAGGACGGCGTCTTCGCCATCGAGGGGCGAGGGGTGGAGATGCTCGTCGAGCGACACGACCTCTCGAATCCCGAGGCGATCTCCTACCTCGAGCGGCGCCTGAGGGAGATCGGGGTCGTCGGGGCCCTGCGCGACGCCGGCTTCGAGCCCGGGGACGAGGTCCGGGTGGGCGATCAGGCCTTCGAGCTCGATCCCTGAGCCGGCGTGGATGGCGCAGGCTCGGCCGCGGCGGGCTAGGCTCCAGGCAGGGGGAAGGGTGGAGGCGATGATGGAGATCCGAGCGAGGCTCCTGGTTCTGGGGATGCTGACGCTTGCCGCGACCCTCGCGGCTCCGGCGGCAGCGTCGGCCGGCCAGGTGCGGGCCGGGGCAGCGGCGGTCGACACCTCCTGGCACGTCGGGGCATCCGCCGGTCAGTACGCTTCGGACGGGACGCCGGTCGACCCCGCAAACGGGACCTACAACCCGACCGCCGAGTCCACGCGCCGCTCCCCCTCCTACGGGATGCAGTCGCGCCTGCAGGTCCGGGCGCTGGTGATCGAGGGCCCGGACGGGACGCGCACGGCCATCGTCAAGAACGACAACTACATTCCCCAGGACCTCGTCTACCGCCGGGCCGGGCAGCTGCTGGAGGAGCGGGGCGACTGCGGGATCGCCCCCGAGAACCTGACGATGGCGGTCACCCACAACCACTCCTCGCCCTACTACTCCTCGACCTCGTTCGGGGTGTGGACGTTCCAGGATGTCTTCGACGTGCGCTTCTTCAACTACCTGGCCGAGCGCATGTACCAGGCGGTCGAGAGGGCCTGCGACGGGCTCGTCCCGGTTCGCGTCGGAGCCTCCGTGGGGCAGTTCGACAAGACCCATCGGCACTCGTTCGGCCCCGCGATCGCCGACGACGGCACCCCCGCCGGCTACCCGAACTCGAACACCGACCACGACCTGACCGTGATCCGCTTCGACGACGTCTCCGATCCGGCCCATCCGAAGCCCCTCGCCAACCTGCTCAACTTCTCCCTCCATCCCGAGTTCCTCAACGGCAACGACCTGATCAGCGCCGACTACCTGGGCCCGCTGCAGCGGATGACCGATCGGGCCACGGGCGCGATCAACATCTGGACGCAGGGCGCGGTCGGCACCTCCGAGCCCGAGCGCTCCACCTACCACTCGCTCCACGAGCGACTCGAGTTCACCCACCGCGAGTACGCGCAGGCCGAGTACGGCGCCCGGCTGATGTCCGACGAGATCATCGGTCTCTGGCGGGGGATCGGGGCGGGCGAGCCCGAGGATCCCGACCGCTACGTGCCGTTCATGACCGACTTCCCGGTGCAGGTCGAGGACCGCTGGTACCCGGGCCCGTTCTCGCATCCCTACCCCGGGGTCTCCAACTGCCGCACCGACAAGGGCCTCGAGGAGGGCGATCCGCAACTTCCCGTCGTCGGCCTGCCGACCTGCCAGGGAGTGCAGAGCGGACTCGCCGCGCTCAACGACGAGATCGGGCTGCCGCCACCGCCGGACGCGGGCCTGCCGGGGATCGACCCCGGCCTCAGCACCGACGACTTCCAGGCGGCCAATATTCCGGTGCCGGAGAACTACGGGGCGCCAGCCTACGGCGGGCTGGAGGAGGACATCGACGTCCACCTGCAGGTGATCCGCCTCGGCGGCATCCTGCTCACGATCTGCTCCTGCGAGCAGTGGTACGACCAGTCCACCAACATCGAGACCCGGACCGACAAGGTCGCCGGCAACGAGTACCTCGGGTACGACTGGGGGGCGCAGTGCACCGACGTCGGCGACGGCACGTGGTCGTGCCCCGACCCCAACGACACCTCGAGGAGGCTGCCGCCCGTCAGCGACCTCGAGTACCGGCGGATGCGGGCGCAGGTCAACAACCCGGCGAACGGCTGGAACGACGCCGAGAACGCGCTCTATGCGGAGTCCGAGCCGGTCGATCCGGCCCAGATCAAGGGCAACTACGCCCATGACGACCGTTGCGGGCCGACGCCGCTGACGCCCGGGAATCAGCCCTGCGGCGCCGGGGATTCGCCGGTCTCGGCGAACCTGGGCTACGAGCTCACGGTCCCGATCTCGATGGCCAACGACTACAACGGCTACATCGCGACCTACCGCGAGTACCAGCGCGGCGACCATTACCGCAAGGCGCTCACCGCCTGGGGACCGCACTCCAGCGACTATCTCGCGACCCGCCTGGTGACGATGGCGCGGCAGCTCAAGCAGCCGGCGCTGGTGCTGCCGAAGGACCAGCAGCAGGAGGCGGGGCTGGCGGCGAAGGCGGAGCTCGACACCGCCGTGAACGATGCTCGGGCCGCGGCGCTCGGCGAGGCCGGTGCGGACGCGATCGCCGCCTACGAGGCCGCGCTGCCCGACGACCGCGCTCCGGCCAAGCTCATCGAGCCGGGGGACGTCGAGCGCTTCGGGGCGGCGTTCTTCACCTGGAATGGCGGCTCCAACTTCACCGACAACCCGGTCGTGCGGGTCGAGCGCAAGCTCCCGAGCGGCGGCTGGCAGCCCTACGCCGATCAATCCGGGGAGCTGCCGGTGACCCTCGAGTTCCCCGAGGGCGAGGACGTCCCGAGCTACCTCTCCGGGGATCAGGAGTGGCGCTGGACCGCGCACTTCGAGGCGTTCGTCTCCCGCTTCGACACCGGGGAGCGCCCCATCGCGACGACGGCCGGGACCTACCGCTTCGTCGTCGACGGGATGGCGCGGCGCGGCGGCGCGCCCCGGCCCTACCACCTCGCCTCGCGGGAGTTCCAGGTCCGCACGTGGAGCGGGATCACGGTCGAGGACTTCCGCCGCGACGAGGGCGGCGGGATGAGCTTCCGGGTCGGCCCGCGCAGCACCTACCCGGTGCGAGGTGGCGGCCCCGACCTCGAGGCGACGATCGGCCCGGTCGACTACCCGGACAGCTACGACTCGCCGATCCCCTTCATCCGCGACGAGCGGACGGCGGTCCGCGACCCGCAGCGCCCGGACGATCCCGACGCGCTCGAGTGGTACTGCTTCGCCTGCTCGTTCCGTCCCTGGATCGACTCCGGGAATGCCTCCTCGGCGAGGGTGACCGTGATCGACGCCGACGACGGCTCGCGGCGAACGTTCGCGGCGAGTCCCTCCGGCGAGCGCTGGCGAACCGCGCGGGAGCTCCGGCCCGGGGAGATCGCAATCGTCGACGCGGGTGGCGTCCTCGATGAGTGGGGGAACCGCAACGGCGCCCTCGCCGGCCCGCTCATCCTCGCGGGGGGCGGTGGAGGTGGTGGCGGCTCCGGGGGCGGGGGTTCCGGCGGCGGCTCGGACTCCTGCACGACGCTGATCGCGGGCACGGCCGGGAGCGATCGGCTGGTCGGGGTGACCATCGGCGAGCTGCTCGCCGGCTACGGGGGGGACGACGTCCTGCGCGGCGGGGACGGGGACGACTGCCTGCTCGGCGGCGACGGCGCCGATCGGCTCAACGGCGGTCGCGGGTCCGACCGGCTCGAGGACGGATTCGGACCCGACCGGGCCACCGGGCGCGGCGGAGCCGATCGCCTGATCGGCGGCGGCGGAATCGACAGGCTGGCCGGCGGGCCGGGGTCCGACCGGATCATCTCGGTCGGCCGCGGTCGCGACGTGATCCGCTGCGGGCCGGGCCGAGACCGCGCCAGGGTCGGGGTGGTCGACAACGTGCGCGGCTGTGAGCGGGTGAGAAGGGGCCGCTGAGCTCCTCCCTGGGTCGGCCGGAGGCGGCGGGCGGACCTAGACTCCGCCGCTATGACCCTGGTCGTCAAGCTCGGATCCTCGATCGTCGCCGGAGCGGACGGCGCGCTGCGCAAGGACGTCCTCGACGAGGTCTGCGCGCAGGTTGCCGAGCTGCACGCCGGCGGGGAGGAGGTGGTCATGGTCACCTCCGGCGCGATCGCCCGGGGGCGGCGCCTGCTCGGGCTCGCCCGCCGGCCCTCCGCGATCGACGAGCTCCAGGCCGCCTCGGCCGTGGGCCAGGGCTCGCTCTACCGCTCCTACGAGGAGCGACTCGCGGCGCGCGAGGTTCGTGCCGCGCAGGTCCTGCTGACCGCCTTCGACATGTCGGAGCGGATCCACTACCTGAACGCGCGGCAGACCCTGCAACGGCTGATCGCCTGGCGCGTCGTTCCCGTGATCAACGAGAACGACACGACGGCGACCGACGAGATCACCTTCGGCGACAACGACTTCCTCTCCGCCCAGGTGGCGATCATGATCGAGGCCAGGCGCTTGATCCTCCTGACCGACCAGGCTGGCCTGTTCAGCGCCGACCCCCGCCATCATCCGGAGGCGAGGCTGATCGAGCGGGTCGAGGATCCGGCGGAGCTCGACGGCTACGAGATCGGCGTGCGCACGTCCACGTTCGGCTCCGGCGGGATGCGGAGCAAGGTGGTTGCGGCCCAGATGGCGAGCGGATCGGGCGTCGCGGTGACGATCTGCGACGGCACGGCGAGCGGCAGCCTGCTGGCGGCGGCGCGCGGGGAGGGAGTCGGAACGTCGTTCAGCACCCGGCCCGAGCGGACTCCCAGCTTCAAGCTCTGGCTCCGCTGGGCGACGCCGGCGCGCGGGCGAATCGTCGTCGACCGTGGCGCGGCCCGGGTCCTGCGCGAGCGTGGCTCCTCGCTCCTGCCGGTCGGGATCGTGGACGTCGAGGGAAGGTTCGCGGCGGGCGATCCGGTCGAGGTGGTGGGGGAGGAGGGGATCGTCGGGAAGGGGATCGCCGAGCACTCCTCCGAGGTACTCGGACGCCTCCGCGGCAAGCGCAGCGAGCAGGTCGCAGAGATTCTTCCCGGGGGCGCCGAGGAGGCGATCCACCGGGACCGGTTCGTGCTCACCTAGTCCGAAGTCGCTCCTCGGCCAGAGGCGCTGAGCGATGCGGCTACCCTGTTCGGCAGTGGCTACGACGACCGAATCGGTGATCGATCACTGCAGGCGCGCCCGCGAGGCGTCGCTCACGCTGCCCTCGGTCTCGACGGCGGCGAAGAACGAGGCGCTCGCCAACGTGGCCGGGCTGCTGCGCGAGCGGACCGAGGAGATCCTCGCCGCCAACGCCGAGGACGTCGAGCGCGGTTGGGAGGCCGGGCTCGACGCCGCGCTGATCGACCGGCTGATGCTCGACCCCGTCCGGATCGAGGTGATGGCAGCCGGGGTCGAGGCGGTGATCGCCCTCCCCGATCCGGTCGGCGAGGTCGTCGATCGCAGGACGCTTCAGAGCGGGATCGAGATGGAGCAGCTGCGGGTGCCGATCGGGGTCATCGCGATCGTCTACGAGGCTCGCCCGAACGTCACGATCGACGCCGCCGCGCTCTGCATCAAGAGCGGCAACGCGGCGCTTTTGCGCGGCTCGAGCACCGCCGCGGCCTCCAACGCGGTCCTCGGCGGCATCGTCCGCGAGGCGGCGGCGCTGGCGGGCCTGCCGGAGGGCACGGTTGAGATGGTCGCCGGCGGCGGTCGGGACGAGCTGGCGGAGCTCGCATGCCAGCGCACCCTCGTGGATCTGATCATCCCGCGCGGCGGCGACGGGCTGAAGGCGGCGCTGGAGCGGGTCGCCAAAGTGCCGATCCTCTACGCGGCCTCCGGCAACTGCCACGTCTACGTGCACTCCGACGCCGACCTCGAGATGGCCCGCGCGATCGCCTTCAACTCGAAGGTGCAGAAGCCGAGCGTCTGCAACGCGGCGGAGACGCTGCTCGTCCACCGCGACGTCGCGGACCGATTCCTGCCCGCGGCCCTCGAAGAGCTCAGGGCCGCTGGAGTCGAGCTCGTCGGCGACGCCCGGGCGCGCGCGGCGGCCGGCGGCATCGAGGTCGCCGAGGCCGGTGACGACGACTGGGACCGGGAGTTCCACGCGCTGAAGCTCGCGGTCGGGGTAGTCGACGGCGTCGAGGAGGCAATCGAGCACGTCAACCACCATGGCAGCGGCCACTCGGAGGCGATCGTCACCTCCTCGGAGGAGGCGGCGGGCTCGTTCACCAGCCGGGTCGACGCGGCATGCGTCTACGTCAACGCCTCCACCCGTTTCACCGACGGCTTCGAGTTCGGCATGGGCGCGGAGATCGGCAACTCGACCCAGAAGCTGCACGCGCGCGGGCCGATCGGGCTGCGCGAGCTGACCTCGACGAAGTACGTCCTGCGCGGGTCGGGCCAGATCCGCGAGTGAGTCGCGCGGTCGGCGTACTCGGCGGAGCGTTCAATCCCCCTCACGTCGGGCACCTCCTGCTCGCTCAGGAGGCGGTCGACTCGCTCGGCCTCGACGAGCTGGTCCTCATGCCGACCGGCGAGGCGCCGCACAAGCGGATCTCGCCCGAGCCGGGCGCCGAGGTTCGGCTGCGACTGGCGCGGCTCGCAGCGGACGGATGCGACCACTTCCGCGTCTCCGACCTCGAGGTGAGGAGGGAGGGCCCGTCCTTTGCCTACCGTACGCTTGAGCTGCTTGCCGATGAGCTTCCAGGGAGTCGTTTGACCTTCGTCATGGGCGCCGACGTCGCCGCCGGGCTCGAGCGCTGGCGCCGTCCCGAGCGCGTGCTCGAGCTCTCTCGGATCGCGATCGCCGGCCGCGCGGGATTCGATCGATCCGAGGTCGACGAGATGGTTGGCCGGCTGGGTGCCGAACAGCGGGTCGACTCGATCGAGATGCCCTCGGTCGACGTCTCCTCGTCGCTGATCCGTGCTCGCGTCGCGGCGGGCCGCCCGATCCGCTGGCTCGTCCCCGACACGGTGGCGGAGCTGATCGACGAGCTCGGGCTCTACGGGGGCGTGGGGAGATGAACCCGGCTGAGCTGGCCCGGCGGATCGCAGCGATTGCGGACGACAAGAAGGCCGAGGACATCGTCGCGCTCGACGTCGGCGAGATTCTCGGCTACACCGACGTGCTCGTGATCTGCACCGCTCGCAACGAGCGTCAGGCGAAGGCGATCCACGACGAGGTCTACGTGCGGCTCAAGCGGGAGGACGGGTTGATCCCCCGCCGGGTGGAGGGCCTGCCGGAGGCTCGCTGGGTGCTCCTCGACTACCTCGATTGCATCCTGCACGTGTTCGTGCCCGAGACGCGCGAGCGCTACAGGCTGGATCAGCTCTGGGGCGAGGCGAAGCCGCTGGAGCTGCGGATCGAGCAGCCGGCCCGCGCCGTCGGCGAGGGCTAGCGGCGCTCAGGAGGCGCTGGGGAGCCGGAGCCCTCGTCCGCCCGCCGATGCGTCCGGCCGCGACCCTACTCTCGCGCCCATCGCTCGAGGAACGTTCAGCAGATCGTTGTTCGGCTACCGCCCTGCGGCGGTGGAGCAGGCGATCGAGGAGCTCGAGTCCGAGCTCGGGTCGTGCGCCGAGGAGCTTCGCGGCCAGGAGGCCGACGCGCTGAGGTCGCGGGCGCAGGCGGAGGCGCTCGAGGGTCGGCTCGGGGAGCGCGAGCGCGAATCCGAGCGGCTGCGAAGCGAGCTTGCCGGCACGAGGGCGCGAGCCGAAGAGGAGCTGCGCAGCCTGACGGTCATCGGCCGCCAGCTCGAGGAGCTGCGCGTCAGCGCCCGGGGTCAAGCGACGCGGATCCGCCTGCGGGCGCTGCGAGAGGCCGCTGAGCTGAGCGCCCGGCTCGCCGACGCCACCGATCCGAGGGGCGAGGCGGAGCGGGAACGCATCCTCGACGCGCTCGAGGACGCGATCGACCGCGTGGCGGGGGAGTGGGAGGTCGAGCCCCCGTCCCCGCCGATCTCGAGGAGCCTTGCCGCTCCCCGATCCAACGGCCGACCGGGAAGCGGGCGGAGCAGGAGCCGGGTCAGCGTCGACGTCGGGCCGTTCGCGGACTTCTCCCAGCTCGTCCGCTTCGAGGATGCGGCGAACGCGATCGGAGCGACCGGCGACATCTCGATCAAGCGCTTCTCCGAGGGCCGGGCGCGCATCGACGTGGCGCTGAGCGAGCCCGTCGACCTGCTGCGTGAGCTCGAGGAGCGTTGCGACCTCGAGTTCAAGGTGCGCTCCAGCGCCGACGACGAGATCGTCTTGGACGTCGAAGCCTCCTGACACCTGGCGCGCCCTGACGCTGCGCGGCTCGGCGTCCTCGTCGACCTACGTGCGCAGCACGTATCCGAGCTTGGCGGGAGGTTACTTCGCGGCAACTGCGATCCCGGACGTCGCGGAGGTCCGTCCGACCATTATGCGAACATGCGTTCGCGTTGCGCATGAACCCGAACCAGAAGGGAAATCTGGCTGAAGCAGCCATCGCCTTTCACGCCCTCCGCGCCGGGATCGAGGTCCTGCGCCCCCAGGGCGAGCACGCTCGCTACGACTTGGCTTTCGACCTGGGGACAAGAATCTGCCGGATCCAGTGCAAGTGGGCGCGGAAGCGGGGGAACGTTCTCGTGATTCACCTGACGACGTCGCGGCTTACGCCGCTCAACGGGTATCTGAAGACGACCTACTCGACCGCTGAAGTCGACGCCGTCGCCGCCTACTGCGAGGAGCTCGAGCAGTGCTATCTGATCCCGATCGAGCAAATCGACGGACGATCAGCGATGCAACTGAGGCTCGGCCACACCCGTAACAATCAACGCGCCGCAGTAAACTTCGCCACCGATTACGAGTTCCCAGGGGCTGTAGCTCAGTTGGAAGAGCACCGCCATGGCATGGCGGGGGCCACGGGTTCGAGTCCCGTCAGCTCCACTACTCGGGGATCAAGCTATCCCGCGCCCGTAGGTGCCGAGGAGTTCGGCAAGCGCCCTGCGCGATTTCTCCAACGTGCTGCTGCCGGTGAGGAGTTTTTGATCTCCCGCAGAGGCAGGCCGATGGCGCAGCTGTCCCCGCCGGGCAGAATGGACCACCTCGATCTTGCGTCCCCTCAGGGCAGCAGCGGGCAGAGATCGGGGAGCGCCGAAGGTCGCGCGTAGCGGCGGAAGGCGCAATAGCTCGGGCGCAGGCGGAAATCGGTGCGCACGAGTCCGTAACGGGCCTCGGCGGTGTCGCGGTTGCCCATCTCGGGGTGGTTGCGCAGCGCGTACCACATCGCGACCTGCACGTAGGGATCGCTCTCGACGAGCTCGAAGGCCCTGGTCACGTAGCTGGCCTGCGCCGCCTCGCTCACGCCTCCCTGGTAGAAGCCGGCGGCGGGATCGCAGGGCTGGCTCGATGTCGTCCAGCCGAGCTCCGTCAGCCAGATCGGCTTCGGATCGTCGTGAGCGAGCATCGTGGTCCTCACCTCGCGGTAGGCGAGGAAGGAGTCGCGGCTCATCCGGCCGTCGTCGGCGGTCCTCACCGCAGCCGGGTCGGTCGAGCCGCAGTACGGATAGGGGTGCGTCGCCATCACGTCGAAGCTGCCCTTCGCACCGGCGGCGTAGGCGGCCTCGATGTAGCCGTAGTCGTTCGTCGACAACCCGCCGAAGACGACCTTGGCGGTGGGATCGGCCCGCTTGATCGCGGGGTACGCCGCGCGCAGGAGGCGCGTGTACGCCACCGGGTCGGACCCCGTGCTCCAGAATCGCCGCGTGTTCTGCTCGTTCCAGATCTCGTAGGCGTCCACGCCGGGGCCGAGGCGCTGGGCGAGGCCGCCCATGAAGCGGGCGAAGGAGCGAGGGTGGCGGGGGACGTTGCGGGTTCGGGAGCCCGACGCCCACGCCGGAGCGTTGTAGGCCATGACCAGCACGCGCTGGCCGGCGCGGCGCGCCAGCCGGATCGCCTCCTCGTACTGGCGCATCCAGTAGGGGTCGTAGCGACCGCGCTTCTGCTCGGTGTCTCGCCACTGCACGTGCAGCCGCACCCAGCGCGAGCCGGAAGCGGAGAGAAGGTCGGCCTCGCGATGCTTCGCTTGCTTCGGGATGCCCCAGCTGAGCGCGGGGACCGTTCCCGGCAGGGCCGCCGACGAGCTCGAAGGAGCGCCCAGCCCCACCAGCACCACGGCGCAGAGCGCGACGAGCCGGAGCGTCGCAACCGCCCGATGCATCGTCTCGTCCCTCATCCGGCCTGCGGCACCCCTCGACCGCCTGCCGCGGCGACGGCCGCCCTCAGCGCGGGACGCGCGCGCCTCTCCATGCGGGCCCGGACTCGCCAGGTAGCCCCCGAGAAGTCCATGTTGGCGACCGTGGCGAAGCCCCGCTCGTCCTCGCGCAGGGCAAGCAGCAGATGCGAGATGCGGTCCGCGGCGGGCAGCTCGCCGGCATCGCCGATCCGCACGCACCAGCAGTCGGTCCGCCGACCACCCCAACGGACGAGCATCGCGCCCCGCTCGCCGAGCAGCCATACGCCCAGCTCGCCGCGCTCGAGCAACAGCCCAGTGCGAGCGGCGAGCTCGCGCGCGTCATGGCCGACGAGGTCGCCCAGCAGCCCGAGCGCCATCCGCTCCGCTCCCGCCGCGGCTCCGCCGGCGCACGAGCGCGCGCCCCCGAGGGGCACCACCGAGCGGGCGCCGCGGCGCGCGTATAGGGCCGGGATGGCGACGCCGTGGGCGATGCTCCATGCCGAGACGGGGAAGAGCATCGGCTCGAGCGCGACGAGGAGGGCGGCGACGCCGAAGAAGGGAGCCGAGATCGCCACCGTCCACGCGGTCCAGAGCCGTCCACGGCGCTGCAGCGAGCCGGCATCCGGCCGGCGCCGCCACGGCACCGAGGCGACCTCCGCCAGGCGGCCGGGCTCGATCGCTGCGAGGGCCGTGGCGTCTGGATCGACGCCGGGGATCGCCTCCACCGCCAGGGTCAGCCGCCGGCGATCTGGCGGCGCATGACGACGAGATCGGCATCGAGGGGAAGCTCGCGCACCACCTCGGCGCTGCCGCCGGGGCGCGTGGCGCTCGCGATCATTCCCGTCTCGAGCTCCCGGGAGAACGCCGCCGCCGCCCTCTCGTAGGCGTCGGTGTCCCCCGCGCTCCATTCCCCGAGCGTCGTGTGGCCGGTTCGGTCGAGCCTGATCAGTCGGGGCATTCCGCCTCCTCCGTCGTTCGGACCTGCCGAGCCAATATACGCCGCTCGCTCGCGGGCCTTGGCGGTTGGGGGGGCCGGCCCGGCGACCTGGCGGCTGAGCGGGTCGGGATGTCGCAGGCGGCTCGAGATCCTCTCGTTCGGCCGGGCTCCGGCCGCGGCTGCGCTGCGAGCGGAGATCGCCGACCTCGCACGTTTCCTCGGGTTGGAGGTCGAGCTCGCTGCCTAGACTGCGCCGGGTGAGCCCCGGGGAGGAACCCAAGCGCTACGAGCCGCGCGAGATCGAGCGCAAGTGGCAGGACGTCTGGGCGGGGGAGCGAACCTGGGAGGTCGCAAATCCCGGCGAGCCCGGCTTCGACGACTCGAGGCCGAAGGCCTACGTGCTCGAGATGCTGCCCTACCCCTCGGGGGAGCCGCACGTCGGCCACCTCAAGACCTACGCCGTCGGGGACGCGATCGCCCACTACCGCCGCCGCAACGGCGCGCAGGTGATCCACCCGATGGGCTACGACGCCTTCGGACTGCCGGCGGAGAACCACGCGATCCGGACGGGCGAGCACCCCCGGGTCTCGACCGAGCGCTCGATCGCCAGCTTCCGCGAGCAGTTTCGGAGCTGGGGGATCTCGATCGACTGGACGCGGGAGATCTCCTCCCACGAACCCGAGTACTACCGCTGGACGCAGTGGCTGTTCCTACGGCTCTTCGAGCAGGGCCTCGCCTACCGGACCGATGCCCCCGTGCAGTGGTGCCCGAAGGATCAGACCGTGCTCGCCAACGAGCAGGTGATCGACGGCCGCTGCGAGCGCTGCGGCACCCTCGTCGTCCCCCGTCGACTCGAGCAGTGGTACTTCCGGATCACCGACTACGCCGACCGCCTGCTCGCCGACTTCGAGCGCCTCGAGTCCTGGCCGGAGCACGTCGTCACGATGCAGCGCAACTGGATCGGTCGCTCGGAGGGCGCCGAGGCAATCTTCTCCTGTGCCGAGATCGACCTCGACTTCCCCGTCTTCACCACCCGCCCCGACACCCTCTTCGGCGCCACCTTCTTCGTCCTCGCGCCCGAGCATCCCGAGCTCGAGCGCCTGATCGAGGGGACCCCGAACGCCGCCGAGATCCGCTCCTACGTCGCGGAGTCGATGCGCCGCTCGGCCACCGAGCGCGGGGCGGAGGACCGGGAGAAGACCGGCGTCCGGCTCGAGCGAACCGTGACCAATCCGGTCAACGGCGAGCGGATCCCGATGTTCGTCTCCGACTACGTGCTCATGGAGTACGGGACGGGGGCGATCATGGCGGTGCCGGCCCACGACCACCGGGACTTCGAGTTCGCGCGCGACTTCGGGCTCGAGGTCCGCCCGGTGGTGGCGCCCGCCGATGGCTCCGAGCCCGCAGCCGACGAGGCGTTCGTGACCCAGTCGGACGACGTCCGCCTCGTCAACTCCGGCGATCTGGACGGGCTCACGGTCGGCGAGGCGAAGCAGCGGATCATCGAGCGGCTCGAGCGCGAGGGACGCGGCTCGCCCGCCGTCAACTATCGCCTGCGCGACTGGCTGCTCTCGCGCCAGCGCTACTGGGGCTGCCCGATCCCGATCGTCCACTGCCCGTCCTGCGGGATCGTCGCGGTCCCCGACGATCAGCTGCCGGTCGAGCTGCCCGAGATCGACGACTACCGGCCGAGGGGGAGGTCCCCGCTGGCCGCGGCCGAGGACTGGGTCGCGACTGCCTGCCCGTCCTGCGCCGGCCCCGCCCGCCGCGAGACGGACACGATGGACACCTTCGTCGACTCCTCCTGGTACTTCCTGCGCTACCTCGATCCCCGCAACGCCGAGCTTCCATTCGATCGCGAGATCGCCGACCACTGGATGGCGGTCGACCAGTACATCGGCGGCGTCGAGCACGCGATCCTGCACCTGATGTATGCGCGCTTCTTCACGAAGGCGCTCGCGGATGCGGATCTGCTCGGGGTCCAGGAGCCCTTTGCGAACCTCTTCGCGCAGGGGATGATCACCCGCGACGGCGCGAAGATGTCGAAGTCGAAGGGCAACGCGATCAGCCCGGCCGAGTTCGTCGAGCGCTTCGGGGCCGATACCGCCCGCACCTACATCTGCTTCATGGGGCCTCCCGACCGCGGTGGCGACTGGGTCGACGAGGGGGTCGAGGGCGTGCATAGGTTCCTGGCACGGCTGTGGCGCCTGGCGGGGGAGCAAGGAGCAAGGAGCAAGGAGCAAGGAGCGGGCGACTCGGAAGATCGTTGGCAGCACGCCGCCTCGGGGGCCGCGCGGGAGCTGCTCCGCAAGGCGCATTGGGCGATCGACAAGGCGACGCGGGACTTCGAGCGTGGCTTTCAGTTCAACACGGTGATCGCCGCCGTGATGGAGTTGCTGAACGACTCCTATCGGCTCAAGGATGGGCTCCTCGGCGATCCCGAGGGCGCTCGCGCAGTTCGCTTCGCCACGTCGACGGCGGCCTCATTGATCTTCCCCTTTGCGCCCCACCTCGGCGCAGAGGTCTGGGAGATGCTGGAGGGCGGCTTCGTCTGGGAGGAGCCGTGGCCGCAGGCCGATCCGTCGCTGCTCGAAACCGACCGGCTGACGCTGATCGTCCAGGTCAACGGCAAGCTGCGCGACCGGATCGAGGCCGACCCCGAGGCGGGAAAGGACGAGCTGCTGCGTCTCGCCCGCGCCAGCGAGCGGGTGCGCCCCCACCTGGACGGCCTCGAGGTCGTCAAGGAGATCGTGGTCCCCGGCAAGCTCGTCAACCTCGTCGCGAGGTGAGCTCGCCCGCCACGGCGCTCGTCGTCAGGCCCCGTTCGGGGCACAAGACCGGCTGAGGGTCTGCTAGAACACGCGGCGTGCTCGTCAGGCGCCTCTCCGACGCCGCCGTTAAGGAATTCCACCGGCTGTCCTCGCACATCCTCATGGATGCGGGAGAGCTGGGCTCCCGGCACATGACCGTCACCTGGGTCGAGGTGCCTCCGGGGGTCTCCCAGGAGCTGCACTCCCACGAGGAGGCGGAGCAGGTCTACGTCGTGGTGCAGGGCACGGGGACCCTTTCGGCGACCGGCGACACCGAGCGGCTCGAGCCGGGGGACCTGGCGCTGATCCCGCCGGCGAGCGATCACTCGATTGCCAACGAGGGGGAAACCACCCTCGCCGTCCTCTCCGTCCAGTCCCCGGCGGTCTCCGTGGAGGAGAGCTTCGGGCGGCAGGCTGCGGCCGTCGCCGGATACGACGAGGACGACGACTCCTACTGAGATGAGGGCGGCTTGAGCGGCGGTCCGGACGTGATCCGCCGGCGGGTGGTCGCCTACGGCCGGGTTCAGGGGGTCTTCTTCCGCGCCGCGATCAAGCAGCTCGCCGGCCAGCGGGGCGTCAGCGGCTCGGCCCGCAACCGCGGCGACGGCTCGGTGGAGGCGGTCTTCGAGGGCCCCGGTGCCGCGGTCGAGGACATGGTCGCCTTCTGCGCCGAGGGTCCGGATCAGGCCCGGGTGTCCCGCCTCGACGTCGTCGAGGAGGAGCCCCAGGGCATCGCCGGCTTCACCGCGCGCTGAGTGCGCTGCGCGTGCGGCAAATGGCGCACCCCCGTGGCTGATTAGAGCCATCCGGGGCGCCATCCGCGCGGCGAGCTTGGCAACCATCGACGGGTGAGCGAGCGGCTGCAGGCGGGGCCCCCATGGGTGAAGGGCTGAGTCGGACCCAGATCGCCGTCTATGCGGCCATCGGGGTGGTCGTGCTGCTGCTCGGGATCCGCGCGGTGCGAGAGCCCGCGGCGGCCGACGAGGCGACGGGCGCGGGAGCCGGCGTGCAGCTCTCGCAGGAGCCGGTCGGGAGCGGCGGGCCGCCCGTCTTCGACGGGGACGTCGTGGTACACGTCGCCGGGGCCGTGGCCGACCCGGGCGTCTACCGATTGCCCGCGGGCTCGCGCGTCACCGACGCGGTCGAGCGCGCCGGCGGACCCAGCGGTCGAGCCGATCCCGAGGCGATCAACCTCGCGGCCCGGCTCGCCGACGGCCAGCAGGTCGTCGTGCCCGAGCGGGTCTCGGAGGCCGCGGCTGCCTCGGGGTCCACGTTGGCCCCGGAGGACGATGGGCCGATCAGCCTCGGCTCGGCGGATCAGGCCGATCTCGAGACGATCGACGGGATCGGCCCGGTCACCGCTGCCGACATCCTCGAGTATCGAGACGAGCACGGCGGGGTCTCCTCGATCGAGCAGCTGGACGAGATACCCGGGATCGGACCGGCGACGATCGAGGCGCTCGGCGATCGCCTGCAGCCGTGAGCCGGGCGCTCGGCTGGTGGCGCCACGTCGCGATCGCCGGGCTCGCCGCCGGATTGCTGCTCGCCCCTCACCTCCCTGCCCCGGCGGGATGGCTGCCGTGCCTGATGGCCGGAGCGGCCGCGGCGGGTGCGGTCGGTCGCGGGCTGCTCGGGGGCGAGCGCTCCTCCCGCCTCGCCGCGCTTGCGTGGCTCGGATGCCTGCTGGCCCTCGGGGCCCTCGCCGGCCTCGGCGCTGGGGCCTCCCGCCTGCGATCGATCGACGCCGGAGCGCTCGGCGGGCCCGCCGGCGTGGAGGTGGAGGCCAGCGGGTTCGTCGCCGCCGTGCCGAGGCGCAGCTTCGGCGAGGTCCGCGTGCCCCTCGAGACTCCCGAGGGCCGCGTGCTGGTAGTCGCTCGCGAGCCCGTGGGCGAGCTGCCGGTCGGCAGCCGGCTGGAGGTCCGCGGCGCTCTCGCCGCACCCTCGGACCCGTTTCGCCAGAGCGAGCTCGAGCGGCTCGGTGCCCGCCTCGAGCTCCGGGCCGAGCGGTTGCGAGTCGCCGGAGATGGCCGTGGCGGCATGCCGGGCCTGCTCGATCGGATCCGCACCCGTGCCGAGGAAGCTCTCGGCGAGGGCGTCGGCGCGGAGCAGGCGGCGCTGGCTCGCGGGTTCGTCCTCGGCCAGGACGATCTGGTCGCTCCCGAGACCCGCGAGGCGTTCAAGCGCTCGGGCCTCGCGCATCTCCTCAGTTGCTACGAAGGGGGCAAAACGAAATTGAAGGCTAGGGGAGCTCTCGAAGCTCGTCTGCGGTCAGCCCCGCGTCCCGCAGGATGCCGGCGAGCGTGCCCCGGCGAATCTCCTTGTGCAGCGGCACGACGAGAGCGGTCCGCCGGCCCTCCTTCTTGAGTCGGACGTGACTCCCGCGCTGCCGGACAACGGTCCAGCCGTGGCGCTCAAGCGCTCGGATCAGCCCCTTGCCGGAAACGACCGGCTGCCTCGGGCTCACGCCGGGATTGGGACCGTGCGGCGAATCACGCCGAACTCGAGCGACTGGCCGTCCTCACGGAGGCCCTCGACGTAGAGCATCAAAGCTTCCTCGGCGTTCGCCGTTGCCTCCTCGATGTCGTTGCCCTGGGTGTGGAGCCCGGGCAGCTCGGGGGCGTAGACGTGGTAGCCGCCCTCCTCCTCTGGCTCAAAGACGAATTCAATCTCAGCTCGTTCCATCGCTTGGTCAGATTACGCCAGCCAACGGAGAACGCAACCCGCAGCGCCCAGCCCTGCGATTTACTGTCGGGACCAGATTCAGGGAGGACTGCATGCCACGGGGGAACGAGACGGACACGGCAGACGACTGGGTGCCGGCTCGGCTCATACCGGTCGGGAAGATGCGGCAGGAAGAGCAGGAGACCCGAGGGACTTCGGTTCTGCTCTCGGTATTGCCGGTGGTGCCGACGTTCGGCCGGGCACTCCTCGCAGATCTCGGAGCGCCTCGGGGACAGATCTCAACCTTCACGGAGGTGAGGCTCAAAGACGAAGCCGGCAAGACCCACATCCCCGACGGGGCCATCGTTGTGGAGCGCGGCCAGACCCGTTGGTCCTGTCTCGTTGAGGCGAAGACCGGCCGCGCTCTGCTTGGCGCCGAGCAGGTTGCTCGCTATCTGGACATGGCCAGGCTGCACGGCTTCGATGCCGTCCTGACGATCTCCAACCAGATCCGCAGCGACGCCGAGACGCTGCCTTACGACGTCGACAAGCGCAAGGTCGGCAAGCTCACGGTCCGTCACATCTCCTGGTGGCGGATCCTCACCGAGGCGATCGTTCAGCATCGGTTTCGAGGCGTCGACGATCCGGAGCAGGCCTGGATCCTGAGTGAGCTGATCCGCTACCTCGATGACGAACGTTCCGGTTGCGCCGGGTTTGAGGGGATGGGCGAGGACTGGGTGCGAGTCCGAGAATCTGCCCGCAACGAAACGCTGCGGGCCGGGGACAGCGGCACCCAGAGCGTTGCGGCGCGGTGGGAGCAGCTCGTCCAATACGTGTGCCTGCATCTGAGCCAAGAGCTCGGAGTCGACGTCAAGCAGGTCAAGAAACGTGGCAAAGGCGCTCGCGAGCGCCTTCAGGAAGCAACTAAGCAGCTGGCCGAGGCCGGCGTCCTTGGGCGATCAATCAGAGTGCCTGACGCCATTGCGCCGGTTGGTCTGGAAGCGAACCTGAAGACGCGCCGCGTGACCACTTCGGTCGAACTCGACGCGCCTAAGGACCTCAAACGGCCCCAGGCGAAAATCAACTGGCTCCTCAAGCAACTGCGCGATGCACCTGGCGACCTTCGGATCGAAGTTCGCTTCGCCTCTAGTCGGCTGACCTCTTCGGAGCTACTCAGCGAATGCCGGGAGGATCCCGGCTGCCTCCTCAGCGCTGAGGATCCGAAGCGGGTACCCAGGGCGTTCGTTCTGGCCCGCTCGTTACCAATGGGCACGAAGGCCGGGCTCGGCAAGGGGAGCTTCGTCGCGGAGACTCGTCGCCAAGTAACCAACTTCTATCGCGAGCTGGTCCAGGACCTGAGGCCTCCTCAGCCGAAGGCCCCGAAGCTGCCGACAAAGGAGGAGGAGCAGCAGCCCCCCGACGTAGAGGGGGTGTCTCCGGGGTCTGAGGCAGATGCCCGGAAGGGGCAGAATGCGGATCTCCAGGACTTGGCGGTGATCGGGGGAGATGAGGAACTTGCCTGAGTCCCATCACGCGCTGAGCGCTGCGCCGAGAGATGCAGGCGGTTTGCGTGTGCTTCTAAGCCGAAGCACGCGAGGTTGGGTGAGAAGCCTCGGCGCCGTTTACGCCGTCGCTCTGCTCGTGGCGGGTTGCGGCTCCGGGGGATCAGGGCAGTCAACGTCAGGAGCCGGCAGGGTTTCTGACCCGCCTCATCGAGACGGGGGTCTCGCCGGACTCGGTGCCGATCCGGCAACGGACGACGTCGAGGCTAACCGGGGCGAGCAGCACTGCGCGAAGGACTTTGTCGAAGCGGGAGTACGGAACTTTCTGGCTGCCGCCAACAGCGGTAGCCGTGAGCGCCTATACAGCGCAATTGAAGACCGGGACGCCTTCCCTATCTTTTCCCAGGGGCTCGAGTATGGGAGGAAGCGACCTAGTCGATTCTTCAACACCAAGAATCGCGGTGAGATGGTTCGTCATCTGCTCAAGCGGCAGGCAAGGGGGGACCGAATGTGGCTCTCTTCCCTCCAGCAGTCAGCTAATGGCTTCGATCGCGCCTTCGATATCTGCAACATCGGCTTTGAAATCTCACGGCAGATTGCCGGCGGTCCGAAGCGGCTGTTCATAGGAAAGGGAGCCCTTGACGCGCCGACTGGTCGAATTGCCGTGTGGAACACCGGCGGCGAGGTGGCGGGTTAGGAGAGCCGTTCTGAGCTGAGGATGAGAGTCTGGCGTCCTTCCTCTTCGCGGCGATAACAACAGCAGGCCCAAACTAAGCGGACGCCAAACTGATCACGACGACTTCGGCGGTGCCTCTCGCCCTCGCCACTGCTGCCACCGCAGCCGCCCGAGAGACTTCACGCCTTATGGCCGAGGGAAGCGGCAGCCGAGTCATGACGCTGTGCGAGGATCGATCCGGTGCGCATTCCCGAGGCGCTCGGTGCATTACGCGAGCGTGACTTTCGCCTGTTCTTCGTCGGCCAGTCGATCTCGCTGATCGGCGACGGCATGGTGCCGGTGGCGCTGTCCTTCGCCGTGCTGGAGATCTCGGACTCGCCCAGCGCTCTCGGCCTCGTGCTCGCAGCCCGGGTGCTGCCCACCGTGGCCCTGCTGCTAGTCGGTGGCGTGATCTCCGACCGGGTCCCGCGCCGCAGGGTGATGATCGCCGCCGACGTCGCGCGGATGCTGACTCAGGCAGCCATGGCAGCGCTGTTGTTATCGAGTGCCGCTGAGGTCTGGATGCTCGCCCTTCTGGCCGCCCTCAACGGAGGCGCGACTGCGTTCTTCGCCCCCGCGTCTACGGCGATGGTGCCAACTGTTGTCAGCGTCGGCCGTCTCCAGCAGGCCAACGCCCTGCGCGGAATCTCACAGTCCGCTGGCTTCATCGTAGGCCCAGCTATCGCGGGAGTCCTCGTCGCGACCTCGGGTCCGGGGGCGGCGCTCGCCGTCGATGCAGCTACGTTCGCGGTCAGCACCGTTTTTCTCGCCTTCCTCAGCGTGGAGGGCAGAGCCCGAGCACCCGCGGCACCGTTTGTGAGTGAGATGCGTGAGGGATGGCGCGAGTTCCGTTCCCGTGACTGGGTTTGGGGCATCGTCCTGTCGGCGTCGGTCGCAAACATGCTGGCCGGCGGCTACCGGGTCCTCGGGCCCGTGATCGCAGAACGGGAGCTTGGCGGCGCGGCGGCCTGGGCGACGATCGCGACGGCCTTTGGGATCGGTTCGCTCCTCGGCGGCGTGTTCATCCTCCGCCGCCACGTCAATCGACCGCTCCTCGTTGGACTGCTCGCAGCGCCGACGTGGGTCATTCCTTGGGTCCTGCTCGCGATTCCCGTCGCCACCGCGATCATCGCCGTCGGCGCCCTTGTCGCCGGCGCCGGATTGATGGTCTTCAACTCTTTGTGGGAAGCGACGCTGCAGGAACAGATTCCAGCCCGCTCGCTGTCGCGCGTGAGCGCTTACGACTGGCTTGGATCGCTGGCGCTCGATCCGATTGGGGTTGCCCTGGTCGGACCGATCGCAGTCGTGCTGGGCCTGCGAACGACGCTGCTTGGCTGCGCGGCGCTTGTTGCCGTTGTCAATATCTGGGCGCTCACGATCCCGGGCGTCCGAAGGCTGCGCTCGGTCGGTGCAGGCGTGGCCGAGGCTCCTGCCAGGCCTGGGCGTGGAGTTCGCTCACCTTGAACCGCGAAGTCATGAGGTCAGCTAACACTGGGTGTGCGGAGCAGGAGCGCCTACGTCCGCTCCGGGAACTGCGCATACAGCTGACGATGCGCTCGCTCATAGACACTCCGAACGCCTTGGGGTGGATGTCGCAGACCGAATCCAACGAACTGCCAAACCAATTCCTCGTTGGAGCAGCGGACAAGCCTGAAGATGACGCCGTAGGGCCTGGCGGAGGGCGGGCCATCCGGTGGCAGATACAGCTTCGCGCAGCCCTTCAATGCGGTCCCGTCGCCCCCAAGTTCCTCACAAGGGCGTAGCTCATTTAACGCGATACCCACTCGCTCGACCCGGCGCTTGCCGGATTCGGCGATCTCGAGTGCTCGCCCTGAGAACCCTCGGACCGCCTCCATCCAGATGACCTCGTCGAAGGTCGCGGCCAGGCGACGCCCGGAGCCGGATCCTTCCACGGCTCAGCCTTCGCCGTCGGGCGCGGCCATCTCCCTGGCGAGCTCGGCGAATTCGACCTCGGACGCTGCCTTTACCCCGGCGCGCCGATCGGCGTCATGGATGTCGGTGGGCGCACTTATCTCCAGCAGCTGCGAGGAGAGGCGATCCATCCGGTCTGCGACACGCGAGGCCTGACGTTCGTTGAGAGCGTCCACGCCTGAGAGCGAGCGCTCGACACTCTCGAGCTGACGCTCGAGCTCGGCCACCAGTTCATCGGGGGTATCGGCCATGGATCAAAGGTACCTCGCACCGCGGTCATCAGCGGCGGATGCTGGCTCCGAAGCTACTCGTCATTTCGGGGAAAGAGGGAGGAGGACCTACGCCCTTCTACCCCGGATTCACCCCCGGATCGGCCGTCCGGGGATGGATGGCTTGTTCATGGGGTGGGCGACGCTCCGCACCAGCCGACCCCGCACCCTCTTCGAGGTTACGGGGTCGGCTGCTGCTCCGCTCTGTGTGAGGGGGGTCGGTTGGGCTGCTGAGGGAGGAGGAGGCGGACGGTCTGAGTTGGAATCCAGGTCGGGAATATGGGTCCGGGGGTTGCATCGGAAGCGGCAAGAAATGGGGCAGGGATGGGTGGTGGGACGAACTGGAACGCAAGTTGCGGGGGGTCGGGGTGATGAGGAGATCCGAGGGGCGACCGCTGCTGGTACGGGGTTATGGCTAGCGATGGGATCAACATCGAGGCGGAGAGCGAAGGATCACGCCACGAGCGAGGAACGCACAAATCGCTTTACCGGGATGCGCAGTTCGACTCCGGCGAAGAGCGTGTCCCGCAAGCCACGAGACGGCGCACTTGCCGCCTTCGCGGAAGTGATGCGACAGCGAAGCCCGGAGAGGCTCTGGCTAGTCCCAGGCAAGCGGAGTGAGGGCGAGGCCCCGGCGACCGGGCCCGGGAAGGTCGGTCGGCGCGCTGCCGATCCAGAAGATTTTCGACCTGTCGTCGATCGGCGTGTTTCGGCGGCCGGTCGAGCGGACGAAGATCGCGTCGATCGCGCCGCGGAGGATTCGGTTCCTCTCCAAGGTCGATAGCTCCGGCCAGATCGCATCGAGCTCGGCGACATCCGGGATTGCGGTGGCGCCGGCCCGATCGCGAAGTTCACTAGCCCGCTCTTCCGCTGCGTCCAAGATCTCCGACCGCGCTCGGAGGCCGTCGGTGAAGCGGGCGCCAAGCACGGCCGCTGCCCCTGAATCGCGGTAGGCGATCAGCTCGGTCTCGGCGTCCTTAACCGCTGCTTCGGCATCGGCGAGTTCCTCGTTCGCCGAGACGCCCTCGAGGCGCATCTGGCCGACCTCGGCCCGGAAGCGTTCGAGGGCGTATGGCTCAATCACCGAGCCGAGCACCGACGCTGGCGCCTCGCAATGGCCGCCGGCTCGCTTGCCACGGCAGCGATAGATCCGGACCCGCTCGCCTTGGCGCGTCGTCATCTTGTCGGCCTTGAGGGTGAAGCGACAGCCGGCGCATCGGACCAGGCCGCCGAGTAGCGATCCGGAGCCCCGGGACGGCACGGCTCGCTTGGTCTGGGCCGCGCGCCAGGTCTCCTCGTCGACGATGGCGTCGTGGGCACCGTCGTTGACGAACTCGCCAGAGCGAGCCTCGCCAAGATAGGCACGATTGGCAATGAGGTGCGAGAGGGACCGGTTGGTCCAGAACTTTGAGCCATAGGGAGTCTCGACCCCCGCCGACTCCATGATCGCGCTCAGCTCGCTCCAGCTTGCGCCCGTGGCCTTTGCCTCGAAGATCCTGGTCACCGCGTCGGCGGCTCGTGACGGACGCAAGCACCCGTCATCAGCCTTTTCGTAGCCGGTCGGGACGCGTGAGGCGATATGGACCCCTCGGCCGACGGCGCGCTCACGGGCCGAGCTCCAGCTGTCGCGGATCCGGTCCAGCTCAAGCTTGGCGAAGGCGCTGAATATCGAGGCCATGAACTCGCCCATCGGGCCGGCTGAGGTGTCGATCCCCTCGGCGACGGTGAAGAGGCCGGCGCCGAGCTGGCGCAGCTCGTCGAGCAGGCGGGCATTGTCGACTGCGGAGCGCCCGAAGCGATCGAGCCTCCAGACCACGATTCCCTCGATGTCGCCGGAGCGCGCCCGATCCATCGCCCTCATCAGTCCGGGACGATCGGTCTTCGAGCCGGGCTGGTCGAGGTCCTCATGGAATTGAGCGACCTTGGCTCCGCGCGACTTCGCCCAAGCTGCGATGCGGTTTCTCTGCTCCGAAGGGGAGATGAAGCTATCGCCCTCGCGGCCGGCTACGCGGGAGACTCGGATGTAGCCGTCGACCCTCATCAGCCGTTCTGACCATATCGTAGTAACTACTTGCGGTCTCCGGTCAGAACGTGATGCTCCTGGCGATCCTGGCCGGAGTCGTCCTCGGCGCGTTCGGTGCCGGTCTGCGCCTGCGGCTGATCCTGACGCTCGCGCTGATCGCCCTCTACGTCCCGATCGCCGGCGGCGGTCCCTCGATCGCTCGCGCCGGCGTCATGGGAGCGGCCGGCATCCTCGCCACGCTGGCCGGCCGACCCACGGATCGCGCCTATCTCGCGCTGCTTGCGGCAGCATCGACCCTGCTGCTCAACCCGCGCTTCGGCAGCGACGTCGGCTGGCAGCTCTCGTTTGCCGCCGTGGTCGGGATCATGGCCTGGGCATCGCCCCTTCGGTCCCTGCTGCTCGGCCGCTTCGAGCGGTGGCTGCCGGCGCGGGTGGCCGCCCCGCTGGCCGAGGGGGCGGCGCTGACGCTGGCGGCCACGGTGGCGACGGCGCCGCTGATGGCGCACCACTTCGAGCAGCTGTCTCTTGCGGCCCTGCCCGCCAACCTCCTCGTCCTGCCGGCGGTCGCTCCGCTGATGTGGATCGGCATGCTCCTCGGCCTGCTCGCCCAGATCCCGCTGCCGGGGCTGCCCCTTGCGGCGCTGGCTCGCCTCGAGGGCCATCTCGTCGATTACGTCTCGTGGGTGGCCGACCTCTTCTCGGCTCCCGGCTGGGCCCAGATCGAGCTGCCCCTGCCGGGGGTCGTCGCCGTCCTCGGCTCCTACGTTGGGATTGCGCTCCTCGCCGGCTTCGGCTTGGGCCTGGCTCGGCGCCGCCGGGGCCTGAGCGTGCCGCGGCGCCTGGCCCTCCTTCTCTCGCTCGCGCTCCTGGCCTGCCTCCTCGTCGTGGTGCGCGACGTCGGCCCCGCACCGGGACCGCCGTCGGCGGAGACGCTCCGGATCACCGAGCTCGACGTCGGCCAGGGCGACTCCATCCTGTTGGAGCCGCCCCGCGGCGACCCGATCCTCGTCGATGGCGGGCCTCCCGGCGGTGCGGCCGCCGACGCTCTGCGCGATCGCGGGATCGACCGCCTGCGAGCCGTCTTCGTCACCCACGACCAGCTCGATCATGCCGGCGGCCTCTATGACGTGCTCGAGGCGACGAGCGTGGGCGAGCTGATCCGGGCGCGGCCCGCGCCCGAGCTCGAGGCTGCTGCCCGCCGCAGCGGTGCACGGGTCCTCGCCACCGCCGAGGGCAGCGCATTCGAGTTCGGCCGGCTCTCGATCGACGTCCTCTGGCCTCCTCGCGAGGCGCCCCTGGCGGCGGATCCGAACCTCGACTCGCTGGTCCTGACCGCCAGCTTCGCGGGCTACGACGCGCTGCTGAGCGGCGATGCCGAGGCGGAGCAGACCCACCTCGACCCGGGTCCTCTGGACGTGCTCAAGGTCGCCCACCACGGCAGCGACGATGCCGGCCTCGAGGCGCTTCTCGACCGCTCGGTGCCGCGCGTGGCGCTGATCGGCGTCGGCGCGGACAACTCCTACGGCCATCCGACGCCGGCCACGATCGCGACGCTCGCTGAGCACGGCGTCTGCACTCTCCGGACCGACCTCGACGGCGCCGCCAGCGTCGAGCTCGGTCCCCGGGGGGTCGAGGCGTGGACCGCCCACGGGCCCCCTCCGGGAGATCGGCCGGGGTGCGGAGCGGCGCCCGCCGGGTGAGCCGGGTCGGGCCGGGTGCGGACGTAGACTCGCGGTCGTGGCAGCCCCGATGAAGCCCGCGTACCTCCTCACCGGAGACGACGAAGCGAAGCTCTCCGCGGCGCTTGCCCGCCTGCGGGGCCGCGCGGAGCGCGAGGGGGGCCCGGGCGCCCTCGAGGTCTTTCCCTCAGCCGGCAGCACGGGACCCGACGCGGAGGCGCTGATCGGCTCGATGCCGGCCATCTCGCTGACGGCCGAGCGCCGCTACCTGCTCGCCGACGGGGTCGAGCGATGGAAGGCGGCGCAGGTCAAGGCGATCGCAGCGGCGCTCGAGAGCCCCCCGAGCGATGTCACGATCGTCCTGGTCGCCCACGGAGACTCCCCCAAGGGCCTCCGCGAGGCCGTGGAGGGGGGCGGGGGAGAGGTCCTCGCCTACGCGGCTCCCAGGCGCCGCGAGCTGCCGCCGTGGCTGATCGCTGCGGCTCGGGAGCGGGGCATCGCCCTGTCTCCGCAGGCGGCCAGGGCGCTGATCGCCCGGCTCGGGGAGGGAACCGTGCGCCTGACGACCGAGCTCGACCGGCTCGCCCTCTGGGCCGGAGGGCGGGGGGAGGCGATCGGGGTCGATGAGATCGAGGCGCTGACCGCCGACACCTCCGAGCGAGCCGGCTGGACGCTCGGTGACGCGATCGTCGCCCGCGACGTCGAGGCAGCGGTCGGCGCAGCCGACGCGCTGCTGGCTCAGGGGGAGGCCGCCACGCCGATGGTCTACGGAATGGCATCCCGGCTTCGCAGCGCCCACCAGGCCGCGGCGGCGCTGGAGGCCGGCACCGCGCCCAAGCAGGTCGAGGCTGACCTGCCGATGGCCCCCTACCCCTCGAAGATGCTGGTCAACTCGGTCCGGGGCACTGCGCCCGAGGATCTCGCGGAGGCGATCGAGGCGATCGCCGATCTCGAGTGGTGGACTCGGGGGGGATCGGATTACAGCGATGAGGTCGCGATGACTCTCGCGGTCCGGCGCGCCGCGGGCGGCGGCGATTGAGGGTCAGGAGCTGGAGCGGAGGCGGGCCGCGCGGCTCTTCTTGCGGGCGCCGGCGTTGGCGTGCAGGGCGCCCTTCTGAACCGCCTTGTCGATTCGCGAGATCAGCATCCGGTGCTCGCTCTCGACGGCCTCGGCGTCGCTGGCCTCCACGGCTCCCTCAAAGCGCCGAAAGTGCGTCTTGACCGAGCTGGTCAACCTGCGGTTCTCCTCGCGCTCGCGCTCGGAGCGAAGGATTCGCTTCTTCTGTGATGCGATGTTGGCCATCAGCGGCGGCACACTCTAGCGCCCATGGCCGATTCCCCCGAGTCATCGGGCACGCCGGCTGGACCGGACGCAATCGACGAGGAGCTCGCGGGCTCCGCCCTCGGCACGGAGCCGGCGGAGGAGAAGCGCGGGCTCGGACGCTCCACGGCGTTCTTCAGCGTCGCAACCGGCGCCTCCCGCCTCGCCGGCCTCGTCCGCGAGATCGTGGCCGCCAGCTACTTCGGCATCAAGGGACCGATGTCGGCCTTCACGCTCGCCTTCCAGGTCCCGAACCTCGTGCGTTCGCTGTTCGCCGACGCCGCTCTGCAGGCGGCGTTCGTCCCGGTCTTCACGGAGCAGCTCGAAACCGGCGATCGTCGCTCGGCCTTCCGGCTCGCCTCCACCCTGATCTTCTTGATCACCGTCGTACTAGGCCTGATCACGGCCCTCTTCATCCTGCTCGCGCCCGTGATCATGCCGCTGTTCACGCCCGGGTTCCCGCAGGCGACCGAGGACCTGACCGTGGGGCTCTCGCAGCTCCTGTTCCCAATCCTGGTCATGCTCGGCCTCTCGGGCGTCGTCGTCGGCGTGCTCAACTCCTACAACCGCTTCAGCATGTTCGCGGTCGCGCCGCTCTTCTGGAACGTCGCGATCATCGCCGTGCTGGTCGGCCTCACTCCCGCCTTTCCGGAGGGGGACGAGATCTACGCCTACGCGGTCGGGGTCCTGGTCGGCACGGCGCTGCAGCTCTCGCTGCTGGTCTGGGACCTGCGCAAGACGCCGTTTCGGCCGCGGCTCGTCTTTGACTGGCGCAGCCCGCTAGTCAAGAAGATCCTCGTGCTGATGCTTCCGGTGACGATCAGCCTCGGCCTGATCAACGTCAACCTGCTCGTCAACAGCTCCTTCGGGACCCTCGTCCCGGGGACCGTCGAGCTCGGGGGGGTACAGGAGTCGCTCTCGCAGCTCGCTCCGGCGGCCATCGACAAGGCATTCCGCATCTACATGCTGCCGCAGGGGATGTTCTCCGTGGCGGTGACGACTGTCATCTTTCCCACCCTCTCGCGCTTCGCGGCCCGGCGCGAGTACGCGGACCTGCGGGCGACGATGGCGAACGGGATGCGCATGATCATGCTGGTCCTCGTCCCCGCCGCGGCGGCGATCCTCGTCCTCTCGGAGCCGATGGTGAGGCTGATCTACGAGCGCGGCGACTTCACCGCCGAGCAGACGCCGCTGGTTGCCACCGCTCTGTACTGGTTCGCGTTCTCGCTGCCGTTCAACGGCCTCTTCCTGATCCTCACCCGGACCTTCTTCAGTCTGCAGCGGCCCTGGGTGCCGACGGGGATCTCGGTGCTCAACCTGCTGATCACGGTTGCAGCAGCCGCGGCGTTCTACGAGCCCTTCGGGATCGGCGGGATCGTCGCCGGGACCGCGATCGCCACCGCCGTCAGCGTCGCCGCCCAGATGCTCGTCCTGCGCCGCGAGCTCGGCGGGATCGAGCTCGGGAGCCTGCTCGACGCGACCCTGCGAATCGCGCTTGCGTCAGCCGCTCTGGCGGGGGTCTCCTATGGGGTCTGGTCCGTGCTCGACGACGCTCTCGGGCGCGGCACCCTCGGCCAGATCGGGTCGCTGGGCGTCGCGCTGGTGCTCGGCGGGCTGGCCTACCTGGGGGCGATCCTCGCGCTGCGGGTTCCGGAGGCCCGTCAGCTGCTGGCGGTGGTGAGGCGCTGAGCGGCCCCGGCCGGCCCCCTCATCCATCTACGCTAACCGGCCGCCCGCAACCAGCGCCCTGACGCCATGAAGCACATCCGGAACTTCTCGATCATCGCCCACATCGACCATGGGAAGTCGACCCTGGCCGATCGCATCCTCGAGCTCACCGAGTCGGTGGACCCCCGGCTCATGCGCGCTCAGATCCTCGACTCGATGGACCTCGAGCGCGAGCGCGGGATCACGATCAAGGCGCAGGCGGTCCGGGTCGAGTACGCGGCCGCCGACGGCGAGAGCTACCACCTGCACCTGATCGACACCCCGGGCCACGTCGACTTCTCATACGAGGTCTCGCGCAGCCTCGCGGCCTGCGAAGGGGCGCTGCTGGTCGTCGACGCCGCCCAGGGCGTGGAGGCGCAGACCGTCGCCAACACCTATGCCGCGATCGAGGCCGGGCTGGAGCTGATCCCCGTCCTCAACAAGGTCGACCTGCCGAGCGCCGAGCCCGAGCGTGTGGCCGGGGAGATCGCCGACCTGCTCGGCACCGATCCTGGCGATGCCCTGCACATCTCGGCCAAGACCGGAGAAGGCGTGCTCGAGGTGCTCGAGGCGATCGTCGCCCGGGTCCCCCCTCCCGCCGGGGAGCCCGAGGCACCCCCGCGGGCGCTGATCTTCGACTCCGAGTTCGACCAGTACCGCGGCGTCGTCGCCTACCTGCGGATGATCGACGGGTCGTTCCACAAGCACGACGCGATCCGCGCGATGCAGAACGGGACCGAGGCCGAGATCGACGAGATCGGGTTCTTCCGCCCGCAGATGACCCCGGTCGGTGGGATGGAGGCGGGCGAGGTCGGCTACGTGATCACCGGCCTCAAGGACGTCGCGAAGCTCCGGGTGGGGGACACGCTGACAGCTCGCGACCGCCGGGCGGCCGAGCCCCTTCCCGGCTACCGCGAGGTGCAGCCGGTCGTCTTCTGCGGCGTCTTCCCGATCGACACCGACCGCTACGAGGACCTGCGCGACGCGCTCGAGAAGCTCGCGCTCAACGATGCCGCGCTCTCCTGGGAGCCGGAGACGTCGGATGCCCTCGGCTTCGGCTTCCGCTGCGGGTTTCTCGGGTTGCTCCACATGGAAATCGTCCGGGAGCGGCTCGAGCGCGAGTACGACCTCGCCCTGCTGGCGACCACCCCGAACGTCTCCTACGTCGTCACCCGCACCGACGGCGGGTCCTTCGAGGTCCACAGTCCCACCCACCTCCCAGATCCGGGCATGATCGAATCGATCTCGGAGCCCTACATCCGGGCCTCGCTGATCGCCCCGAAGGAGTACGTCGGGGCGGTGATGGAGCTCTGCCAGGCGCGGCGCGGGACTCACGTCGACATGCACTGGCTGAGCCCCGAGCGGGTACAGCTCCGCTACGACCTGCCGCTCGGCGAGATCGTCCTCGACTTCTACGACCTGCTCAAGTCCTCGACCAGGGGATACGCCTCGCTCGACTACGAGCCGCTGGATAACCGCCCCGGGGACCTGGTCAAGCTCGACGTCCTGCTGGCCGGCGAGCCGGTCGACGCGCTCTCGATCATCTGCCATCGCGACAACGCCTACGAGCAGGGCAAGGTCCTGGTCTCCCGCCTGCGCAAGACGATCCCGCGCCAGCAGTTCGACGTCGCGGTCCAGGCCGCGATCGGTTCGCGGGTCCTCGCCCGCGAGACGGTGAAGGCGGTCAGGAAGGATGTGACGGCGAAGCTTTACGGCGGTGACGTGACGCGCAAGAACAAGCTCCTCGAGAAGCAGAAGAAGGGCAAGAAGCGGATGAAGCAGGTCGGCTCGGTCGAGGTTCCGCAGGAGGCGTTCCTCGCGGTGTTGACCCTCGGCGACAACTGACTGCGACCGCCGCCGCCGAATCCCCCTAGCCTGGGGCGATGGGGAAGCTCCTGGCGATCGTCGTCGTCGTCGTGGCGATCGCGGCGATTGTCGGCCTGGCCCTCCGGCCGGGGACGGTGGTCGGCGTCAGCGACAACGCGCTCGCCGAATCGGTTGCCCGGGCCAGCGACGCGAAGGACGCCGGCACGTGCAGCGGCGAGGACGACCGGCGGACGTGCAGCGGCGAGGGCCCGACCTGGCGGGTGATGATCGAGGACTTCGGCTGCTGGGACGCGACTGCGGGCCGGGGCAAGGGCTCGAAGCCGGGGGGCGCGAAGGACTCCTCGGTGAGCCTTTCCGGGTGCGTGACCGTGCTCGATTACGTCGGGATTCGCTGAGCGAGGATCGCGTTGCGGCACCGCTTTCGGGCGCTCCGAGACCGTGTCGGTGAGCCTATGATGCGGCCTTCATGCGAGGCGCACCGCCCCACTCGAGCGCCGGGGCGAAGCCCCCCGCGATCGCTTTGCCGACCCGCCCCGAGAACGGGGGGGACCCGGGCGCCGTAGGCGCTCGCGTCTTCGCGGCGGCGCGTGGGGTGCGCGCCGGAGTCGATTCGCGCCGCGCCAGCCTGATCGGGCTCCTCCTCTTTTGCGTCGCCTCCGCGATGCTGATCGCCGTCAACGGGGTGATGCTCTCGCGGGACCTGATCTTCCTCTGGGTCTTGGTCGGGCTGCTTGCCGTTTCCGCGGCGGACGTTCGCGGCTGGGCACGGGGCGTGATCTACGACTGGCTGCCGTTCTTCGCCGCCCTGTTCGCCTACGACCTGCTGCGCGGGCTGGCCGGCTCCCACCCGCTATTCGACCCGCACGTGATGCCGCAGATCCGCGCGGACGAGGTGCTCTTCGGCGGTTCGGTCCCCACGGTGTCCCTGCAGGAGCGGTTCTACGACGTCGGGCAGATCCATCCCTGGGACCTGGCCGCCTGGGCTGTCTACCTGACCCACTTCGTCGTCGTCTTTGCGATCGCAGCGGCGCTCTGGCGACTCGCCCGCCCCAGCTTTCTCCGCTTCCGCGCCATGGTGCTCACGTTGACCGCCGCGGCCTTCGTCACCTACGTCGTCTTCCCGGCCGCGCCGCCGTGGATGGCGAGCGATGACGGCGTGATCGGGCCCGTGAACCGGGTCGTCGCCACCGTCTGGAACGGCATTGGGATCGACCACGCGGCCGCCATCTGGGAGCGCGGCAGCGCCTTCGCCAACGAGGTCGCCGCGATCCCGTCCCTTCACACGGCCTACCCCGTCCTGATCCTCTGCTTCTTCTGGTCGAGGGGCGGGTGGGCGCGGGCGGCCTGCTCCGCCTACGCGTTGGCGATGAGCCTCACCCTCGTCTACACCGGTGAGCACTACGTGATCGACATCCTGCTTGGCTGGGCCTATGCCATCGCCACCTACGCGGCGGTGGGCCGGTTTGCCGCTTGGCGCGCCGCCGCCAAGCGCGTCAGCGCCGCCGACCCGGCCCCCGCCTCCTCCTCGTATTAGGGAGACCTAATCGGGTCGTGGTAGCCTGCGGGCGGATGGCATCGAGCCGCATCGTCAAGACCAAGAAGAAGTGCTGCAAGTCCGGCCCTCGCTGCAAGCGCTGTCCCGCCGCGATGAGGAAGCTCGAGCGGCGCGGCCTCGCGACGCGGACGGGCAAGCGGAGCTATCTGGTCTCCCTCGACGCCACCAAGAAGGACCTCAAGGTCGCGAGAGCCCGGTAAGGCTTAGATGACCCCGGCCGGATCCTCCGCTTCGCGTCCGGTCCGGCCGGCCCGTTGGGTGCTACCGGACGGGAGATCATGAACCCGGGAAAGCTAGGCTGAATTCGTGGTTTTGCAGCGCGTAGAGCAGGCCGAGTGGCTCTCTAACGCCTACCTCGTGGTCGACGAGATCGGCGGCACGGGGGTCCTGGTGGACTCCAACCTCGCAACCGACCCGCTGGTCGAGCGGGTCGAGCGGGAGGGGACGGCCATCTCCCACATCCTGCTCACCCACCACCACCACGATCACGTCGTCGGCGTCGAGAAGCTCGCCGAGCGCTTCGGCGTCCCGATCGTGGCTCACGAGCTCTGCCGGAAGGAGATGGGAGAGGCGATCGGCGAGACGATCGCCGACGGCGAGGTGCTCGAGACCGGTGGCCTGCGGATCGAGGCGATCCACACCCCGGGTCATTGCGCCGACCACCTGGCCCTCCGCATCAACGGCAACGATTGCCTCACCGCCGACGTCCTCTTTAGGGGAACCGTTGGCGGGACGGGTGCCCCCGGCGCGACGGGCCTCGAGGACCTGCGCTCCTCGGTGATGGACAAGCTGATGGAGCTGCCCCACGAGGTTCGAATCCACCCCGGCCATCGCGAACCCTCGACAATCGGCGCGGAGTGGGAGTCCAACCCGTTCGTCCGCCTCTGGCGAGGCCTCGAGGAGCCAAGCACCGAGCCCTGCACGGTGGGCCCCGCCGACGAGGATCGCCGTGCGGCGGAGCTGCTGCTCTGGGCGCCCGATTACGATGGCGGCAACAAGGCCCTCGTCCGCTTCGCCGACGACGGCACCGAAACGATCACGGGTGGGTCCCAGGTCCGCCGGAATGGTGGATCATGAACATTGCACGCCTCGGGATCGCCCTGCTTGCGGCGCTTGCCCTGCTTGCGGTGGGCTGCGGCAGCGACGACGCCGTCGACGGGGCCGGCTACACCTATGACATCCCCGGCGGTTGGGAGGGGGCGTCCGAGGACGAGATCGATGAGCTTGCTCCCATCGCCGACACGATCACGATCGGCGAGGAGCGCGACGGGTTCGCCACCAACATCAACGTCATCGCGGTGGGGGCGGTGCCGCCGGACACCGACCTCGCCGCTGAGGTCGACCGCGGCATCCGGGCGCTTCAGCAGCAGCCCGGCCTCTTCGGCCTGCCGGCGGGATCGACGGTCGAGGTGACGGGGGAGCCGACCGAGACGACGCTCGCCGGCGAGGACGCGATCGAGCTCGAGTTCACCACCGACACCGGCTCCCAGGCGCTGCTGCAGCGGCAGGTCAGCGCGGTCGGCCCGGACGGCGACGCCTTCACGATCACCGCGACGAGCATCGGGGACACCGCGGACCGAGACGCCGCAATGGACGAGGCGCTCGGCAGCTGGGCTTGGGACTGACGCGCCGGGATCGCCATCCATAGACTCGCGCCCCCGTGGCGGTCGAGACCAAGGCAATCGGCAAGGAGTACCCGCCGGTCACGTACGAGGTCGGCCTCGAGAAGGTGCGCGAGTACGCCAACGCCGTGAGCGAGTCGAGCGAGGTCCATCGCGACCGGGAGGCGGCGAGGGCGGCCGGGTTCCGCGACGTCGTCGCGCCGCCGATGTTCGCGGTCGTCTACAGCGCTCCCGCCGTGGGACCCGCGGTCGTCGACCCCGAGGTGGGGATCAACTTCGCGGCGATGGTCCACGGCGGCCAGGAGTTCGTCTGGGGCGAGCCGGTCTGCGTCGGGGACGCCATCACGACGACGACGCGGGTCGGCGAGATCTACGAGAAGGACGGCAAGGGGTTCTACGTCTTCGAATCCGCCTCCGTCAACCAGGACGGCGATGAGGTCGTCCGTGGCACCTGGACGAACATCGTCCGCGGTGTCTAGGAGGAAGCGATGGCCGAGCTGAACCAGGGCGATGCGATCCCGGAGCTGCGGATCACGCCGGACAAGTACCTGCCCCATCGCTACGCCGGAGCCTCCGGCGACTTCAACCCGATCCACATCGACAACGAGTTCGCGCAGATGGTCGGCCTGCCGCGCAACATCCTGCATGGCCTCTACTCGATGGCGCAGGTCGCCCGGGCGCAGACCGAGGCAGCCGGGAGCGACCCCCGCTCGCTGCGCCGCCTCAGCGTGCAGTTCCGCGGAATGGGGGTCCCCGAGGAGGAGATCGTCGTCTCGGGGACGGTTCGCGAGCGCGACGGCGACCGGGCCACGGTCGAGACGGAGGCGACCCAGGCGGGCAACGGCATCGTCCGCAACGCCGAGGCGGATCTCGAGCTGAGGTGAGGCGCGCCGCGATCGCCGTGATCGCGCTGCTGTTCGGGCTGGTGGCCCTGCCGGTAGTCGGTGCGGCCGGCGAGATCTCCGGGGAGCCGACCTGCAAGGACGTCAACCTGGGGATCGTCGAGCCGGATCCCGGCGAGGGGTGCTTCGAGGGCTCGACCCAGCGCCGCGCGGCCGTCGTGGGGCTGATGGCCGCCTCCGCGGTGGTCGCGGTCGGGGCGATGGTCCTGGGGGCGGCGGCGGCGATTCGCGACACCCGCGGGATCCTCTTCGCGCTCGTCGCCCTGGGCGCGGTCGGGCTCTTCTTCGGCGCTTACGGCGCCGCCCGCTTCTAGGGGCCGGGAGCGCTCCGCCGGCCGCGGCGTGGGGCCGGGTTCGCCGCGCTTCCTAGAATCAAGCGCGTGCTGAGCGAACGGCAAGAGCAGATCCTCGGCCTCGCGGTCGAGGCGCACCTGAAGAGCGGCACCCCGGTGGGCTCGCGGGCGATCGCCGATCGTGCCGACTTCGACTGGGGCCCCTCGACCGTGCGGGCCGAGCTCGCGAACCTCGAGCGCCAGGGCTATCTGACCCACCCGCATACCTCCGCCGGGCGGGTCCCGACCGATGCCGGCTATCGCCGCTACGCCGACGACCTGATCGAGTCGCGGGTGCGAGCGGGCCGTCCCGAGGCCACGGGCCCGGGGCTCTCGCACGTGCGCCGGGAGGTCGAGGAGGCGCTGCAGGAGACGACCGCGGCGCTGGCCCAGGCCAACGACCTTCTGGCCCTTGCCACCGCCCCACCCGCCTCGACCGCGACGATCCATCGGATCGAGGTGCTGCGGCTGCAGCCGCGGGTCGTCGCCGTGGTCGCGATCGCCGACAACGGCGATGTCGCCAAGCGCGTCTTCACCTTCGAGCAGGCGGTTGACCATGGACTGGTCGAGTGGGCTTCCTCGTTCCTCAACGAGCGCCTCTCCGGGCTCGGCATCGGCTCCCGCGCCGTCAGCTCCCGGCTCGACGATCCCGCGCTGGGCGAGAGCGAGCGGCAGTTCCTCACCCACCTCAGCGGTGCGATCTCCGAGCTTGCCGAGGCCTCTCCCCAGCAGCTCTACATGGAGGGCACCGCGCGGCTTCTCTCCGAGACCCATGCGGGCGACATCCCCCATCCCGACGGCGTCGTCAGCGCGCTGGAAGGCCGCGTCAGCGTCCTGTCGGTCCTGCGCTCGGCCCTGCGGGAGCGATCGGTCTTCCTCTGCATCGGCGAGGAGAACCCCGAGCCTGCCCTGCGGTCGGTCAGCATGGTCGGGGCCAGCTACGGGCTCGGCTATCGCAATCTCGGCGCGGTCGGGGTGGTCGGCCCTCTGCGGATGGACTACGGGCGCGCGATCGACTCGGTGCGGGACGCCGCCGGCGAGCTCTCGCGGTTCTTCGCGACGGTCTACGAGGGCTAGGCAGTTGCCCCGCGACCCCTACGAGGTCCTCGGCGTCGACCGGGGAGCCGACGACGCAGAGATCAAGAAGGCGTTTCGGCGCCTCGCCCGCGAGCTCCACCCGGACGTCAACACGTCCGACCCCGAGGCCGAGGAGAAGTTCAAGCAGGCGGCGGAGGCCTACGAGGTCCTCTCCGACCCCGAGCGACGGCGGACCTACGACGCGTTCGGCCACGAGGGGCTGCGCTCGGGAGGCTTTCACTCCCGGACGGCCGGAGCGGCCGGCTTCGAGGACATCTTCGCCTCCTTCTTCGGCCGCTCCGATTCGATCTTCGGCGACATCTTCGGAGGGGGCGGGGGCGGACCCGCGGCCGGCGGCAACGTCGCGGTGCGGATCGAGATCGGGCTCGCCGACGTCCTCGAGGGCGTCAGCCGCGAGGTCGCATTCCAGGCGGTGGTCCGCTGCGGGCACTGCCGCGGCAACGGCGCCGAGCCGGGGACCCCGATCAGGACCTGCGAGACCTGTGAGGGCGCCGGTCAGGTCCGACAGGCGACGAGAACTCCTTTCGGGCAGATGGTTCGGGCGGCTCCCTGCCCGACCTGCGGGGGGGACGGCCGAATCGCCGAGACGCCCTGCGCGGTCTGCGCCGGCGCCGGGGTGCGCTCGGAGCGCAAGACCTACGAGGTCCAGGTCCCCGCTGGGATCGAGAACGGACAGCGGATCCGGATCGGTGGGGTCGGCCATGCGGGGGAGAGCGGCGCCCCCGACGGCGACCTCTACGTCCAGGTGCTCGTCGCCGACGACGAGCGCTTCCACCGCGAGGGAACCGACGTGGTCACCGTGCTCGAGGTTCCGGCGACGACCGCGATGCTCGGGTCGAGGCTCCCGGTGGAGACGCTGAGCGGCGAGACGGAGGTCGACCTCGATCCGGGCGCCCAGCACGGCGACACGATCCGGCTGCGCGGTGAGGGGCTGCCTTCCCTGCGCAATCCGGGGCGGCGCGGCGATCTCCACGTCGCGATCAAGGTGGTCACCCCGGCGAACCTCACCGATGAGCAGCGGGAGCTCGCCGAGCGGCTCGAGGCGACGCTGGAGCCGCGGAATGCTCCCGGCGGGACGCGCGAGGGGCTCTTCGAGCGCGTCCGCCGCGCGTTCCGGTGATTCGGGCCCGCCGGCTCGCCGTCGTGGGGCCGGGATGATCCGGCTCGCCGTCCGCTGCACCCCCGAGCAGGCCGAGCGGGTCCTGGCGGAGCTGGTCGAGCTCGTTCCCGGCGGCGTCGAGGAGGATCGCGGCGAGAGCTACGTCGAGTACGCGATCTACGGACCACCCGGCGAGCTGCCCGAGCTCCCCGATCTCGAGGCGGCCGCGGGGGAGGGGCTCGTCGAGATCGAGACGACCGAGATCCCAGACGACTGGGCCGACCGCTGGCGAGACTTCCACGAGCCGGTCTTGGTCGGGGGAGGGCGGGTCGTGGTCCGTCCCTCGTGGGAGGAGGGCGCCGCGGAGGCAGCCGAGATCGACATCGTCATCGACCCGGGGCGGGCCTTCGGAACCGGGGCGCACGCGACCACGCGCGGCTGCCTGGAGCTGCTGCTCGAGCTCGCCGACGCCGGCGAGGCCCACGGCGAGCTCGCCGACTGGGGCACTGGATCCGGCGTGCTGGCGATCGCCGCGGCGAAGCTCGGTTGGGATCCCGTTGCCGGCTGCGATCACGAGGAGCCAGCGATCGCAGCCGCGGCGGCGAACGCGGAGGCGAATGGCGTGCGGATCGAGCTCGAGCGGGTGAACCTGCGGGAGGACGCTCCCCCGCGGGCCCCGGCCGTCGTCGCAAACCTGACAGCGCCGCTGCTCCTCGAGCTGGCCGGGCGGATTGCCGCCGGAGAGGTCGAGCGCCCGGCGCTGATGGTGATGAGCGGCCTGCTCAGCTCCGAGCACGAGCGGGTGGGGGCCGGGTACGCCGCGGCCGGGCTGCGAGCGGAGAGCGCTCGGGAGATCGGCGAGTGGACCGCCCTGCTGCTGCGCGCTTGACGCCTCGGGCGGCGCTATGTTGCCGCCCGTGATCGCAACGGCCGTCCAGTTCTACGACGTCGTCCTCTTCTTCCACATCCTCGCCGTGGTCGTCGCCTTCGGGCCCTCGTTCGCCTATGGGATGTTCTTCGCCGTGGCAGCGAAGCACGACCTTCGTGCAATGCCGACGATCGGCCGCGCCGTGATCACCTGGGACAGCACGATCGGGACGGCGGCGCAGGTGGTCCTGCTGCTGGCCGGCGTCTACGTCGCCGCCGACGTATGGGAGTTCAGCGACTTTTTCGTGATCTGGGGGATCGTGGCGATCCTCGTCGTCGTGGGCGTCACGCACGGCTTCATGCTGCCGACCTCGCGGCGGGTGGTTGGGATCGCCGAGCGCGACATCGCTGCGGCCGGCACGGGCGACGTGACCTTCTCCGACGAGTTCAACCGGCTCACCGGCCGGCTCAACCTGGTCGGAGGGCTCCTTGGCCTGATCGTGGCACTCACGATCTACGTCATGACCGCAAAGCCGTTCTTGTGAGGACGCCGCGGACGCTTCGCATCTCTGCGTCCTCGTCGGCTCACGGCCAAACGCCGCATCGCCTCCTGCGTCCTTGATCTGCTCGGTCCGCATCGCCCTCACCAATTGCGGCCGGGCCGGCGGGCGGTTCGGGCAGGTGAGGGGACGGCGGCCGGCCGCCCGAGGGGGCCCCCGGCTGAAGAACGCACCCTTTTCCGCGCAGGGGGCGGAAAAGTGCACGTTCTTCCTTGCCTTGCCTCCCATCCTTCCGGCCCAAGGTGGGGTGGGCTGAGGCCGGCCAGAGAGCGTGCACATTTACGCCCTGGAGGGGGAAATGTGCACGTTCTTCTTTGCCGCCCACCTTTCCCTTGGGATGGGCCGGGCCCCCGCCGGCCCGCCGCCAACCGAGGGGGCGCAGGGGGTGAGGTACAGCCGACACTCAGGTAGGCGGGCATGAGGACTTCCTCGTCAGGCCACCAGCCGCCGCTATGCCCGCCGGACGGAGGCGGTGCCTCACCCCCTGGGACCCCGCCGAATCACGTCCTCGCACTCCGTCCATACTTCCCGCCAATGACCCCCGCACGCCACCTGCCGATCGCGATGTTCGACTCCGGCGTCGGCGGCCTGACCGTTCTGCACGAGTGCCTGGTCTCCCTGCCGGCCGAGAGCTTCCTCTACCTCGGCGACAGCGCCAACTTCCCCTATGGGACGAAGGCGCCCGAGGAGCTTCGCGACCTCGTCGAGCGCAACACGTCTCTCCTGCTCGACCGCGGCGCCAAGCTGCTGATCGTCGCCTGCAACTCCGCGACCTCCGCGGGCGCGGAGTCGGCGCGCGCAATCGCAGCCGACCACGGAGTCGAGGTGGTCACGGTGATCGACCCCGAGGCCGAGATCGCGGCGGCGATCACGGGGACGGGCCGCGTCGGCGTGCTCGCCACCCCCGCGACCATCGAGGGTGGTGCCTACCACCACGCCCTGGAGAGGCAGGGTCGCGCCCTGGAGGTGACGGAGGTCGCCGCCCCCGACCTCGCCCCGATCATCCAACGCGGCTTCCCCTTCGACCAGTCCGTGGTCGACATGGTCCGCTCCTACTGCGTCCCGCTCAAGTCCGCCGAGGTCGACACGCTGATCCTCGGCTGCACCCACTACCCCCTCGTCGCCCCGATGCTGCAGCGCATGCTGGGGCGCGACGTCCGGCTGGTCACGGCGGGACATGCGATCGCCGCCACGGCGCAGCGCATCCTCGAGGCGTCCGGATTGGAGTCCGAGGGCAAGGGGGAGGGCGAGTACCGCTTTCTCTGCACCGGGGACGCCGAAGCGTTCCGCGAGCTCGGCACGCGCTTCCTGCAGATGCCGCTGGGAGAGGTCGAACGGGTTTGAGAGCGCCATTACTCTTGGGCGGATGACCCAATCCATCCTCGAGCGCGTCCAGGCTGACACCCGCGATGCGATGAAGGCGGGCGAGCGCGAGCGCGTGACGACCCTGCGGATGATCGCCAGCTCGCTGCAGCAGGACCAGAAGCTCGGCGACGGCGATGCGGTGGCCGTGCTCCAGCGCGAGCGCAAGAAGCGGGTCGAGGCGGCGGATGCGTTCGCCGAGGCCGGGCGCGACGAGCAGGCGGAGGCGGAGCGCGCGGAGGCCGAGCTGATTACCGCCTACCTCCCCGAGCAGCTCAACGATGGGGAGCTCGACGAGATCGTCGCCGAGGCGGTCGAGCGCACCAGCGCCTCCTCGCAGAAGGACATGGGCAAGGTGATCGGAATCGTCATGCCTCAGGTCAAGGGCCGCGCCGACGGCAAGCGCGTCTCCACGGCGGTCCGGCAGGCACTTGGCTCGTAGGCAGCTGACGATCGACAACGAGATCGCCGCAGAGCTCGCGGGCTCCGGCGACTCTGTCCTGCGGCGGCTCGAGGACCGCCTCGACTGCGACGTCTACCTGCGCGGCAACGTGATCACCCTCGACGGCGAGGCCGACTCGGTCAGCGAGGGGCAGGGCATGGTGGAGGAGCTCGTCGGGCTGATCGAGCGCGGGCACGAGCTCGAGCCGGGGACGATCGACGCGGTCGGCGGCGCGACCGAGGCGGGCGTCGAGCCCGCCGAGATGCTCGGGGACGCCGTCTGGCGGCACCGCGGGACCCGCATCGCGCCCCGAACCGTCAACCAGAAGCGCTACGTCGACTCGATCCGCCGCCACACCGTGACCTTCGGGATCGGGCCGGCCGGCACCGGCAAGACCTTCCTCGCGGTCGCGATGGCGGTCGCCGCCCTCGAGGGCCGCGACGTCAGCCGCGTGATCCTCACCCGGCCGGCGGTCGAGGCGGGAGAGCGGCTCGGGTTCCTACCCGGCGACATCCAGGCCAAGGTCGATCCCTATCTGCGCCCGCTCTTCGACGCCCTCTACGACATGCTCGACCCCGATCGCGTCAACGAGTACTTCGAGCGCGGGATCATCGAGGTCGCGCCCCTGGCGTTCATGCGGGGACGGACGATTAATGATGCCTTCGTGATCCTCGACGAGGCCCAGAACACGAGCCCGGAGCAGATGAAGATGTTCCTGACCCGGCTCGGCTTCGGCTCGCGGATGGTCGTCACCGGCGACGTCACCCAGATCGACCTGCCCGCCCACCAGCGCTCGGGCCTCGTCGTGGTCGGCGAGATCCTCTCCATGGTCCAGGACATCGAGTTCATCCGCTTCGGCGGCGATGACGTCGTCCGCCACGAGCTCGTGCAGCGGATCGTCGCCGCCTACGGTGCCTACGCCGAGCGGGGGGCCACCGATCGCGCGGAGCGCTCGTCGGGCGGCTCGGAGTGAGCGTGGAGCTCGAGGACGTCCCGTCCTCGCTGCGCGATGCGGTCGGCTCGACTCTGGCAGCCGCCGGCGTCCGTGACGGCCACCTCTCGATCGATCTCGTCGACGAGGAGCGGATCCGCGAGCTCAACCGCGAGCACCGCCAGCGGGACGAGCCCACCGACGTGCTCTCGTTCCCGCTCGACGGGATCGGTCCGAGCGCCGGGCCGCGCGAGCTCGGGGACGTCGTGATCTGCCCCGAGCAGACGAGCGACCTGACCGAGGCGGTGGTGCATGGGGTGCTCCACCTCTGCGGCTTCGACCACGAAACCGATGAGGGCCAGATGCTGGATCTCCAAGAGCGGATCCTCGCCGAGCTCGGGGTGACCGATGGGTGAACCGGCTGCGACGATCTCCCATGCGGAGGAGCGGTGGCTGGATCAGATTGTGTCCGCCTACGAGTGGCTGTTCGCGCCGCCCGGCTCCCGGCCGCCGACCTGGGACCCGCAGATCGCCCGCGAGCGGCTGCTCGCCGCGATGGAATCCGACGACGCGGCGGTGCTCATGGCGCTGCGAACGGGCAGTGTGGTGGGCTTCTGCACCGCGTACCTGGATCTGCTTTCGGTGCGCTTCGGACTTCGCTGCTGGGTGGAGGACCTCGCGGTCGACCCGGCTGCGCGCTCGCGAGGGGTGGGCGCCGAGCTGCTCACAGCTGCCCGTCGTTGGGCCGCAGAGCACGGAGCATCCCACCTCGAGCTCGATTCGGCCGCCTCGAGGACCGACGCGCATCGCTTCTACGAACGCGAGGGGGCGAACCACCACCGATCGATCTGCTTCGGCTGGCACGGGCTGGACGCGAAGCGGTGAGCAGCCCGACCCGCTCGGGCTTCATCGGACTCGCCGGTCGCCCCAACGTCGGCAAGTCCACGCTCGCCAACGCCCTGGTCGCGGCGAAGGTGGCAATCGTCTCCGATCGCCCGCAGACCACGCGCCGCGCGGTGCGGGCGATCGCGACCGCGCCGGATGCCTCGTGGCAGATGGTCCTCGTCGATCTTCCCGGCGTGCAGAAGCCGCGGGACGTGCTGACCGAGCGGATGCAGAGGCGGGTGGAGCGGGAGCTCGCGGACGCAGACGTGGTCCTGCTCGTTCTCAACGGCGAGCAGGGGGTCGGCGCGGGGGACAGGTTCATCGCCACCACGATCCTGCGCGCCCGCGTCGAACGTCCCGTGATCTGCGCGGTCAACAAGATCGACCGCCTGAAGCGCCACGAGCTGATCGAGGTCCTCGCCGCCGCCGGTCAGCTCGAGATCGTCGACGAGATCTTTCCGATCAGCGCCCGCCGGGGCACTGGCCTGGAGCCGCTGCGTGCCCGCCTCACCGAGTTGATGCCGGAGGGACCGCTGATGTACGCCGCCACCGACAGCAGCGACGAGACGAGCGAGATCCACCTCGCCGAGCTGATCCGCGAGCAGATCCTGCGCCGGACCCGCGAGGAGCTGCCGCACGCGGTCGAGGTCGAGGTTGCGTCGCTCGAGGGTCGCGAGGACGGCCTGGTCGAGGTCCATGCCGACGTCTGGGCGGAGACCGAGTCTCAGAAGGCCATCCTGATCGGCAAGGGCGGGCGGATGGTGCGGGAGATCGGCACCGCGGCACGTCGGGAGCTCGAGCGCGAGCTCGGCTCGCGGGTCTTCCTCGATCTCAAGGTCCGGGTGCGATCCCACTGGCGCCGCGACGACGCGCTCCTCGACCGCCTCGGGATCGAATGAGTCCTCCTGGATGGCTGGCACCGGAATGGCCAAGCCGACGGACCAGGGCTGGACGATCCGGCGAAAGTCGTCCGCGGGACTCTTGACCGCGTCCGAATGTGCCCATAGGGTCGCCGCCACCTCAAGCTGAGATAAAGGGGAGTAGATGGCGACCACGGTGACCAAGGACGAGATCCATGACGACGAGCGGCAGCTCGCGGAGATGGGCTACAAGCAGGAGCTGAACAGGTCGTGGAGCGCGTTCTCCAACTTCGCGATCTCGTTCACGATCATCTCGGTCCTCGCCGGCTGCTTCACCACCTATGGCCAGGCGTGGAACAACGGCGGCCCGGTCGCGATCTCATGGGGCTGGCCGTTGATCTCGATCCCGATCCTGATCGTCGGCTTCTGCATGTCGGAGATCGTCGCCAAGTACCCGACCGCGGGTGGGATCTACTGGTGGTCGGCGCGACTCGGAGGGCCCGCGTGGGGCTGGTTCACCGGCTGGTTCAACCTGATCGGCCTGGTCGCCGTGGTCGCGTCGGTCATGTACGCCTGCGCCGGCTTCCTGAACGTGCTGCTCGGCCTGTACGAGGTCGACTTCATCCTCAACTTCGCCGACGCGAAGGACATCCTCAAGGAGCAGTTCGTCCTCTTCGCGCTGATCCTGGTCCTGAGCGCGATCGTCAACATCTTCCGCACCCACCTGCTGGCCCTGATCAACAACGTCTCGGTCTTCTGGCACGTCGCCGGCGTCGCGGTGATCGTCGCGATCCTGATCATCGTCCCCGACCAGCACCAGAGCCTCGACTTCGTCTTCACCGAGCGCTTCAACAACTCGGGCTTCGACGGCGGAGCGACGTCGGGCCTGTTCTTCTGGCTGTACATCCTGCCGCTCGGGTTCCTGCTGACCCAGTACACCATCACCGGGTTCGACGCCTCCGCGCACATCTCGGAGGAGACCCGCGGGGCCTCGAAGTCGGCGGCGCGCGGCGTCTGGCAGTCGATCTTCTACTCGGCGGTGATCGGCTGGATCGTGCTGCTCGCGATCACCTTTGCGGCGACCGACATCAAGGCCATCAACGATGCCGCCGGCTACTCCCCGTCGATCTTCACGAGCGCCCTTGACAGCTGGGCGGCCAAGGCCGTGATCATGATCGCGACGATCGGACAGCTCTTCTGCGGCACCGCCGCCCTGACCAGCGCCTCGCGCATGTGCTTCGCCTTTTCGCGTGACCGGGGCCTTCCCGGCTCGCGCGTCCTTTCGAAGGTGAACCCGAAGGGCGTCCCGGTCGCGGCGGTGCTGACGATGGCGATCGCCGCCCTCGTGGTCACGCTGCCCGCTCTGATCGGCGACGCGGGCGTCCCGTACGCGTTCTTCGCGGTGGTCTCGATCGCGGTGATCGGGCTCTACATCGCATACGTGATCCCGATCTACCTGCGCTGGCGGGCGGGGAGCTCCTTCGAGCAGTCTCCGGCATGGAATCTCGGCAGCAAGTGGCGATGGATGAATCCCTTCGCCGTCTTCTGGGTCGGGCTGATCACGATCATCTTCAGCCTCCCGATCAGCCCGCTGGCCGTCCCGTGGAACGGGGAGGGAGGTGGCGACGGCAAGTTCGACCTGAAGGCGCTCAACTACGCGCCGGTGACGGTTCTGTTCATCATCATCGTCGTCGGGATCTGGTGGAAGGTGAGCGCGCACAAGTACTTCACCGGTCAGGTGCGCAACGTCGACATCGACCGAGCGCTCGAGAGCGAGGATTCCGGCGATCCTCCGGCTGGGTCTGGCCCTGGCCACGGACCGGCTGTACCGCCGCCACGCACGGGTCCCGCCGGCGCCTGAGCGCGGCTACGCTCCTCGCGTGACGATCGAGGAGTTGAAGAAGGAGGTCGCCGAGGGCACGGTCGACACCGTGCTGCTCGCGATCGCCGACATGGAGGGGAGGCTGCAGGGCAAGCGGCTGACCGCCTCCCACTTCCTCGGCGAGGTGCTCGAGCACGGCGCCGAGGGCTGCAATTACCTGCTGGCTGTGGACGTCGACATGGAGACCGTCGACGGCTACGCGATGTCGTCCTGGGAGCGGGGGTACGGCGACTTCGAGATGTCGCCGGACATCTCGACCTTGCGCCCGATCCCCTGGCACGAGGGCACCGTTATGGTGCTCGCCGACGTGGCGTGGGGAGACGGGAGCGACGTCGCCGCCTCCCCGCGGCAGATCCTGCGCCGCCAGCTCGCGCGACTTGCCGAGCGCGGTCTGATCGCCAACGCCGGCACCGAGCTCGAGTTCATCGTCTTTCGGACGCCCTATGAGCAGGCCTGGCGCTCGGGCTATCGCGACCTCGACCCGGCCAACCTCTACAACGTCGACTACTCGCTGCTCGGGACCTCCCGGGTAGAGCCGCTGATCCGCCGGATCCGCAACGAGATGGCGGGCGCCGGCCTGACGGTCGAGAACTCCAAGGGCGAGTGCAACCTCGGCCAGCACGAGATCAACTTCCGCTACGGCGAGGCGCTGCAGTCCGCCGACGAGCACGCCATCTACAAGAACGGCGCCAAGGAGATCGCGGCGCAGGAGGAATGCTCGATCACCTTCATGGCGAAGTTCAACGAGCGTGAGGGCAACTCGTGCCACATCCACTGCTCGCTGGCGAGCGCCGAGGATGGGAGCAGCGCCTTCGCCGCCGACGAGGCCCTGTTCGAGCGCTTCGTCGCCGGTCAGCTCGCCTGCATGAGGGAGATGACGCTGATGTACGCGCCCTATGTCAACTCCTACAAGCGCTTCACGCCCGGCTCCTTCGCGCCCACCGCGGTCGCCTGGGGGCGCGACAACCGCACCTGCTCGCTGCGCGTCGTCGGCCATGGCGAGGGGCTGCGGGTGGAGAACCGGCTGCCGGGCGCGGACGTCAATCCGTACCTGGCGCTGAGCGCGATGATCGCGGCGGGCCTGCACGGGATCGAGTCGGAGCTCCCGCTGGAGGCGGAGCTCGAGGGAAACGCCTACACCTCCCACGCGCCGCGGGTCCCGGGGAACCTCTACGAGGCGCGCGACCTTTTCTCCGCCAGCGAGGTCGCCCGGCGGGCCTTCGGGGAGGAGGTCGTCGACCATTACCTCAACCGCGCCCGGGTGGAGCTGGCGGCGCACGAGGCCGCCGTCACCGACTGGGACAAATATCGCGGCTTTGAGAGGCTTTAGGTAGAGCATTGACGAGGGTGGGAGTGCGCTGGTCAAGGACGCAGGAGGCGAAGCGGCCGCCAGCCCGTGAGTCGACGAGGGCGCAGATCCAGCGCGCTCCCACACCGTCAATTGGAATCTGCGCGGCGGTTGAGCGGGTGCGCTGGGCCGCCTGGGACGAGACCGTCACGATGGCGCCCCGCTCCTACGCGACGTCCATCCAGGCAAGCGGGGCGGTGGCGCTGCTTCTCCCGCCGGACCCTGCGGCGATCGAGGATCCCGACCGCCTGCTGGACCGCCTCGACGCCCTGATGCTCGCCGGGGGCTCCGACGTCGATCCGGCGACCTACGGCGCGCGCCCCCATCCGGAAACCAAGGGCACCTGGCCCGAGCGGGACGCGTTCGAGCTCGCGCTCGCGCGCCGGGCGCTTGAGCGCGAGATGCCGGTGCTCGGCATCTGCCGGGGGATGCAGATGCTCAACGTCGCCTGCGGGGGGACGCTCATCCAGCATCTGCCCGACCAGCTCGCCGGGGATGAGCGGCACCGTCACACGCCCGGGACGTATGGCGACCACGGCGTCACCCTCGAAGCCGGCTCGCTGGCGGCGCGAGCGGCGGGCGTGGAGCGGGTGTCGGTCAAGTCTCACCACCATCAGGGCCTCGATCGGATCGGTGAGGGCCTCGAGGTCACGGGCCGCTCGGTGCCCGACGACATCGTCGAGGCGGTCGAGCTTGCCGACCGCCGCTACGCGCTCGGCGTCCTCTGGCACCCCGAGGAGGATGTGAAGGACAACGTGATCGCCTCCCTCGTCGAAGCGGCGCGAAGCGAGGTAAGGGCCGGGTGATCGAGTGATCGAGGTGGTCGAGCCTGCGACCGAGGCAGTGCTCCGGGAGGTCCCGCGGGCGGGGGCCGCCGAGGTCGACGAGGCCGTCGCGAGGGCCAAGGGCGCCTTCCCCGCCTGGCGGGCGCTTGCGCCGGGCGAACGCGCGGCCACGCTGCGGGCGCTGGCCGATGGGCTCGAGGCCGAGGCCGAGGAGTTGGCGTTGCTCGAGGCGCGCAACGCCGGCAAGCCGATCGGGGACGCCCGCGGCGAGATCGCGATGGTGATCGAGTGCTTCCGCTACTACGCGGGCGCTCCGGAGCGCCTGCTTGGGCAGACCATCCCCGTGGCCGGCGGCGTCGACATGACCTTTCGCGAGCCCCTCGGCGTGGTCGGGCTGATCGTGCCCTGGAACTTCCCGCTCGTGATCGCCTCCTGGAAGGTGGCACCGGCTCTTGCGGCCGGCAACGCGGTGGTCCTCAAGCCGGCCGAGCTGACTCCCCTGAGCGCCCTCGAGCTCGAGCGGATCGCACGTGACGCCGGGCTGCCGGACGGCGTCCTCAACGTGGTGGCGGGGCCGGGCTCGGTCTGCGGCAAGCGGCTGGTCGAGCACCCCGACGTCGCCAAGATCGCCTTCACGGGTTCGACCGAGGTGGGGCGGGGGATCGCCGAAGGGGCCGCGGGAACGATCAAGCGGGTCACCCTGGAGCTCGGCGGCAAGTCCGCCAACGTGATCTTCGCCGACGCCGACCTCGACGCGGCAGCTGCGGCAGCGCCGAGCGCCGTGTTCGGCAACGCCGGCCAGGACTGCTGCGCACGCTCGCGGATCCTCGTCGAGCGTGAGGCGATGGACCCGTTCTTGGTGGCGCTCGAGCGCGCGGTGGGGGAGATGCGGGTGGGGGATCCGCTGGAGGATTCGACGACGATGGGCCCGCTGATCTCCGCCGACCAGCTCGAGGCGGTCGCCTCCTACGTGCCCGACGATGCCCCCGTGGCGATCCGCGGATCGGCGCCCGAGGGGCCGGGGTACTGGTTCCCGCCGACCGTGCTGGCGCCGATGTCGAACGGCGATCGCGCTGCGACGGAGGAGATCTTCGGTCCAGTGGCCTGCGTGATCCCCTTCTCCGGAGAGGAGGAGGCGGTCCGCATCGCCAACGACACGATCTATGGCCTCTCGGGCTCGATCTGGACCGGCGACGGGGCGCGCGGCCTCCGCGTCGCGCGGGCGCTGGAGACGGGAGTGATCTCGATCAACTCGAACTCTTCCGTGCGGGTGGCGACGCCGTTCGGCGGCTTCAAGCAGTCCGGGGTGGGGCGGGAGCTCGGCCCCGACGCGCTCGAGCACTACACCGAGGTCAAGAACGTCTACTACGCGACCGAGGGCACCTGATGGCCGGAAGGCTCGAGGGCAAGGTCTGCGTAATCACCGGGGCTGCCAGCGGGATCGGCGCCGAGACGGCTCGGCTGTTCGGCGCGGAGGGAGCCCAGGTTGTCGGCGTCGACCTGGCCGAGGGCTCCGTTGGCGACCTGGCGATCGAGGCGGACGTCGGCGACGAGCAGCAGGTGAGGGAGATGTACGAGCGGGCCCGCGCCGAGCTCGGCCGGATCGACGTGCTCTTCAACAACGCCGGGATCAATCCGCCGGAGGACGCATCGATCCTCAACACCTCCCTGGAGGTGTTCCAGCGGGTTCAGGACGTGAACCTCCGCAGCGTCTTTCTCTGCTGCAAGTACGGGATCCCGCATCTCCTCGACGCGGGCGGCGGATCGGTGATCAACACCTCCTCCTTCGTCGCCGTGATGGGGGCTGCCGTCTCCCAGATCTCCTACACGGCCTCGAAAGGCGCCGTCCTCGCCATGTCGCGTGAGCTTGGCGTCGAGTTCGCGCACCGCGGGGTGCGGGTCAACTCCCTCTGTCCGGGCCCGGTCGACACCCCGCTGCTCCACGATCTCTTCGCCAGCGACCCTGCGAAGGCCGAGCGACGGCTGGTCCACCTGCCGTTCGGGCGCTTCGCCACGGCCACCGAGATCGCCCACGGCGCGCTCTACCTGGCCAGCGATGAGAGCTCCTACACGACGGCCTCGACCTTCCTGGTCGACGGGGGGTTGTCCCAGGCATACCTCACTCCCGACGCCAGCGACGATCCCCAGTACTAGGGAAAGGGGCAGCCGTGGATGCGGCGTTGCTCGAGGGCGAGATGGTTCGACCCGCGCGGAACGATCTGGCGAGGGGCGCCTGACCACGCCTAGACTCCGGCGGGTGAGCGAACGGGTCAACTTCGACGAGCGGGGGCTGGCCCCCTGCGTGGTGCAGGACGCCGCGACGGGCGAGGTTCTGACGCTCGCCTACGTTAACGCCGAGGCGCTCGAGCGGACGGCGGAAACCGGCGAGATGCACTTCTGGAGCCGCTCCCGCGACGAGCTCTGGCACAAGGGCGAGACCTCGGGGAACGTCCAGCGGGTGCGCGAGCTGCGCTACGACTGCGACGCCGACGCGATCCTGGCGCTCGTCGATCCCGCTGGCCCCGCGTGCCACACCGGCGAGCGCACGTGCTTTTACCGAGCCTTCGATGGCGAGCCCGAGCGCGTCGAGCACGAGGCCCTGTCGGAGCTGGAGCGCACCCTGAGCGCCCGCAAGCGGGAGCGTCCGGCGGACTCCTACACCGTCGAGCTGCTCGCCGACCCCGAGCGGATCGGCGAGAAGGTGCGCGAGGAGGCCGACGAGGTCGCCCGCGCCGTCGCCGGTGAATCCGACGAGCGCGTGACCGAGGAGGCAGCCGACCTGCTCTACCACCTGGAAGTGGCGATGCTTTCGCGCGACGTACCGCTCGCGCGGGCGCTCGCCGTCCTGCTCGGGAGGCGACGGTGACCCCGCCGGGTGCGGCGAACGCCCTGATACCCGACCTCGAGTCGGCCCGTGAGCTCGCGGGCTCCGGCACGGTCGTCCCGGTCGTCCACTCCTACGTCGAGGATTCCGAGACCCCGGTCTCCGCCTTTCTCAAGCTCCGCGGGGAGGGCCCCGCGTTTCTGCTCGAGTCGGCCGAGCAGGGGGGGCGGCTCGGGCGCTACTCCTTTCTTGGCTTCAGCCCGCGCCTGCTGCTTCGCTGGATCGACGGCGAGCTCCTCGAATGGGAGGACGACGACGCCTCCGACCCCCTCGCCCCGCCGACGAAGCGGACGCCGGCCCCTGATCCCTATGGCGCGGTCGCCGAGCGGATCGGCGCATTCGAGCTGGTCGGCGGCGAGGACCTGCCGTTTCCCGGCGCCGCCGTGGGCCTCTTCGGCTATGACCTCGTGCGGACGGTCGAGCCGCTGGGGGAGCCGAACCCCGATCCGCTGGGCCTCCCGGACCTCGCGCTGATGGTCCCCGAGCTGGTCGTCGCCTTCGACCACCATCGCCACGAGGTTTCGATCATCGCCCTCGCGTTCTCGGGCGAGGGGGACTTCGACGCCTCCTACGGCCGCGCGGTGGAGCTGATCGACCGCACCCGGGAGCGGCTGCGGCGGGAGATCCCCCGGGTCGAGGGCTCGCCCGCTCCCGGCTCGGCACCGCAGTTTGAGTCGAACCTGAGCCGGGAGGAGTTCGAGGCGAACGTCGAGCGGATCGTCGACTACGTCTACGCCGGCGACGCCTACCAGGTGGTGCCGTCCCAGCGCTTCAGCGCGCCCTGCCCGGTCGAGGCTTTCTCGATCTACCGCGGCCTCCGCGCCGTCAACCCCTCGCCGTACATGTACTTCCTCGACTTCGGGGACTTCGAGATCGCCGGCGCGTCCCCCGAGCCGCTCGTCAAGGTGACGGGGGACAGGGTGGAGACCCGCCCGATCGCCGGCACCTATCCGCGCGGAGACAGCGAGGAGGAGGACCGGGCGAACGCCGAGGCCCTGCTCGCCGACCCGAAGGAGAGGGCCGAGCACGTGATGCTCGTCGACCTCGGGCGCAACGACCTCGGGCGGGTCAGCGAGTACGGGACGGTCCAGGTCGACGAGCTGATGACCGTCGAGACTTACTCGCACGTGCTCCACATCGTCTCTCGCGTCTCGGGCCGGCTGCGCGAGGGCCTCGGAGCGATGGACGTGCTGCGCTCGGCGCTGCCCGCGGGGACCCTGTCGGGGGCGCCGAAGGTGCGGGCGATGCAGATCATCGACGAGCTCGAGCCGCACAAGCGATGCTCCTACGGCGGCGCGATCGGCTACCTCGACTTCCGCGGCGACCTCGACACGGCGATCCACATCCGCACGGTCGTCGTCAAGGACGGCCTCGCCCACGTCCAGGCCGGCGGTGGGACGGTCGCTGATGCCAAGCCCGATTACGAGTACCGCGAGTCCCTGCAGAAGGCAAAGGCGATCTTCCGGGCGATCGAGGTCGCGGTGGAGCATCCGGAGTGGGGATGAACGTTCTCGTGATCGACAACTACGACTCCTTCACCTACAACCTCGTCCAGTACCTGGGGGAGCTCGGAGCCGAGATCGAGGTCGTTCGCAACGACCGGGCCAGCGTCGAGGAGCTGCTCGAGCGGGACGTCGAGCGGCTCGTGATCTCTCCCGGGCCATGCACGCCCGCGCAGGCCGGGATCTCGCTGGAGGCCTCGCGCCGCTTCCCCGAGCGCGGAGTCGCGACCCTGGGGGTCTGCCTGGGCCACCAGTCCCTCGTCGAGGCGTTCGGGGGAACGGTCCTGCGGGGCCATCCCTGCCACGGCAAGGAGGCCTCGATCTCCCACGACGGCCGGACGATCTTCGCCGGGCTGCCGGACCCGCTGACCGTCGGCCGCTACCACTCGCTGATCGCCTCCGACGATCTGCCCGAGGAGCTCGAGCTCAGCGCGAGCTTCGAGGGGATCGTGATGGCCGTGCGGCATCGGGAGCTGCCGCTCGAGGGCGTCCAGTTCCACCCCGAGTCGGTGCTCACGCCGGATGGGAAGGCCATGCTCGCGAACTTCCTCGCTCATGGCGCGGGTTCGGGCGCGGCTTCTGCAGCGGGCGGCTGAGAGACTGCCGCCGGCGAGCCGACGATGCCGAACGAGATCATCACCCGCGCGATCGACGCCGTCTGCTTTGGCGAGCATCTGAGCGCCGACCACGCCTCGAGCGTCCTCGCCGAGATCATGGAGGGACGCTCGAGCGACGTGCAGACCGGGGCCTTCCTGATCGCGCTGCGGGCGAAGGGGGAGACGGTCCCGGAGCTCGTCGGGCTGGCCCGGACGATGCGCTCGCTCGCCACCCCGGTCGAGACCGGCCGCGACGACCTCGTCGACACGGCCGGCACAGGGGGAGGGCCGTCCACCTTCAACGTCTCCACGACCGCGGCGCTGATCGCCGCGGGCGCGGGCTGCGCGGTCGCCAAGCACGGCAACCGCTCCAGCACCTCGCGCTCGGGCTCGGCCGACATGCTGGAGGCCCTCGGCGTGCGGATCGAGCTGACCCCCCGGGAGGTCGGAGACTCGATCCGCGAGATCGGCTTCGGCTTCATGTTCGCCCCCGCCCACCATGCGGCGATGAAGCACGTCGTACCGACCCGCAAGGAGCTCGGCGTCAGGACGATCTTCAACTTCCTCGGTCCGCTGACCAACCCCGCCGGCGCGACTCGCCAGCTGCTGGGGGTCTCCGACCGCCGCTACCAGGAGACGATCGCCGAGGCGCTCGCTGGCCTCGGCTGCGATCACGCGCTCGTCGTCGCCGGGGACGACGGCCTCGACGAGCTCACAATCGCCGGCCCCAGCCGGGTGATCGAGGTCCGTGACGGGGGCACGAGCGAGTGGTTCATCGAGCCCGGCGACGTCGGCCTCGAACGGAGCTCGCTCGAGCAGGTCGCGGGCGGCGAGCCCGCCGACAACGCCGCCACGGCACGTCGGGTGCTCGCCGGCGAGGCCGGCCCGGCGCGTGACCTGACGCTGCTGAACGCCGGCGCCGCGATCTACGTCGGCGCCGGTGCCGAGGATCTCGCCGGCGGCGTCGAGGCGGCGAGCGAGGCCGTCGACTCGGGAGCCGCGATGGCCGTGCTCGATCGACTCATCGAGTCGTGACCGGTAGCCTCCTCAACCGGTGAGCAGGCTCGATCAGCTCGTCGAGGCGGCGCGAGACGGCGTCCGCAGGCGAAGCTCGGAGGTGAGCGGGGATCAGCTGCGAGAGCAGCTCGGAACCCGCACCGGGTCGCGCCCCTTCAAGGAGGCCCTCGTGCGCCAGGGCCTCTCGGTGATCGCCGAGTTCAAGCGCGGCTCCCCCTCGGCCGGCTCGATTTACCCGGATGCCGACGTCGCCACGGTCGTCAGCGCCTACGAACGCGGAGGCGCCGCAGCCATCTCGGTGCTGACGGACGAGGAGCACTTCGGTGGCTCGCTCGCCGACCTCGAGCAGGCGCGCGCCGCGTCACGGCTGCCGATTTTGCGCAAGGACTTCATCGTCGACCCCTACCAGCTCTGGGAGTCGGTGATCGCCGGCGCCGACGCGGTGCTCCTGATCGTCGCGGCGCTTGCCGACGAGGACCTGAGGCTCCTCTGGGAGGAGGCGGGCGCGCTCGACCTCGACTGCCTCGTCGAGGTCCACGACGACGAGGATCTCGAGCGGGCGCTCGAGCTCGACGCCGACGTGATCGGGATCAACAACCGCAACCTCCATGACCTCAGGGTCGACATCGCGACGACGGAGGACCTGCTCACCGACGTGCCGGCGGGCAAGACGGTCGTGGCCGAGTCCGGCTATCAGGAGCGGGAGCAGATCGAGGAGCTCGACCGGATCGGGGTCGACGCGGTGCTGATCGGCGAGACGCTGATGCGCTCGGCGGATCCCGAGGCGACGGTGAGGCTGCTGACCCTCGACGAGGACATGACGCGCGAGCACCTCCTCCACGACGAGCGCTGAGCGCGGGGTAGGAGCATCTCGGCCCGGCTGAGGGCGGGGCCCCGGCCGGGAGGCCGCCTCGCTTGCGGCGGGCGCCGATCTGCGATCTTCTCCTTCGGATGAAGACGAAGATCTGTGGCATCACCAGGCTCGAGGACGCGGAGGCGGCGGTCGAGGCGGGGGCCTGGGGAATCGGCCTCAACCACAGCCCCCAGAGCAAGCGCTGCATCGATCTCGCCGAGGCCGAGCGAATCGGCGCCGCGATGAAGCGCCGCTGCGAGATCGCGGGCATCTTCGTCAACCAGACGCTCGACGGGGTGGCCGAAGCGGCGGAGCGGGAGGGGCTCACGATCGTGCAGCTGCACGGGGACGAGGGACCGACGTTCTGCGCCGAGGTCGCGCGCCGCACTGGCTGCAGGATCGCCAAGGCCTTCCGGGTCCGCAGCCCGGCCGACATCACCGCCGCCCGCGCCTTCCGCGTCGACTTCCACCTCTTCGACGCCTACGTGCGCGGCCATCCCGGCGGCACCGGGGCCACCTTCGACTGGGACCTCGTCGCGCGCAGGAAGGGAGGCGTGCCCGCGATCCTCGCCGGCGGCCTCACTCCCGACAACGTCGGCGACGCGGTCGCGGTCGCGAACCCGTGGGGCGTCGACGTCTCCAGCGGCGTCGAGTCAGCGCCGGGGATCAAGGACCACAACCTGATCGTCTCCTTCCTCGCCGCCGCCGACCGCGCCGGGGTGATCCAGCGGGAGGAGCGCGTGCGCCGCCGGGCGCTGAAGCGCGTGCGGCGGGCGGTCGCCGGGCGGACCCGCTCGTGAGCGCCGCCGAGCCGCACGCGGAGCCGCTCGAGTCGCGCTTCGGCCCCTACGGCGGCCGCTACGTGCCCGAGGTGCTGATCGCGGCGCTCGACGAGCTTTCGGCGGCCTGGGAGGCGGCTCGCCGTGACCCCGGCTTTCGGGCCGAGCTCGATGGCCTGCTCGCCGACTTCGTCGGCCGCCCCACGCCCCTCTACTTGGCGCGCCGGCTCTCGGAGCGGGTCGGACGAACGGTCTATCTCAAGCGCGAGGACCTGGCCCACACGGGAGCCCACAAGATCAACAACGCCGTCGGGCAGGCGCTTTTGGCGCGGCGGATGGGCAAGGGCCGGATCATCGCCGAGACGGGCGCCGGTCAGCACGGTGTGGCGACCGCGACCGCTTGCGCGCTGCTGGGGCTCGACTGTGTCGTTTACATGGGCACCGAGGACATGCGTCGCCAGCGACCCAACGTGGAGCGCATGGGGCTCATGGGAGCGACCATCGAGCCCGTCGACGCGGGAGCGCGGACGCTGAAGGAGGCCGTGAGCGCCGCGATCCGCGACTGGGTCGCCAACGTCGCCGACACCCACTACATCATCGGCTCAGCGGTCGGACCCGCACCGTATCCGGCCCTCGTCCGGGATCTCCAGCTCGTGATCGGCACCGAGGCGCGGGAGCAGATCCTCGCGGCGCAGGGACGCCTGCCCGATCGGGTCATCGCGTGCGTCGGCGGCGGCTCTAATGCGATCGGGACCTTCGCCCCCTTCGTCGACGACCCCGATGTGGAGCTGATCGGAGTGGAGGCGGCGGGGGAGGGCCTGCAGGGGCGCCACGGCGCCTCGCTCAGCGCCGGGCGGACCGGGGTGCTGCACGGAGCCCTCTCCTCGGTGCTGGCCGACGAGGAGGGCCAGATCCTCGAGGCGCACTCGATCTCGGCCGGGCTCGACTACCCGGGCGTCGGCCCGGAGCACGCGATGCTGCGCGACCTCGGCCGCGCCCACTACGTCGCCGTGACCGACGACGACGCTCTCCGCGCCCTGCGCGAGCTCGCCCTGCTCGAGGGCATCGTGCCGGCGCTCGAGCCGAGCCACGCGATCGCGTGGCTGCTCGGGGAGGGAGGAGCAGAAGGCAAGGGGCAAGGAGCGGACGGCCTCGACCTGCTGACGCTCTCCGGACGCGGCGACAAGGATCTCGCCGAGGCCCTCGAGGGCCTTCGGAAGCTGGACCGCGACGCCGATGGCTGAGTCCGGGATCGAGCGGATCGCCCGCGCGTTCGAGGGCGCCGCCGCCGCTGATCGCGCGGCGCTCATGCCCTATCTGATGGGCGGGTTTCCCGATCTCGCCACCTCGGCTGCGGTGATCGACGCCTACGCCGACACCGGGGCCGACCTGATCGAGCTCGGCGTCCCCTATTCCGATCCGCTTGCCGACGGGCCCGTCATCCACTCGGCCGCCACCGCCGCCCTACACGCCGGGGCGACCTTCGACGGCGTGCTGTCGCTCTGCGAGCGGGTGTCGGGTCGGCTGCCGGTGCTGCCGATGGTCTACGCGAACGTCGTGCTCACGCTCGGCCCCGATCGCTTTGCGGCTGCCCTGGAGGGTGCCGGTGCCGCCGGCGCGATCATTCCCGACCTGCCTCCCGGCGAGGACGATGCGGTGGCCGTAGCCCTCATCGAACGAGGGCTGGCGCCGATCGGGTTCGTCTCCCCGACCACCTCGCCCGAGCGGCTCCTCGAGATTGCCGCCGGAGCCGTTGGCTTCACCTACGTCGTCTCGCTCACGGGGGTCACCGGCGAGCGCTCCGAGCTGCCCGCCGAGCTCACGGAGCTCGTTCGCGCTGTCCAGGAGGCCTCGGCTGCCCCCGCGGCGGTGGGCTTCGGCATCGGCTCGCCCGAGCAGGCCGCCGAGGTGGGGCGCATCGCCGAGGGCGTGATCATCGGGACCCGCCTGGTCCGCGAGGTGGCGGCCGCCGGCGGGCGCGACGCCGCCGCCGACGCCGTCTCCTCCTTCCTCGCCGACGCTCGCGTCGCCCTCGACGGGGCCCGCGGGGGCGCCGCCGCCGACGCGGGCCGGGAAGCAGCTTCAGCCTGAACGCCAGGTCCGACGCCGCCGCCGCCTTGTAGATTTAGGCCGATGATGCTCCTCGGATTCACCACCGCGGCCATGTTCCTGTTCATGGTGGCCTTCGCGCTCGACCTCGGCGGGGCCGTCAGCGTGCTGATCTTCCTGCTCGTCGTCTTCATCGGCGCGACGCTGCGCGCTTTCCAGCCGCTGATCCAGTGGATCCGCGGCCCGAGCGCCAAGCTCTGAGCAGCGGCTCACCAGCCGCTCAGCCGAAGAAGACCTCGGCGGTCGCGAACAGCTCGGGGTCGAGCAGCTTGGGCTCGGCCAGGGCCTCGGCCAGGGACACCGTCACCACCTCGGTCCCCCTCAGGGCAACCATCTTGTCGGTCTCGCCGCCGGTGACCGCGTCGATCGCGGCGACGCCGAAGCGGGTCGCCAGCACCCGGTCATAGGCATTGGGAGTGCCGCCCCGCTGGACGTGGCCGAGGATCGTCATCCGGGTCTCGTAGCCGGTGCGATACTCGATCTCGCCCTCGAGGGCGACGGCGACACCCCCCAGCCGAGCGTGTCCGAACGCGTCGAGCTCACCGGTCGAGCTCACCAGTGCCTCGCCCATCGGGTGGGCGCCCTCGCTGACCACGACGATCGAGAAGCGGCTGCCCTGGTCGTGGCGCCGCCGCAGGTGAGCGCAGACGTGGTCGATGTCGTAGGGGCGCTCGGGAACGAGGATCGCGTCGGCGCCGCCCGCCATCCCCGAGTAGGCGGCGATCCAGCCCGCGTGGCGACCCATCACCTCGACGACGATGACCCGGTTGTGCGACTCGGCCGTCGTGTGCAGCCTGTCGATCGCATCGGTGGCGATCTGCACGGCGGTTTGGAAGCCGAAGGTGAAGTCGGTTCCGGCGAGGTCGTTGTCAATCGTCTTCGGGACCCCGATCACGGGCACCCCGGCTTCGGCCAGCCTGCCGGCGACGCCGAGCGTGTCCTCCCCGCCAATCGGGATCAGCATCTCGACGCCGGCAGTCTCCATTCCGGCCCGAACCCCGTCGACGCCGGGCCCGTCCTGATTGAACGGATTGGTGCGCGAGGTTCCGAGGATCGTGCCGCCGCGCGGCAGGATCCCGCGCGTCGCCGCGAGGTCCAACGGTCTGCCATCGCCCTCGAGCACGCCGGCCCAGCCGTTGGCGAAGCCGAAGAACTCGTGGCCATGCGAGTTGATGCCCTTGCGGACGATCGCCCGAATGACCGCATTGAGGCCCGGGCAGTCCCCGCCCCCCGTCAGGATGCCGATGCGCGCCATGAGCGGCGAGCCTATCCCGCGGCACCGGCCGACGCTCATCGTCGCCTGCGTCGCTGATAATCACCGCATGTCCTCTCGCCGCGACCACGCCCTGCTCTACGACTCCGACTGCGGCTTCTGCAAGCTGGCCCTGCGCTCGGTGCTCGCCCTCGATCGCGACGAGCGCCTTCGTCCCGTCGCGATCCAGAGCGACGAGGGCCGGCGCCTGCTCACCGAGGTCCCGGCAGCGGACCGGCTCGGCTCCTGGCATCTGGTGACTCCGGGCGGGACCGTGATCTCCGGCGGCGAGGCGGCCGCGCCTCTCGCGCGGCTGCTTCCCGGCGGCAGGATCCCCGCCCGAGCCTTTCGTCGCTATCCGGGCGCGACCAGCCGGGCCTACGCGTGGGTCGCTCGCAACCGGCGAACGTTCGGTCGCCTCGGGCTGCGCTCGCGGCGGGACCCGCCGGGCGCGTGAGCGCTGCGATCCGGCAATCGGTCGCCGCGCTCGCAATCGCCGGCGCCCTGCTGATCGGCGGGTGCGGCGCGGACGCCGGGGAGCCGGAGCTGACCGTCTATCTGAGCGTCCCGCTCAGCGGGCCCCGGGCGGCCGAGGGACGTGACGTCGCCGACGCGGCGCGCCTGGCGCTTGCCGACGCCGGGGGCGAGGCCGCGGATGCGCCGGTGACCCTCGAGGTCCTCGACGACGCCGACAAGCGGGGCTGGCAGGCGGCGTTGACGGGCGCCAACGCGCGTGCCGCCACCCAGGACTCGACCACCATCGCCTATATCGGCGAGCTCGACTCGGGAGCGAGCCGCACCTCGATCCCGATCACCAACGAGGCGGGAATCCTCCAGGTCTCCCCCGGCAGCGGCGCCGAGGACCTGACCCGGGAGAGCGCCGGCAGCGACGACGTCCCCGTATCGATCCAGCCGAGTGGGGTCCGCACCTTCGGGCGGGTGATCCCCTCCGACCGCGTCCAGGGCCGCGCCGCCGGAGCGTGGATGGCGGAACTCGGGATCACGGCGGTCACGGTCGAGGATGAGGGCGACTTCGGCGCCACCCTGGTCGACGGCCTGGAGTCCGCTTCGCCGGCTCCGGCGATCGTTACCGAGGGGCAGGCCGAGGCGACCTACTTCGCCCGCGAGAGCCTGACCCCGGAGCAGGGGAAGAGCGTCATTCCATCGGGGACGAACCCGATCTTCGGCTCCGACGCCCAGCTCGACGAGGTGGACCATTCGCTGCCGGTGTTTGCCGAGATCTGCGCGAGCTTCAGGGACTGTCCGAGCAGGCCCCGTGAGATCCGCCTGACCGCCGCCGCGATGGCGACATCCCAGCTCCCCGCCGAGGCCTCCGGCTTCCTCGAGGCCTTCGAGGCCGAGTACGATCGCCCGCCGGGCCCGCTGGCCGCATACGGCTACGAGGCGATGGCGGTCGTGCTCGACTCGGTCGAGCGGGCCGAGGATCCGCTCGATCGCCGGGCGGTCGCGGACGCTTTCCTGGCGACGGCCGATCGGGAGTCGATCCTCGGCACCTACTCGATCGACGCGGTCGGCGACACCAGCCTCGGCGTCCTCGGCGCCTACGAGCTCGTCCGGGGCCGCCTCGTCGCCGAGCCGGAGGCGCTCGCCGCCGGCTGAAGCCTGGCGCTCAGTCGAGGCCGAGCCGGGCGGTCCGCTCAGGCCAGCGCCGCGGCCAGTCCCGCTTCGATCTCGCGATGCCGGAAGGCGTAGCCGTCATCCTCGGCGCGGCGGGGGATCGCCCGCTGGCCGGTCGTCGCGGCCTCGCCCATCTCGCCGCCGAGCCGGGCGACGACGGCCAGCTTCGGCACCGGGACGAAGGCCGGCCGGCCGAGCGCGCGGCCGAGCGCCTTCGAGAAGTCCCGGTTGGTCACCGGGTTGGGGGCGGTGGCGTTGTAGGCGCCGCCGGCGCCCTCGGTGTCGAGTGCCCAGAGCAGCAGGCCGACCTCGTCCTCGAGCGTGATCCACGGCATGTAGAAGCCGCCGCCGGCCAGCGGACCCCCGACCCCGAGCCTGAACGGCACCAGCAGCTCCTTGAGCAGGCCCGAATCCTTGTCGAGGACCAGGCCGGTCCGCATGATCACGAGCCGCACCCCGCTTCCCTCGACGCTCCGGGCGGCGGCCTCCCAGGCGACGCACACCTGCGAGTCGAAGCGGCCTCCGGGGGGCGCGGACTCGTCGACGACCCTCTCGCCGGTATCGCCGTAGTAGCCGACGGCCGATTGGCTGACGAGGACCTTCGGCCTGGTCTCGGAGCCAACGATGGCCTCGACCAGGTTCTTCGTCGCGATCTCGCGGCTCTCGAGGATCCGCCGCTTCGCCTCGTCGCTCCAGCGCTGGTTGATCTTCTCGCCGATCAGGTTGACCACGCCATCGACCCCGGTCAGCGCCTCGCCGGGCGGGCGCTCCAGGGTCGAGTCCCACCGGTGCCACTCGACCCGCGGCTGCCCCGAGCGCGCCTTCTCGGGACTGCGCGACAGCCCCACGACCTCGTCGCCGCGGGCGAGCAGCGCCTCGCAGACCGCCCTTCCGATCGCGCCGCTGGCGCCGGTCACGAGAACCCTCATCTGCTTCTCCTCAAGTCGTCGGAACTCCTACTCGATCGCCGCGAACGTGCCCGTCTCCTCCTTGATCCGGGCGATGCCGGCGTCCTTCGCCTCCTGGACGACGGCCTCGGCGACCGCCGGGGCGACCTCGCGGTTGAAGACGCTGGGGATGATGTAGTCCTCGTTGAGGTCGTCGTCGGTGACGACGGCCGCGATCCCCTGCGCCGCCGCCAGCTTCATCTCCTCGGTGATCCGTGGGGCGCCGGCATCGAGGGCGCCGCGGAAGATGCCGGGGAAGCAGAGGACGTTGTTGATCTGGTTCGGGTAGTCGGAGCGACCGGTCGCCATGATCCGCACGTGGGGCTCGGCGTCCTCGGGCATCACCTCGGGGGTGGGGTTGGCCATCGCGAAGACGATCGCGTCGCGGTTCATCGCGGCCAGCGAGTCGGCATCGACGAGGCCGGGGCCCGAGAGGCCGATGAACAGATCGGCGCCCTCGAGCACGTCGTTGGGACCGCCCTGGATCCGCTCGGGGTTGGAGATTTCGGCGAACCACCGCTTGATCGGCGGCATGCCCCCGGAGGCGTAGTCGTCGCGGGTGGTGGAGATCGCGCCGCGCCGATCGCAGCCGATGATGTCGGTCACCCCGGCAGCCAGCATCATCTTGGTGCAGGCGATGCCGGCGGCGCCGAGCCCCAGCAGCACCACCCGCAGCGACTCGATCGGCTTACCGACGATCTTCAGGGCGTTGAAGAGCGCGGCCATGACGACGACCGCGGTCCCGTGCTGGTCGTCGTGGAAGACGGGGATGTCGAGCTCGTCGCGCAGGCGGTCCTCGATCTCGAAGCAGCGGGGGGCGGAGATGTCCTCGAGGTTGATCCCGCCGAAGCCCGGGGCGATCAGCTTCACGGTGTCGACGATCTTGTCGGGGTCCTGGGTGGAGAGCGCGATCGGGAAGGCGTCGACGTTCGCGAACTCCTTGAAGAGCATGGCCTTGCCCTCCATCACCGGCATCGATGCCTCGGGACCGATGTCGCCGAGGCCGAGCACGGCGCTGCCATCGGTGACCACCGCGACCGTGTTCTTCTTGATCGTGAACTCGAAGGCGCGGCTTCGGTTCTGCGCGATCTCGGTGCAGACCCGTGCGACCCCGGGCGTGTAGGCCATCGAAAGGTCGTCGCGGGTCTTCAGCGGGTACTTGTTGTGCTGCTCGATCTTGCCCCCGCGGTGCATCGCGAAGGTGCGGTCGGTGTAGTCGATCACCTTGGCTCCGCGGGTTGAGCCGATCGCCCGCAGGATCTGCTGCCAGTGCTCGGGGCCGCGGGCGTCGATCGTGAACTCCCGCACCCGCTTTCCCTCCGCCCCGGCGCCCGGGACGAGGTCCACCGATTGCAGGGCTCCGCCGGACTCGGCGATCGCGCTGGTGAGCTTGCCCAGGGGCTCGTTGCGCGAGTCGAGCTCGACGCGCACGGTGACCGAGAACTGGGCGCTGACGTTGGCCATGGATGCCGGGGGATCATAGGAGCCGCGGCCCGGCCCGCTCGAGCCGTGATCGTCGCGGTCGGCCGCACCCAGCCACGCCTGGGAGACTGCCGGGCGTGAACCCACTGGTTCGACGCCTCCGTCGCAGCGCCGGCGCCTCGGCGGGGATCGTCGCCCGGGCGGCGAGCAGGCCGCTCGGAGGCGGAGGTGGACTGCCCCTCTCCCACCGGGCGCTCAGCGCCGGCAGCCCGGACGCATTGCGACGGGCAGTGGCCGGGCGCGTCGTGATGGTGACGGGTGCCTCCTCGGGGATCGGCGAGGCGGCGGCGAGGCGCATCGGGGACGCCGGGGCAATCGTGCTGCTCGTCGCCCGGGACGCCAAGCGGCTCGAGCAGCTCGCAGCCGAGCTGGACGGCGCCGCCGGAGCGCACGCGATGCCCTGCGATCTCAGCGATCTCGATGCGATCGATGCCCTGACCGAGCGGGCGATCGCCGAGCACGGGGGCGTGGACGTCCTCGTCAACAACGCGGGCCGCTCGATCCGGCGCTCCCTGGAGCTCTCAGGCGACCGCTTCCACGACTTCGAGCGGACCATGCAGCTCAACTACTTCGGCGCCGTCCGCCTGATCCTCCGCCTCCTGCCCATCATGCGGGAGCGCGGCGACGGTCAGGTGATCAACGTCTCCTCCGCCGGCGTCCAGACCCGGACGCCGCGGTTCTCGGCCTACATCGCCTCCAAGGCCGCTTTGGAGGCGTTCTCCGATGCGATCCAGGCCGAGGCGCTGGCCGACGGAGTTCGCTTCACGACGATCTCGATGCCGCTCGTCCGGACGCCGATGATCTCCCCGACGGCCCACTACGACCGCTTCCCGGCCCTGACCCCGGACGAGGCGGGCAGGCTGATCGCCGAGGCGATCGTCGGCCGACCCCGGCGCGTTGCCCCGCCCTTCGCCCACCTCGTCTCCCTCGCCGACGCGATGAGCCCGGAGCTGATGGACGCGGTGCGCCACCGCGGCTACCGGATGTTCCCTGACTCGGAGGCCGACCGGCCTTCCTCCGACGAGGGCCGGGCCGATTAGGCGGCCGCCCTCGCCCGATCAGACCCCGACGGAGAAGGTGTCGCAGTCGGCCGGCTCGCCGGAGCCGTAGCCGCGCTCGAACCACGTGCGTCGCTGCTCGGAGGACCCGTGGGTGAAGCTGTCGGGGTCGATTTGGCCAGTGGCCTGCTCCTGCAGGCGGTCGTCTCCGACCGCCTCCGTCGCTGCCAGCGCCTCGTCGAGGTCGCCCTCCTCGAGGTCTCCCTCGGCATAGACCGTGCTCGCCCAGATGCCGGAGTAGCAGTCGGCCTGGAGCTCTTGGAGGACGGAGAGCTCGTTCGCCTGCTCCGGGCTCTCCCGGCTGAGGGCGTCCACCTGATCGCTGACCCCCGTCACGCGCTGGACGTGGTGCCCCATCTCGTGCGCGATCACATACGCCCAGGCGAAGTCCCCCGAGGCGCCGAGCTGACGGCGCATCTCGGCGTAGAAGGAGAGGTCGAGATAGATGCGCTCGTCGGCCGGGCAGTAGAACGGGCCGACCGCCGATGTCGCCGAGCCGCAGCCGCCGGTGTTGACCGAGCCGGAGTAGAGCAGCAGCTCGGCCGGCTCGTAGCCGTCGCCATCCGCCTCGAGCGTCCGCTTCCAGGTCCGCTGGGCGTCGACGAAGACGTAGGTGGAGAAGTCCTTGAGGTCGGCCTGCGGATCCTCGCCAGGCGGCAGCGGCTCGGGGTTCTCTGCCCCCGGGGCACCGGTCGCCGGACCGAAGGCGCTGGGCAGGCTGAAGCCGCCATCCCCGCTGCCGCCTCCGCCGATCAGGTTGATCGCGATGATGACGATGACCCCGATCAGGCCGGCTCCCCCGCCCATGCCCGCGAGGCCGCCGGGGATCGGCAGCGACGAGCCGCCGCCCGAGGAGCCTCGCGAGGATCCGCGGGCGTCGATCACCCTGCGGCTTCTGACCTTCTTCCACTTCATCGCTCCGGGGGGCTCTCCTTGGTTGCTCGCCCGTGCACCCTACGGGCACGAAGCAGGCCCGGGTCAGTCGACCCGTCACGGGATCGGACCGCGCCTATGATCAGGCCGTGCCAGCCGCCGTCGAGAGGGAAGCCGACGCCTCCGAGGAGCTCTTCCTCATCGACGGCAACAGCCTCGCCTATCGAGCCTTCTTCGCCCTCCCGGAGTCGATCGCCACCTCGGATGGGCGCCCGACCAACGCGATCTACGGATTCGCGTCGATGATGGTCAAGATCCTCACCGATCACGATCCGCGGGCCGTTGCCGTCGCCTGGGACGCCGGCTGGTCAGGGCGCGAGAAGACCTACGCCCCCTACAAGGCGCAGCGCTCCTCGCGCCCTGACCTGCTCAAGGAGCAGTGGCCTCACCTCGAGCCGCTGGCCGACGCGTTCGGCTTCGCAAACGTCCGCGTCGATGGCTGGGAGGCCGACGACGTGATCGCGACCCTGGTCCGCCAGGCGCGCGAGCGCGGGATCCCGGTGATGGTCGTGACGGGCGACCGCGACGCCTACCAGCTGGTCGCCGAGGGGGTCCGGGTTATGTCCACGTCCCGTGGCGTCACCGACACGAAGATCTACGACCGAGAGGCCGTGATCGAGCGCTACGGCGTGGCTCCCGAGCTGATGCCGGACCTGATCGGCCTCAAGGGCGACACCTCCGACAACATCCCCGGCGTCCCCGGGATCGGCGAGAAGACCGCATCTCAGCTGCTGCAGACGTTCGGCTCCCTGGAGTCCGTGCTCGCCAGCGTCGACGAGATCTCCGGGCCGAAGCGCAAGCAGAACCTGACCGAGCACGCCGAGGACGCCCGGATCTCCAAGCAGCTCGCGACGATGCACCTCGACGTCGACGTCCAGCTCGACCTCGAGGCGCTGATGGAGCGCGAGCCGGACCTCTCCCGGCTCCGCGAGACCGCAGCCGAATTCGAGCTGCGGCAGGTGATCCAGCGCCTCGAGGACGAGTGGGAGCGGCGCGTGCCGGGGCGACGGACGCAGGAGCGGATCGAGCTCGAGGCGGTGGAGGGCGCGTTCGCGGACCTCGCCGAGGGAGTGGTCGCCTTCGCCCTCTCCGGCGACCGCTGGGGAGCATTCGATGGCGACACCCTGCTGGTCGGCGACGCGCCGGGAGCGGAGGAGCTCCGCGAGGGCCTGTCAGGGCGGCGACTCGTCGTCCACGACGCCAAGGCGCTCGGGGAGCAGGGGCCGAGGGGGCTGCTCGGCTCGCTTGCCGCCGGCTCGCTCGACCTCGCTCACGACACGATGCTCGCCGCCTACCTGATCGATCCGGCTCGCCGCACCTACGAGCTCGCCGAGCTGGCCGCCGACGAGGGGATCTCGGTCAGGCGGGACGAGGCGGAGGCGAGCGACGGTCAGATGTCACTCGACGGCGCCGAGGATGGGCGCGGCGACCCCGCCGAGACGGCGCGCCTCGTCTGGGAGCTCGCATCGCGACAGCGCTCCAAGCTGGAGGATCTCGGGCTGGCTCGGGTGATGGCGGAGGTCGAGATGCCGCTCGTCGAGGTGCTGGCGGGAATGGAGCGGGAGGGGGTCAGGCTCGACGAGGGCCGACTCGCCGCCATCTCGGCCGAGCTCGCCGGCCAGGCGGACTCCCTGCAGGCCGAGATCTGGGCGCTGGCCGGCCGCGAGTTCACGATCGGCTCGCCCCAGCAACTTGCCGAGGTCCTCTTCGTCGAGCTCGGGCTGAGCCGCAAGCGGCGGGGAAAGACCGGCTTCTCGACCGATGCGCGCGTGCTGTCGCAGATCCGCTCCGAGCACGAGATCATCCCGAAGGTCGAGCGCTGGCGCGAGGTGACGAAGCTGACCAACACCTACCTCGACGCGCTGCCGGAGCTGATCGATCCGGAGACGGGACGGATTCACACGACCTTCAGCCAGGTCCGGGCCGCGACGGGCCGCCTCTCGAGCACGAACCCGAACCTCCAGAACATCCCGATCCGCTCGGAGCTTGGCCGCCCGATCCGCTCCTGCTTCGTCGCCGGCGAGGGTCGCCTGCTGACCTCCTGCGACTACAACCAGGTGGAGCTGCGCGTCCTCGCCCACGTCGCCGACGACGTCGCCCTGCGCGAGATCTTCGCCTCGGGGGAGGACGTCCACTCGGCGACGGCGGCGGGGATCATCGGGGCCGACCCCCAGGCGATCTCGCTGGCCGAGCGCTCGAAGGCCAAGATGGTCAACTACGGCATCGCCTACGGCCTGTCGGCCTTCGGGCTCGCGGATCGCCTCTCGATCTCCCGGGAGGAGGCAGCGACCTACATCGAGCGCTACTTCGAGCGCTTCGAGGGGGTGAAGCGGTTCATCGACGAGACGATCGAGCGGGCCCGCGAGGAGGGGAAGGTGACGACGCTGATGGGGCGCCGCCGCCTGATCCCGGAGCTGCGGGCGCGCAACGGCCAGACGCGCCAGCTCGGCGAGCGGCTCGCCGTCAATACGGTGATCCAGGGGACGGCGGCGGACATCATCAAGCTCGCGATGATCCGCAGTCGCCGCGCGCTCGACGACGCCGGGCTGGGGTCGAAGCTCGTCCTGCAGATTCACGACGAGCTCCTCTTCGAGGGGCCCGAGGCCGAGGCCGACGCCGTCGCCGATCTCGCCCGCCGGGAGATGGTCGAGGCCTTCGACCTCGACCCGCCGCTGGCCGTCGACATCGGCTCCGGCCCCGACTGGCTCAACGCGAAGTAGGCGGCGGCACGATGGATCGAAGCGTGGCAGTTCTGATCACCGCCGCCGCAGGGGGGCTGATCGCGCTCCAGGCGCCGATCAACGCCATCCTCGGCCGGGCGACGGGCAGCCTCGCGGCCGCGCTGGTCTCCTTCGGAGTCGGGACGATCGCGCTCGCGGTCATCGTCGTCCTCGCCGGGCAGGGCGGTGGCATCGGCGGCGTGGCGGACGTGGCTCCCGTCTACCTGATTGGCGGGATGCTCGGCGCCGTCTACGTGACCTGCGCGCTGATCACGGTCAAGTCGGTGGGCGCGGGGGGCGTTGCGGCGGCGACGATCACCGGCCAGCTCACAGCATCCGTCGCCCTCGACCAGCTCGGCGCCTTCGGCCTCGAGCAGGCCCCGCTGAGCGCGAGTCGGATCGCCGGCGTCGTGCTGCTCCTCGCCGGCACCTTCCTCGTGATCCGTTGAGGGCGGGAGCGGTCTAGTAGCTTGCTTGCGACTCCCGCTGCAAGGTGCTAGCTTGTACGGCTACGATGCGCGCGCGGATCAAGCTGGGTTGGAGTTCCCCGCTGCTGATCGTCCTTCTTACGCTGATGGCTGTTGCCATGGTGGGGGTTGGTGCGCCGGATAGGGCGCTAGCGGAAAATTGCGATAGCCGCGCGCAGAAGAACGTTGAAGGGATCGGTGACGGCGCGTTCAACTACGGCTACACAACCGGATTTCGCGCTGAGATCCATGTGAACGATTTCGCAGACCCCCAATGCCATACGACCCGGTCGATCTCTGTCGCTCAGGGCGGCGCTAACTTCATCGAACTTGGCTGGATCAAGGCATCAATTGCTCCATCCGGACTATCCCGCTTCGTCTTCTATAACCGCAAGGAAGATGGGGTCTTGCATACTCATCCTCAGACACAGTTCTCGCCGCCCGGGGGGAGCGATCGAAACTTCAAGATCGAGAATCCCGGCCCGAACCAAGACCATGATTGGCGAGTCGTTTACGACGGGCACCTGCTAACCGATGAGGCCCACCAGAGCTACCGGGTTGCCGCGTACTCGCTAACAAACTCCGAGAAGGATTACTCCTCAGATTCTATGTATGCACACTTCTTCGACCTCGGTGTCTGCATATATTGGTGTGGTCAGTATAATGACCCGACTTCATATCGCGAGATCTATAACAATACGGCTGAGTGGAAATGGTGCAAGGTGAACAACCGTGAGCATTACGTCCGCCAGGACCACTGCTAAGGCATCAATGAGTAGCGCGTCTACTGCTTGGAAGTGCCTAGGGGCGGCCATACTTGCCATCGGGCTAGTTGCGATCGTAGCCTTGACCACGGGGAACGGAGGGGGTTCCTCAACCTCTCGTAATGTGGCAGCTACAGCCGATTCAGGTGCTCCTGACAAGCCATCGCGGGAGGAGCAGATGAAGCGCATCGCCGCCGGCTCCGCCCCAGTCACAGACCCAGCTCTCCTGGGAGCGCCGCAGGTGGGAGCTGAGGATGCTGCGGCGTCTGTTTCCTTCAAGTTCGCCGAGCCGAGCTCCGATGCTGCGAGTCCGGCTAATCGTGAGGGAATTTACCTGCTAGCTGACGGCGTGGAGCAGACTTTTCCGCCCCCTACAGAGTCATCAGCGACGGTTGCTCAGCCGTATATCAGCATCACAGAGATCCCATGGACCGATCGTGATGGGTCTCCGGCTGAAGCGGTAAAGGAGGATCTTGAGGCCGATCCAGATGTAGGTAAGAGCATCTGCGGTGTAGCGGGCGAGGTCGGCATTTGCGTCGAGGCTCGATCACCGAGTGATGCCAACGGAGCTAACGCGGCCTACGTGAGGTTCGTCCACGACGGAGTCCAGTATGAACTGTCCGGTGGCGATAGCCTCAAAGTGCTGCTTGATGTCGCTAACTCGTTTGAATGGGTTGCGGCGAGATCAGCTGAGGATGCGCTTGCTGGTAGCGGCTAGCTAGGCGGCGACCGTCGCCGGCTGCTGGTCGGGCGCGGTCGCGATCGCCGGATCGGCGATGTTCATGTAGTGCGAGAACGACCAGCGCACGAAGGCGTCGCTGCCCATCGCCTCCAGCGCGGGTGCGAGGACTCGTGGCGGGACCTTGGGGATCAGCTTCTGGACCCGCAGCATCCACTCGAACTTCCAGCGGTGGCGGGCGTTGAACTCCGCATAGCGCCGCAAAGCCTCCGGGCGCGGGGAGCGTCCCTCGAGCACGGCGCGGAGCTCGCGCCCGCAGGCGATCCCGAAGTAGAAGGCGGGGCGGATGCCCTCCGCAGTCAGGGGCAGGCAGTGCCCGGCCGAGTCGCCGCAGAAGAAGACGTCGCCGGCCGTGGCCTCGCGGAGGCGGTGCGGGATCCAATTGCCCTGATAGCCCTCGGGGGGGAGCTCGAGCCGGGCGGCGAGGTCGACGGTCGGATCCTTGACGTGGAACCTCGGGTCGAAGCTGCCGACGCCGACCCGCAGCTCGTCCCCCGCGGGGAAGCTCCAGCCGTAGCCGGCCGGGACCACGCCGCGCTCGATCCAGATCTCCAAGTCATCGCCGCTGCCGCCGGGATGCACCTCCAGGCCGCGCGAGAGGGGCGCATCGGGCGGCTGGTAGCCGGTGTCGAGGACGCGTCGCCAGCCGAGCGCGTCGACGACCAGCGGCGCCTCGACCGTCCCGCGATCGGTCTCGACCGCGATCGGCGCGTCGGCCTCCGCCGCTGTCGCAGGATCGCCCTCGCCCCCGGCTCGGCCGACCACCTTCGCGGTCTCGAAGGCGGCGTCGCAGCCCGCCCAGAGCAGCCCGCACAGCTCGGGGTAGTCGAAGGTCGAGAAGCTCCAGGGCAGCTTCATCCGGGTCCGGGAGTGGGGGGTGTGGAAGACGAGCTCCTCGAAGGTCTGCCGGATCGAGGTCCCGAGGCCGAGAGCCTCGAGCCAGGCGGTGGGGGCCGCGCAGGCCGAGGTCTGCCGCTCCCCGATCTCGTAGCGGTCGAGGACGAGGACGCGCGCAGCCGTGCCGGCCAGCTCCCGCGCGATCGTCAGCCCGGCGAAGCTCGCGCCGCAGACGACGACGTCCCAGGAGCCCCCGAGCGGCGTCCGCTCGGCACCGCGCTTCGTCTTCCGTACCGGCATCCCCTGGGGAGGGTAGATCACGGGCGGCTCGCGATTGGTCACCGGCGCTTCGGGTGGCACAAGAGCAGGGAGAGCTTCGAGGCGGACCCGCCGCGACGCCAGGCTCGGGGTGGCCGGCTACCACGTGCAGCGCCTGACCGATCCGCGGCTACGTCAGGAGCGAGGGGAGGTTGCCGCCGAGATCCTGGTCCTCCTCGACCGCCTCGCCACCCCTCGCCCGGCGGTCGCCTGCCCCTATTTGCCATGATCCCGCCTTCATGGCCGCGGTCCAGACAGCAGGCGGGACAGCCCTTGCGCCCGAGGGGGCGACGCCCGTCGACGGCTCCGACGGCCTCCTGCTCGAGCTCGACGGTCAGATCTTCCCCAATTACGACGCGACGATCAACCATTTCGACGAGAGCGAGGTCGTGACCGGCACGATCGTCCGGATCGATAAGGACGAGGTCCTCCTCGACATCGGTTGGAAGTCGGAGGGAATCATCCCCTCCCACGAGCTGTCGATCCGCCGCTCGGTGGATCCGGCCGACGAGGTTTCCCTCGGTGAGAGCGTCGATGCCCTCGTCCTGACCAAGGAGGACTCCGAGGGGCGGTTGATCCTCTCGAAGAAGCGGGCTCGCTTCGAGAAGGCATGGCGCAAGATCGAGGCCGCCGCCGAGTCCGGTGAGGCGGTCGAGGGCACCGTGATCGAGGTCGTCAAGGGCGGCCTGATCCTCGACCTCGGCGTTCGCGGCTTCCTGCCCGCCTCGCTCGTCGACATCCGCCGCGTGCACAACCTCGAGGAGTTCACCGGCCAGGTCATCGAGTGCAAGGTGATCGAGCTCAACCGCAGCCGCAACAACGTGGTGCTCTCGCGCCGCGCCGTCCTCGAGGACGAGCGCAAGGAGGTTCGCGAGCAGATCCTCGAGCGCCTGCAGCCCGGTCAGGTCGTCGAGGGCAAGGTTTCCAACATCGTCGACTTCGGCGCCTTCGTCGACCTCGAGGGGATCGACGGGCTGATCCACATCTCCGAGATCTCCTGGAGTCACGTCAACCACCCCACCGAGGTCCTCAAGATCGGCGAAACCGTCAAGGTCAAGGTCCTCGACATCGACCGCGATCGCCAGCGGATCTCGCTCGGGCTCAAGCAGACGCAGGAGGACCCGTGGCAGACGGTCCTCAACTCCTACGGGCCCGGATCGTCGCTCGAGGGCAAGGTCACGAAGGTCGTCGCCTTCGGCGCGTTCGTCGAGATCGTGCCGGGGGTCGAGGGACTCGTCCACATCTCCGAGCTCGCCGAGCACCACGTCGAGACGCCGGGCGAGGTCGTCCAGCCCGACGAGTCGGTCCGCGTGAAGATCCTCGAGATCGACGAGGAGCGGCGACGCATCTCGCTGTCGATCAAGCGGGTCGGCGAGGGTGGGCTGCCGCTGCGCGACGCCTTCCAGGCCGCCCAGGCGGGAGCGGACCCGAGCGCCGAGGAAGTGGCTGCCCCGGCGCCCGAGCTCGGCCTCTCCGAGGATGTCTTCGCCGATTCGGCAACTGGCGCGGGTGGCGTTGCCGAGATCACCGATGCCGACCTTGCGGCGGCCCACGCCGAAGTTGCCGCCGAGGCCGCCCATGCCGAGGCCGAAGTGGCCCCGGCGGCCGACCCCGCCCCCGCCGACGACGAGGCTCCCGCCGCCGACGATGCGGCGAGCGCCTCCGATGACCTGGAGCCCGCGGCCGACACGGCCCCGGCCCCGGCGGCCGGCCCCGCCCCCGCCGACGAAGAAGCTCCCGCCGACGAAGAAGCCCCCGCCGACGAGGCTCCGCCCGCCGACGCAGCGAGCGCCGCCTCCGACGACCCAGACCCCGAGGCCGACGACTCCTGAGCGAGTGTCCGATCCTTCGCTGATCGGGCTCACTGGTGGGATCGCGGCGGGCAAGTCGCAGGCGCTGGAGATCCTCGACCGCCTCGGCGCGGAGACGATCTCGACCGATGTGGTGGTGCACGAGCTGCTCGGGACCGACGAGGTCCGCGACGAGCTCGTAGCGCGGTGGGGCGAGGAGGTCGCCCCCGGCGGGGAGGTCGACCGGGGGCGAGTGGGGGCGATCGTCTTCGGGCAGCCCCAAGAGCTGGGCTGGTTGGAGTCGGTCCTCCATCCGCTCGTCGGCGAGCGGATGCTGTCCTGGCGCCGCGGCCTGCCGGACCATGTCGAGGTGGCGGTGGTCGAGGTGCCGCTGCTGTTCGAGGGAAGCATGGCTTCGATGTTCGACTCCACGATCGCCGTGATCGCTGACGACGCGGAGCGCGAGCGGCGCGCCGCCGCGCGCGGGACCGGGGATCTAGAGGCCCGCAGCGGGAGGCAGCTGAGCCAGGACGAGAAGGCGGCCCGCGCGGGCCACGTCGTCGTCAACGACGGCAGCCTCGCCGATCTCGAGGACGCGCTCAGGCAGCTGATGCCGGAGCTCCGGACGGCGCGGGCCGGGGCCGGATGAGCGCCGGCAGCTCACCGAGCCGCCGAGCGAGAGCCGGCCGCGGCTCACGGCGGGCCGGGTCGCGGACCACGGCGGCGCGCGGGCGGACGCGCGCCTCCACCGCCCGTCGGGCCCGCATCCGGCGCTGGGTCCTGATCGGGATCGCGTTGATCTGCGCCGCCGTCGCGTTCGGGGTCTCCCGCCTCGACTTCGGCGAGACCATTCAGGAGCTCACGCTCCCCCTTCGCCACGACGACATCATCCGACAGCAGGCGAAGGAGAAGGGCGTGCCGGCGGACCTGATCGCCGCCGTGATCTACAAGGAATCGAAGTTCCAGGACCAGACCTCCTCCGCGGGCGCGCGCGGCCTGATGCAGATCACGCCCGACACGGCGGACACGATCGAGACGCTCTCGGGCGGGGAGACCTTCGTCTACGACGACCTGGCCGACCCCGACCTGAACATCCGCTATGGGACCTTCTACCTGCACCACCTGCTCGACCGCTTCGGAGGGAACGAGGTGGCCGCCCTCGCCGCCTACAACGCGGGTCCCGAGCAGGCCGAGGCATGGGGAGGCGCCGATCTCGAGGCCGCCGACATCGAATTCGCCGAGACCCGCGAGTACGTCGACGCAATCCTCGAGAAGCGCGAGGAGTACCGCGAGACCTACGCCGAGGAGCTGGGGCTCTGAGGCGGACCGCCGCGCCGAAGACGGCTCGCTCAGTCCGCGGTCGCCCGCCAGACCCACCAGGCGGCCGCGAACTGCAGCGGCAGGCGCGCCCAGAGGGCGACGGCCGGAATCTGCTCGTAGCGCTCCGGGTGCCGCGCCATGTGGACGTTCGCGGGGTAGACCGCGGCGAGCACCCCGAGCAGCCACCAGTGCGCGAACCGGCGACCCCACGGCGGGATCACCGCCGCCCCGCCGACGATCTCCGCGGCGCCGCTCCACAGCACCATCTCGCGGTGCATCGGCACCCAGTCGGGCATGATCGCTTCGTAGACCTTCGGCACCCGGAAGTGGTTGAGCCCGGCGAGGATCCAGAAGGCGGCCAGGAGGCGCTGGGAGGTGGAGACGTCGGCGCCGCACACCCCGGGCACCCTACGGAGTGGGCCGCCAGATGCGGCCATGCCTGCTTGATCCTGCGGCCGAGGCGCGGAACCGGAAAGAGCGCGCGCAACGGGTGAAGCACTCGACCGGACCTCTCGCCCATGTCATGATCGGCATCATGACGGGACGCCCGCTTCTCGCGCTTGGTTCGCTCTTCCGGCTTGCTGTCGGAACGGCGTACCTGGTCAAGCCTGAGGCGATGGCCGAGCGTGGCTTCGCACCAGACATCCGCGGCCACCCTGACGGTCGCATGAATACGCGCGGCTTTGGGGCGCTACATGCGGGTGTCGCCCTATCGACGCTTCGGGCGGCTGTCCTCAATGAGAGCTGCCGCGAGTTTGCGGTCCTCAATCTTGCGTGTGCCCTCGGGGATACGGTGGCGACGCTGCTTGAGCGGCGGGATCGCGGGGGGTGGGAGCCAGTCGTGCTGGCGAGCATTCCCGTGGACGTCATAGACATCGCCTGGTGGACCAACGCACTGCGTCGCCTTTGATGCTCCCAGTCCGCTCGCGGCGAGTCAGGCTGCGGATTCGGGCGATGGGCGGTTCGCGTCTCCCCAAGGCAAATGGCGGAGCACAGGGCAGAGGCGCCCGAGCGCCCAGCTAACCTCGCCCGGTGCCCGACTTCCACCTCAACTCCGCCTACACGGCAACCGCCGATCAGCCCCAGGCGATCGCCTCGCTCGCCGAGGGGATCGAGGCGGGCGAGCGCTTCCTCACCCTGCTCGGCGCGACCGGGACGGGCAAGACGTTCACGATGGCGGCGACCATCGAGAAGCTCGGCCGGCCGGCGCTCGTCATCGCCCACAACAAGACGCTTGCGGCCCAGCTCTGCAACGAGTTCCGCGAGTTCTTCCCGGAGGCGGCGGTCGAGTACTTCGTCTCCTACTACGACTACTACCAACCGGAGGCCTACGTCCCCGCGCAGGACCTCTACATCGAAAAGGACGCGACGGTCAACGACGAGATCGACCGGCTTCGCCACGCCGCCACGTCGGGCCTGTTCGCCCGCCGCGACGTGATCATCGTCGCCTCCGTCTCCTGCATCTACGGGATCGGCTCGCCGGACCTCTACCGCGAGCAGATGATCCTGTTCAAGGTCGGCGAGGAGATCGAGCGCGAGACGCTGTTCCGGCAGATGATCGCGATGCAGTACCAGCGCAACGACACGATCCTCACTCGCGGGTCGTTCCGGGTGAAGGGGGAGGTGCTCGAGGTCTATCCCGCCTACGCCGAGTCCGCCTACCGGATCGCCCTCTTCGGCGACGAGGTCGAGGCGATCACCCACTTCGACCCGCTCACCGGGGAGATCCTGGATGAGGTCGACCACGTCGCGGTCTGGCCGGCGACCCACTACGTGACCAAGGAGGAGACCGTCGAGCGCTCGATCGACCAGATCCGCTTCGAGCTCGAGGAGCAGGTCAAGTGGTTCGAGTCCCAGGGCAAGGACCTCGAGGCCCATCGGCTCCGACAGCGCACCCAGTACGACCTCGAGATGCTCAAGGAGCTCGGCTTCTGCAACGGAATCGAGAACTACTCGCGGATCCTCGACGACCGGCCGGCGGGGTCGCCCCCGCACACCCTGATCGACTACTTCCCGAGCGACTTCGTCGTCTTCGTCGACGAGTCCCACCAGACGGTGCCCCAGATCGGCGGCATGTACGAGGGGGACCGGTCCCGCAAGCTGACCCTCGTCGACCACGGCTTCCGGCTCCCGAGCGCGATCGACAACCGCCCCCTCAAGTTCGACGAGTTCCTCGAGCGGGTGGGGCAGGTCGTGATGGTCTCGGCGACGCCGGGCGAGTTCGAGCGGACGAAGGCGAGCAGGATCGTCGAGCAGATCGTCCGCCCGACCGGGATCGTCGACCCCGAGGTCGAGGTCCGCGAGACGAAGAACCAGATCGACGACCTGATGAACGAGGTCCGCAAGCGGGTCGAGCGCAAGGAGCGCGTCCTCGTCACGACGCTGACGAAGAAGATGTCGGAGGACCTGACCGAGTACCTCCTCGAGCACGGCTTCCGCGTCCGCTACCTGCACTCCGAGGTGGACACGATCGAGCGGATCCAGATCATCCGCGACCTGCGCCTCGGCGAGCACGACGTGCTCGTCGGCGTCAACCTCCTGCGCGAGGGCCTCGACATCCCTGAGGTCGGGCTCGTCGCCATCCTCGATGCCGACAAGGAGGGGTTCCTGCGGGGCTCGACCAGCCTGATCCAGACGATCGGGCGAGCCGCGCGCAACGTCCACGGGCGGGTCCTGATGTACGCCGATCGCGAGAGCCAGGCGATGCGGACCGCGATCCGCGAGACCGACCGTCGCCGCGAGATCCAGGTCGCCTACAACCTCGAGCACGGGATCACTCCGGAGACCGTCTCGAAGGGGATCAGCGACATCTCCGACTTCCTCGCAATGGAGTCGACCGCGCCGCGCAAGCGCCGGCGCACCGGCGCCACGCTGGACGGCAAGCCGATCGAGGGGCCCGAGGATCTGGAACGGGTGATCGTCTCGATCGAGGAGGAGATGCTCGCCGCCGCCGAGGCGCTGCGCTTCGAGGAGGCCGGCCGGCTCCGCGACGAGCTCAAGGAGCTACGCCAAGACCTCAACGCCATGCTTTCCTGACGGCCTGGGAGGCGCCAGCTCGGCGTCATCCTCGGCTCACGGCCGGAGGCCGCATCGCCTCCTCTTCCTTGATCTGGCGGCTCCCAGCCTCGTCAGGAAACCTGACGGCGCGAAAGGCGTCGACGCCGCGTCATCGCTCGGCCCAATGGCCGGAGGCCGCATCGCCTCCTCTTCCTTGATCTGGCGGCTCCCAGCCTCGTCAGGAAACCTGACGGCGCGAAAGGCGTCGACGCCGCGTCATCGCTCGGCCCAATGGCCGGAGGCCGCATCGCCTCCTCTTCCTTGCCTGGCGGGCTCCCGACCTCGTCAGCCTCATGAGCAAGCTTTCACTGGCGGGCCGAGAATCGGTTAGTTTGTCGGCCATGGATAGAGATCAGATCTTTCGCGATGACTTCCCCACTGCCCGCAAGGGCTGGGATCCCGACGCCGTTCGCTCGCATCTGCAGGCGGTCGCCGACTCGATGCCGGACCCGGCCTCTGCCGAGCCGCTGGTCTCGGGAGAGAGCGGCTCGCTGGCCAGGACGGCGGCGGAGCGCGTCCAAGAAGTCATCGAGGCGGCTGAGCAGGCGGCAGCCGCAATCGAGTCGGACACCCGCTCCGAGGCCGACGCGCTGCTCGGCAACGCGCGCCTCGAGGCGGACGAGATGCGCACGAGCGCCCGCAGCGAGTCCGACGAGCTGCTTGCCTCCGCCCGCTCCGAATCGGACGAGATGCTGAGCTCCGCCCGCTCCGAGTCCGAGCAGATGCGGTCCTCCGCGCAGGCCGACGCCGAGAGGCTGGTCGGCGAGGCTCGCGAGGAGGCTTCGGCTCGCGTCGAGCAGGCCCGCAGCGCTGTCTCGGGGCTGATCTCGCAGGCAGACGAGCTGCGGGATCGCGTCGGAGTGCTGGGCGAGGAGCTGGCGGGGAGCATGCGGCCGAGCGTCGCCGAAGTCCCGGGGCCGGTCATCGTGCCCGAGCCGACCCCGCCGTCGATCCCGGAGCCGACGCCCGAGCCCATCCCGGAGCCGACGCCGGACCCGGTGCCCGAGCCGACGCCGGACCCGGTGCCCGAGCCACTCCCGGAGCCGGATCCCGAGCCGCCCTCCGAGCCCGACCCCGCTCCTGAGCCGCAGTTCTTCGACGAGCCCGAGGTCACGGACGAGAGCGACCTCCTCGAGGAGGACCCCGTACTCGAGGAGCTCGAGGACGACGACGACCCCCTCGCCCCTCCACCGGTGCCGGACGAGCCCGCCACCGTCGGCGCGGGCGCCAGCACCGACGACCTGATCGCGCAGCTCCGCGGCGGCGCCACCGCCGCCGACGACGCGGGCCCGGGCGCGGCGATGTCCGGGGCGGACCTCGGCGCGGCGCGGCTCGTCGCGATGAACATGGCCCTCGAGGGCTCCACTCGCGAGGAGATCTCGACCCAGCTCGAGGACGAGTTCGGCTCCATCGACGACGTCGATGGCCTGCTGGACGAGGTCCTCGCCCGCGCCGGCCGCTGAGGCCTGCGGACCGCAAGCTCGGTTAGCCCGCTCCGGCGCCAAGGCCGGGGAACATCCGTTCGGGTCCGTAGAATTCGGAGCGGTGCCCTCCGACGGTCGCATAGTCGTCTCCGGCGCGCGCGAGCACAACTTGCGCAGCGTCGACGTCGAGCTGCCGCGTGAGGCGCTCGTGGTGATGACCGGCCTCTCCGGATCCGGCAAGTCGAGCCTCGCCTTCGACACGATCTATGCGGAGGGCCAGCGCCGCTACGTCGAGAGCCTCTCCGCCTACGCGCGGCAGTTCCTGGGCCAGATGGACAAGCCCGACGTCGACTCGATCGAGGGGTTGAGCCCGGCGATCTCGATCGACCAGAAGACGACCTCGCGCAACCCGCGCTCGACCGTCGGCACGGTGACCGAGATCTACGACTACCTGCGCCTACTCTGGTCGCGGATCGGCAAGCCGCACTGCTTCAACTGCGGCCAGCCGATCTCCGGGCAGTCGATCGAGCAGATCGTCGACCGCGTGATGACGCTGGAGCCGGAGACGCGCTTCATGGTGCTCGCCCCGGTGGTCCGCGAGCGCAAGGGGGAGTACGGCAGGCTGCTCGAGGAGATGCGCCAGCAGGGCTACGCCCGGGCGGTGGTCGACGGCGAGCTGCGCCGCCTGGACGAGGAGATCCGCCTCGACAAGCGCTTCAAGCACGACATCTCGATCGTGGTCGACCGGCTGGTGATGAAGGAGGGGCTGCGCAAGCGGCTGGCCGAGTCGGTCGAGGCGGCCTCCGGCCTGGCCGACGGTCTCGTCGAGGTGGAGCTGCTCGGCGGCAGCGCCCACGTCGAGGGCGCGCAGACGCTCTCCGGCCCGAGCGCCGGCAAGCGGGGTGAGACGCTCGTCTTCAGCGAGAAGTTCGCCTGCCTGAGTTGCGGCACCTCGATGCCCGAGATCGAGCCGCGGATCTTCTCCTTCAACTCACCGCACGGCGCCTGCGAGCGCTGCCACGGCCTCGGCTTCCAGCGGGTGATCGACCCCGACCTCTGCGTCCCCGATCCCACGCTCTCGATCTCCGAGGGCGCGCTCGCCTCCTGGATGGGGGCGGCGTCGCGTTACTACCGAACGCTGCTGGAGGCGGTCTGCGACGCCTACGAGATCGACTCCGACCTGCCCTGGCAGGACCTCCCGAGGGATGATCAGCGGATCCTCCTCGAGGGCACCGGGAGCGAGCGCCACACGATCTCCTACAAGAACCGCTATGGGCGCCGCCGCAGCTACACGGCGCGCTTCGAGGGGATCACCACCGGCCTCGAGCGTCGCTACGAGGAGACCGACTCCGACAAGACGCGGGAGAAGATCGAGGGGTTGATGGCCCTGCAGCCCTGCCCCGCCTGCGACGGCGCCCGCCTGCGGCCGGAGAGCCTCGCGGTGACGCTCGGAGGCCTGTCGATCGCCGACTACTCGCGCCTGTCGGCGCGGTCGGCCCTCGAGTGGATCGGGGCCCTGGAGCTGACCGAGACCGAGCGGGCGATCGCCAACCTCGTCGTGCGGGAGGTCGAGGAGCGGCTCGGGTTCCTCGTCTCGGTCGGGATCGGCTACCTGACCCTGGAGCGGGCCGCAACGACCCTGTCCGGTGGGGAGGCGCAGCGAATTCGCCTGGCGACGCAGATCGGCTCGAGCCTCGTCGGCGTGCTCTACATCCTCGACGAGCCCTCGATCGGCCTGCACCAGCGCGACAACGCAAAGCTGATCGGAACGCTCGAGCGGCTGCGCGACCTCGGCAACACGGTGATCGTGGTCGAGCACGACGAGGGCACGATGCGGGCCGCCGACTACCTCGTGGACCTCGGGCCGGGCGCGGGCGAGCACGGCGGGCGAATCGTCGCCGCCGGAACGCCGAGCCAGGTGATCCGCAACCCGGCCTCGCTGACCGGCAAGTACCTCTCCGGGAAGCTGGCGATCCCGGTGCCGAGCGAGCGGCGCCGGGGCCGCGGCGAGCTTGTCGTGCGGGGGGCGCGCGAGCACAACCTGAAGGGCATCGACGCCACGATCCCGATCGGCACGTTGACGTGCGTGACCGGCGTCTCCGGATCCGGCAAGTCCACGCTGGTGAACGAGACCCTCTACCGCTCGATCGCCAACCGCCTGCACCGAGCCCGCACCAGGCCGGGGGCGCATGACCGGATCGACGGCCTCAAGCAGATCGACAAGGTGATCAACATCGACCAGTCCCCGATCGGCCGCACGCCGCGCTCCAACCCGGCCACCTACACGGGCGTCTTCGACCACATCCGCCAGCTCTTCGCGAAGACGAAGGAGGCGCGGGCGCGGGGTTACCAGCCCGGGCGCTTCTCCTTCAACGTCAAGGGCGGGCGCTGCGAAGTCTGCAAGGGCGACGGGCAGATCAAGATCGAGATGCACTTCCTGCCCGACGTCTACGTCCCCTGCGAGCAGTGCCACGGCCGCCGCTACAACCGGGAGACGCTCGAGGTGCGCTTCAAGGGCAAGTCGATCGCGGACGTGCTCGAGATGCCGGTCGAGGAGGCCGTCGACTTCTTCTCGAAGATCCCGAAGATCCACCGACGACTGAAGACCCTGCATGACGTCGGACTCGACTACATCCGCCTCGGTCAACCGGCGACCACCCTCTCCGGGGGCGAGGCGCAGCGGGTGAAACTTTCGACCGAGCTCTCGAAGGTGGCGACCGGGGAGACGCTCTACGTCCTCGACGAGCCCACCACGGGCTTGCACTTCGCCGACGTCGAGCGCCTGCTCGAGGTGCTCGCCCGGCTCGTCGACGCGGGCAACACCGTCGTCGTGATCGAGCACAACCTGGACGTGATCAAGTCGGCGGACTGGATCGTCGACCTCGGCCCCGAGGGCGGAGACGGCGGGGGTGAGATCATCGCCTGCGGCACCCCGGAGCAGGTGGCCACCGAACCCGCCTCCTACACCGGCCGCTTCCTCGAGGAGCTGGTCGAGCCGGAGGTGCGGCGCACCCCCCGGCCCGCGCCCGGCCGTGAGCCGGTCGCCGCATAGGGATAGGCCGTAGCCGCCGCGGCGCTCGCGTGCGCCGGCTCGGCGAGCCCTGCATGAAGCTTCCCTTGCGTCGATTGGCCACGCGGAGGTCCGAGCAGGGGTGAGGAGCGCTTGGGAGAACCGGGTGGCTCATGCCCGATCTGCTCCCTCGTCCCGCTCTTCGTCGACCGCTGAGGCTCAGCCGCGCCGGCGCAGTCCTCGTGATCGCCATCGCCTGGGGATCGGCCTCGGCCCCGCCGGCGCTCGCGTCGGCCGTCCACGTGGTGCAACCCGGCGAGACGCTGTCCGGGATCGCGGCCGCCAACGGCCTGACCACCGAGTCCCTGGCGGCGTGGAACGGGATCGGCTCGGAGACGCTCGTCGTATCCGGCAGCTCGATCACCGTCCCGAGCCTCGAGGAGGCCGGGGTCAGCTCGAGCAGCTCGACCTCGACGGGGTCGGGGACCCACGTCGTCATCGCCGGCGAGTCGCTCGGCTCGATCGCCGCCGCCAACGGCATCAGCGTCGCCGATCTCGCAGCCGTCAACGGGCTCTCGGAGACGGGGATCCTCCCCGAGGGAGCCACGCTCCAGATCCCGGCCCCATCGGCGTCCACCTCGACGGCACCGGCCGGCCTCGGCGCGATCACGAGCCCCTGGGGGGATCTGTACCTCGACCCGACCGCCGCGCAGCAGTGGAACGCGATGCGGGATCAGTCCCTGGCGGACTACGGGCAGGACCTCTACCCGGCGGGGCCGCTGTCCGCCTATCGCACCGCCGAGCAGCAGGGCGAGCTGTACGAGAGCTTCCTCAGCGGGGTGGGCGACCCGGCGAACCCGCCCGGATACTCGTCCCACGAGCTGGGCCTATCGGTCGACCTAGCAACTCCCGAGATGCGCTACGTCGTCGACCAGATCGGCTGGCAGTACGGCTGGGGCAAGCTCGAGGCCCCAGACGAATGGTGGCATGTGACCTACGGCGGCTGACGGGTCGGGAGGCGCCCGGCTCGGCGTCATCGCGGGCCTCACGGCCTCGTGGCCGCGCATCGGCTCCTGCGTCCTTGATCGAGGGCCTAAGAAAACGGTTCGAAGTCAGACTCCGGTTGGCGGCTCGACGGCGCCAGGGTCTCTGAGGCTCGTATCCTGGCTTCAGAGACCCCGCCGATTTCCGCGCCCGTCAACTTCCGCACAAGGGCGTGACGAAAGCGCCACCCCCACTGAGACCCGCCGCCGCGGAAACCCGACCTCGTCAGGGGGCCCGGGGGTCAGGTGAGGTCCAGGGGTTCCGGTGCCTCGCCTCCGAGGAGGCGCACCACCTCGGCGCTCCACGGGTTCGTGATCAGCGGCGGCGCGAAGAGCGTCAGGGGCTCATCGGCGTCCGGAACCCGCAGTTTCACGCGATCGCGCATGAAGGCGCGCCCGGCGCGCTCGATGGAGACCTCCGAGCGCGGCCACGACTTCACGGGGCTCGCCTCCATGGCGTCGCGGCGCAAGTCCGCCGGCCGCAGCTCGAGCGCGTGCAGCCGGTCTGGATCCAGCGCCAGCAGCAGCTTCGGCGGCAGGCCCGACTTGCGGCTGCGCCGGCGGGCCAGCGGGAGCAGCAGCATTCCGACCCCCGGGATCGCCGCGAGCGCCTCGGTCGGCACGGTGCCGAATTCGCCCGCCGCCACGACCTCGCCCTCGACGCAGCGGGCGGCGAGCTCCCTGAGCTCTCGGCCGCGCCGCTCCCGGTAGCGGCGCGCGATCTCGAGCCGCTCTTCGCGACTCCCCTCGTCCGAGTCTTGTGACGGTGGCATCTCTGGGAAGCTACCGCGGTGCCGGCGGACGACCCCCATATCGCGCCGCAGCGGGGGTGGCGGATGTGGTGGAGGAAGCGGCGCTGGTACGAGCGCACGCATCGATTCCGCAACCGCTGGCTGATCAATCGCCATGCCGCCCGCGGTGGGTTCTTCATCCGCCACCCGATCGAGGGGGAGGTCCTCGAAGCCCTCGACGAGGGACGGCTGGTGATCGGTGAGGGGACGAAGCTCGAGCCGGGCTGCTGGATCACCCTGGCTCCCGAGGGCCGGATCGTCATCGGTCGCGGCTGCTTCCTCAACCGCGAGACGATGCTTGCCGCGCACGAGCTGGTCGAGATCGGCGACCACGTGATGTTCGCCAACCACTGCTTCGTCGGCGACGCCGACCACAAGTACGACGACCGCTCGAAGCCGATCACCTGGCAGGGCTTCACGCCGCGAGGCCCTGTCCGAATCGGCTCGAACGCGTGGCTCGGCAAGGGCGTCGTGGTGCAGGGCGGGACGGAGATCGGCGAGCGATGCGTCGTCGGCTCGAACTCCGTGGTGACGAAGGACCTGCCGGCGGCCACGATCTCGGCGGGGGTGCCGGCGAAGGTCCTTCGGGAGATCGACTTCGTCGAGGGCGACGGGCCCGACGGGTAGCCTGCCGCCCGTGAGATCTCGCCGCTCAACCATCATCGCCCTCGCCGTGGCGCTGGTCCTGGGGGTCGGCGGCTGTGGGGAGAAGTCCGAGCCGGAGATCACCGGTCCGGTCGCGCCGGTAACGACCGGCCCCGAGAAGACTCAGACCACCTCGATCGCCACCGAGACGGGGGGCCAGGACGGTGGTGGCCCGCCCCGAGCCCTCGCCAGAATGGCGATCGAGACCTACCTGACGGCGGGGGACCCGGTCGTCTGCGAGCGATACGCGACCGCCCGCTTCGTGCGCGCGGCCTACGGCGACGTGAAGGGGTGCGAGGCAGCGCAGCGGCCGGCGAGCGCGGCGAGCTCCGTAGAGATCACCTCGCTCTCGGTGCGGGGAGGATCGGCTTCGGCGACGGCCGTTCCGCGCGGCGGGGCCAGCGACGGGGAGAAGCTCCGGATCGAGCTCGTCGGCCAGGGCGACAGCTGGATGATCGACTCGCTCCGCTCGAACGTCCCGGTCGGCCCCTAGCGGGCTCAGCCGACAATCTGAACGATGACCGTGCGCGCGCGCGGCCGGTCGTCGAAGTCGATCAGAACGATCTGCTGCCAGGCGCCGAGGGCGAGCCGGCCGTCGACCACGGGCACGGTGAGCGAGGGTCCGATCAGCGCCGCGCGCTGATGAGCGTGGGAGTTGCTGTCGTGGTTGAGCCGGTTGTGCTCGTAGTCGCCCTCGGGCGGGATCAGTCGATCGAACAGCGCCCGCAGGTCGTGAACCCCGCCCGGCTCGAACTCCATCGTGGTGATCGCCGCGGTCGAGCCGCGGACGAAAGCCGTGAGGGAGGCCTCGGGAGCGCCGCGCACATGGACCGCCTCGGCGAGGAGGTGGGTGATGTCGACGACGTCCGTGTCGCCACCCGTGCGGAGCTCGATCTTGATGGTGCTCGCGGACACGGCAGTCTTCGAGGGCCATTCTAGGGGCAGGGAGCCGCGCTATCGGCGATGCGATCGGCCGTCATCGACTTTCGCCGCATCGCTGGGGGAGGGGGGCTCGGCTAGTCTGGACGCCGGTGGAGGCCGGAACCGAGGAGAAGCCGATGGAGGGCCCTGACGGCGAGCTGCTCGCCCACGGCAAGCCGAGCCGCTGGGAGGAGTTTCGCCTTCCGGTCGACCTTGAGGGCAAGAGCTTCCTCGACGTCGGCTGCTGGGAGGGCGTGCATTGTGCCGACGCGGTACGCCGGGGGGCCGAGCCGGTCGTCGGCGTCGACCTCTGCACCAGCAACGACCTGGCGCGCAACGTCCGCCGCTTCGGCTTCGAGTTCCTCCAGATGGACATCTTCGGAGAGCTCTGGCACGGGCTCGGGAGATATGAGGTCGTCCTCTGCTCGGGGGTCATCTACCACGTGCCGAACCCGGTCTCGCTGCTGATCCGGTTGCGGGCGGTCGTCAAGGAGCTCCTGGTGATCGAGAGCGCGACGACCACCCTCGGCGGGGATAGACCGATGATGCTCTACCAGGGCGACGAGGACGGCGGCAACCTCTCCAACTGGTGGATCCCCAACAAGCTCAGCCTCGAGAAGATGCTTACCACCGCGGGGTTTCGGCAGATCGAGACGGTCTGGGAGGAGCAGCGCCACGACGAGTTCGGTCGGGTGTGCATCCAGGCGGTCCCGAGCGGTGATCTCGAGCATGGCCGGCTGCTGCCCCGCAAGCCTCGGCTGATGAGCGTTCGCGGCGGTAACCGCGGCGGACGCGGTGGCCGAGGAAGTCCCAAGCGCGACTCGGAATGAGGCGGTCGGCCGGGGCGAGGTGATCCCGCGGAGCGCTCAGGCTTCGCGCAGCCGGGTCTGCCAGACGACGACGACGGGGGGAATGGCGAGCTCGGCGACCATCAGGGCCACGAAGAGATCGTCCGGTCGGCCCACGTCCAGCCAGCCGATGCCCCTGGCGAGCCCTGCGGCGAACAGTGTCAGCGCCCATCCGCGAACGAGCATCGTCTCTGACTCGAGCCTGGGCGCCAGCCAGAGGGTGAAGGCGCCGAACGCGACGTAGAAGGCTGCGAAGAACCGCAGCTCGCCCTCCACCGACGCCGTGGCCGCGGGGCTGCCCGGCATACCGCCGACGCCCGTGAGCACCGCGTAGAGCCCAGCGCTTACGGCGACGAGCCCGAGGACCGTCATCAACGCCAGCAGGGGCCATGTCCGCTGGGAGGCGCTTCTCAGCAGCCGCCTACCAGTCCCAGGCGTTGCTGCCGGCCAAAGTGTCCTGATCGAGGTAGTTGGCGAACGCGGCCAGCTCCTCGGGGTCGATCGAGTAGGTGTGCGACTCCTCCGGGAAGCGCCGGTCCCGGACGTCGGCGACGTAGGTCGCCATCCCCGTGACCATCACGTCGTGGACCGCGGCGTAGCGCTTCACGAACCTCGCCGTATGGCCGGTGTGGATGCCGAGCAGGTCGTGGAAGACGAGCACCTGTCCGTCCGTCGCAGCGCCTGCTCCGATCCCGATCACCGGCACCTCCATGCGCGGCATGATCGCCTCGGTCACCGCCGCCGGAACCGCCTCGAAGACGATCGCGAAGCAGCCGACCGCCTGCAGGGCGAAGGCGTCCTCGGCGATCTGCGCGGCGCGCTCGCCGGTTCGGCCCTGCGCCTTGTAGCCGCCGAGGGCGGTCGCGGTCTGGGGGGTGAGGCCGACGTGGCCCATCACGGGGATCCCGGCCCGGATGATCGCGCGGGCGCGATCGACCGAGGCGCCGCCGCGCTCGAGCTTGACCGCCTCGCAACCCGCCTCCTTGACGAAGCGCTGAGCGTTGGCCACCGCCTGCTCGTTGGAGGCCTCGTAGGAGCCGAATGGCATGTCCCCGACGAGCAGGGGGGTGCGCAGCCCGCGGCGGGCAGCGGCGGCGAGGACCAGCATCTCCTCCATGCCGACCGGGACCGTCGAGTCGAAGCCGAGCACGGTCATCGCCCCCGAGTCGCCGACGAGAACGACGTCGACGCCGGCCTCCTCGGCGACGGTGGCGGATGGGTAGTCGTAGGCCGTGACCATCGCGATCGGCTCGCCGAGCCGCTTCATCTCCGCCAGGCGGGGCAGGGTCATCTTCGGGCGCCCCTGCGGCGGCAGGTCGGGCACGCGCGGGGCGGAGCTCATGCGGTGACCTCACCCTCGATCGGGGCGCCGGCCAGGAGAACCTCGGGATGGGAGTCGACGGCGGTAGCGCGGTTGTCGTCATCGACGTGCACGACGACGGGCGCATAGGTCTCCATGTCCCGCTCGTCGTAGTTCGCGTAGGACGCGATGATCACGCGGTCGCCGACGTTCGCCAGGAGCGCCGCGGCTCCGTTGATCTGCACCGTCCCTGAGCCAGCCTCGCCCTCGAGCGCATAGGTCACCAGGCGCGCGCCGTTCGTGATGTCCCAGATGTGGACGAGCTCGTTCGGGAGGATGTCCGCCTGCTCGAGCAGGTCGGCGTCGACCGTGACGCTGCCGACGTAGTCGACATCGCAGCCGGTGACGGTGGCACGGTGGATCTTCGACTTCAGCATCTGTCGTTGCATCTCAGGTTCCTTTCGATGAGTCGTCTTCCCCGCCGGGGGACTCCGGCTGGATGATCACGTTGTCGATCAGGCGTGCCTCGCCGATCCGCGCCGCGACCGCAAGCAGGACGGGGCGTCCGTTGAAGGTCTCGATCGCCTCGAGCCGCTCAGCGTCGCGGGCCTCGAGGTACTCCGGCTCGATTCCGGCCTCCCGCAGGACCTTGCGAGCGGCGCCGATCGCCGTCGCGGCGGGGGCCTCCGGATGAGCGGCCTCCCGGCCGGCGGCCAGCGCCCGCGAGAGCGCGGTGGCCCGCTCGCGCTCGACGGGTGCCAGGTAGGCGTTGCGGGACGACATCGCCACCCCGTCCCTTTCGCGCACCGTGGGCATCACCTCGATCCGGACATTGAAATCGAGGTCGCGGACCATCCGGCGGATCACGGCGACCTGCTGCGCGTCCTTTTGCCCGAAGTAGGCCACATCGGGCCCGACCGCGTTGAACAGCTTGGCGACGACCGTCGTGACCCCGCGGAAGTGCCCGGGGCCGCGGCTCGCGCGATCGCCGCAGAGAACCTCCGTCAGGCCCCCGACCTCGACGGAGGTGCTGAAGCCCTCCGGGTACACCTCGGCGACGTCGGGCGCGTAGATCAGATCGACGCCGGCCTTTGTCGCCACCGCCGCGTCGCGACCGCGATCGCGAGGGTAGCTCTCGAGGTCCTCGGCCGGCCCGAACTGCATCGGGTTGACGAACAGGCTCATGACGACGACGTCGCAGTCGCGCCGCGCCGCCTCGAGCAGCGAGACGTGGCCGTCGTGCAGGTAGCCCATCGTCGCGACGAGGCCGATCGTCGCGCCCTTGCGCTTGAACGGGGCGAGCGCCTCCCGGAGCTCGAGCTTCGTCTCGACGATCCTCATGCTCGTGCCCCCTCGCCGGCGGCGTGCTGGCGCGTCCGCTCGGCAAGCGCCCGGTAGAGCGGCTCGAGGTGGGGCGCCTCGCGGGCGATCGCGCCGAGGTGGGCGACGACGGTCCTCTCGTCCCCACGGGCGATCGGGCCCGTCAGCGCCTCGCCGCCGCGCTCCGCCCAGTTGGCGGCCGTCCGCAGGACCAGCGGCGCCAGCAGCTCGCGGCCGTCCTCGATCCCCGCGGCGTCGAGGAGCCCCGCGGCGCTCTCCTCGAGGGCGACGAGGAAGTTGGAGGCGATGCAGGCGGCGGCGTGATAGGCGGCGCGGGCCTCCTCCGGCACCTCGAACGGCGTCATGCCGAGCGCCCCCGCCAGTCGGCCGGCGAGAGCCAGCGCAGCGGGGTCCGATCCGGCTACGGCGGCCGGGGCGCCGATCAGGTCGGTCTCGCCGTCGGGAACGGTCTGCAGGGGATGGAGGGAGAAGGTGGCGAGGCCGGCCTCAGACGCCGCGCGGAGCGAGTCGAGGCCGGTGGCACCGCTCGTGTGGCCGAGGACCCGCAGGTCGTCTGCGAGCGCGACCACCGCCTCGGATGCCGACTCGATCTCGGAGTCGGGCACGCAGAGCAGCGCCACCTCGCGCCCCGCGAGGGCCGCGTCGAGGTCGGATCGTCCGGCGAGGCCGGCGTCGATCCCGTGAGCGGAAGCCGCACGATCGAGTGCCTTGCCCACGCGGCCGGGGCCGACCAGGACGATCGGGGGCAGCGCGGGGGTGTGATCGCGGAGGGGCTGCATCCGTTCCAGTTCTCGCTCGAGATACCAGACGGGGCGTAGGTGCTTCTTGGGGCGGCCCTGTGCCGGTCCCCGCCCGGATTGCCCGGGTCGAGGCCGACGGCCTCGCCGAGATGATACCTCCGGCCGGGGCCGGTCCGCCCTCGCCAATACCATCGAGTCGATGCCGATCTACGAGTTCGAGTGCGGCAATTGCGGGGAGCGGTTCGAGGAGCTGGCGGCCGCCGGGACCGAGAGCTCCAGCTGCCCGGCCTGCGGGATCGAGGGCGCAGAGCGAAGGCTCTCCTCGTTCGGGCTCACCCGCCAGCCGACCGCCAACCAGCGGCGGCGCATGGAGGACGCGCGGGGGACCAACCGCGACGGGGCCCGGCAGCGGTTCAAGGCGAATCTGGCGAAGCGCCGCGAACGCAAGCCCGGCACGTGAGCGGGGACGCGGAGGCGCGGCGCCAGCGCCTCGTCGAGGTCTACCGTGAAGCCTCCGGCTGCACGCTCTGCCCGCTGGCGCGCACGCGGACGAAGGTCGTCTTCGGAGCCGGCGATGCGGATGCGGATCTGATGTTCGTGGGTGAGGGGCCGGGCGCCGAGGAGGATCGCCTGGGCTTGCCCTTTGTCGGCCGCGCCGGGGGCCTCCTTAACGAGCTCCTCGTGGGGATCGGGCTGAGTCGCGAGGAGGTGTTCATCACCAACAGCGTCAAATGCAGATGTCCGGGCAACCGCGACCCGCAGCCGATCGAGCTCGAGAGCTGCCGCCCCTATCTGCTCGAGCAGGTCGAGCAGATCCAGCCGAAGGTGATCGCAACCCTGGGCAACTTCGCGACGAAGCTGATCACCTCGAACCAGACCGGGATCACGCGGGTCCGCGGCAAGCCGCAGGTGCACACCCTGGGTGAGCGGACGCTGCGGGTCTTCCCGATCCTCCATCCCGCTGCGATCCTGCGGAACCCGGGTCAGCGAGCCCTCATGGACGAGGACTTCGCGACGCTGGCGGCGCTGCTGAGGGAGCCCCCTCTGGAGCAGGAGCAGGTGACGCCGCCCGACCTGCCACCCGCCCGGACGCCCCAGCCGGCATCGCCCGCCAGGGACCAGCTCGACTTCTTCACGTCCTGAGGCAGGCGTCCGCCGAGGTGGAGCTGCACCTGAGCGACGGTCCGGCCGCGACCGAGGCCCTCGCCGCCGAGCTTGCGGCGACCCTCGCGGCCGGCGACGTCGTCCTGATCCGCGGTGAGCTCGGGGCGGGCAAGACGACCTTCGTCCGCGGCGCCGCGCGGGCCCTCGGGGTCACCGAGCCGGTCACCTCGCCGACCTTCACGATCGGCCAGCGCTACGCGGGCAGGCTGCCCGTCTCCCATCTCGACCTCTATCGGCTCGGGGAGCTCGCTGACGAGGAGCCCGGCCTGCTCGACGACTACCTGACGCCGGAGGCGATCGCCTTCGTCGAGTGGCCGGAGATCGCGGGCCTCGAGCTCCCCCGGATCGCGCTCGCCGTCGAGCTCCAGCACGCGGGGGGCGATCGCCGCCGGATCGCGATCGAGCGAGCGTGAGCATCCTCGGCTTCGATACCGCAACCGCCGATACCGCGGTGGCGGTCCTCGACGGGACCGAGGCAATGGAGTCGCTGGAGGGCCCGAGCGACGCCGGCAGGCCCGCCCACGGCCGGGTCCTGCTCCCCGCGATCGAGCGCGCGGTGGCAGAGGTCGGAGGATGGCGCGAGATCGAGCTGATTGCGGTCGGCATCGGTCCCGGCTCCTTCACCGGCCTGCGGATCGGGGTGTCCACCGGACGCGCTCTCGCGCAGGCGCGCGGCCTCCCGCTGGCGGCCGTCGCCTCGACGGCGGCCCTGGCCGCCGGGATCGCCGAGCTGCCGGAGGCCGCCTCCCGATCCCGCCTGGCCCTGATCGACGCTCGCCGGGGCGAGGTCTTCGCCGCCTTCGACCCAGGCACGGGCCCTCGTTCACCGATGGCGGTCGCTCCGGGCGAGCTCGCCGAGACGCTCGGGGCGGGCGAGCTGCGAGGCGCCGTTGCGGGTGGGGACGGCTCGATACGATTTCGGCCTGAGATCGAAGCTGCGGGGGTGGAGGTCCTCCCGGACGAAAGCCCCGCGCATCGCCTCTCGGCTCGGCAGATCTGCCTGCTCGCCGCGAAGACGTCCCCCGTCGAGGTCGAGCAGCTGGTCCCGATGTATCTGAGACGACCCGACGCCGAGCGCTGGCATGAGCGAAACCGCAACTGAGCCCAGGACGAATGCCGTGACGGTTCGGACCCGTCGGCTCGGATACGCGGACCTGCCCAGCGTGCTCTCGATCGAGCGCCGATCGTTTCCCGCCCCCTGGTCGCTGGCGATGTTCGTGCTCGAGCTCTCGAAGCCCTCCGGGGTCTGCCTCGCCGCGGAGCTTCCCGGGGGCCTGGTCGGCTATCTCGTCTGCTCCCGCTACGCGGACGTCTGGCATCTGATGAACGTCGCGGTCGATCCCGATCACCGCCGCCGAGGGATTGCGGGCGGCCTGGTCGAGGGGTTGCTGGACGAGGCCGGACGCGACGGGCGCTACACCCTCGAGGTCAGGGTTTCCAACCACGCCGCGATCGAGATGTACGAGCGGCTTGGATTCCGTCGAGCCGGGCGGCGCCGCAGCTACTACCACGACAACGGCGAGGACGCCCTGATCATGTGGCTCGGCGAGCCGGGCTTCTGAGCCCACCGTTGATCCTCGCCCTCGAGACCTCCTGCGACGACACGTGCGCCGCCGTCGTCGACGGCGCCCGGGTGCGCTCGAACGTCACCTCCTCGCAGGCCGAGGTCCATGCCCGCTACGGCGGCGTCGTCCCGGAGGTGGCCGCCCGCCACCACCTCGAGCTCGTCAACTCGATCGTGGAGGTCGCGCTCGAGCGGGCGGGGTGCGACCTCGAGCGGATCGACTCGATCGCGGTCACGACTCACCCGGGTTTGATCAGCGCCCTGCTCGTCGGCGTCAACTCGGCGAAGTCCCTCGCCGCGGCCACGCGGAAGCCACTGATCGCCGTCGATCACATCCACGGCCACGTGGCCGCGGCGTTCCTCGTGCCGGAGCCGCTCGAGCCGCCCTTCCTCGCGCTCGTGGCGAGCGGCGGACACACGCTGCTCGCCGCGGTCAGCGAGCACACCTCCTACGAGATCCTCGGCCAGACGCTCGACGACGCCGCCGGGGAGGCGCTCGACAAGGGGGCTCGCTTGCTCGGGCTCGGCTACCCGGGCGGCCCGGCGATCGAGCGGGAGGCCCGCGATGGGGACGCGGCGGCGTTTCCCTTTCCCGTCGCGATGAGCCACGGCCACGGCCTCGACTTCAGCTTCAGCGGGCTGAAGACCGCGCTGGTCTACGTCTTCCGCGATCTCGACGAGGGGGCTCGCGCGGCCCGGCGCGCGGATCTCGCGGCAAGCTTTCAGGCGGCCGTCGTCTCCCAGCTCATCGCCAAGCTCGAGCGGGCGCTCGAGGCGGGAGGCTGGGATGCGGTCGCCCTCGGTGGCGGCGTGGCCGCCAACGGCCCCCTGCGCGACCGCGCGGCGGAGCTCTGCAGCCGCCGCGGCGTTCGCCTCAAGCTCCTCCCGATCGAGCTCTGCACCGACAACGCGGCGATGATCGGCTCGGCTGCGCGCTTCGGCGAGCCCGTCGCCTACCCCGGCTACCTCGACTGGGACGCCGCGGCCAGATGACCGCGGGACCCGCGGCGCAGGTGGTGACCCTCTTCGGCCGTCCGGGCTGCCATCTCTGCGAGGAGGCCAGATCCGGCCTCCTGGCCCTTCGCCGGCGGGGGGCGCGCTTCGAGCTGCGTGAGATTGACATCGAGCGGGACGAGGAGCTGCACCGGCGCCTGCTCGAGTCGATCCCCGTGATCGAGGTCGACGGCGAACCCGCCTGTGCGCTCTATCTCGACGAGGACGCCGTTCTCGCCCGGCTCGATACCTTGTCGACGTGAGCGAGCAACCGACCACGCTCCGCGGCTCCTCCCCGGGCCGGCGGGCCAAGGGGGCGGGGCCGGCCACGGGGCGCAACGGTCGCACTCCCGAGCGGCTCACCCTCGGCGTGGCCGCCCGTCTCTCGCGGTACCTGCAGGTCCTGATCCAGGCCCGGAAGATGGGCCGCGAGACGATCTCCTCGCAGGAGCTCGCCTCGTGGACCCACGTCAACTCCACCCAGATCCGCCGCGACCTCTCCGGCTTCGGCAAGTTCGGCAAGCGCGGCGTGGGCTACAACGTCGAGTCGCTCGTCGGGGAGATCCGCAAGATCCTGCGCACCTCCGGCCAGCACAACATCGCCCTGTTCGGCGCCGGCAACCTGGGCCAGGCGATCGCCTCCTCCGACATCTTCGCCGACCACGGATTCACGATCGTCTCGATCTTCGACATCGCTCCGAAGCTCGCCGGAAAGGAGGTCGGCGGGGTCCCCGTCCGCCCGATGAGCGAGCTCGAGGAGGTCGTCACCAACGAGGAGGTCGTGGTCGGTGTCCTCGCCGTCCCCGCCGACGCCGCACAGGGCGTTGCCGACCGTCTCGTCGAGGCGGGCGTCCGGGTCATCTTCAACTACTCCGAGCAGCTCCTCGACGTGCCTCCCGAGGTCACGGTCCACACCTCGAGCCCCGCGGTCGATCTGCTCTACGCGCTGTACTTCTACCTCGCCTGAGGTGAGCGGCCCTTGACCGCGGCTCGGGACGAGAGCCTCGACCTCGAGACCGCTCGCGAGCGCTTCGAGGAGTCGATCGACTTCACCATGGCGGTCGAGGAGGAGTTCGCGATCATCGATCCCGAGACCCTCGATCTGGCGCACGGGTTCGAGCAGCTCTTCGTGGACTGCCAGGCCGACCCGGTGCTCGCCGACTCCGTCCGGGGCGAGTTGATCGACACCGAGATCGAGATCCGCTCCGGTCGCTCGGAGAGCTATGCGGAGCTCGTCGAGCGTCAGTGGGAGAGGCGGCGGCTCCTCTTCGATGCGGCCGACGCGCGTGGCTTGGGGCTCGCCTCGACCGGGAGCCATCCCTGGGCGAGCTACCTCGACCAGGCGATCATCGATACCCCGCACTACCGCCGGCTGCGGGCCGAGCTGGGCTGGGTGGCCCAGCGCAACAACACGTGGAGCCTCCACGTCCACGTCGGGGTCCGGGGCGCCGATCGCGCCATCCGCGTCTGCGATGCGCTCCGCAACGTGCTGCCGACCCTGCTGGCCCTCTCCGCCAACTCTCCCTTCCTGGACGGGGCCGACACCGGCCTGCACTCGGTTCGTTCGCAGATCTTCACCCGCTCGTTTCCCCGCTGCGGCATCCATGAGCCCTTCGGGGACTGGAGGACTTACGCGCAATTCGTCGACCTGCTGGAGCGCACCCGCTCGATCGTCGAGTCCACGCAGCTTTGGTGGAGCGTCCGGCCTCACCACAGATTCGGGACGGTCGAGGTCCGGATCTGCGACGCGCAGAGCAGGGGGGAGGAGTCGCTCGCGCTCGCCGGAGTCCTGATCGCCTGCGTCGCGCAGTCGGCCATGGACTACGACGACGGCGTCCTTGCGGCCCCGCTGCCGAATCGGGAGCTCGAGGAGAACCTCTGGCGAGCGATTCGCTTCGGCCGCGAGGGCCGCATGATCGATTTTGGGCGCGGCGAGGAGATCGAAACCGTGCAGGCGATCGAGCGCCTCCTGCAGTGGACGGAGCCCGCTCGTGAGGTCCTCGGAATCGAAGCCCCCCCGGGGGGCCCCAACGGCGCCGAGAGAGCTCGAGCCGCGCTCGCCGAGGGGCGGTCGATCCGCCAGATCTACGCCGAGACCGTGGAGGAGACGCGCGCGACGTTCGCCGGTGACCCGGCGGCGCGGGCGGTAGGGTCCGGCGGGTGAACGACCAGCAGGAATCGGGCCAGCCCCCCGGGGGCGGCGGCGAGGAGCCGCTCAGCCCCGAGCAGGAGCAGGTCCTGCGCCAGATGGAGGAGGAGATGCGGCGCGTCCGCGTCCAGGATCTCCTCGCCCAGAGCGTCGTCAGCATCCTCAACCTCTCCTACCGGCGGATCGCCAAGGAGGACGAGCGCGACCTCGTACAGGCGGGGGTCGGGATCGACGCGGTCCGAGCGCTGGTCGACCTGCTCGAGCCCGAGGTCCAGCGGGAGGTCAAGAACGCCCTCTCGCAGGTGCAGATGGCCTACGCCCAGCACGTTGGCGAAACCGCCACGGGTGATGCGCCCCCGTCGGCTTCCGGGGGTGGGCCCGAGACGCAGGGCGGCCCGGGCGCGGGGGAGGCCGGCGGCATCCACAAGCCACCGCCCGGCCTCTGGACGCCGGGCTCCGGCTAGGTCACACCTGGGTAGGCCCCAGCCGTCAGGCGGGCTCGCGCCCAGGCGCCATGCGGGCTCGCGCCCCCTCCATCCGGGCGCTCCCGGTACACTGCGCCGGCTTTTGCAGCCGCTCCCGTCGGTTTCTGGGGGCGGCTTCCCTTTGAGTCCACCCGATCCACCCATGGAGGGAAACGAACCTTGACCGACTTCCTGACCGATTACGGCGTCGTCATCGCGCTCGTGTGCGCCGGCGCCGGGGTCCTGTACGGAGCGGTGATCACCGGTCGCCTGCTCGCCCTGTCGCCCGGCAACGCGCGGATGCAGGAGATCTCGGGCGCGGTCCAGGAGGGAGCGAAGGCCTACCTGAACCGGCAGTACGCGATCATCGCGGCGGTCGCGATCCCTCTCGTCGTCGTGATCATCCTGATCCAGAACGTGACCACGGGGATCGGCTTCGTCATCGGCGGCGTCCTCTCCGGCGCTGCGGGCTTCATCGGGATGAACGTCTCCGTCCGCGCCAACGCCCGCGTCGCAGAGGCGGCACGCGGTGGCGTCCCCCCGGCCCTCGACGCCGCCTTCAAGGGCGGGTCGGTCACCGGCCTGCTCGTCGTCGGTCTCGCCCTGCTCGGCGTCGCCGGCTACTTCGGGATCCTGATCCTCACCGGCGACGACGACAAGGACGCGATCGACGCCCTGATCGGGCTCGGCTTCGGCGGTTCCCTGATCTCCGTCTTCGCCCGTCTCGGCGGCGGCATCTTCACCAAGGCAGCCGACGTCGGCGCCGACCTCGTCGGCAAGGTCGAGGCCGGGATCCCCGAGGACGATCCCCGGAACCCCGCCGTGATCGCCGACAACGTCGGCGATAACGTCGGTGACTGCGCCGGGATGGCGGCCGACCTGTTCGAGACGTACGCGGTCACCGCGGTGGCCGTGATGCTGCTCGGCGTTCTGACGTTCCCGGAGTTCGCCCGCGAGGTCGCGATCTACCCGCTCGTCCTTGGCGGCGTCGCGATCATCGCCTCGATCATTGGCGCCCTCTCGGTCCGCTCGAAGAGCGGCAACGTCGAAGGCGCCCTCTACAAGGGCCTGATCATCTCCGGCCTGATCTCGGCGGCCGCGTTCTACCCGATCACCGAGTGGCTCATGTCAGACGCCCTCGCCCTCGGCTTCGCGGAGGCGAGCACCTCGAGCGTCAGCGTCAGCGACCTCTGGTTCTGCGGGCTGATCGGGATCGCGGTGACCGCTGGCTTGTTCGTGGTCACCGACTACTACACGTCGACCCGGTTCCGGCCGGTGAAGACGATCTCGAAGGCGTCGATCACTGGCCACGCGACCAATATCATTCAGGGACTCGCCCAGGGCTATCAGGGCACGGCGATCCCGGCGCTGATCATCATCGCCGCGATCTTCGGCGCCAACGAGCTGGCCGGGATCTACGGCATCGCGATCGCCGTCATGGCGCAGCTCTCCCTGACCGGGCTGATCGTCGCCCTCGACGCGTTCGGGCCGATCACCGACAACGCCGGCGGCATCGCCGAGATGGCCGATCTACCCGAGGACGTGCGCAACGTCACCGATCCGCTCGACGCGGTCGGCAACACGACGAAGGCCGTGACCAAGGGCTATGCGATTGGTTCCGCAGTCCTCGCCGCGCTCGTCCTGTTCGCGGCGTTCAAGATCGAGGTTGAGGAAGAGGGCGGGGGCGGGATCCTGTTCGACATCAGCAACCCCGAGGTTCTGATCGGCCTTCTCGTCGGTGGCCTCATGACCTACCTCTTCGCGTCGCTCGCGATCGAAGCGGTCGGACGCGCCGCCGGCGAGGTGGTCGAGCAGGTTCGCAAGCAGTTCAAGGAGCACCCCGGGATCATGGAGGGGACCGAGAAGCCGGATTACGGCGGAACGGTCGCGATCGTCACCGCTGCGGCGCAGCGCGAGATGATTCTGCCCTCGCTGATCCCCATCGTCATCCCGGTGCTGATCGGCCTGTGGAGCGTCGAGGCGCTCGGCGGCCTTCTCATCGGCGTCATCGTCGTCGGCTTCTTCGTCGCGGTTTCTATGACCGTCGGCGGCGGCGCCTGGGACAACGCCAAGAAGCTGATTGAGGACGGCGCCTATGGAGGCAAGGGGTCCGAGGCCCATGCCGCCTCGGTCACCGGGGACACGGTCGGAGATCCGTACAAGGACACGGCCGGACCGGCGATCAACCCGATGATCAAGGTTGCGAACATCATCGCCATCCTGATCATCCCGATCCTCCCGCTCTAGGGCTCACGCCCCACTCGCTGGCAGATTCCTCTCCCTCGTGGGAGCCTTACTGCCGGTGAGGGAGGGCAGCCGCGGGCGGACGCTCTACGAGATCGCGAGCAGCTTCTTCGCGGCCGTGGTCATCCTCTTCGCGGCGCTGGGGATGCTCGTCGTCGGGCTTGGCCCCGACGGGCCCGCCTCGGCCGACTTTCTGATCTGCTCGACCTTCCTGGCGCTTGGTCTCGGCCGGCTATACCTGGGCCTGAAGCGTGGCGATGAGGGCGCCGGGGACCAGGCGCTCTCAGGTCGGCTTTCCGAGCGCCACCCAGAGCACGACCGCCGTGACCAGCGCCACGAGTGAGCCGACCAGAACTCCCTCCAGCGGCCCGCGGCGGCGGAATCTGTTGCCGTCGGGGGTGACGACGATGGCCCCGCCCGTCGTCCGCAGGTAGAGCTCGTTCAGCCAACCCAGGACCACCGTCATCGCCACCATTCCGGCCAGCACGAGGCCCAGGGACAGCATGAGCTGCTGGGCGAAGTCGTTGCCGAGCCGGCCGCCGAGCCAGATGCCGCCGGCCGGTACGGCGACCCAGAAGACCAGGCACCCGAGGACGAGGACGAGCAGGACGAACCTGGACGCAACCCAGTCGATCGGCCGGACCACGGGTCCGGGCTGTGCAGCCACAGCTCGACCGTACACGCCGGGGGACCCGGGTCAGCTCACCAGACGAGAAGGCTGGGGTTCTCGGCGAACAGGAAGAACCAGGCTGCGAGCGCGCAGAAGGCCAAGGCGAGCGTGGCGATCAGCATCGGCTCGAGCGGGCCGCGGCGGCGCACCTCGTTCCCGCGGGAGACGACGATCCGCCCGCCGGTGACCCGCAGGTACAGGCGATTGACCCAGGCCAGTCCGGTGGCCAGCGTGAGCATCCCGGGGATCACGAGCGCCAGCGTCACGGGCATGTGCCATCCGAACGAGTCGGTCAGCTTCGACGCCAGCCACATCGCGCCGGCCGGGACACCGAGCCAGAGCGCGAAGCAGCCGACGGCGAGCACGGTCAGGATGAAGGCCGCGACGAGGCGGTCCAGCGGGGAGGCGGACCGCCCTGCCCCCGGCCCTGGGACATGCCGATCGGTCTCGAGCATCGCCTCGGCCCCCCTCATGGCGTCAGCCGCCGATTGGCGCGCGCGGGTTGGCTCCCCAAAAGACCAGGGTTCCGACCATCCCGATGATGTGGACAAGGACGATGTTTAAGACCATCGACTTCGCGGTCGCCGTGCCGACCCCGACCG